>Ga0224554_1000490_pt1 | contig 32478 bp, 24 predicted proteins | sample 714S22024metaG_FD_180666 | JGI IMG/M metagenome (GOLD analysis project Ga0224554, IMG submission 180666) | Peat soil microbial communities from Stordalen Mire, Sweden - 717 S2 20-24 | ecosystem: Environmental > Terrestrial > Soil > Wetlands > Peat | place: Sweden: Norrbotten County, Stordalen...
TGGCGATCATCTCGATGGCGCAGCAGGCGAGGCCGAAGTTCAACGGCCAGAGCGAACTGGTGCGGCCCCAGTTGTAGAGCTCCTGCAGGGAAGTGGTGAAGATTCCCTGCCTGCTCAGCTCGTTCTTGAGTTTTTCATCCACCACTGAAGTCCTTGGTTGCATCTCGAATCGGTGAGAGCCGTGTTGAATTGCTGGTATAGATTGTCGCGCATCATACGAAATACGGGGATTCTTCCCCTTCGACTGCGCTCAGGGTCAGAATGACGACTCAGAATGACAACTCAGAATGACGACTCGGAATGACAACTCAGAATGACAACTTAGAATGACGACTCGGAATGACGACTCTTGAGATGCTTGGCTCAGGATGACGGCTAATTGCCTTTGTGGCAAGGGTTAAGATGCGCTATTTCCAGACCAGGATGTTCTTCTGATAGGCCCAGACAAGGCCTTCGACCAGAAGGAGCAGGAAGACCAGCATGGCGATGGATTCTGCCGCCGAAAAGCCGGAGAATGCCACCGCGAAGGGAAGCAGGAAGATGGCCTCGACATCGAAGACGAGAAAGATGATTCCATACAGATAGTAGCCTGGCTTGAACTGGATCCAGGCGTCGCCGGCCGATTCGAGCCCGCACTCGTAGATGGCGTTCTTGCTGGGGCCGGGCTTGTGCGGGGAGTATTTGCGGGCCCACAACCAGGCCAGCAGAAGCGTTGAGAGAGCGAACGCTACGGCTGCCAGCAACAGGACAATGACGGGCAGATATGGGCTGTTCGTCATGGATTTTCGGCCTCAGACCCCACTCTATCAGACCCTCCGAGGTTAGTCTTGTGATCGGGCTCACTTCATTCCCTATTTGCAGGGCGCAAAATTAGGTCTGGGTTTGAACTTTGGAGGCAACAGTAATGAGTGAACAGCAAACGGCGATTCTGGACGGAAACGAGTCCTGTGCGCGGGTGGCGTACCGGCTCTCGCAGGTGATCACCATCTACCCGATCACTCCGTCGTCCACCATGGCGGAGTGGGCCGATGAGTGGCAGACAGCGGGGCGCAAGAACATCTGGGGCACCGTGCCGCTGGTCGCCGAGTTGCAGAGCGAAGGAGGGGCCGCGGGCGCCATGCATGGCGCATTGCAGGCCGGGGCCTTCGCCACTACGTTCACCGCCTCCCAGGGACTGCTGTTGATGATCCCCAACATGTACAAGATCGCCGGCGAGCTGACCAGCAACGTCATTCATGTGACGGCGCGCGCGGTGGCCACCCATGCGCTCTCCATCTTTGGCGACCACTCGGACATCATGGCCTGCCGCTCCACGGGATATGCCATGCTGTCTTCCGGCTCCGTGCAGGAGGCTGCCGACCTTGCGCTGGTGGCGCACATCGCCACGCTGGAGTCGCGCGTGCCGTTCCTGCACTTCTTCGACGGCTTCCGCACCTCGCACGAGGTGAACAAGGCGATCACCATCTCCGACGAGACGATCCAGGCAATGCTCGACGAGAAGACCGTGCTGGCGCATCGCCAGCGCGCTCTCAGCTCCGACAATCCCATCCTGCGCGGCACGGCGCAGAACCCGGACGTCTTCTTTCAGGCGCGCGAGACCGCCAATCCCTACTACATTGCCTGCCCCACCATCGTGCAGAACGCGATGGACCGCTTCACAGCCCTGACCGGACGCGCCTATCACCTGTTCGACTATGTGGGCGCAGCGGATGCGGAGCGCGTCATTGTGTTGATGGGTTCGGCCGCCGGCCCCACCGAAGAGGTGATCGAACACCTGAACGCGCAGGGCGAGAAGATCGGCCTGCTCAAGGTCCGCCTCTACCGGCCGTTTGCCAGCGAGGCCTTCCTGGCCGCGTTGCCCAAGACGGTCAAGTCCATCGCCGTGCTGGACCGCTGCAAGGAGCCCACGGGGCTGGGCGAGCCACTGTACCAGGACGTGGTCACCGCCTTCAGCGAGGCGTTCTCGACCGGCACATCGCCCATTGCGCAGCAGCCGCGCATCATTGGCGGGCGTTATGGGCTCTCGTCCAAGGAGTTTACCCCGGCGATGGTCAAAGGCGTCTTCGACGAGCTGAAGAAGGAGCATCTGAAGAACCGCTTCACTATCGGCATCAACGACGACGTGACCCACAGCAGCCTGGACTACGATCCGGAGTTCTCGACCGAAGATCCGAAGACCGTGCGCGCGCTGTTCTACGGACTGGGCGCGGATGGAACGGTTGGCGCCAACAAGAACTCGATCAAGATCATCGGCGCGGAGACGCCCAACTACGCGCAGGGCTACTTTGTGTACGACTCGCGCAAGTCCGGCTCGGTCACCACATCGCATCTGCGCTTCGGGCCCAACCCGATCCGCTCGACGTACCTGATCAGCAAGGCGAACTTCGTGGCCTGCCACCAGTTCTCCTTCCTGGAGCGCATGGACATCCTGGCCCACGCCGCTCCCGGCGCGGTCTTCCTGCTGAACAGCCCCTATGGGCCGGATGAGATCTGGAACCACCTGCCGAAGACGACGCAGGAGACGATCCTGAAGAAGAAGTTGCAGTTCTACGTCATCGACGGCTACACCGTGGCGCGCGATACCGGCATGGGCAACCGGCTGAACACCATTATGCAGACCTGCTTCTTCGCCATCAGCGGGGTGCTTCCGTCCGAGGAGGCGATCGAGCAGATCAAGAAGTCCATCAAGAAGACCTACGGCAAGCGCGGCGACGCGGTGGTGCAGAAGAACTTCGCCGCCGTCGATGAGGCGGTGGCCAACCTGCACAAGGTGAAGCTGCCGGAGAAGGCGACGGCTACCTTCGACCTGCTGCCCATGCTTCCCAAGGAGGCCCCGGAGTTCGTGTACAACGTGCTGGGGACGATGGCGGCGGGCAAGGGAGATTCGCTCCCGGTCAGCGCTTTGGAGGCGGGCGGAACCTTCCCCACCGGGACCGCGAAGTGGGAGAAGCGCAACATCGCGCAGATGATTCCGGTGTGGGACAAGGACCTGTGCATCCAGTGCGGCAAGTGCGTGATTGTTTGCCCGCACGCAGTCATCCGCGCCAAGGTCTACGATTCTGCGCTGCTGGCCAATGCTCCGGCGACCTTCAAGAGCGCCAAGCCGAAGTGGAAGGGCATGGAGACGGAGGCCTACACGCTGCAGGTTGCGCCGGAGGACTGCACGGGCTGCAAGCTGTGCGTCGAGGTCTGCCCGGCCAAGAGCAAGAGCGAGGCCAAGCACAAGGCCATCAACATGGAGATGCAGGCCCCCTTGCGCGCGTCCGAGGCAGCGAACTGGAGCTTCTTCGAGTCCATTCCTCAGGTCGACCGCGACCGCCTGTCGCATACCCAGGTCAAGGACATTCAGTTGCTGGAACCGCTGTTTGAGTTCTCCGGCGCGTGCTCCGGTTGCGGTGAGACGCCGTACATCAAGCTGCTGACCCAGCTCTTCGGCGACCGGCTGTATATCGCCAACGCCACCGGCTGCTCGTCGATCTACGGCGGCAACCTGCCCACCACTCCCTACACCAAGAACGACAAGGGACGCGGGCCGACCTGGTCGAACTCGCTGTTTGAAGACAACGCGGAGTTCGGCTTCGGGATGCGGCTCGCGCTGGACCAGCAGAAGGAGTACGCAGAGGACCTGCTGAAGCGGCTTGCGCCGTCGGTTGGCGACGAGCTGGTGAGCGCGCTGCTGACCGCAAGCCAGGCCAAGGAGAGTGAGATCAACGTGCAGCGCGAACGTGTGCTGGCGCTGCGAGGGAAGCTGGCCGGGGTTGACTCGCTGGAGGCGCGCGCGCTGCTCACCGTGGCCGATTCGCTGGTGCGCAAGAGCGTCTGGATCCTGGGCGGCGACGGCTGGGCCTATGACATCGGCTTCGGCGGTCTGGACCATGTACTTGGCTCGGGCAAGAACGTCAAGGTGCTGGTGCTGGACACAGAGACCTACTCCAACACCGGCGGACAGATGTCCAAGTCGACCCCGCGCGGCGCAGTGGCCAAGTTTGCCGAGGGCGGAAAGCCCAACAGCAAGAAGGACATTGCAATGGAGGCCGTGGCTTATGGATCGGTCTACGTGGCGCGCGTCGCCATGGGAAGCAGCGACATGCAGACGGTGAAGGCGTTCCAGGAGGCGGAGGCCTACGACGGCCCGGCGCTCGTCCTGGCCTACAGCCACTGCATCGCTCATGGATACGACCTGACCTATGGCATGGACCAGCAGAAGAGCGCGGTACTCTCCGGCTACTGGCCGCTGATGCGCTACAATCCAGCACTGCGGAGCGAGGGCAAGAACCCATTCCAGCTCGATTCCCGTGCGCCCACCATCCCGCTGAAGGAGTACGCCTACCACGAGGCGCGTTACACGATGCTTGCGCGCAGCCGTCCTGAAGTGGCGAAGGTGCTGCTACAGAAGGCGCAGGACGACGTTGAGCGCTGGTGGCGTGTCTACTCCGACCGCGCCGCCATGGCAGGCCGCGCTGAATCGCCCAACATCGCCCCGCCGGAGAAAGAAGGGGCCGTTGCGCCGCTCGGCGCGGCAGGAGGAGACAAATGATCGACCTGACAACTGAATATCTGGGCCTGAAGCTGAAGAGCCCACTGGTGGTTTCTTCCTCGCCGCTGACCGACTCCCCGGAGAAGGTCCAGCGGCTGGAAGAGGCCGGCGCCGCAGCCGTGGTTCTGCCCTCGATCTTCGAGGAGCAGCTCACGCTGGAGAGCAATGCGCTGGATCGCGATCTTTCTCGCGGCACGGAGTCGTTTGCCGAGGCGCTCAGTTATTTCCCAGCCTACGAAAGCTACCGGCAGGGACACGACACCTACCTCAACCACATTCGCCGCGCCAAGGGCGTTGCCGGCATTCCCGTTCTCGCCAGCCTGAACGGCGCGACCTCCGGTGGCTGGGTGAGCTTCGCCAAAGAGATCGAGCAGGCCGGCGCGGACGCGCTGGAGTTGAACACCTACTCGCTGCCCACCGACCCGAGCGTCACCAGCGACCAGCTTGAAGAGGGAATTATCGAACTGGTTCGTCAGGTGAAGGCGAGCACGAAGATCCCAATTGCAGTGAAACTGTCGCCACAGTACACCAGCATCCCGAACCTGGCTGCAAGGTTGAATAAGATCGGCGCCAATGCGCTGGTCCTCTTCAACCGCTTCTACCAGCCGGACTTTGACATAGAAAACCTCGACGTCACTCCCACGCTCACGCTCAGCCGTCCGGAGGAGCTGTTGCTGCGGCTGCACTGGACCGCGATCCTCTACGGCGATCTGAGCGCGGAGATTGCCGTCACCGGCGGCGTGCACAGCGCGGAAGACGTACTGAAGGCCATCATGGCCGGCGCACAGGTCGCCATGATGGCCTCGGAGCTGTTGGCCAACGGCATCCCGCGCCTCGCCACCATCCAGTCCGATCTGCTGCGCTGGATGGAGGAGCACGAGTACCAGTCCATCCGCCAGATGCGCGGCAGCCTCAGCCGCCGTTCCGTGCCGGACACCTCTCCCTTCGAGCGCGGCAACTACATCAAGACCCTGAGCAGCTACACCCTGCGCAGGACGGCATAGCAACTTGAGTCCATCGGCCTCTTCGAGGTCGCAGCGCCAGCCCCCCGCCGCACATCGATTCATCGAATGCGGCGGGGGTTGACGCGTTATGGCAAACAGTCGAAGCGCGAGACCCTGCACGGCTCGACGCAGGGCATATTCAGCGCAAACCGGAGATGAGTTGGCTGTTCCCGGTGCATCCAATACACCAGAGCTGATTTTCAAGCGATACTGGTAGTAGCGAGTTGAGGCGTCTGAAAAATGGAATTTCACATCTCCCGCGCTGTTCGCGAAGCGACCCAGGTTGACGACCTTCTTTTCAGCACCACGGGAAACGTCGTCTTCGCCAATGTGGCGGCCAGCCGCAAGCTGGCCGAGGCGCTCAACCGGTCTCGCAAAGACGGGGCGCGCAAAAACGGGGCGCGCGACGCGGATGCCGGTCCGGCTGGCACGATCAACGCGGGCGCGCTGTTTGCCATGGGGCTGATCGACGAGCTGAGCCACGCGCTGGTGGCGCGCTATCGCAAGCAGATCGACCCGGCGGTACTCTCGGAGGCGATGCGCTGGTTTGCCGCGCAGGTCGATGGCGACAAGACGAAGACGAGCAAGATGGACGCGTTGCTGCTGGCCTTCACCGAGCAGTTTCCCAACGTCGCGATATTTCGCGGAGAGATCTCGGCTGCCGATTGGCTGCGCGGGGTAACCGACGGCCAGCCCAACCGCGAGGCCGCGCTGGAAGAGCTTCTGATGTTGTGGATCGCCAACAGCAACCCCGCCTTCAAGCCCTTCCATGAACTCTTCGCAGACCAGGGTTTGAAGCAGCAGACGGTCTATGCAAATGTGACGGCGGCGTTTCCCGGCTACTTCAGCACGCGGCCAAAGATGGCGCCGGAGATTGGCAGCCTGTATGACGCGCTGCGCGCTCCCATGCTTGCGTCGCCCGACTCGCTGACGGGGCAGCTCGACTACATACGCGAGCGCTGGGCGCCGTACCTGGGCGACGACATCAAGCGGATTCTGCTGGCCATTGACGTTCTGCGCGAAGAAGACGTCGCCATCTGGATGCGCTTCAATCCACCGGGGCCGGACCAGTTCCGCCATGGCGCGCCGGAGTGGGGCTCGATGGGATTTGAAGGCGACGAGTACATCGGCTTCGACGAACTACGCCGCCGCCGCTACGCGCACGATTACCAGGCCCCGCTCGACGAGTATGAAAACTTCAGCGCCGACCAGGCATGGATGCCGAACGTGGTGCTGATGGCCAAGAGCACCTATGTGTGGCTGGAGCAGCTCAGCAAGAAATATCAGCGCCACATCCACCGGCTCGATCAGATCCCGGACGAGGAGCTGCAACTGCTGGCATCGCGCGGCATCACCGGACTGTGGCTGATCGGACTGTGGGAGCGCAGCATTGCATCGCGCACCATCAAGCGGCTGCGCGGCCACGGCGACGCGGTCGCGTCGGCCTACTCGCTGAAGAACTACGACATAGCAGAAGACCTGGGCGGCTGGCAGGCTTATGAACACCTGAAGCACCGCGCTGCGCACTTCGGGCTGCGGTTGGCCAGCGACATGGTACCGAACCACATGGGCATCGACTCGCCGTGGGTGATTGAGCATCCCGACTGGTTCCTGCATCGCTGGGAGAGCCCGTTTCCGGCATACAGCTTCAACGGGCCGGACCTCTCCACCGACTGCCGCGTCGAGATCAAGATCGACGACCGCTACTACGACCAGACGGACGCCGCCGTCGCGTTTCGACTGCGACACTACTCAAATGGCGAGACCCGCTACGTCTACCACGGCAACGACGGCACATCGTTCGCGTGGAACGACACCGCGCAGCTCGACTACTCCAAGGCCGAGGTGCGCGAGCATGTGATCCAGACCATCCTGCATGTGGCGCGACTGTTCCCGATCATCCGCTTCGACGCGGCGATGGTGCTGGCCAAACGCCACGTGCAGCGGCTGTGGTTCCCGCTTCCCGGCGCGGGTGGATCGATTCCATCGCGCGCGGAGAACTCGATGTCGCAGGAGGAGTTCGACGCTCTGATGCCCAATGAGTTCTGGCGCGAGGTGGTGGACCGCGTTGCGGCGGAGGTGCCGGGAACGCTGCTGCTGGCCGAGGCCTTCTGGCTGCTGGAAGGCTACTTCGTGCGCACGCTGGGGATGCATCGCGTATACAACTCGGCGTTCATGAACATGATGCGCGATGAGCAGAACGCGAAGTATCGTTCGTACCTGAAGAAGACCATCGAGTTCGACCCGGACATTATGAAGCGCTACGTCAACTTCATGAGCAACCCGGACGAGCGCACCGCCATCGACCAGTTCGGCGACGGCGACAAGTACTTCGGCGTATGCACTCTGCTGGCCACGCTGCCCGGCCTGCCCATGTTCGGCCACGGCCAGATTGAGGGATTCACCGAGCGCTACGGCATGGAGTTTAAGCAGGCGCGGCTGGACGAATGGCCCAACGAACGCCTGGTCGCGCGCCACCAGCGGGAGATCGCGCCGCTGCTGGCCAAGCGATACATCTTCGCCGGCAGCTCCGACTTCACGCTCTACGACTTCTGGAACGGCTTCGGCAAGGTGGACGAGAACGTCTTCGCCTACTCCAACCGCTACGGCGACGAGCGTTCTCTGGTTCTCTACAACAACAAGTACGACGGCACGCGCGGCACAATTCACATCTCCGCGGCGTTCATGGACAAGGCCAGCGGTGTGCTGCGCCAACGCAGTCTCGCCGACGGACTGGGTTTGCCCACCGGCGAATCGATGGTTCTGGCTTACCGCGACAGCAACGGCCTGGAGTACCTGCGCCGCGCCAGCGACCTGCACCGGCACGGACTCACCTTCGACCTGCACGGCTTCCAGTGCGTCGTCCTGCTGGAGTGGCGCGCGCACGAGCCCAACGCCGAGTGGCCATGGGACAGGCTCTGCGACTCGCTCAACGGCAAGGGCGTGCGCAGCGTCCACGAAGAGATGATCAGGCTGCGCCTGCGCCCGCTGCACGACGCCCTGCGCGCCGCCATCAGCTCCGCCAACGTTCGCGCACTTGCCGAACTCGCTGACGAAATCACACCGCCGACAACCGAACAGGGAACCGGCCCCAAGCGATCCGCACACGTGAAGAAAGGACCCAAACGCGAGAAGACCGAACTCGATCCGCGCCTGCGCGCCATCGCCGACAAGTGCCAGTTCTTCTTCGACCGTCTACTCGAACAGGTTCCCGAGGGGAACCGCGCGCCGATGGTTCGCGCCGACTCTTCCGCTTCCACCGGCGCGCAGGCAGGCGCCGAGGCCCAAGCTGCGAATGCGATTGAGCCTGGGTTCGCCGCTGATCTTCGCGCAATGTTGTGCAGCGCAGCGCAGCTTCCGGCGCTCGCGAAGACCTTCTCCAGCGACTGGCCCGCGCAATCGCGGCCCGTGCTGCCCGGCAACGCTGCAGCCACCCGGCTGGAACGCACCTGGGCGCCGATTCTCGCTTGGATCGTCGTGCGCAGCCTTCCCGAGTACTGCATTCCGAACGGCGACCGAATCGAACTCTTCGACCGGCTTCTGTTTCGCGCCATGCTTGCCGACCTCTTCGCCTCCATGGGCATGGCGGGCGAGTCCAGTTGGCAGGCCGCCGCCGAGGTGCGCCTGCTGCTGTCTCAGGCCATTGCGCCTGCGGCGATTCACTGCGAAGCCCTCTGGACCGAACCCGACGTCCGCTGGCTGGCGGGCGTCAACCAGGCCGGCGGCATCACCTTCTTCAACCGGGAGCAGTTCGAAGAGCTGCTGACCTGGCTACAGCTTCCCGCCCTCCTCCAGATTGCTCAAACCAAGTCCACTCAAGCCGATTCCGCCCAGATCGAGTCCGTCCAGCCCGGTTCAGCCCAACCCACTGGCATTGCCGAGATCGAGAGATCCGTTGCAGCCGTACGCAAGGCCGCGCACAGCGCAGGCTACAACCTGAAAAAGTTTCTGACAGCCACAACAACGATTGGCTAGCTCCGCGCGTTGCGGACTGAACCTTCTACAATCACCCAAGCCATGCCCGCGCGCCTCATCCTCAACGCCGACGACTTCGGCCTCACCCATGGCATCAACCGCGCCATCGGCGAGTTGCACTCCGCAGGTGTGCTCACCTCGGCTACGCTGATGGCCAGTGGGGCGGCCTTCGACGACGCGGTCGAGGTCGCCCGCGCGCACCCCACGCTCGGCGTCGGTTGCCACATCGTGCTCACCGACGGCGCGCCCGTCTCGCCGCCCGGCTCGATTCGCAGCCTGATCGGAGCCGACGGAATAAATTTCCGCCCGTCGCTGGTCGATTTTGTGCAGGCGCTTTTGTTCGGAAGGATCAACGAAGAAGAGGTCACGCGTGAAGCCCTCGCGCAGGTCGAGAAGCTTCAGCGCGCAGGAATCCATCCCACTCACATCGACACGCACAAGCACGCGCATCTGTTTCCCAGTATCGCGCGCCCGCTGCTGCAGGTGGCCGTTCGCTGCGGCGTTCGCGCCATCCGCAACCCATTCGAGCCGGAGTGGTCGCTCGCGCTCAACCATGGCAGCCGCACCCGACGCCTCGCCGTCCGCCTCGTCGGCCTTCTGCGCCCGCGCTTCGAGGCCCTCGCGCAACTGCGCGATAGGCGCGTGCTGACGACCGATGGCACGGTTGCAATCTCCGCCACCGGCCAGCTCAACGCAGCGACTCTCGGCGAGATCCTGCGCGCGCTTCCGGCAGACGGAATCTACGAGATCTGCTGCCATCCCGGCTACAACGATGGCGAGCTCGACCGCGTCGCCACGCGCCTGCGCGCCCACCGCGAGGTCGAGCGCGAGGCTCTTCTCGCGGAACTGCCACGAGCTTTGGGTGCTGTCAATTCGCCTTCGCTGGTTCATTACGGGAGTCTGGCGGAGTGAGAGGCCGCGTCATTGCCGCAATGGGTGTGAGATTCTAGGAAGCGCAAGGAGAATCCATTGGCAACCATCGCTGAGATCGCAGAACTGGTTGGCGCGCCTGCGCCACACGCGGCTTACGAGATTTGTTGCGTCTCCAGTATTGAAGCCGCAACGCCGTCCTCGTTGGTCTTTGCCACGGATGCGGCGACGCTTGACGCTGCGATGAAGTCGCCGGCCGGCGCGATTCTCACGCGTGCTGCGCTGCTGCCATCCGGCGTCGATCCGCCCGACGCGCGCCTGCTGGCCGTGGCCGATCCGCGCTACGCCTTCGCTCTCGCCGCGCGTTTTCTGAAGTCCCGCGGGCGAGCCTTGAATGAATCCGCGTCGCGCAACTCCGCTCCGCAAATCCATTCCACGGCGATCCTTGGCGCAGAGGTGCGAGTGGGGCAGGGAAGCAGTATTGGGCCGTACACGGTTCTCGGCGATGGAGTCGTCGTTGGCGACGAGTGCGAGATCCTCGCCAATGTCACCATCTATTCGGGAAGCACACTCGGCGACCGCGTTCTGGTCCAGGCCGGGGCCGTTCTGGGAGCCACGGGCTTTGGCTACGCGCGCAACTCCGCCACCGGCGAGTACATTGCCTTCCCGCAGCAGGGAACGCTCGCCATCGAGGACGACGTGGAGATCGGCGCCAACTCCACCATCGACCGCGGCGCGCTGGGCGAGACACGCATCGGCGCGGGGACGAAGATCGACAACCTGGTGCATATCGCGCACAACTGCGTGGTGGGGCGCAACGTCGTCATCGCGTCGCAGACGGGAATCTCCGGCTCCTGCGTCATCGAGGACGGCGCGATTCTGGGCGGGCAGGTTGGGTTGGGAGAGCACGCGCATATCGGCCCCGGCGTGATTCTTGGCGGAGGCGCGGGCGTGTTGAGCCACAAGAAGGTGCGCGGGCCCGGCGAGGTCTTCTGGGGCAGGCCGGCGCGTCCGCTGAAGCAGTACCTGCGCGACCTGGCCCGGCTCAGCCGCGGCTGAGTTGAACAATCAGAGTTGTGTCGAAGCCGCGCTCAGAGCATTTTCGGAACACATGTAGACTTTTCGAGCATCATGCAAGGTGAATTTTCTTGAGGAAAATCCGCTGGAATGCGTTGGCTTCGGTCTACACCAATTCCGAAAATGCTCAGTCGGCGCCGTCGCTCAGCGCGTCCATGTAGGCGACGTCGAGTGCCGTGCCCTGCACCGTGACGTACTCGTTGTCGATCTCGGAGCCGTCGACGGTGCTGAAGATGTGCACCTGTCCGCCGTATGCGGTGTAGACCTTGTTGAAGTTCTGCACCCAGCAGATTCCGGTGAGGCTGCCGTAGTAGTACTGGTTGTCGTTCTGGTTGGGATAGGGAACCACCGCGGTCGGCGAGCCCGGCGTCACATTGGGAAGTATCTGCGGGGAGATCGTCGCACCGCCCAGCACGACCATGGTCAGGCAGTTGTAGTTCTCGCCCAGCTTGGCGCGTTCACCGGTGGCGCAGAACTGCGATCCGATCCAGAGCGTGTTGTTGTCGGCAAACAATATCTTGGAGTGGGTGCCGTCAGAGATGGAGTACTGCCCCGTGATGGTGTTGGTCGCCTGGTTCATGGTGGAGAGGAAGCCCGCGAAGAGTCCGTCCGGCTGGAGTTGCTGGCCGGCTAGGTAGAGCGTTGTTCCGTCGGAGAGCGCATCGGTGACGCCGCCCGGAACGGGGACGTTGGCGATCTGTGGATTCGGCTGCACGGGGGACGAGGGAATCACATTTTCGTTCAGCGGGCCCTGCTGGAGCAGCGTGACGCTGGCCGTCGTCCCGCCGCACTCCGGCCCGCAGTTCAGCACATACGCCGTGGTGCCGTCGAGCGAGAAGTAGACGTTCGATGGCTCGTCATAGGTTCCCGGCACGGAGACCGCGCAGTAGACAGGGAGCAGGGCCGGTTCGCAATCGGCGGAGCCGGTGGCGGCAATGGCCGACTGCTGGGTTGGGTACTGGTTCTGGTTCAACTTGAAGACCCGGTAGAGCACATTGGAGTTGCGCACCATGGCAAGCGCAACCGTGTCCCCCGTATTCACCAAGACCTTGAAGACATTCGGCAGGTTGAGCACATAGGTCTGTCCCGCCAGATTGTCTACGATCTCCAGTACTCCGGCGAGCTCCTCGGCCCCGTAGTAGTGCCCGAACCCCGCAGGCACCGCGACGGCACTCGATCCGGACTGGAAGGTGCCGACCGATCCGGCAGCCGCTTCGGTGGAGTAATTGATGTTGGTAAGGCTGCCATCGCTGATGGAGTAGACGTAACCGCGCATCTCCGCGGGAAAGTTCAGGATGGTGCCGGGATACCCCGAGGAATAGCCGCCGATCGAGTAGCCCGGGATGGTATTTTCGACGTTGCTGCGAATGTCGCGATAGGCGTCGACGATCTGCAGGCTGCCGCCGCCGCCGCCCGCGCTCACGCCGATCATCACTCGCTGGGCGAGCTTGCTGGGCGGCACGGGCCGGCCCGCATAGTTGTACTCGGGAAACTTGTAGTAGTAGTAGGCCGCGGAGTGGCAGGACGAGAGCGCGAGCGAGGAGATCGCAGCCAGCAGAACGCAGAGCAGCCGGAAGCCGAAGATGCCGCATCCGGAGGTCTTCTGCGCAGAGCAGGAGCATTGGATCAAGGGAGTTTCCGGCGACGGGCTGGGGAAGGGCTGAGCGCCAGCCCCGCGGACAAAGAGACTTCGATTCTTCAACGTGGACAACTCCAACCTTCGTCGTACTAGGGTTTCGCCTTCGCTACCCTCTGAGTATACCAAAGGAAGCGGGCTGCGCAGCTGGTCGAGCGACGGTTTGGTGCTGGCTCCGAACGTGGCTTAGGATGAAGCAATACGTTTCAGGGAAACGACTTCGGGACGGGTCAGGGAAAAGGCTTCGAGGACATGCCATGGCAGGTGCGGGATTGAGTGCGGCAGAGACCGCGGCGACAGACGCGAAAGGAAGCGCGAAAAGCCGTGCGGCAGGAACCGCGATCAACCGGCTCTTCTGCGGCGGACGCGTACTCTCCGACGGCGCCATGGGCACCATGCTCTATGGCCGCGGCATCTTCATCAACCGCTGCTACGATGAGCTGAACCTCTCGCAGCCGGAGACCGTCGCCGGTGTCCATGCAGAGTACCTACAGGCCGGGGCCCAGATCATCGAGACCAACACCTTCGGCGCCAACGCCTTCCGTCTGGAGCGCTACGGCCTGCGCGATAAAGTGCGCGAAATCAACCTCGCCGGAGTGCGTATCGCCCGCCAGAGCGTCGCGCAGATCGCCCAGAAGCAGGCCACCGAAGCATACGTTGCCGGGGCCATCGGCCCGCTCGGCGTTGCGCTGGCGCCGCAGGGCGAGCTCTCGCTCGAGCAGGCGCGCGCAGCGTTTGCCGAACAGATTGCCGCGCTGGCCGAGGGTGGGCCCGGCGTGGGCGCGGACCTGCTCATCCTGGAGACCATGACGTCGCTGGCCGAGGCGGGCGAGGCTATTCGTGCCGCGCGCGAGGTTGCTCCCGGCCTGCGCTTGGTCGTGATGATGACGGTCGATGAGGACGGCAACTGCCTGGATGGCGCCACGCCCGAGATCGCCGCCGAACGGCTGACCAAATGGGGCGCGGACGCGATTGGATGCAACTGCTCGGACGGGCCCGCCACCGTGCTCGCGGTCATCGAGCGGATGCGCCTGGCGACCCGCCTGCCGCTGGCCGCCATGCCCAACGCCGGGCTGCCCCGCGCCGTCGATGGCCGCAACATCTACATGGCCTCGCCGGAGTACATGGCCAGCTTCGCGCGCAAGTTCATCCACGCGGGGGCGAGCCTCATCGGCGGTTGCTGCGGAACCACGCCCAACCACATCCGCGCCATGCGGTCTGCGATGCGCGCCCTACAGGCGCAGGAGGCGTCGGCACGGCGCGACGCGGCTGGACTGGGTGTGGCGGGAGTGGATGAGACGGGCCACGGCGCAACGGGTACAGGCCAGAGCTCGCTACAGGCGGACTCCGAGGCCGCCGTGGAGGCCGCCGGGCCAAGCTATCGCCCCAAACCCATCATCAGCCAGGTGGAGCCGCTGCCGCTGGCCGAGCGCTCGCGGGTCGGCGCGCTGATCGCCTCGGGCGAGTTCTGCACGCTGGTGGAGATCGTTCCGCCCAAGGGCATCGACTGCTCGAAGGAGATCGAGGGCGCGGCGCTGCTGCACCGGCTGGGCGTCCACGCCATCAACGTTCCCGATTCGCCGCGGGCCAGCGCGCGCATGAGCGCGCAGAGCCTCTGCATCCAGATCCAGCAGAAGGTTGGCATCGAGACCGTGCTGCACTACACCTGCCGCGACCGCAACCTGCTCTCCATCCAGTCGGACCTGATCGGCGCGTCGTCCATCGGCCTGAAGAATATCCTCTGCCTCACCGGCGATCCGCCGAAGATGGGGAACTATCCCGACGCGACGGCGGTCTTCGATGTCGATGCCATCGGCCTCACCGGCATCGTGCGCAATCTCAACTATGGCCTCGACCTGGGCACCAACCCCATCGGCGCGTCTACCGGCTTCACCCTGGCGTGCGCCGCCAACCCCGGCTTCCCCGACATCGACTTCGAGGTGCGCCGCTTCGCGCAGAAGGTGGAGGCGGGCGCGGAGTACGCCATCACCCAGCCGGTCTTCGACCTGCGCCTGCTGGAGCAGTTTCTGCGCCGCATCGAGCCGTTCCGCATTCCCGTGATCGCGGGCATCTGGCCGCTCATCAGCCTGCGCAACGCCGAGTTTCTGAAGAACGACCTGAAGATCTCCATGCCGGATGCGATCCTCACGCGTATGGCTGCCGCCAGTACGCCCGAGGCCGCGCGCGCCGAGGGAATCCGCATTGCGCAGGAGATGCTGGCTTCGGCGCGAACCATGGTGCAGGGCTGCCAGGTCAGCGCGCCCTTCGGCAAATACACGGCGGCGGCACAGGTGCTGGGATTGGCTTGAGAGCGCGGCGAAAGAAGAGGCGACGATGGCGAACTTTGAAGAGCAATTGACGCAGTTGGAGACGGTGGTGGAGCGGCTGGAGCGCGGCGACCTGTCGCTGGACGAGTCGGTGCGCCTCTTCGAGGACGGAATGAAGCTGACGAGCGCCTGCAAGAAGGAACTGGAGCAGGCCGAAGGCCGCATCCAGGTGCTGGTGGAGGGAAAGTCCGGCAAGATGCAGCCCACCGACCTGGAGCTGGAGCCAACCGAAAGCGACGACATGGAAGCAGATGAGGCCGACGACCAGGAGTAGGATTTACATATGAGACGAGACATAGGCAAACTCGCGGATCGACTTGTCGAACTGGGGCGTGAAGGAATCGCTATCGAGACCAAGATCCTCGAGTGGAAGTCTGGGCAGACGAGTAGCAAGCCTGCACCGAAGTCGAAAGCCAGCTAAGTGCCGACCTTCACCGTTGTTGCCGGAGCAAATGGTTGCGGCAAATCGACTCTCACAAAGTGGGCGCGCGAGGAGTTTCAAGAGAGTTCCGTCCTTGATCCCGACGCAATTGCCCGCTCCCTTCAGGCAACCGGCGCAAAGAGTGGTTTGGCGATTGATGCTGGGCGGGAAGTCCTCTCAATGGCGGAGAGGTTGCTGGATGCAGGCCAGAGCTTTGCGGTGGAGACTACGCTCTCTGGAAGTACCTATCTGCGGATGATGAGCAGAGCCAAAGAGCTTGGATATATTGTGGTGCTGATCTACATCGGTACGACGCGAGTCGAGATCAATATGCAGCGGGTTCGGTTTCGAGTGACTAAAGGCGGCCATGATGTGCCGGAGGAAGATCAGCGGCGACGCTACCCAAGGAGCCTGGCGAATGCGGCTAAAGCTCTGGCAATCGCGGATGAGGCAGTGATTCTCGACAACTCAACATCTGCGGGCTACGTGAAAGTCGCTGTAAAACGAACCACTGGTATTGAACTCTTTGAACCAGTGCCGGAGTGGGCGGCGTTTCTGCGCGGCTAGTTTTGGCTGAATCTGGAACCAGTGCGGTGCATGGAAGTCTATCGATCTCTGCTGGTGACGAAGCCGGGGACCCAGAGGAGGGCGCGCTTGGCTTCGGTGAGGGGCAGGTCGGCGATGGAGAGGCGGGCGGCCTCGGCGTAGGCGCAGGCGGTGTCCATGGCGTAGGCGATGGAGCCATGGCGCTCCAGGATCTCCAGAATCTGCGGGTGCGAGACGGTACTGAAGCTGCGTTCGGCGAGGACGGTGCGGATCGCCTCGCGGTCGGCCCCGGTGCCGCGTTCCAGCGCGTGGATGACGGCCAGCGTGGCCTTGCCCTCGCGCAGGTCGCTGGCGACGGGCTTGCCCAGGATGTCTTCGGCGGCGGTGAGGTCGAGCACGTCGTCGACGATCTGGAAGGCGAGGCCCAGGTTTCGTCCGTACTCGCCGAGCTGGGATTCGGTCTCGGCTGGGTCCGCAAAGGACTGGGGTGGGCTGATGGCCGCGCCCAACTGCATCGAGACGCTGAAGAGGCAGGCCGTCTTGCGATAGATAAGGTCGAAGTACTCCTCCTCGTTGATGAGGTGCCCGAGCTTCTGCATCTGGAGGAGCTCGCCCTCGACCATCTGCTGGGTGAGCGAGATGAGGAGTTCGAGGACGCGGAAGTTGCGCTCCTCCAAAGCGGTGGCAAACGCCTGCATGTAGAGCCAGTCGCCGGCCAGGACGCACTTCGCGTTGCCCCATGTGGTGTTGGAGGAGGGACGGCCGCGGCGCGTGTCGGCCTCGTCGATGATGTCGTCGTGGACCAGGGTCGCGGTGTGCAGCATCTCGACCACCGCGCCGAGGCGGATACGCGAGTGGCTGGTGCAGCCCAGCGCCTTGGACGAGAGCAGAAGAAGCAGCGGGCGGATGCGCTTTCCGCCGCCGGCCATCAGGTACTGGGCGATGTCAGTGATGACATCGATGTCGGACGCGGACTGGCGGGTGAACTCCTGCTCGATGGCGGCGAGATCGTCGCGCAGCAGTTCGAAGACCTCTTTGGCGGTCGCAATGGAGAGAGCGCTCATGCCAATTTAGAGTAGCAGGTCGAGGCGAAGGATTCGGCGATTCGCCGTCAACCTGAAAAAACTGCCGCGATCCAGCAGCGGGACAAGGCGCGGCAGGATGGGCTAGTTGCGGTAGTTGGTGAACTGCAGCGCGACGCCGAAGTCCGCTGCGCGCAGCTTGGCCATGATCTGCTGCAACGTGTCGCGGTCCTTGCTGACCACGCGCACGGTGTCTCCCAGAATGCTGGCCTGCGCCTTCAGCTTCATCTCCTTGACCAGCGCGGCGACCTGACGGGCCTTCTCCGCGGGAATGCCCTGCACCATCCTGATCTTCTGGCGGACGGAGGAGTTTGCCGCGGGCTCCAGCTTCTCGTACTCCAGGTTCTTGAGCGAGACGCCGCGCTTGACCAGCTTCTGGCGCAGGATCTCCTTGACCGCCTCCAGCTTGTACTCGTCCTGCGAGGCGAGCTGGATGGCGTCGTCGCCCTCGATGGTGATCCTGGACTTTGTGTCCTTCAGGTCGAAGCGGGTGTTGATCTCCTTGGTTGCCTGATCGACCGCGTTCTTCACCTCGGCCAGATCCACCTTGCTGACTACATCGAAGCTATTGTCGGATGCCATAAGAGACAGTATAGGACGGTTGTTAGTTACAGGTTGTTAGTTGCTGGTTGTTGGAAAGAGGCGATTGAAGTTCGCCGTGGTGAGCGCGGCGATCTCTTCGAGCGAGATGCCGCGCAGTTTGGCCAGCACGGCTGCCGTGTGGACGACCAGCGCGGGTTCGTTCTGCTGACCGCGGTGCGGGATGGGCGCGAGGAATGGCGCGTCCGTCTCGATCAGGATGCGGTTGGCGGGCGCGAATGCGGCAACCTCGCGCAGGCCGGCGGACCTGGGGTAGGTCAGGTTGCCGGCGAAGGAGAGATAGAAGCCGAGGTCGAGCGCGCGTTGCGCCTGCTCGATCGTGCCGGAAAAGCAGTGCAGGATTCCGGCTGGAATCGCGCCGCGATTCTTTGGGCTCCAGTGCGCGTCCAGCAGATCCAGCAGATGCTGCCATGCGTCGGCGGGGCCGAATTTCTCTTTGGCCTCGGGCGTTGCCAGCTCGGATGTGCGGCAGTGGATGAGGATCGGCTTGGCGGCGGCCACGGCAACCTGCACTTGAGCGACGAAGGCGGCGCGCTGGATGGGGGCCGCAGGGTTGTCGACGTGGTAGTAGTCGAGGCCGATCTCGCCGATGGCAATCACTCGCTCTTTTGCCGCCAGCCGGGCCAGTTTGGCCAGCGCGTCGGCGTCGGCCCGGTGCGCCTCCTGGGGATGGATTCCGGCGCTGGCGTAGATCGCGGGCGAGTCTGGCCGGCCTCTGAACTCTTGCGCGATTTCTAATGCGCGCTGCATCTCGCCGGGCCCCTCGCCGATGCCGATGGCGAGGATGGTGCGCACGCCGGCTGCCTCGGCGCGCGCCAGCACTTCGGCCAGGCCGTCGGGGACCATGTCGAGGTGCGCGTGAGAGTCGGTCAGGTGCATTAGCTTCGAGCTTCGAGGTCCAAGGTTCGTGGTGCAAGGTGCCATCGGCGGCGACGCGCGGTAGGGCGGCGGCAAAGTTCATGCGGGCGCAGAGGCGAAACGGAGCTGCTCGCTGCACGCGTGCTTACGCGGACTTGCGGTGGGTCTCCAAGTATTCGAGCAGGACTGCGTTCATCTTTTGCGGTGAACTGTCGCCAATCTTGCGGAAGCCCTCGACGACATCCTCATCGAGCATCAGAAGCCTCTCTCGCAGTGCCGCGCGTCGTACGTCGGAGACTCCTGCGCCGTAGAGTCCCGGACGCCAGCCCGGCTTGCCAGCCTGCGACGGAATATCGCTCAGGTCGATGTCTTCGTCCCGCATGGATTCCAGCCTCTGGCGCTGTTCCTCAGTCAACCGAGGCGGATTCGCAGGGTCCAGTGTGAACCTAACGGTCTTTCCAGTAACTGCTCGCTCATCTGGGTTCGCCCTTCTCGCGGAGATGATTCGTACTCGATCGCCGCGCTCCGTGAATACGACAACGATCTCCGATTGCTCGACCAAAGCCGTGATGGACCAACGCTCTTCCCCGTACTCCACTGCCCTCTCTGCTCGCTCGAAACGCTGCGAATCGAGGAAGGCAAGCGTGCCATAAGGGAAAGAGATACCGTGCTTCTTCAGGTTACTACGCGCCTTGGCTTCGTCCCATTCAAATTCCACACAAACAGCTTACTACGCGGTCTTTCGGTGGGTCTCGGCGTACTCGCGCAGGGCGGCATTGACGCGGGTGGAAGAGGTGCCACCTGTCTCCTGGAAGAACTGAAGCACGTCCGGTTCGAGCGCAACCACGTCCTGAGGATTCCCAAACCGTGGGCCGAAGACTCGTCTCGTAGGCGATCCAGTTTGTGGAGGCGTATCGCTGTAGTCGATGTCTTCGTCCGTCATTGCTCTTAGCGCCGCCATCCGCTCTTCCGACATTACCGGAAGATTGTTGGGATCTAAAACGAACCTAACCTCGCCAGTATTTTTCTTGCTCATATTTGGTCGTCCTCCTCGCCGAAAGAATTCGTATGTCCTCGCCTCGAAGCGTATATGTCACCAAGAGAGCTAACCCATCCACAAATCCGACGATGTTCCAACGCTCTTCTCCATAGTCTTCGCGGTCATCGATCCATTCCGCCTGAACTGCGGATTGAAAGACGCGAACAGCGAACGGGAATTCGATCCCATGCTTGCGCAGGTTCGTCGCGGCCTTCTTCTCATCCCAGATAAACGCCACGTCAACAGCTTACTACGCGGTTACTGCGCGCCGCCGCCGCCGGATCCGGAACTCATGCTGAAGATGGGCAGGTAGAGTGAGATGAGGATGGTGACGACGACGCATCCCATGACGATGAGGATGAGCGGCTCGATGAGGCTCATGGCGGCGGTGAGGTTGGTCTGCACGTCTTCTTCGAAGAACTCGGCGACGGAGTTGAGCATCTGGGGAAGCGCTCCGGTGGACTCGCCGACCTCGACCATCTCGACGGCCAGCTCGGGGAAGACCTTGGTCTCGGCCAGGCTGACCGAGAGGCCCTTGCCCTCGCGCACCGTCTCGACGCTGCGGAAGATGGCGTTGCTGATCTGGCGGCTGTCGATGGAGTGGGCCGCAGTCTCCAGTGACGGAACCAGCGGCAGGCCGCCGGTGAGCAGCGTGGCGAGAGTGCGCGCGAAGAGGCCGACCTGGTACTTCAACCAGACGGGACCGATGAGCGGGAGGCTGATGCGGACGCGGTCCACCACGTTCGCGCCCGCGTCGGTCTTGATCCAGCGGACGAAGAGAATGATAGCCAGCGCCAGCGCGGCGAGGGCATAGATTCCGTAGCTCTGCGCGTTGGTGCCCAGAGCCAGGAGGAAGGTGGTGATGGCGGGCAGCTTGGTGCCCAACTGCTCGTAGAGCTGGGCGAAGCGGGGGACGACAAAGGTGATGAGGAAGATGAAGAGCGCGATCACCATGAAGACCAGCACGGCGGGATAGATGAGGCTGGCGAGGAGCTTCTTGCGGAAGGTGAGCGAGACGCGCTGGAAGTCGAGGTAGCGCTGCAGGACCTCTTCGAGATTGCCGGAGCGCTCGCCGGCCAGCAGCGTGGTGGTGTAGACGACGGGGAACCCGCCCTGCGCGACGAAGGCCTCGGAGATGGATTCGCCGTTCTTGACGCGGGTGGCGACGTCCTCCAGTTGCGCGCGGAAGTGGGGGAGCTTCTGGCGGCGGGCCAGCAACTCGATGGAGCCGAGGATGGGAAGGCCGGCGCGGATCAATGTGAGGAACTGCTGGTTGAAGACGAGAAAGGTCTCCAGCTTGACCTTCTTGGCCTTGCCTGCGCCGGCCAGCAGACCGCGCGATTTGACCGAGTAGACGTAGTATCCCGCCTGGGTGAAGCGCGCGCGCAGTTCTTCTTCGGTGGCCGCCGAGTGCGTCTGCTCCTGCACACGGCCACGCTCATCCGCCAATCGGACTACAAACTCAGCCATAGAATCGCATCACCAACCGCCTGCGTAGAGCATTGCAGCGCTCGACCGCAAAGGCTCTGTCTATCTTAGACGTTCCATTAGACGAAACACGCGGAGATTTCTCTCAGAACCTTCGGCATGATTCTGCTGATTGCTTCTTTGGCCTGCTGCTGCGTCTTTGTTTTGCGGCCTGCGGTAGCATGAGCGGCCGGGGAGGCGCGGTGCGCGGTGCCGACCGTGGTACGCCGCGGGTGCGGGCCATCGACAGCCTGCTAAACTCACATCACCAATCCCAACCGCGAGAAGGAACGGGTTGCAAGGGCAAGCGCGCGCTTGCCAGAGGCTGAGGAAGTCAGGGGTTCGGATGGCAAAGACGGCGGTCATTATTGGGGCTGGGCCGGCGGGGTTGACGGCAGCGCTCGAGCTGCTGCGGCGCACGGAGATAGTGCCGGTGATTCTGGAGGCGAGCGACGAGATTGGCGGCATCTCGCGGACGATCCGGTACAAGGGCAACCGCATGGACATCGGGGGCCACCGGTTCTTCTCCAAGAGCGACCGGGTGATGGAGTGGTGGGTGGAGCTGATGCCGCCCGAGTTGGCGGCGCAGGGCGAGGCAGGCTCGGAGGCGGCTGCGAACGCAGCGACGACCGCGCCGGGTGCGCCGATCCAGAACGCGGAGATCAGCTATCAGGGCAAGCGGCGCGTGGTGACGGTTCCCGCGCACCTGCACGAGGAGTCGCCGCTGCGCGGGATGGGGCCGCTGCGCGGGATGGGACCGCTGCAGCACGAGGAGAGCGAGGAATCCGAAGAGGAAGATTCCGTAGGAGATGCCGCCGAGACGGTTGCGGTTCCCGAGCCGGAGAACCCCGACCTGGTGATGCTGATCCGACCGCGACGCAGCCGCATCTATTATTTGCGGAAGTTCTTCGACTATCCCATCACGCTGACGGCCAATACGCTGAAGAACCTCGGCGTGGTGCGCATGGCGCGCGTGGGGACGAGCTACATGGTGTCGCGCGTGCGCCAGATCAGGCCGGAGAAGAGCCTCGAGGACTTCCTCATCAACCGCTTCGGACGCGAGCTGTACCTGACGTTTTTCAAGAGCTACACGGAGAAGGTGTGGGGCACGCCATGCCACGAGATCTCGGCCGAGTGGGGCGCGCAGCGGATCAAGGGGCTGAGCCTGACGACGGCGGTGAAGCACTTTGTGAAGAAGATGTTTCGCGCAGCGAGCGAGGGCGGCGACCTGGCGCAGAAGGGGACCGATACATCGCTGATCGAACGCTTCCTATACCCGAAGTTCGGGCCGGGACAGCTCTGGGAGCATGTGGCGGAGCTGGTGCAGCAGAAGGGCGGCGAGATCCATAAGGGATGGAAGGTGGACAGGCTGAACTTCGCCGAGGGAGAGCCGCTGCGCGTCACTTCCATCGAAGCCGTGCGCGCGGATGGCGAGCGGAGAACCTTTGCCGGGGATTATTTTTTCTCCACCATGCCGATGCGCGAGTTGCTGCGCGCGATGAACACCCCGGTCCCCGCCAATGTTCTCGAAGTCAGCGACGGATTGCAGTACCGCGACTTCATCACCGTGGGGCTGCTGGTGGACAGGCTTAAGGTGACCGAGCCGGACGGCGGCCTGCTGAAGGACACCTGGATCTACATTCAGGAGCCGGATGTGCTGCTGGGCCGGCTGCAGATCTTCAACAACTGGAGCCCGTACCTGGTGAGCGATGCGGACCAAAAGGCGGGGAAGGTGTGGATTGGGCTGGAGTACTTCTGCTACGAGACGGACGACCTGTGGAAGATGGCCGACGAGGAGATGAAGAAGTTTGCGATTGGCGAGGTGGCGAAGATCGGAATCCTCAACGCGGCGGACGTGAGCGACGCGCATGTGGTGCGCGTACCCAAGACCTACCCGGCGTACTTCGGCACCTACGACCGCTTCGACGAGCTGAAGACGTTTACCGATGGCATCGAGAACCTCTTTTTGGTGGGACGCAACGGGATGCACAAGTACAACAACCAGGACCACAGCATGTTGACGGCGATGGCTGTGGTGGATGGGCTGGTGGCGGGATCGGTGGACAAGCAGGCGCTGTGGGAGATCAACACCGAGCAGGAATACCACGAGGAGAAGGACAAGAAGCAGTTGTAAGTTGTGAGTTGTGAGTTGTGAGTTGTGAGTGGTAAGTGAGGTTGAGGTGAAGGCTTTTCTGCTGCTTGCGTTGGTTGTGTTGCTGGCGCTGATTGCGGTGAACCGGGGGCGCATCTATGTGCGCGACCCTCTGGCTGCGGTCTATAAATCCGACCTGCGCCAAGACGGTCGCAAGGATGGGAGACAGAGCGGCGTGCAGGTTTTTGTCAACGCCTCGGACGACGTTCTTCTATGGCGGGATGCGGAGCCGGGTGCGTACCGCATTCTGCTGCAGGCATGGAACAAGGCCCCGGGAACGCCGATGCGCCTGACGTGCCTGCGCTGGATGGTGTGCCTGGCGGATGCAGACCACCCTTCGACCATTGCGATGGATTGGACCGGCAACAGCGGAAGGCACAAAGGGAAGTACGATCCGCATATGTCGATGAGCGGCCGCGAGGTCTCCTTTGTGAATGGAGATGGCGCGACGGTGCGCGTCGAGTTGCGGTAGGGCGGCGGATGCCAGAGATGTTTTGCAAAGGCTGATTGCCGAACCGAAAACAAATACGGAGATTCTGCCCATTCGACTTCGCTCAGGGCAGAATGACGACTTCTGTGGGCTACGCCAGAATGACGAGTCTTGTGGAGCAATGCCTAGAGCAGGTTGCTGGCGGGGCGGGTGGGGAGGGTGAAGTGGAAGGTTGAGCCTTTTCCGACTGCGCTGGTGGCCCAGATGCTTCCTCCATGCTGGGCGACGATGGAGCGGCAGATGGCGAGACCGAGGCCGGTGCCTCCCATGGTTCGGGAGTCGGATGCGTCGACCTGGTGGAAGCGCTCGAAGATGCTTTCGAGCTTGTCTTCGGGGATTCCGCGGCCCTGGTCGCGGACCTGGATTTCGGCCTCGTTGGCGTCGTTGCGGCGCGCTCTCAGGTGGATCTCCGTGCCGGGCGGGGAGAACTTGATGGCGTTGGAGACGAGGTTGGCGAGGGTCTGAAGGATGCGGTCAGGATCGGCCCAGACGTTAACTCCGTGGGAGTTGAAGGTGATGCGGATCTGGGCCTTGACGGCGTCGGTCTGCTGCAGGATGGCGACGTGGCGGAAGAGGTCGTCGGCCGAGCACATGGTGGAGTGCAGCTCGGCATTGCCGGAGCCGATGCGTTCCAGTTCGAGGATGTCGTTGACCAGTCGGACCAGGCGGTCGGTGTTTCCAGCGGCGATCTCGAGCATCTGCTTCAGCTTCTGCGGGCGGGTGTCGAGCGAGCCACCGGTGATGAGTCCGAGCGCGGCGCGCAGCGAGGTGAGGGGCGTGCGCAACTCGTGCGAGACGGTGGAGATGAACTCGTCCTTCATGCGGTCGAGGGCGCGTCGCTCGGTGGTGTCGGTGAAGGCGACGACGACGCCGACGGCCTTGCCTGCGGGCCTGGCGCCGGTGGAGGAGGGATCGATCTCGGGCTGAACTTTGGGCTGAACTGGAGGCACGGGATCGAAGAGGATTCCGGATTCGATTTTGGGCTCGACTTTGGGTGGTGCCACGGGCTCGACTTCGATCTGGGGACGGGCGACGTACTCGACCGGGAAGCTGGTTCCGTCCTTGCGCCAGAAGACCTCATTGGAGATGCGGACGGTATCGAGGTCGCGGATGGTGTTTTGAATGGGACACTCTTCCTCCGGATAGGGGGTGCCGTCGGCGCGGGTGTGATGGATGAGCGAGTGCATGTTGCGGCCAAGAAGCTCGTCGGGCTTGAAGCCGAGCATCTGTGCTGCGGCGGGGTTGACGACGGTGCAGTTGCCGTCGAGGTCGATGCCGTAGATGCCGTCGCCGACGGACTCGAGGACGGAGTTGGACTGGCGCATGAGGGAGCGGAGCTGGTCTTCGGCGCGGACCTGCTCGCTGATGTCGATGCCGAAACCGAGGACATAGGGGTCGCGCCCGGGGGTTTGGATGAGCTTGTTGCGGAATGCGACAACGCGCGCGCCTCCGTCGGCGTGGCGCAGATGGAGCAGCCCCTGGACCTCTCCCTTGCTTACGATGAGGCCGAGGTATCTGTCGAACTCTGCCCGGCGGTCCTTGGGCATGAACTCGTCGAGCCGGTGGCCGACCACGTCTTCGCGGGCATAGCCGACGCTCTGCGCGCCGTGGGTGTTGACGGAGAGCAGGATGCCCTGGAGGTCGTGGGTGCAGACCATGCCGAGCGAGCCTTCGACGAGCTGGCGGTAGCGCGCTTCGCTTTCGCGCAGGGTCTCTTCAGCGCCGCGCTGGACGGTGACGTCGATGCCGGTGGCAATGATGAAGTTGATATGGCCCTGGTCGTCGAAGAGCGGCGAGGCCGACCAAGCGATGCGGCGCAGGCTTCCATCGCGGTGCAGCCACTGGTTCTCGAATACGGCTGGAGAGCCGTTGGCGCGCAGGCGCTCGAAGTGCTGCACGGCGGCGGGGACATCGGCGTGGGGGATGAGCTTGTCCCAGAGGTAACGTCCGACCAGGGTGGGGAAGTTGTATCCCGAGGCGGTCTCGCAGGCGCGATTGAAGCGGACGATTCGGCCGGCGGTGTCGAAGACGGCGACCAGGGCGTCGACCGTGTCCAGCACGGTGGAGACGAAGTTGCGCTCGACGGTGAGCGCGGACTCGATACGCTGGCGGGCGCGGGCGACGCGGTCCATCTGGCGCAGCGCGTTGCCCAGTTCGATGGAGGACATGGCCTGCCGGCCAAGCACGGAGAGGGTCTGCGTCTGTAGGGGGGTGAGCCTTCGCGCGGGGACGTCGAGGACAAAGAGGGAGCCGAGGCGAATTCCGGAGGGCGTGATGAGTGGAGCGTCGGCGTAGAAGCGGAAGGCGCGGCCGGCGAGCAGGATCCCGCCAGGGGCGAAGGCGGGGTGCTCGGTGGAGTCGGAGACCTCGTAGACGGTCTGGCTGCGCAGCGGAGGCACACAGGGCAGGCTGCCCAGGGGCAGCTCGGTCTCGCGGATGCCATAGCGGGAGTAGATACAGAAGCGGTCGGCAGCGGCGAAGGAGACGCCGGCGACCGTGGCGTTGCACGCCTTTGCGGCCAGCTCGACGAGGTCGTCGATGGCGGGATCGGAGACAGTTCCGAGGACCTCGTATCGATCGAGGGTCTCGAACCGCAGGGCTTCACTGCGCGTAACTTCGCGATTTTCCAATGTGGCGATCATCTCACCCCACGATGGTAAGGGAAGTGTGGGCGTACGGCACTGGTACTTTTGGGGGAAGCATGTGGTACTTCAGGGGCTTGAAGAGACGTGGATGCAGCGCGTTGCAGCGGAGTGGATTTAATGGCAACGGGGCGCATCCAACGGGTTGGTATACTAGAGCGCTGTGGCTGCTGCGCAACCGAAGGTCGCATGGGAGTAATACGCACCAGACAGGATGAGCATGGAAGAGCTGTTGAGCGGGATTGAGTCTCCGGCGGATGTGAAGCGGCTGACCATCCGGCAACTGACTCAACTTGCCGAAGAGATCCGCGAGCGGCTGATCGTTGGCGTGGCCAAGACCGGGGGGCATCTCGGCCCGAACCTGGGCGTGGTGGAGCTGACGCTGGCGCTGCACTACGTCTTCGACACGCCGCGCGACAGCTTTGTCTTCGATGTGAGCCACCAGGCGTACGTTCACAAGATGCTGACCGGGCGCAACCGCCGGTTTGAGACGATCCGGCAGCCGGGCGGGCTGAACGGCTTCATGCTACGGACGGAGAGCGAGCACGACAGCTATGGTGCGGGCCACGCGGGCACGGCGCTGAGCGCGGCGCTGGGCATGGCCGTGGCGCGCGATATGTCGGGCGGCAAGGAGCACATTGTTGCGCTGTGCGGAGATGCGGCGTTTACCAACGGCATCTCGTTCGAGGCGCTGAACAACATCGCCTCGCAGACCCGGCGGCTGATCGTGGTGCTGAACGACAATGCCTGGTCGATCGACAAGAACGTGGGTGCCATTGCGCAGTACTTCCACAAGATCGTGACCAACCCGATGGTGGCCGCGATGCACGACCGCGCCGCCGCCATGCTGGAGCGCTTCGGCGGCAAGGCCGTCCGCCACATGGCGCGCAAGGCCGAAGAGGCGGCCAAGGGGCTGATCGGGCCGGGAATGCTCTTCGAGGAGTTCGGCCTCAGCTACTACGGGCCGGTGGATGGGCACAACCTGCCGCTGCTGATCGAGACATTCAAGTTTCTGAAGCAGCAGAACAAGCCGGTGATCCTGCACGCGATTACGCAGAAGGGGCGCGGCTTCCAGCCGGCGGAGGAGAAGCAGAAGAAGTTCCACGGGCTGGGGCCGTACGACCCGGAGACGGGCGAGACCAAGTCGGCGGGCAAGAAGACCTACTCGGAGGTCTTTGGCGAGACGCTCTCGAAACTGGCCGACGACAACGACAAGATCGTGGCGATTACAGCGGCGATGCCCAGCGGCACCGGGCTCGACCTCTTCCGCCCAAAGCATCCCAATCGCTACTTCGATGTGGGGATCGCGGAGCCGCACGCGGTGGTCTTCGCGGCGGGCATGGCGACCAAGGGATACAAGCCGTTCTGCGCCATCTACTCGACCTTCCTGCAGCGCGCGTTCGATCCGATTGTGCATGACGTGTGCCTGCAAAATCTGCCAGTGGTCTTCTGCATGGACCGCGGGGGCCTCTCCAGCGACGACGGGCCGACGCATCATGGTCTCTTCGACATCAGCTACCTGCGCAGCCTGCCCAACATCGTCCACATGGTGCCGAAGGACGAGGACGAACTGGCCGACATGATGTACACGGCGATGCTGCACGACGGGCCGGTGGCGATCCGCTATCCGCGCGGCGCGGGGCCGGGCGCGCCGGTGAAGGCGCAGCCGGTGGCGCTGGAGATCGGCGTGGCGGAGGTGATCGAGGACGGGCAGGATGTCGCTATTTTAGGTTTGGGCGCGATGCTTCCCGAGGCCATGCGGCTGGCTACGATGCTGCGGCGCGTGGGATTTTCGGCGGCTGTGATCAATCCGCGATTTGCCAAGCCGATCGACCGCGCATGCGTGGCCGAGTACGCGCGGCGCTGCGGCCTGCTGGTGACGCTGGAGGACCATGTGCTGGCGGGCGGCTTCGGCTCCGCGGTGCTGGAGGCGCTGAGCGAGCTGGAACTCGACGTGCCAGTGGTGCGCGTGGGCTGGCCCGACCAGTTCATCGAACACGGAAAGCTGGAGGCTCTGCACCAGAAGTACGGATTGACGGCGGAGGCTGCGATGGAGAAGGCGCGACCGTACCTCGTCGCGATGGAGAGCCGGCGCATGGCGCTGCGCTAGACGGTCTGCGTGGCTACGCAGGTTGTGTTGACAACCGCGAGCGGCACTCGTCAACTGGTTGTGGGGCATGTTGCAGGTGGGGGCGCGGCGTAGAGGATATGGGAAGTTCGGTTGAGATAAAAGAAGTGGGCGAAGCTGGTGGAGAGAGAGCCGGCAAAGCTGGTGGAAAGAGAGCCGGTACGGCCAGCGGAGACAAATCTGTCGCAGTCCACAAGTGCGTCGCCGTGCATCACGACAGCGGGTTGCTGATGATTGGCCTCTTCAAGCTGGCGGAGGCGGTCTTCTTCTTCCTGGTCGGCGCGGGTGCGATCCACTTCATCCACCGCGACCTGGGTGATGCGGCAGTGCGCCTGGCGGAGCGGCTGCGGATCGATCCCGATGGGCGGCTGGTGTCGTATGTGATCGACCACCTGGACGCGATCACGGCGCAGCGGCTGAAGCAGATCGGCGTGGCGACGTTTTTTTATGCGGCCCTGCGCGTGACAGAGGGCGTCGGGCTGGTGATGGAGCAGGTGTGGGCCGAGTACCTGACGGTCGGCGTGACCACTGCATTTCTGCCGTGGGAGCTCTATGAGATCGCGCGGCACGCGGACTGGGTGCGGGTCTGCCTGCTGCTGGCAAACCTCGTCGTGCTGGCGTACCTGGTGTGGTGGCTGGGCCGCAGTCACCGGACGGATAGTTCGGCTGCGACGGATTGATCTGGGCCGGAGTCAGCGCGGGAGATTTTCGCTTTTGTTTTGCTATAGGAACTTTGGGTGGGGCGCAAGGGGGAGTTTGCGGGGGGAACCATCGGGTTAAACACTACATATAGAGGTTGTGGCTTAAGCGCCTCTACAGGTAGATTTTTCCACATTCACCCCGAAATTACTTCGCTGCATTCCCAATTTAGGGCTTGCCAACACTAATCTGCTGAGGCAGGATGTCGATGTGGAGTTAAGTGGTATAAATTGGAGTAAAGCGGAATAAGCCGCTCACTTCCAGGCCAGTTTACTCCAAAAAGCTGTCTTCCCTGGGCTGGCAAGTGTGGTTCCGGGGTCGAGGTCGAGATGTTTCGTGGCAATCACCCAACACGCGTGGACGAGAAGGGCCGGCTGAAGCTGCCGGCTGAGTTCAAGCGCCGGGTGGACGAGGTCTACGGGCCGCTGTTCTACATCACGAGCATGGATGGCAAGCGGGCGCAGATCTATCCGCTGAAGGAGTGGGAAGAGGTTGAAGCGTCGCTGAAGAAGATGTCTCCCATGGACCCGGTGCGGCGGAAGTTCCAGGATGTGACGAACTTTTACGGGCAGATGGCGGAGATGGACGCGCAGGGCCGGTTGCTGATCCCGCAGAAGCTGCGCGAGATGGCGAAGGTGACGGGCGACGTCGAGGTGCTGGGGTCGCAGACGCTGCTGGAGGTTGTGAACAGCGAGGTCTTCACCAGCATGATGACCAAGGCCACGGGCGCGGTCGAGCTGACGGACGAAGACCTGAGCTCGTTTGCGGGAAAGACGAACGAGACGTAGGCCGGAAAGAGTTTGGAGTTTGGTTTGGCCCCCAGGGGCAGCACAGAGGCGGACGGGATGAACAAACCGCAACATGTGCCGGTTCTTTTAGATGAAGTTTTAGAGTTCCTCAATGTGCGGCCCGGCGGCGTGATTGTGGATGCGACGGTCGGGTTGGGGGGCCACTCGGCGGAGATTGCCAAGAGGCTGGGCGCGCGGGGCAGGCTGATCTGCTTCGACCGCGACCCCGAGGCGATGGAGTTGGCTCGGGCCCGGATGGAAGAGGTTAGGGCCGAGCTGGGCGACGCGATGCCGGAGGTGATCTTCGAGCCGCGAGCTTTCTCGGAGGCAGGCGGAGTGATCGCGCCGGGAAGTTTGGACGGATTGCTTGCCGACTTTGGAGTAAGCAGCCTGCAGTTGGACGAGGCACAGAGAGGATTCAGTTTTCGGCTGGACGCACCGCTCGACATGCGCATGGACACGCGCAGTGGGGAGACGGCCGAGCAAGTGGTAAATCAGGAAGACGAAAACGAACTCGCCGACCTGATTTACGAATTCGGAGAGGAAAGGAGGTCGCGGAGAATCGCCAGAGCCATTGTGCGGGCCCGGCCGATACGGACGACAGCAGAACTTGCTGGAATCATATCGGCCGCGGCCCCCTCAATGAAAGGCGACAAGATTCATCCCGCGACACGGACCTTTCAGGCGCTTCGAATTCGAGTGAACGATGAGTTGGGAGAGATCAGGACGCTGCTGGCAAGCGCGCCATCTCTGCTGAAACCGGGAGGAAGGCTGGTGCTGATCAGCTTCCACTCGCTGGAAGACCGGCTGGTGAAAGACAGCTTCCGCGAGGCCGGGCGGAACAAGGTTTTGCAAGTGCTGACCAAGAAGCCGGTGGTCGCGGAGGAGCAGGAGCAGATGCGCAATCCGCGGTCGAGAAGCGCGAAGATGCGAGCGGCTGAAAAGCAGGGAACAGGGACCAGGGAACAGGGAACAGCAAGCAAGTACAAAAGATAAGACGAAGGAAAAGGAGGGGCGATGGCGACGATGGCGACGGCAGGGCAGGGAATGATCTTCGGAATGGGCATGGGCGGCATGAACCTCGCGTCGCAGGCCCGCGCACAACGCAATCGCGAGTTGTTCGAGTTGCAACGCCGCGCCCGCCGCGGACCCACTCCCGAGGTCTTCTTCGTCAAACACATCGACAACAGCCGCATCGTGAAGGCCGACGACCCGGAGCGGCGGCGCGAGATGCGCGTCTTCACCATGACCATGAGCATTCTGTTTCTGCTGGTGATGATCTATGTGTGGCAGCATTTTTCAGCCATTGAGATCGGCTACCAGGTGGAGACGCAGAAGCAGCAGGTGGCGCAGATGCAGGAGCAGAACCGGCAACTGCGGCTGAGCGAGGCGCAGTTGAGCAATCCGGTGCGCATCGACCAGATCGCCCGCCAGCAGCTTGGTCTCAACGCGCCCGAGCCGGGCCAGGTGGTTCGCCCCGATGGGGCCGGCGGCAATGTTCCGGTGCTGGCGCAGGCGTCCACTCCCGCTTTGCCTTAGGTACAGTGATAAGTTGTAAGTTGTAAGTTGTGAGATAAGTGCGGTTCGGATTCGTCGCTGTGGCGATTTTTTTACAACTTACAACACACAACTTACAACACACAACTTACAACTGTCTTTAAGCCTATGAAAACAGCGCCCCGACAGACATCGCGCCGGACACTGACCGCTCCGATCCGCAAGGTCCGCTTTGCGTGGGTGGCGATCTTCTTCTGCGTGTGGGTTGCGGTCATCGGCGGGCGGCTGGTGTGGCTGCAGGTGTTCCACCATGCGGAGTGGATCGACAAGGCAAAACACCAGCAGCAGCGCACCTTCGAGGTGGCCCCGCAACGCGGCGTGCTGTACGACCGCAACCTGCGCGAGCTGGCCGTGACGGTGTCGGTGGATTCGGTCTTCGCCGTGCCGTCGGAGATGGGCGAGAACCGCGCGGCGGCGGCGGAGATGCTGGCCAAGGTGGTGCATTCCGACCCCACGGACAACTTCACGTCGGAGCAGCAGATTCTGGCGCGCTTCAACGACTCGAAGAGCTTTGCGTGGGTGGCGCGGAGGATCGATGCGGACACGGCAAACCGGGTGCGCGAGCTGAACCTGAAGGACGTCT
>Ga0224554_1000496_pt1 | contig 32349 bp, 35 predicted proteins | sample 714S22024metaG_FD_180666 | JGI IMG/M metagenome (GOLD analysis project Ga0224554, IMG submission 180666) | Peat soil microbial communities from Stordalen Mire, Sweden - 717 S2 20-24 | ecosystem: Environmental > Terrestrial > Soil > Wetlands > Peat | place: Sweden: Norrbotten County, Stordalen...
CATGACCAAATTTAGGAAAAATTCCGCCGCTACGCAGGACTTTTTGATTTGCCGGTGGAGCGTTGGCGGTCCTTGGCCATGGCATGAAAGCCGATTTCACGTTTCGGTTTTTTCAGAGGCAGCATCAATTCGCGGATGGCGTCGAACAGCGATTTGATGGCGTCATCGTGGCCTTCAAGCTTGCGTTCCAGCTCGGCAAATTTGCGGGACAAAGTTTCATTGGTGGCCAGCAGCCGGCGCAGGCTTACAAACGCGCGCATGATGGCGACATTGACCTGCACGGCGCGTCCGCTCCGCAGCACGCTGGACAGCATCGCCACGCCCTGCTCGGTGAAAGCATATGGAAGAGCGCGCCGCATACCGCCCCAACTTGAAGTCACAAATTGTGACTTCAAGTTTGCAAACTCTTGTCGCGTAAGCTGAAACACAAAGTCATTTGGGAAGCGTTCCTGATTTCGTTTCACTGCTTGGATCAAAACTTTTACCGGGACTCCGTAAAGTTCGGCGAGTTGTTGAGCGAGCAAAACTTTCTCGCCACGAATCAGAAAAATAAAATTCTGGATTCGCTCCGGCGGAATCAATTCGATTGACTTGTTCATTCTTATTTCATCATTGGCAAGCTTGAGGCCACAATTTGTGGCCTCAAGTTTTCACTTCACATTCAACTCGCGCTGGATGCCGAATTTCTCGATGCGTTTGCGCAGCGTGGCGCGCGTGATGCCGAGCATCTTGGCGGCGTGAACCTGGTTGTTGTTCGTTTCCTTGAGCGCCTGGATCACCAATTCGCGCTCGACGGCGGGAATGATTTTTAATTTCGGATCGCGCCTGGCCCATTGAAATAATTGCCGCGCGAGCGCGGCGGCGTCACCGTGGGACAGGCTTCCAGCCTGTTCACCGCTGACAGGCAGGATGCCTGTCCCACTGCCATGACCGGAAATCTCCGGCGGCAGATCGCTCGACAAAATCGCGTCGCTCTTGGCCATGACGTGCGCGCGGCGGATGGCGTTCTCCAGTTCGCGCACGTTGCCGGGCCAGTGATATTTTTCCAAAGTCTTGATGACGCTGGCGGCGACGGATTTCGGCGGGTGCTTCAGTTCGCGCGCGTTTTTTTCGAGAAAATAATTCACAAGCAGCGGAATGTCGTCGGGACGTTCGCGCAGCGGCGGGATGGGAATGCGCACGACGTTGAGGCGGTAAAACAAATCTTCGCGGAACTGTTTCGCGGCGACGGCGGCTTCGAGCGGCTTGTTCGTCGCGGCGATGACGCGCACATCCACTTGAATCGGCTGGTTTCCGCCGACGCGCTCGAACGTGCCGCTTTGCAGCACGCGCAGGATTTTCGTCTGCGTCGCGGGCGTCATGTCGCCGATTTCGTCGAGGAAAATCGTGCCGTGGTTGCATTGCTCGAATTTGCCGATGCGCTGCAACGTCGCGCCGGTGAACGCGCCGCGTTCGTGGCCGAAGAGTTCGCTTTCCAAAAGCTGTTCGGGAATGGCCGCGCAATTCACCGCGAGAAACGGCTGTTGCGCGCGGTCGCTGTGATGGTAAATGGCGCGGGCGACGAGTTCCTTGCAGGTGCCGCTTTCGCCGGTGATGAGCGCGGTGGCGTTGGTGGCGGCGACCTGCCCGACGAGTTTGAACACCTGCTGCATCGCGCCGCTGCGGCCGACGATGCCGAGTTCGTAATCCTCCGATTCGAGCAACGGCTGATACGAGACGACCTGTTTCATGTCGCGCGCGGCCTTGAGTGCGTTGCCGACGAGTTCCTTGATCTTCACCGCGTCGAACGGCTTGAGCAGATAATCATACGCGCCGAGCTTCATCGCCTCGATGGCGGTCTGCGTGGTGCCGTAGGCGGTCATCAGGATGACGAGTTGCTTGGGATTGGCGGCGCGGATGCGGCGGAGCGTTTCCAAACCGTTCATGCCGCCCATGCGCACGTCCATCAGCACGAGGTCGGGCTTGAATTTGGGAATGACCTTCAATCCTTCCTCGCCGCTGGACGCGGTGGCGAACTCGATTTCCGGCGAATCAAAAATCCGCTGGAACGAATACCGCACGTCTTCTTCATCATCAATCAACAGGAGCTTGCTCATTTGCGCGGGCAGGATAACGGATTCGCGCAAAAGAAACAGGGGATTTTCACGCCGCGATTTTTGCATTGAATTCAAACGGCAGCGGGTGCAATGTTCCAATCGTTTCCAATTCAACCAAAATCATTATGAAAAAAAATCTATTGCTCGGCATCATCACGCTGGCGGCCGGTTCGCTCATGGCGGCGGATTCCAGCCCGTTGGACACCGTCACCAACGCGGCGGCGGCGCTCGGCAGCCAGGCCAATTACAGTTGGCACGCGGCGCAGGAATCGCCCGGCGGCGGCGGTTTCGGCGGCGGCACGACCGACGGCAAGACGGAAAAGGACGGCTACACCTGGATCTCCATGGTGCGCGGTGACAACACCACGGAAGCCGCGCTCAAAGGCACCAACGCCGTGATCAAATCACCGGACGGCGTCTGGCAGACCGTGGCCGAGGCGACGGCGGACAACGGCGGCGGGTTCAATCCGGCGATGTTCATCGCGCTCACGCTGCAAAATTACCGGACGCCGGCCCTTGAGGTGACCAATCTTGCCGGGCTGGTGAAAGCATTGACGGCCGGCACCAATGGCATTTCCGGCGACCTGACCGAAGACGGCGCGAAGGCGCTGCTCTCATTCCGTCCGCGCGGCGGAGCCGGTGGCGGGCAGGCACCGGACATCAGCAACGCCAAAGGCTCGGTGACATTCTGGGTGACGGATGGCCAGCTCGTGAAATATCAAAGCCACATTTCCGGCACGGTCAGCTTCAACGGCAACGACCGTGACATTGACCGCACCACCACGGTGGAAATCAAGGACGTCGGCACCACCAAGCTCGAAGTGCCGGACGAAGCCAAGAAAAAATTGGAGTAAAAAATTGCCGTCACGCCGGGCGTGTTCCCCCGTGAACCTCCCGGCGTTTTTATTTTGGCCAAAACACTTGACATCATCGCATCACCGCATCAAATTGTATTCATGCGGACGACTTTGACTTTGGAAAATGACGCCTATGCGGTGGCAAAGGCGAAGGCCGACCACGAAAATGTTTCGCTGGGCAAGGCGGCCTCTGATTTGATTTTGCAGACCGTGCGGCAGACGGGCGGCAAGCCAAAATCCCGCGCAGTTTTCCGCTCGGACGGCGGGCGTTACACTTCGGCGCAGGTCGAGGAGGCGCTGGCCGATGAATGAGGCGTTGCTGGACGCGAACGCCCTGATCGCGGCGCACGATGAGTCGCACGCCGATCATCGGCGCACCCGGCGGTTTGTGGACGGCTTGAAAAAATTCTACACCTGCCCGCAAACCGAAGGCGCGTTTTTAAGGTTTTTCACGCGGCCCTGGCGAGATGCCGACGGACGCGAGCAGCCGCCGCGTTTGACGACCGCCGAGGCGATGGAAAATCTGACGGCCATCTGCCGGCTCAAGGAGCATGGTTTTCTGCCGGACGATTTTTCTTTTGCAAAAGTTTCCATGCGTTCGTTGAGCGGCTTCAAGCAGTGGAACGACGCCTATTTGATCGCGAAGGCGAACCGCGCCGGTCTGCCGCTGGCCACGCTGGAGCGCAAACTGGAAAACATGGATCACCTGGCACGCCCGGTTATTTTTAGAATACCTTGAACTGTCATTTCGCCATTTGACCTCGCCGCGCGCGTCGCCTACACTTGCCGTCCTTTCTGAACATGAAAATTGTCATTTGTGATCCGGTCTCGCCCAAGGGGATTGCGCTGTTGCAGCAACGTCCCGAATTTCAAGTCGTCGTCCTGCCCAAGCGTCTGCCGGAGGCGGAACTGATTCCGCTCGTGGCCGACGCCGTGGCGCTGGTCGTGCGTTCCGAAACCAAAGTAACCAAGAACATCATCGCCGCCGCGCCGAAATTGCGCGTCGTCGGCCGCGCCGGCGTCGGCGTGGACAACGTGGACATCGAGGCCGCCACGCAGCACGGCACGGTCGTGATGAACACGCCCGGCGGCAACACGGTGACGACGGCGGAATTGAGCTTCGCCATGCTGCTCTCGCTCGCGCGCAAGGTGCCGCAGGCGCATGCCACGATGGTCGCCGGCAAATGGGACCGCAAACTGTTTCAAGGCGTGGAACTCGCCGGAAAAACTTTGGGCGTTTTGGGAATGGGCCGGATTGGAACGGAAGTGGCGAAGCGCGCCATCGCGTTTGACATGAAGGTCGTCGCGTATGATCCATATCTCACGGAAGACCGCGCCAAAGCCATCGGCGCGGAGTTCGCGCCGGAAGTGGACCAGGTTTATCGCGTCGCCGATTTCATCACCGTGCATATGCCGGTGACGAAAGAGACGAAGGAAATGCTGAACTCCGCAGCGTTCGCCAAGATGAAGCCCGGCGTGAAAATTGTAAATTGCGCGCGCGGCGAAATTATTTCCGAGAACGATTTAATTGCCGCGCTTGAATCTGGAAAAGTCGCCGGAGCCGCGCTGGACGTTTTTGCGGTCGAACCGTTGCCCGCCGATCATCCGTATCGCAAGCAGGCGAATTTGATTCTCACGCCGCACCTCGGCGCAAGCACGGAAGAGGCGCAGGAAAAATGCGGCATCGAAGTGGCCGAAGTCATCGCGGGTTATTTGTTGACCGGCGAAGTCCGCAACGCGGTCAACCTGCCGTATCTCGACGCGAAAACTTACGAACAGGTGAAACCGTATCTGCCGCTCGGCGAGGCGCTGGGCAAACTGCTGGCGCAGTTGACGCCCGCGCCGGCGGACCGCCTGCATATTACTTATGGCGGCAATGCGCGGTTGCTGCCGAACATTGACCCGGTGACGCGCGCGGTGTTGCGCGGATTTTTGAGCACGAGCAATTTGAAGGACGTGAACAACGTCAACGTCCGCAGCGTGGCGCAGAGCATCGGCATCACCGTCGAGGAAAAAAAATCGGACGAGCCGGTCACATTCAACGAATGGGTTCACGTCCAACTGTTCAGCGGGGCGAAGAAATTGATTTCAGCAGGCGGAACATTTTTCGGTTCGCCGAACAATCCGCGCATCGTGCGGCTGTTCAGCTCGTCCGTGGAAATTCCGATCAGCGGGACGCTGTTGCTGTTGAACAACAAGGATCGCCCGGGCATCGTCGGCCATCTCGGCACGCTGTTGAGCAGGCACGGCATCAACATTGCCAGCATGAGTTTGGGCCGCGACACGGCGGGCGGCAATGCGCTCACGGTGTTGAGCCTGGACAGCGTGCCGCCGCCGGCCGTGCTCGATGAATTGCAGAAAGACCATGACATCAGCAATGTGAAAGTGGTAAAGTTGTGAACATTTTTGAACTGAATTGAACCCAAACCCATCGAACCCCAACATGAAGACCAAAATGAAACTGATTTTCCCCGCCGCGCTCGCCGCGATTATTTTCGCGGCCTGCTCCGCGCCGGCGGCGGCCAACCCCGACCCCGCCACTGCCGCTCCAGCGGTCGCCGACACCAATGCGACGCCGGCGGCAACGATGACTTCGTTGTTTGGCGACCCGGTCATCGCCAAGGGCAAGGGCTTTGAAATCAAACAGAGCGATCTAAACGAAGTGGTGGACGGCATCATATCCGCCGCCGTCGCGCATGGCGAAAACATTCCACCGGAACAATTGTCCGCCATCAAAGTCAACATGCTCAACCGGCTCATCCAGATCCAGCTGCTGTTACAAAAGACGACGGACGCCGACAAGGCCGACGGCAAGGCCAAGGCCGATCTGCAAGTCAGCAATTTGCTGGACCGCGCCGGTTCGCAGGAAGTTTTCGAGCGCCAGTTGAAAGCGGTCGGCATGACGCCGGAAGAGCTGCGCGCCAAAGTCACGCAGGAGGCGACGGCGACGGCGGTATTGACGCGCGAACTGGGCGTCACCGTGACCGATGCCGATGCGGCGGCGTTTTACGCCAGCAACTCGCCGGATTTTGAGCAGCCGGAAACCGCGCACGTCCGGCACATCCTGCTGCTGACGATGGATCCGGTCACGCGCACGCCGCTGCTGGACGACCAGAAAGCCGCCAAGAAAAAACAGGCGGACGACATCCTCAAGCGCGCGAAGGCCGGCGAAGATTTTGCCGCGCTGGCCACGCAATATTCCGAAGACCCCGGCTCGAAGGACAAGGGCGGCGAACTGCCGCCATTCAGTCACGGGCAAATGGTGCCGGAGTTTGAAGCCGCCGCGTTTTCGATGGCGACCAACACCATCAGCGACATCGTCACCACCACCTACGGCTACCACATCATCAAGCTGCTGGACCGGACTCCGGCGAAAAAAGTGGAATACGCGGACGCGGCGGGCAAAATAAAGGATTTTCTATTGCAGCAGAAAACGGTGAAGCTGGCGGCGCCTTATCTGGACAATTTGAAAAAGATCGGAGGCGTTGAAATCCTTGACGCCGATTTGAAGGCCGCCGCCGAGGCGATGGCAGCGGAAGCCGCCGCCGAAACCAACACGCCGCCAATGGAGGCCGACACCAACGCGCCGCCGTCGGCGACGCCTTAATGATTGCACAGGGCTTGCCAAATCCGTTTGGTTGCGCCATGCTGGACACGTTATGAAAATGAAGATTGGAATAGTCATTCTCGCCGCCGTCAGCATTGGGCTGCTCATCGCCCTGCTGGCCACCAAAAAGGCGGCGGAAGCCCAGCGCATCAGTGACGAGGATCATATCCTTAATTTTTCCAACCAATGGGTCGGTGCCAACAAACAGATTGACGACCTGAACCAGGTCAACCTCGTGCTGACCAACAACCTCGCCGCCAGCCGCGACGCGTTTGTGGCGGTTTCCAACAACCTGCTGGAAACTTCCAACAGCCTCACGCAAACGCAGGCGTCGCTGCAAAATGTCCAGGACCAGGTCACCAACCTGAACAGCCGCATCACCGATTTGGAGGCGCAGAACAAGGCTCTGGATGAACGCGCCGCCACGCTCACCAACACCATTGCGATGCTGGACGCCCAGATCACCGAGACGCAGCAAAAACTCGCGATCTCCGACACCAACAACGCCTTCCTCACCGCCCAGTTGCAGACGCAACTGGCGCTCAAAGCCGAGCTGGAACACAAGTTTGCCGATCTTGACACCGTCCGCGAGCAGGTCAAAAAATTGCGCGACGAGGCGTTCGTCGCCCGCCGCCTCCAATGGATCGCCAGCGGAAACAACAACAACAGCACGCCGCCCAAAGGCGCGGAAATGCTCATGCAACATTCGTCCCCGTCCAAAATTACCGCGACCAACCTCCCGCCGCATTACGACCTGAACGTTGAAGTCGGCTCCGACGGCTCCGTCCACGTCATTCCGCCCGCGACCAATTCGCCGCCGCCGTGACGGCCGGTTTCGCGGAATAATTCCGCCTCGAATTGTCATGCCGACCTACGAATACGCCTGCGAAAAATGCGGCCACGAGTTTGAAGCCCTCCAGTCCATGTCCGCCAAACCGCTGCGGATTTGCCCGGAAAATCTCTGCGCGCAAAAAAAATGGGGGCGCGGCAAGGTAAGGAAAAAAATCAGCGCTGGCGGCGGCCTGCTCTTCAAGGGCAGCGGCTTTTACATCACCGACTACCGCAGCGAAAAATACAAGGACGCCGCCAAAAAAGACTCCGCCGCGCCCAAGGCCTCCGAAACGAAAGCAGAAACCAAAACCGCCCCTGCCAAACCTGTTTCCGCGCCGGGGAAAAAATGAAGCCGCCGCTGAATCGTTGCATGGTCGAATCGTTGAATCGGTTTTGCAATTCAACGGTTAAACGATTCAGCAGTTCAACGATTCTTATTTTTGCCCTGCTTTTTCCGCCGGCCGCTTTCGCGCAAATTTCACCGCCGGGCAAAATTTCCATGACCAGCATTTCCGGCCAGTTCATCGTCACCGGTTCGCCGCCGATGTCGCCGCTGGCCGGTTCGCCGCGCGCCGCCGCCGCCCCCGGCCTGGTCCGGCTCGAACCCGCCCTGCTCGTTGTCTCCGCCGAACGCATCAAGGAATCCCTCTGGCGTGCGCTCGGAATTGACGCGAAGACGCCGTGGCGCGGGCAGATTTATCTCCTCCTGCATCCCGCGCAGTCGCTGGATGAAAACGTCGCCGTCCTTTCCCGGCAAACCGGCGGCGGCTGGAGTTACGGCGTCCAACTGCCCGACGTCGTGCTGCAAACCCGGTTCGCCCGCGCGCTGACGGGCGCGCTGCTGCTCGAATTTGCCAACCGCGATGCGCAGTCCCATTCGGCGGAAGTTCCCGCTTGGCTCGCCGACGGCCTGGCGCAGCAGTTGTTTCCCGACGGCTTGCCGGGTTTTTTTTTGTCGGCACCAAATAAAATTGTGAACGGGATGCCAGTCGCGCGGACGGACACAACCCGGCGCGGCCTGGATCCGCTGGCCGGCGCGCGCCTCGTTTTGCAAAATCATCCCGCGCTCACGTTTGAACAATTGAGCTGGCCGACCGCCGCGCAATTGAACGGCGACGACGGCGGCGTGTATCGTGCCAGCGCGCAACTGTTCACCAGTGAAGTGTTGAAATTGAAAAACGGCCCCGCGCATCTGCGCGCCATGCTGGCATCCCTGCCGCAATGCTACAACTGGCAGCTCGCCTTCCAGCCCGCGTTCCGCGAAAATTTTTCCAGCCCGCTCGACGTGGAAAAATGGTGGGCGCTGCAGACCGTCAGCTTCGTCGCCCGCGATCCGGGGCCGCGCTGGACGCCCGCCGTCAGCCGCGACAAGCTGGAAGAAATTTTGAGCGTGCCGGTGGAAATGCGCGTGTCATCCAATGCGCTGCCCGCGCACGCGGAAGTTTCCCTGCAGGCCGCCATCCGCAATTTTGAACCGGCGCAGCAGGCGGCGATTCTCCAGACCAAGTTGCGCGACCTCGGACTGGCGCAACTCCGCATGGCGGCGCCGCTGGCCGTCCTGGCCGACGGTTATCACCACGCCATCGCCGGCTTTCTCGGCCAGCGCGACCCAGGCGCGCCCGCACCCCGCGCGACCAAGCACCCCGCCCCTGCGCCGCAAAAAAACAGCGCCAGCGACACGGTGAAAAAACTCGACGCGCTCGACGGGCAGCGGCGGACAATCGAGGACACCATCAAGCCCGATGTTTTAACGCCGTAAACTGTAGTGTCGAGCCGGCGGCTCGAAACCGGCGCGCCACGCCAGCAACTGCGACGGTCAACTTGACAGGGCGCGAATCAAACTTATAGTCCATTTACTTGAAAATGCAGGCAGACAATTTATCGGCGAACGGCAAAAAGCCGCCAGCAAACAGTTCATTTCAATCCTTTAAGGAATTCCATTCCGCCGGACGCGGCTTCTGGCGCGACGTTTCGGAAAAAGACTGGAACGATTGGAAATGGCAGTTGAAGCACCGCATCACTTCGGCGGAGCAATTGCAAAAATTCCTGCCGACGCTCACGCCCGAAGAATTTGCCGGCGCGAAACTGGCGAACACCAAGCTCGCGCTCGCCATCACGCCGTATTTTTTCAACCTGATTGATCCGGCAGATGAAAATTGTCCGATTCGTTTGCAGGTTATTCCAAAAGTCGCCGAATCCCACACCGCGCCGTGGGAAATGAGCGATCCTGTCGGCGAAGATTCGCACTCGCCCGTGCCCGGACTCGTGCATCGTTATCCCGACCGCGTTTTGTTTTTGGTGACGGATCGCTGCGCCGCGTATTGCCGTTATTGCACGCGCTCGCGGCTCGTGAGCAACGCGACCGGCTACGATTTTCATCCCGAATTCGACAAGCAGATCGCCTACATCGCCGCACATCCAGAAATCCGCGATGTGCTCTTGAGCGGCGGTGACCCGCTGCTGTTGAGCGACGACAAACTGAAAAATTTGTTGAGCCGCCTGCGCGCGATTCCGCACGTCGAATTTTTGCGCATCGGTTCGCGCATCCCGACGTTCCTGCCGCAACGCATCACGGCGGAACTTTGCGCGATGCTGAAAAAAATTCATCCGCTCTTCATAAGCGTCCACTCGAACCATCCGCGCGAACTCACGACCGAAGTGCGCGACGCGCTGGGCCGCCTCGCCGACGCCGGCATCCCGCTCGGCAACCAGAGCGTCCTGCTCAAGCACGTCAACGACGACGCGGCCGTGATGAAGGCGCACGTCCAGAAACTGCTCATGTGCCGCGTGAAGCCGTATTACATCTACCAGTGCGATCTGATCTCCGGCTCCGCGCACCTGCGCACGAGCGTGCGCAAGGGCATTGAGATCATGCAGCAATTGCGCGGGCACACCACCGGCTACGCGGTGCCGACCTATGTCATTGACGCGCCCGGCGGCGGCGGCAAGGTGCCGGTGAGTCCCGAATATGTTTTGAGCCACAATGCCGACCGCGTGGTCATCCGCAACTTCGAGGGGAAAATCTTCGAATATCCCGAAGCCGCCGATCCCGCGCCTGCGGGACCGCTCACCAAGCCGCCGAAGAAAATTGAAGAGCCGCAGTTGGTGTGAAACTTTGATGGGACGGTGCCGGACAATTCTTCAACCCGAATTGGCAGCCAATCAATCCAATCCGACAGTCAAACAACCGGCACTTGCAGGAAAAATGGCGATTCTTACAATAGAACTATTTCAGATTGCAATAAAACTATTTATGCTTGAAATAAATCTGTTTATACAAACAATATATCTATTTATGTGAACAAGAAAACTAACGCTCTAAACAGGAAACTTATTTATCAATACTATAAAAATATAATTTATTACAATCCGCTTATTTATTCAGATAGGAAGCATATTTATGCTAACAATATAATTATCTCCGCCTGCAATGGAGCTATTGCCATAAAATCCTTATAAATGCCATGAATACTCAAGAAAACCAGCAAAAACCCGCGCCCGTTCAACCGTTGCCCAGCCTTGACCGGCTGGCGTCCGCCCTCGGCCATTCTGCGCGCTGGAAGATTCTCAAGGAATTGAGCCTGGGCGAACCGCGCATGGTGCGCGAGCTGGCCAAGGTTGCCGGCTGCAGCCCGGACATGACCTCCAAGCACCTTGCCGTGCTGCGCAAGGCCGGCGCGGTGGTGCAGGGACGCGGACGGCTCTACCAGATTCCGCCGCAACATCTGACCGCGCCCGGCGAACGCGTCGTGGACTTCGGCCACTGCCTCCTCCGGCTGGATGTGGCGGGATAAATCACAATCGCAAAATGCTTTTACGTTTCTATGCTAGCACGACACCATGCACGACTATACAATTGCTCACCGAGCAAATAAACCATGAGCATAGCTGACAGCGAACAGCCTCGATTCGACACCCGCACCGGTCAGTTGATCCGCCGATGTTTGCGTGTCTGTCGTTATTACGAAGACCTCATTGAGGAGAATTACACTCTTGGTTCGAATCGTAATGTTCCGGTCGTCGCTTTTGCCCATCGCCCGCATGATGCACGCTCGTCGTGCATCGCCTTTCTACCGGAGTCGCGCACGCCGCGCGAAGACGTGGCTGGACTTCATGAGCTTGGCGTTCCACTCGCATTTTTTGCTGGCACCAATTCGTGGGAGATGTGGTCGCTACGTAGCGACGGCCCGCGACGTGTGAAGGTTGTGCCGTTGAAAGAGGTCGAGCAATTATTCGACGATAACAAGGAAGATTTCGCCCCCGGATCAGTTTTTCGTGCCAAGACATGGGCGCGAGCAGAGGGAGCACGGCAGCTTGATTTTGTTGACACGGGGCTTCTTCCCATTGTGGAAAAGGAAGCAGGCGAGCGATTGCGGCAGCTTTTCGAAGATATGCTTGGCCACACAATGGACGCCCTCGACATGAAGCCTTCAGGCTTGGCCGAAGCAGACGCGCACTGGATGATGAAAGCCAACTTCTGGTTGTTGGCGGGAAAACTTTTACGCGACAAGCAGGTTCCGAAATTCACACGGCTTGATTTGAATGACGTGCAGAATGTGTTTGACCGCGTTGCTGAACACTATGATACCAAGCGCGTCCGTGTTAATGGGCGGTTGATGGCGTTGCAAGGAGCAGCCGAAGTCGCAGCAAACTTTTCATCGTTACGAAGTATCAGCACGGAGACGCTTGGCGCACTCTATGAAGAGGCTTTGCTTTCGGCACGCACTCGCAAGCTATGGAGTGTTCACCGCACACCTACCTATCTTGTGGACTTCATGCTGGCAAAACTCAGTCGTTGGATGGACGAAGATATTGGCATCCAGAACTGCCACGTATTTGAGCCAGGATGCGGCCACGCCCCATTTTTAGTCGGTGCCGTGCGATTGTTGAGCGATCTGTTGCCGGATAAAATTGCCAGTGACCGCGATGCTCGTCGCCAGTTTCTACGCAAGCATATCAGCGGTTGTGACCGCGACGCGTTCTCTTTGGAAATCGCGCGCCTGTCACTCACGCTCGCCGATATTCCGAATCCAAACGGTTGGAAGCTGGATGGGGTGAAAGATATGTTTGCCGGCGATTACCTTGCAGAAAAAATCGCAGCGAACTCGGTAATTATTTCAAACCCACCCTTCGAAAACGTGGTAATTTCTGCCAAGGAGCGTGCTGCTGGTGATCTGCGATACGCCCGGAGCGGTCAGGCTGGCGAGTTGTTACGGCGAATCGTGGAACACGCTTCTCCCAATACACTGTTCGGAATTGTGGTGCCGCAAACTTTGCTCGACGGAGCTTCATTTCGTGAGTTGCGGCGGAATCTTTTATCGAATGTCGAGATTCGAGAAGTGGTCACTTTCCCGGACAATGTTTTCAAGTTTGCCAAGCCTGAAACAGCCGTTCTCATTGGCAAGAAACTTGGTGATAACAAAGCAGGAATTGAAAAATTCAAATTTCGTCGCATCCAAAAAACGGACATGGATTCGTTTCAGAACGAAAACCGCGTGCCAGTCGGAGCATTATTATCGAGGAGCGATGCTCTTGCTGACCCAAGACACCAACTGCTGCTTCCGCCGCTTAACGGCTTATGGGAGGCGACACGAGCTTTGCCATGCCTGAAAGACGTGGCCTTCGTCACCATAGGTTTTTATTTCTATCCGGAAGGCGACCCAGCTTATCCAGTTGGTGAAGTTCAAGTATCCGCCAACAAACAGCCCGGATTCTATCAAGGATTCAGACTGGCGGAAGGGACGCCGGACACACACCGCCTCCCACGATTGGAATGGCTGAATCAAAAAGCAGAAATTATTGAGTGGGCTTGCGGCGGCACCAAACGAGATGAACCGAGAGTCGTGATGAACCACGTTCGCACCGGAGGCGGTGCATGGCGGCACAAGGCATTCATTGACCCTGTGGGACGCCCTGCTACCGACGCATTTCTCCTTCTTTCTCCGTTGGAAGCAAACTGGTCGTTGGAAATTCTCTGGGCGATTGCAAATGGACCATTTGCGAACGCATTCACGCTCACGAACTCGGCAACGAAACAGATTGCCGTAAGGTTGCTGAAGAGAATGCGAGTTCCTGCATTAAATGAACCTCCTTTGGATTTGAAATCAGCGGTGCAAGCCTACATTGCGGCCGCTCGGGAATTCACGGCGAAATACGGAAGTGAGAATGTTGCTTCAAAGAAGCGTGAGAAATCCAAGAAAACAAAAGGGGCTGGCGAAACTCCAGAATTACCGCTTGTTGGATTGAGTGATGAGAGGCCGGATGAGGAATCCGTTGCACGGGAACACTTGCGTGCTTTGCATTGGCGCGTGGATGCCGAGGTGTTGAAGCTCTACGCGCTACCCGCTGAACTTGAACGTGAGTTGCTTGATTTCTTTGATGGCGTGCCGCGTGTTGGGGTGCCTTTTGAGCAGACCGAATATTTTCCGAAGGGCTTTACTGATTTAAACCGCTTGTCCGACTTGTTGGCGATCACCGCAGACTGGCCGAAAACCAACCGTCGCCGGGCCAAGCTCATTGATTTGGAGGAAGAGAACCGTCTCACACCAGGGCAAGCTACCGAGTTGGAACAATTACAGTGGTTGGCGGATGCGCGTGTAAATCTCTTGAAGCCGCGTCATGCGGACGCGATTGACCAGCAAATCGAAAAACTGAAGCGGCAAGGATTATGGGCGGAGTAGATGACACGATTCAGCCGTATGCTTATCCCGCCCGGCCACATCGCCGCCGCCACGGGCCAGCCGGATATTCAGCTTTTGATAGTTATCGTCCGTGGGTTGAAGATGAATTTTATTTCCGTTGCATCTACTGCCTGAACCGGAAAGTTTGGTCGCCGACCAACATCTGGTCTATTGATCATCTGGTTCCTCAAGATGAAGCGCCAGAACTTGAATGCGAATATGACAACTTGGTTTTCGCCTGCCAGTTTTGTAACCAGCAAAAAAAGGCAAGTCGTGTTCCAGACCCGTGCCAAGTTGCCTACGGCAAATGCTTGCGTGTGGAGTCGGATGGAAAGGTGACGGCTCTCAACAAGCAAGGCACACGGTTGGTAGAAATAATCCGCCTGAATCATCCGCGATTTATTCAGGAAAGATTAAAAACGATGCGCGTATTACAAATATTGGCCCAGCACGCGCCCGACGAATTTCAGAACTTGATGGGTTTTCCAGCAGACTTGCCAGATTTATCTGCACTCAAGCCGCCAAGCGGGAATCGCCGAGTTGAAGGCCTTTCGGAGAGCTGTCTTGCGCGCAAGAATCGTGGCGATTTGCCAAAGATATATTGATTTGCAAACCTCCCATCGGAATTATTCCTTCCCGTTATCCTCAACGACTCCTGAAACCAGCTCCTCGTGAGCCGGATAATTTTCGCAGACACGTAAGAAACTCGCCGTCGTTACGCAGCTTACCCTGGGCTATTTTCTTTCGGGCTTGCAGCCCGGTTTAATTCGCGGAAATTTGTGCAATTCGTGTCACGATTTCCCAGCGCCGCCGGCGCGACATCTTTGTAGAAACCCAAACCAAAAATTCCCCAGCCCCGTCGGGGCGGGATCTTCCATCCTTGAAAATAGCCCAGCCTTTCAAGGCTGGGTCAACCCGTCAAAAAAACCATCCTAGTCCCGTCAGGGACGAAAGAATCGTCTGCCGTCCCTGACGGGACTTCTTATTTCCTGACGACATTCAACCCAGCCTTGAAAGGCTGGGCTATTTTCGAATGATGCCGCTCCCACGGAGCTTTGGCCGTAATTGTTTTCCAACTGCAAAGCTGCCAGCCCTGCGGGCTTTCGGAATGCGCAAAGTTTTCTTGGTGTCTCCGCGCCTTCGTGGTTAAATTTTTCACGAAGCGCGGCGGCGGGCGGTTCAACCCCGGCTTTGGTCAAAGGAACATTGAAAATTATGGCATGGACAAAAGCAAAAACGGCGGTGGTGGCGGGAATGGTTTTGATTCTTGCAGCCGGAACCACGACGGTGATTGTGGAAAACCACAGTCATCATGCGCCGGTAAAATCGGAATGGACGCCAGCCGAGGTGGAAGCTTTTCATCAGGAAACCAGCGCGCGCATGAGCCAATCGAAACTGTGGGGGCTGGCCTGCATCATGTTTGCCGATGATCACGGAAACAAAATGGCGGATAATTTTGAGCAATTGAAAACCTACGGAGGAGGCACTGTTGACGGCAAGGAAATCAGCCTTTCATCTTCAAACTTGGAGCTTGTGTCCGGCGGCAGCTTGACCGCCATTGCCAAGCCGGCCCAAACCATTTTGCTTCGGGAAATAAAATCAAGGCCGTCTCCTGACGGCGGATTTGTCAAAGTTTATACTTTTACCGACGGGCACTGCGAACTGGCCAGCTCTCCCGACGACGATTTCGCGGCTTTGGAGAAGCAGCGCGGACTTTTGGTTCAGCCGGCGAAGAATTAAAAATCTTTGCCCGTTTTCGCGGGCGCGGTTGAAAAAGCAAATTAACGCTGGACAAATCCCCGTTTTCGGCGCGTCATTGGCAAAGACACCGTGCGTTTTCACCAAGGCAAAAATACTTTGAAACGAATTCGCCGCAGCGGTGTCATATTGGGGATGAAGACGAGGCGCGCATTCACTTTGATCGAATTGCTGGTGGTCATCGCCATCATCGCGATTCTGGCGGCGCTGCTGCTGCCCGTGCTGGCCAGCGCCAAAAAGAAGGCGGCGCAAATCGCGTGCCTCAACAACCTCAAGCAGCTCGGCACGGGCATGAAAATGTATACGGGCGACAACACCGGCGCGTTTCCGAACTGGGCGTCGGAACACCACGGATTCCAGACGAACGACTGGATTTATTGGCGGACGAACGACATCGCTCACCCGGTTGAAACAAGCCCCATTGTCATCACGCTGGCGGGCGCGAACCCCAAAATGTTCCGCTGTCCCATGGATACGGACGACAGCGCGCGCCTTGCCCAGGTCCAGGCGGAGATTCCGAGCTATCCGCAGGCGGAACCTTATCTTTACAGCTACAGCATGACCAGTTACGACGCCACCAACTACACCGACGACGACGGCAACACCCACCAGGTTGATCCGGGGATGTCGTCAATGATCACAGGCACCAACTCGCTGGTCTTCAAAGAAGACTCCGTCCGCAATCCCTCGGCCAAAATCATGCTCGCGGAAGAGCCGGCGTCCAACGACGGCAACGACAATCCCGTCGCCGACGGAAAGGTCATCAACGACGGCCGGTGGATTCCCGGCAACGATCCCTTGACGGCCAGGCATGACAAGAAAGCCAACGTGACCTTTGCCGACGGCCATGCGCAACTGGTGGACTGGGATTTCGGGGATGACCCCGCCAATTCAGAGCCGGGCTTGTGAAACCGCGCGCATTCACGCTCATCGAACTGCTGGTGGTTATCGTCATCATCGCCATTCTCGCCGCGCTGCTGCTGCCCGCGTTTTCCAAGGCCAAGAACCAGGCCGCCAAGGTGACGGATCTCAACAACCTCAAGCAGATCATGGTCGCAGTTCATCTTTATTCCACCGATGACGGCGACGTGTTGCCGTCGGCGAACTGGGACGGCGGCGGCGGCACTCTGCCGGGCTGGCTTTACACCCCCGGCGGTGCAACCAATTTTGACATACATACCGGCCAGCTCTGGCCAATGTTGCATGACCAAAGAATTTACGTTTGCCCGAGCGATGACCTCCAGATGTGGCATTCGTCAGACATAGACCAGGAAAACGAGCAGCGCGTGCAACAGCTTTCCTCCTATGCGATAAACGGCGCGGTGGTCGGTTACAGTTATGCATACGAACATACGTTTCCGCCGGTGAAGCTGGGGCAGATGCAGCCCGGTGATTGCGCGTTTTGGGAGACAGACGAGACGGAACCGCATTATTTCAACGACGGCGCGAATTTTCCGCCCGAAGGCGTCAGCGGTCGGCATCAGGCCGGCGGCATTCAGGCGGCCTTCGACAGTTCGGTCAGCTACATCAAGCTGGCGCAATGGTATTCGGAGGACGTGACCAATGCTCTCCGCAACCGCCTCTGGTGCAATCCCAATTCGCCCGACGGTCATGCTTCGGCCGAATATCCGGGGCCTTAACCCATGTGGCGCGCAACTATTACCTCCGCAACCGCCTCTGGTGTTTTCCAAAAAGCCCGGACGGTGGTGGAATTGATGGGCACAATAATTAAAGTGATGACATGAAAATCATTTTACAAACTGCATCTCGCCGGGCGTTCACCCTGATTGAACTGCTGGTGGTCATCGCCATCATCGCCATTCTCGCCGCGCTGCTGCTGCCCGTGCTGGCCAGGGCCAAGGAAAAAGCCAAGGCCATCGCCTGCCTCAACAACATGAAGCAGATCATGACGGCGACGAAAATTTATGTGGATGACAACCACGGAACGATGATTCCGCTGTGGGTGGAGCAGGGCGCGTCCAATATGCCGCCATGGACATACGACCCCGCAACCTTCGTCGTCCAAAACCCGCAAAATCCTGGCAAGGAATATCTCTGGTGGCCGGACAAGCTCCGGCTGGACCATTTTTTGCCCGCGCAAAACGCCTTTAATTGTCCCGCCCTGATCCAGCCGGCCACGCTGGCCCACGGCCAGTCCGGCAGTTCCCAATACACGCTCGGCATCGGCATGAATTATCCCGAATACGGACAGATCATCAAGGCGACGAATAATCCAGATACGGTCTATGGCTCCGCCGCTGAAAACCAGGTGACGCGACCCACCCAGTCCATCGTGTTCGCGGATGCAGGATTTATTTCCAATCCCGACGACGACTATGACAACTGGGTGGAAACCCCGGCCATGGGCGACACCTATTTCCGCGTGCCGAGCGACACCAAGGATTATCCGGGAAACGATTTCACCCGCTCGGTGCCGAGGCATGACAAACGGTTGAACGCCGCGTTTTTCGACGGCCATGCTGAACTGCTGCGCAACAGCGCCATCGGCTACGACCTGGACCGGATCAACCCCGCCGCACTGTGGACAAAGAATAACAATGGCGACGCCCCTTGATTAAAAAATGAACGGGCAATGCAACCACGACAAAACTTCTGCGCGGCGCAAAAACAGCCGCGCATTCACCTTGATTGAGCTGCTCGTCGTCATTGCCATCATTGCGATTCTCGCGGCCATGCTGCTGTCGGCATTGTCCAGCGCCAAAAAGAAAGCCTCGCAGACGGCGTGCCTCAATAACCAGAAACAACTCGGCCTGGGCATGAAAATGTATGTTGACGACAACAGCGACACTTTTCCCGGCATCGCATCACGGCATTATGGCTATCATGCCGAAGACTGGATTTATTGGCGGACGAACACCGCGCTTTACCCGTCGTTTGAGAAAAGTCCGATCCTCACTGCGATCCCCGGCTTGCAAAAGCCGTCGTTGCGCTGTCCGCTGGACACGAGCGATGCCGACCGGCTGTCGTCCTCTTACCCGGATGACTACGGGCCGTATTTTTTCAGCTACAGTTTCACCGGCTACGGTTTGGACAGCACCAACAAGAATGTCGGGATGTCTTCCGTGGTTGACATTGACGGCACTAAATACCTTTTCAAAGAAAACAGCGTGCGCAACCCGTCGCAGAAAATCATGCTGGCGGAAGAACCCGGTTCGACCAACAGCACCGATAATCCCAACATCAGGTCGTCAAAACCCCTGCCCATTTATGACGGACGCTGGATACCCGGCTACAAGGGCGATCCGTTGACCATCCGTCACAACGACAAGGCGGACACGGCCTTCACCGACGGTCATGTGGAAGCGGTGACGCCGGACTTTGGCGCTGACCCGGCCAATTCCGAGCCGGATTTGTGAAATTGCTCCTTTGGCATCGCGACCCAAAATAAAATTTCCAGACGTGAGCCACGAAACCCATTTCAAAAACTGGGCCAAGCCGGGAATAATTCCACCGGGATCCGCCGCCGGCGTTTCCGCTGAACCGCACGAAACGCTCGACGCCATCAGCGGGCATTTCCGAATTTTTCAACTGCGCGACGGCCACCGTTTTTCCACCGACGACATTTTAACCGCGTGGTATGGCACAACCTGGTGTCCGGCCGCGCACACCGCGCTCGACCTCGGCAGCGGCATCGGCACCGTCGGCATGATTTGCGCGTGGCGGCTGCCCGGCGCAAAATTTGTCACCGTCGAGGCGCAAAGCGAAAGCGTCGCGCTCGCCAGAAAATCCGCGCGCTACAACGGAATCACCGACCGCTACGAAATCCGCGAAGGCGATTTTCGCAGTGAAATAAAAACCGATGGTAGGGCTGACCTGCCGGTCAGCCTCTCCGTTTTACGCGCCGTTGAAAAATTCGATCTCATCACCGGCAGCCCGCCGTATTTTCCGCCCGGCGCAGGCATCGAAAGCGAACACCCGCAAAAACTCGCGTGCCGTTTTGAACTGCGCGGAACCATCGCCGATTATTGCACGACCGCCGCGCGGCATCTTGCGGCCGGCGGATTTTTTGCGTGCGTCTTCCCGCACGAACCCGCACAGCTCGCGCGCGTGGAAGCCGCCGCAAAAAATTCCCGCCTTTCCATCGTCCGCAAACGCCCGGTCGTTTTTCGCGAAGGCGACCCGCCGCTGGTCGCGCTGTTCGGGATGATGCGCGCAGAAGATTTGCCGGAATGGTTTCGCGGCCAGACGTGGACGGAGCCGGCTTTGATCATCCGCACGCGCGACGGGAAAATCCACCCGGAGTATTCAGCGGTGAAACTGGCCGTCGGTTTTCCACCGTGAATTTTTGCCGTGAAAACAAAATTGAAACCAAACCACCGGATTTCCGTCTAAAATTCAACATGGCCGTTCTTTCCCCAAACAAACAGCGCGCGCGGGCGTTCACGCTCATCGAACTGCTCGTCGTCATCGCCATCATCGCGATTCTCGCGGCGCTGCTGCTGCCGGCGCTGTCGGCGGCCAAGCAGAAGGCGTGGACGGCCAGTTGCAATTCCAACCTGCACCAGATCGGCCTCGGCATGAAAATGTATGCCGATGAAAACAACGAATTTTATCCCGAATCCGGCGGCGATATTCAATGGAACACCACCAGCCCCAATGCCGCAACCAACAGTTGGATGCAGCAGATTTTTCGCTACACCGGCAATACGAATGTTTATGATTGCCCGGGCAATGTGCAGTTGCCCGTTGATATGCGCGGGCCGTTTAATTATTTCAACGGCTGTCGTGCGGCTTATGTGGTCGCCGGCGGGTTTGCTCCGGTAAAAGGCACGCAGATTTTGTATCCGTCGGCTTATGTCTTGTCGGGCGACACTTGCGGCATTCCCAATGTGACCAGCGACGAGGATGGCGGGAATTTTGACCCACTGGATGCGGACAAGGATGATTATTCACAAAATTGCGTCGGCGGGGCGAACAATGGTTCTCCTTACGAACTCTGGCAGGTTCATTCGCTAGGCCAGAACATCCTTTTCGCCGACGGCCATTCCAAGTGGTATAAAGGTTACGACACGAACGAAATGACCTTCCGCTATGCCTCAATGTCAGGCTGGGAATAAACGGCTTCATTTTCAAATTCATTTCCTCTTTGCGTCCTTGGCGGCTTGGCGGTTAAAATCCCCGGCACATGAAAATCGTTCTCGCATATTCCGGTGGCCTCGACACTTCCGTCTTGATGTCGTGGATCAAAGAAAAATACAACGCCGAGATGATCGGCTTCTGCGCCGACATCGGCCAGGAAGAGGAACTCGACGGCCTCGAAGCCAAAGCCATTAAGACCGGCGCGTCGAAAATCTACATTGACGATTTGCAGGAAGAATTCGCGCGCGACTTCATTTATCCGATCATCCAGGCCAGCGCGATTTATGAAGGCCAATATTTTCTCGGCACCAGCATTGCCCGTCCGCTCATCGCCAAGCGCATGGTGGAAATTGCCAAGGCCGAAAAGGCCGACGCCATCGCGCACGGTGCGACGGGAAAAGGAAATGACCAAGTCCGCTTCGAGCTGACCGCCGCCGCGCTCGCGCCGGATTTGCAGGTCATCGCTCCGTGGCGCGACGAACGCTATCGCGCGGAATTTCCCGGACGCGCGGAAATGATCGCCTATTGCGAACAGAAAAAGATTCCCGTGCAGGCCAGCGCGAAGAAACCGTTCTCGATGGACCGGAATCTTCTGCACATTTCCTACGAGGCCGGAATTCTCGAAGACCCGTGGTTCGATTCATTCGACCCGAAGAATAAAAATTATTTCACGACACTCTCTGTTTTTCCCGAAGACGCGCCGGACAAGGCGGAATTTGTCACGCTCGATTTCGTCAAAGGCAATTGCGTCGCCGTGAATGGGAAAAAACTTTCGCCGCTTGGCGTGATGAAGGCGTTGAACAAACTCGGCGGCAAACACGGCGTCGGGCGCGTGGACATGGTGGAGAATCGCTTCGTCGGCATGAAATCGCGCGGCGTCTATGAAACGCCTGGCGGCGCGATTTTGCATTTCGCGCATCGCCAGATGGAATCGCTCACGATGGACCGCGAAGTCATGCACCAGCGCGACGCGCTCATCCCGAAATATGCCGAACTCGTCTATAACGGTTTCTGGTATGCGCCGGAACGTCTTGCGCTCCAGGCCTACGTCGAGGAATCGCAGAAGAACGTCACCGGCACGGTGCGCGTGAAGCTCTACAAGGGCAACATCATGGTCAGCGGCCGCAAATCCCCGGTGAGCCTCTACAATCCGCACATCGCCACGATGGAAGCCGACCCGACCAAGGCCTACAATCAGGACGACGCCACCGGCTTCATCCGGCTCAACGCGCTCCGCCTGAAAGTCGCGGCGAAGGTGCATCGGAAGAAGTGAAATCGCACGCTGGTCAAATCCCAAACCAATGTTAAACTAAAACCATGAACGACCAAATCGTCATAGACCCGAAAGTCTGCCACGGCAAGCCGGTGATTCGCGGCACGCGGATGCCCGTCTCTTTGATTGTTGGCAGCCTTGCCGGCGGCATGGGCTTTGAAGAAGTGGAACGCGAATACACTTTGACTCGCGCCCAAATCCGCGCCGCGCTCAAGTTCGCCGGTGAACTGGTGGATCAGGAAGAACATCACTCCCTCGGCGCAGTGGCCTGATGAAATTCCTGCTCGACGCCAACATGCCCCGCTCGGCGGCCAGCCTGTTGCGCGGGCTGGGTCATGAAGTCGAAGATGTCCGCGATGTGCTTCCGAATGGGGCGGATGACGCCACGGTTGCCGCGCACGCCCAAACCCGCGAACTCATCCTCATCACTCGCGATTTTGATTTCGCCGACATCCGCAATTATCCGCCGAACAATTACGCGGGCATCATCGTGCTGGAACTGCCCGACGACGCCATCGCCTCACAGGTCAACCAAGCCTTGCAGTCATTTGTGGGCAAGCCGGAGCTTTTGTCCCGGTTGACGGGACGGCTGGCAATTGTGGAAACGTGGCGTGTGCGCTTCCGTCCGGCTTGACATTTACAGGCTTGGATGAAAAATGATGCCACCATGGAAGCCGACCCGATCCCGCAACGCGGGACCAACAACCAGGACGACGCCACCGGCTTCATCCGACTCAACGCGCTGCGATTGAAAGTCGCGGCGAAGGTGCATGGGAAAAAGAAATAGCGCAAATATGAAAATAATTTTCGCAGCATTGCTTGTAATTTGTGGAGGTAATTTAATTGCGTCTCCGATTGACGGCCTCGCTTCTCCTTCGCAAGAAACGCGAGATGCTGCTGCGAAAATAATCCGTGCAACTTATATTCCGCCTTCGAGGACTAATTGGGATGCTCTTCTCGCGCAAATTAAAGTCGGCGATACGATGACAAATGTTTGGAAGCAAATTCATCAATACAATCCAAAAGCGGAACCCGGCGCATATTGGGCGGGCGGCATTGGTCGAATCTCGGGATTTCAAGATTACCGATTGGACGATTTGTGGTCAGCAAGGTGCAGTTTCGTTGAGGACGATTCAGGCGGCAGAAAACTTACTGAAAAAGCATTGGTTCAATCTATGAGGGAAATTCGCCTCGTGCCGCCTTCAAATTTTACCGGCACTTGGACTTTATATTTCGCCAATGGACAAAAAAGTGATGACATCGAATATAGAGATGGAAAATATGTTACCTGGGTGATTTACTATCCAACCGGAGCAAAACGCGAATTTCAACATTACAACGAGACAAATGTCACTTGCACTATTTACAACGAAGACGGCACCACGAATCACGTTACAAACATACCTTAACTGCAATTGCCCTCTCGCTCATCCATCGCCTCGGCAGCGCCGTAGGCGCGCCATCTTTGTAGAAACCCAGCGCCAAGAATTTCAAGCTTCCGCCTCCGCTGCGCTCCGGCGCGACAAGCCGAGCGACATCTTCCCAATCTACCGCCCCTGACGGGGCTTTTTCATTTTGTGAATTGGCGTCCTACAACTATGCCGCGCCTCCGGCGCTTTCCATCCGTGTTTCATTTGTGTTCAATCTGTGGCTGAAAACATTGCCACCGGCCTCATCCATCGCCTGCGGGACTGGCGCGGAGCGGTGGCGCACCCGGCAAAAGCAAATTTGCCAAAGAATCCGGTTGCTGCTAAACATCCGCCGGTGAAATTTTCCATCGTCACGCCCAGCTTCCGCAATTCCGCGTGGCTCAAGCTCTGCATCGCGTCCGTCGCCGACCAGCCGGGCGTCGAGTGCGAGCACATCGTCCAGGATGCCTGCTCCGACGACGGCACGCCGGACTGGCTCCCGCGCGACCCGCGCGTGCAGGCGTTCATCGAAAAGGACGGCGGAATGTATGACGCCATCAACCGGGGCTTCCGCCGCGCGACCGGCGACATCCTGGCCTACCTGAATTGCGACGAACAATACCTGCCCGGCGCGCTGCTGGCCGTGGGCGAATTTTTTGCAGCGCATCCCGACGTTGAAATCGTGTTTGCGGACAGCATTGTGGTTGACGCCGTCGGCGGTTATCTGTGTCATCGCAAGGTGCTGGTGCCGCTCAAATATCATTCCATGGTCTGCACGCTTGGCGTGCTTTCCTGCGCCATGTTTTTCCGGCGGAGCGTTCTGGAAAAATACGATTTGTTTTTCGACCCGAAATGGCGCGACGCCGGCGACCTCGACTGGGTGCTGCGCGCGCTGGCCCGGCACGCGCGGATGGCGGTGCTGCGGCGGTTCACCAGCACCTTCGCCGACACCGGCGACAACATGAACCTGAAGCCGAACGCGCGGCTGGAAACGCAATTGATTTTCGCATCGGCCCCGCCGCTGGCCCAAAAACTCGCGCCCGCCATAAAAATTTACCACCGCCTGCGCCGATTGTTGCGCGGGATTTATTTTCAAAAGCCGTTCAGCTATTCCATTTACACGCCCGCCTCGCCGGAACGCCGGACGGAAGTGCGCGTGGACAAACCCACGTTCATCTGGAAAGGAAGGATATAAACCGATGCCGGAAAATATAGACAAACCCAATTTCGCCCGGCGGGTGTGGCTGCGCTGGCGCCCGTTGATCGCGCGCCATCGCCGCAACCCGTTGTTCAAGGGCGTCGCCGACTTGAGCCGCCTGTGGCTCAAGGCCTACGAAAATTGCAACGGCGACTTCGCCAGCAACGGCGAGGAAATGATTTTGCGCTCGCTGGCCGGCGCGCCGGTCGCGACCGTTTTCGACGTGGGCGCGAATTTCGGCGACTGGTCGCTGCTGGCGCAACGGCTGCTGCCGTCGGCGCGGATTTATGCGTTTGAACTGTCGCCGCCGACTTTCAAGGAGCTTGAAAAAAACATCCACGGCCGCGCGGCAATCCAGGCCTTCAACTTCGGCCTGTCCGATCACGCGGGCGAAACGGCTTTTTTTCATTACCCGGACAAGCCGGGCGAAACTTCCCTGATCGCCCACCCGTTTCAAAATCAGACGAGCGGTTTTGAACTGAAAGGGCAGTTGCGCACGGGCGATGCGTTTTGCGCCGAACAAAACATCGGGCAGATTGACCTGCTCAAGATTGATGTTGAGGGCGCGGAACCGTCCGTGCTGCGCGGGTTTGAAAAAATGCTGGCGGGCGGGCGGATTTCCGCGATCCAGTTCGAGTATGAGAAGCTGAACACCGTGAATAAATTTCTCCTGAAGGATTTTTACGAACTGCTGGGCGGCCACGGCTTCGTCATCGGAAAAATTTTCCCGGCCTACGTTGATTTCCGGGACTACGACTTCGAGCACGAAATGCTCTGGGGCAGCAACTATCTGGCCGTGCTGAAAAACCGGCCGGACTTGCTGGGCCGCTTCCCGCAGTGAGCGTTGAAGGCTGCCGGAAATCCGGCGGCGGACGGATTTATTTTCGCGGACGCGACAACGGCTTCGGCGCTTTCAGCTTTTTGTAAATCCAGCCTTCCAGCGGACCCAGCGGGCGCAGCCATTGGTAAAACGGCGAGTAAATCAGCCGGACGCGCACGACGGACAAAAACATCGTCAGCGACGAGCGGAACAGCGACGACGTGACTTTCGAGCCGACCTTGTCCGTCCATTCAATCGGCACTTCAAGAATTTTGAAACCGGCGCGCTTGAGCGACACGAGCAGGTTCACGTCGAACGCGAGGTCGGCGATGCACAGCGTCGGGTGGATTTTTTCCGCCGCGTCGCGCCGCAGCAGTTTGCACGGGCATTGCGTGTCCTTGATGTGCATCCAGAACAGCAGCTCGACGATGAAATGAAAACTGCGGCTGAAAAACCGGCGCAGCCGCGTCTGCGCCTGGTGCAGCTTCGAGCCGGGCAGCCAGCGCGAGCCGATGACGCAATCCGCATCGCCGATGTGCCTGACCAATTCAAAAAATGCCGCCGGCGAAGTCGCGCCGTCCGCGTCCGCGTAGCCGATCAAATCGCCGAGCTTCGCGAGCTTGAGGCCCTCGATGAGCGCGCCGCCCTTGCCGATGGGCGCGGAAAATTCCAGCGCGCGCACCACGGGAAATTCCGCCGCGACTTTTTGGACCACGCCGAGCGTGTTGTCCGTGCAGCCGTTAAGCACGACTACGATCTGGAACTTGCCGGAATAATGTGTGCCGAAAAATGCCGCGTAATCGCGCAGCACCGGTTCGATGCGCGCTTCTTCGTTGTAAGCCGGGATCAGGATGAGCAGGCTTGGGTCAGGCACGCAGATTCAGTAACAGAAAATTTTCGCGCAGGCAATCTTGGGAAAAAACGGGCGAAGGAAATTTGCAAATTAATTCAAGCGTTAAGCATCATGTTTTGTCTCATTGGTTGTCTTTGTCTTCATGATAAAATTCAGAAGGAAAAGTCCGAACAGCAAATACCCAGATGTATAGCCGGGAATAATGTCAAAAACAAACATATGCCAAACTGTTGATGTTTGTGAATCTGGAAGACCGCCTTTGACATACCAAAGGACGATAAGCGCAAAGGAAGTTACAATCCATGCGATGAAACTTGCCATGCAGAGTGTTATTAAATAACGACGTTGTTTGGTTGCATTCATAAAATGATATTGGACTCTATTTCTCCTTGAAGTTTGTGTCCAACGCGAAAAAATTCTTGCCGCCGCGTCCGCCAATTTCTCATTAACACCGTGGCTTTAGCCCGGTGATTTTGAGACGCGAAAGATTTCAGCCGTTTCAACGGCTTTCTTGCGCGCCGCGCGCAAACCAAAACCGTTGAAACGGTATTCTATTTGTCCGTCTTTTCACCGCGCTGAAGCGCGGTGTTAATGAAAGAATTCGTTTATATTGTTTGAATCGCCGTAAATTGCCGACACTTGGAACTTGAAACTTGAAACTTGAAACTCTTTAATTCGGCATGGATTCCCGCGAAGCCTTCATCGCGTTGAACATGATCGAGCACGTCGGGCCGGTGCGCGCGCGGCTGCTGCTCGAGCATTTCGGCGACGCGCCAAAAATCCTCGCCGCCGCCAAATCCGAACTGCTCCGCGTCCGCAACATCGGCGAGGAGGTTGCCGAGTCCATTTCCAACTGGGAAAAATCCGTTGACCTCGCTGGCGAATTGAAACGCATCGCGGAATTCGGCTGTCACGTTTTGATTTCTGCGGACGAAAATTATCCCGCGCTGCTCCGCGAGATTTACGATCCGCCGCTCGTGCTTTACGTCAAGGGCGCACTGACCGCGAAGGACAAAAATGCCGTGGCGATGGTCGGCTCGCGGCAAACGACGCATTACGGCATCGAGACCGCGCGCAAGCTGGCGTATCAACTCGCCTACGTCGGCGTGACGGTGGTGAGCGGCGGTGCGCGCGGCATTGACACGGCGGCGCACCAAGGCGCGCTCGCGGCGAAAGGCAGGACGGTGGCGGTTTTGGGAACGGGCATCAATCTGGTTTTCCCGACGGAGAATGCAGAATTGTTTCAACGCATTTCGGAAAACGGCGCGGTGATCACGCAGTTTCCGTTCAACCGTCCGGCGGACAAGCAAAGTTTTCCCATCCGCAACCGCATCGTTGCTGGAATGACTTTGGGAACGGTTGTCGTCGAGGCCAACACGACTAGCGGCGCGCTCATCACGGCAAACATGGCTGTCGAAGCTGGCCGGCAAATTTTCGCGGTTCCCGGACGGATTGATTCGCCGCGCAGCAAGGGCTGTCACGACTTAATCAAAAAAGGCGCGAAACTTTGCGAAGGCGCGGAGGATATTTTGAGCGAGTTTGAATATTTGTTTCCAAGCAGCAACCGTCCGCCATCGCCGGGCGAAACCGGAGTTTTGCCCGCGCTGGAATTGTCGGAGAATGAGCAAAAGGTTTTCGACGCGCTGAAAACCGATGACGAGTTGACGATTGACGAGGTGATCCGCACAAGCGGTTTGCCGAGTTCGGCCGTTTCCGTTTCGCTTTTGAGCCTGGAAATGAAGCGCGTCGTGAAACAGTTGCCGGGAAAAATGTTTGTGCGGAACAATTAGCTTTTTTCGTAATTCTAATCTTGCTCTTAATCGTAATCGCTCTTGAACCGGATTAAGATTACGATGACGATTAGGATTAGGATGTTTGCAGGCGAAACGGCTTGCGCGATAGAATTGAATAAATTAGAACGGGCAAAACGCAGGAGAAAATTATGGCCAATTACACCATCATCGGCGGCGATCAAAAAGAATACGGCCCGGTCACGGCGGACGACGTGCGCCTGTGGATCGCCGACGGGCGACTTAACGAACATTCGCTGGCGAAGGCGGAAGGCGACGCGGAATTCCGCGCGCTGGGAAAATTCCCGGAGTTTGCCGGTGTTTTTAGAAATGCCGGGCCGGCTGCGAAATTGCCGCCGGCATTAGGCTCGGCGGGCAACGGCGGCTACGAACTGGCATTGGAACGGATCAAGGTTCCCGCCGTGGCCTTGATGGTGGTTTCCATCCTGAACATCATTCTCGCGCTTTGGAGCCTGATTCAACTGTTGTTTTCGACCCCGGATCTGCAACAGATCAATTCGGAACTGGCGCAGCTTCACAATCCTCAAATCGAACAATTCATGCAAAAAATGCTCCAAGTGATGTATGGCCCGATGGGCATCGTGAATGTTCTTTTTGAGCTGGCGATATCGGTCTTGATTTTTGTCGGCGCAAAAAAAATGAAGTCGTTGCAGAGCTACCATTTTTCCATGGCCGCCGCCACCCTGTCCATGGTGCCGTGTCTGACGCCCTGCTGCGGCTACATACTGGGGCTGGCTTTTGGCATCTGGGCACTCGTGGTTTTGCGAAAGCCGGATGTGAAGTCGCATTTCCGTTGAACGCCGATGCCTGTTCCGCCTGAATGTCCATTGAGCCGCGACCGTGCGTGGGCGTGCGTTTTGCAAAATCTGGCGACGCCGGGAATTGGTTCGCTCAAGGCGCGGCGGATTTTTGCCGGCATCGGCCAGTTGTCGCTCGTGATCGCGAGTGGTTTTCTGGTTTGCGCGTGGGTCTTTGGCTGGTGTTACCGGATTTATCTGGCGCAAACCGGCGAACCGATTCCGAAAAATTCATCCGGTTGGCTGCTGAAATGGGGCATCGTATGTTTTGGCGCGAGTTGGCTGTGGACATTGATCACTTCCGTGGGTCTGGTGAGACAGGCAAAAGCGGCGGAGCGCCAAAAACCTCAAAATGTGCCGCCACGACTGGGCAAACCGCCGAAGCTTTCGTAAAATTTCAGCCATGAAAAAATTAGACGCCACGCTAATCAAATCCGCGCTCGGCAAAATTCCGGACTGGCAATTAGACGGCGGTAAAATTTCTCGCACGTTTCAGTTCAAGGATTTTCCCGCCGCGATCAAATTTGTGGAGGTCGTCGCCGGAATCGCCGAGCAGGCGTGGCATCATCCTGACATTGACATCCGCTGGAACAAGGTGACGCTCACGCTCACGACGCACGACGCAGGCGGCTTGACGGAAAAAGATTTCGCGCTCGCGCGGCAGTTTGACAAATTGTGACGCGCAAAATTTTTAGCTGAAGATCAATTTGGTGGGGCGAGGCTCCTGACGAGCCGGCTCGCAAGGACGCTCGCCCCACCAAAAAAAATTAGCGCGCCGTCGTCGCGGAAATGGTCGGCGGCGGAGTCCCGCTTGGCGGCGTGCGCGGCGTGCGGCCGATCCAGATGCCGACGCCGCTATAATACCATTCCAGTTGCGGAATGCCGGGCGACGCGCCGAGTCCGCCGCGAATCACGAGCCGGTCGGCAGGCCGCATTTTTTCCACCCACGGTTCATAGGCTTTGACCTCGCCGAGATTCCACAGCACGTCGTGATAAACCTCGAAATCTTCCTTCGGCATCCACGTCGGCTCGAAGCCGAGCATATAACGCCAGTCGCCCGTCGGATTTTTGAAGAAGGTCTGGTAGAACAGCGTCATGTCCGCCGTGTAAAAAATGCCGCTGTGGTCGGGCCGCCAGCCGTTGAGATCGGGATTGTCGGGGAGAAGATAACGGTCGGATAACGTCTGCGTCCAGCGGCTGTGCGCGTCGCTCGTCACGCAGAGAAAGGTCGCGGCGGCCAGGCCGAGCGCCAGGCCGAGCCGCTTGAAGGAATTTTCCGCGAACCGCATTTGCAGAAACAATTGTAAATCCCAAGTCATCAAAACCATCAACGCCGGCCAGCCCCAATCGTCCCAGAAACGCGACACCTTGAAGCCGAGCACCCAGCAGATGCACGCCAGCCAGAACGCCGGATTTTTTGCCAGCGGAATGGAATTTAATTTCGCCAGTTGCCGCAAAACAACCAGCCCGCCCAAAATTGCCACCGCCAGAACGTCGCCGTCGAACGGCTGCAACTCCGTCGCCATCGTGCGCGTGGTGGGGTGCGCGCCGACCGCGAGCAGCGCGAGCTTGAACGCCTGCAACGGATAGCCAAACGGATGGCCCGTAAGTGCGCCGCCGATGAAAACGCCGATGACCCAGCAGAAACCGAGCGAGACAGACCAGCGAAATTCGCCCGCCAGAAAAAACGAGCCGAGCAGCAGCACCCACAAATACCAGACGCCGTGGACAAACGTGCCGAGCGCAAACAGCACGACCGCCAGCAGCAGCATCCATTTTTTCGGCGGCGACGAACCAAATTTCTGCCACAGGAAAAGAATTGTCAGCAGCACTGCGAACGTCACCAGATACGGACGCCCCAGCGTCATGCGCCCGCACACCGCCGCCACGATGGTTGAAAGCATCAAGGTGATCAACCACGCTTCCGGCCGTTTCAGCCACGGCAGCGCCGACCAGCCGACGAGAACAAACAAAAAAACGACGGAAAATAAAACCAGCATTTCCGCGTTCCAATTGGTCCAGCCATGGATTTTTTCCAGCAGCAAATTCCAGCCGAACTCGTGGTCAATCACATAGACCGGATTCAAGACCAGAATTTCCGACCACGATTTTCCGCTGACGGCTTTCGCCGCATGGCGCAGCGCGTCGTCGCCCGGCAGATAGCCGTAGCCGATGATTTTCAGCGGAATGGCTAGAATGACAAAAATGACGATCACCCATACCGCGAGCGGAACATAACGCTTGAGCGAATCAAGCGGCGATGAATTGGAATGGCCGTCGTTCATTGGCGCGAATCAAAACACCGTTGGCACGCCTTCGTCGAGGATTTTTATTTGGCGCGTCAGGTTTTGCTCCCTTGCAATCTGCCGGAGCCAGCGCGGCGGCTCATCCAAATCCTCGAACGACAGCTTGAAAGTCCCGTAGTGCATCGGCACAAACCATTTCGCGCCCAAATCCTTGAACGCCTGCACCGCCTGATCCGGCCCCATGTGAACTTTACGAAAAGTTTCCGGGTAATACGCGCCGATCGGCAGCAGCGCGATTTCCGGCGCGAGCTTCCGGCCGATTTCCTTGAAGCCGTGGAAATACGCGCTGTCGCCCGCGTGATAAATTTTCCGGCCCTGATGCTCCAGCACAAATCCGCCGTAGCCGCGATGGCCGTCGTGCAACGTCCGCGCGCCCCAATGTTTGCTCGGCGTGAACGTCACCTTCCAGTCGCCCTGCGAAAAACTTTCCCAATGCTCCAGCTCGATCACGCGTGAGAAACCGAGATTGTGCGCGAGGTCGCCGACGCCGCGCGGCATGATGCCGATTTTCGGATGCGGCAATCTCCGCAACGTCGGCTTGTGAAAATGATCGAAGTGCGCGTGCGTCAGCAGCACCAGGTCAATCGGCGGCAGATCTTTTATCTTCAGCCCGGCGCGCTTGAGGCGTTTCAGGAGAAAAAGCCAGTTCGCAAAATTCGGGTCAATCAGCACGTTCAAGTCCGTGAACTGGATGAGAAACGACGCGTGGCCGATCCAGGTGATGGCGACCTCGCCGTGCTTCAATTTTGGAAAGACCGGGCGGCGCGACCGGCCGATGCGCGGCGTGAACCAGCCCTTCAGGATCAGCTCCTGGAAAAAAGTGCGCGGGTTGAAATGCTTCGCCGGCGTCAAGTCCTTGAACGAGCGCGGCAGTTTCCGGCGCGGCGAGGGACGGCTGGATTTTTCTTTCGTCATCGGCAATTAGACTTTAGCAGCCCGCGCGCGTTCGGCCA
>Ga0224554_1000498_pt1 | contig 32338 bp, 24 predicted proteins | sample 714S22024metaG_FD_180666 | JGI IMG/M metagenome (GOLD analysis project Ga0224554, IMG submission 180666) | Peat soil microbial communities from Stordalen Mire, Sweden - 717 S2 20-24 | ecosystem: Environmental > Terrestrial > Soil > Wetlands > Peat | place: Sweden: Norrbotten County, Stordalen...
GCGACTGGGATTCAGGGGGAAACAGTGAATGCATTCCGTGCCACATCTCGCGAGCGCCGCGTTTTACGCGGGTTTTGAGCATTCGGGCAACACATGCCGCGCCTCAAAGTTAATAACAGGCTCTAGTACCCAGACCGCGTGAATAGGTGAGCCATGGACTCGCATTCAATCCGGTTCCGAAGTGACACAATGGGCACGACCATTTACCCAATCACACGGTCGCAGTAGTCGCAGTATTAGTCCCGACCATTCATTAAAGATACTTGCTTTCAGCACCCAACCAGCCTGTGGTTAAGGTCCGAATTCTGCGAATCTCTGCTCGTAAGCCATTGATTACAGGCTACTTAAAAACTTAACTTTAGCGGAAATTGACTTTCACCACAGACTGCTACAGGTGACCCCATCCGTCCCTTCAGAACTTCTTGGGGATATCGGGCGACCTGCCTTGTCCGCATCAAGTGAGGTTGGAAGTTACCGGTAACCGGTCATTCAAGGCTTTGCACATCTTTGGTAATGTAACTGGCCAAATGAGCGAAGCAGCGCATCGCACCAATGTACGGTTGAGCAAGGGTGTATGCATGTACAGATTCATGGTTCCGTTCCGCTTACACTCCGCAGGGTGGCTTCTGCTTGCCTTTTGCATCCTCATTGGCTTCGCGTTTTTCAGGGGGTGGCTTGGCCTCGCCGTAGGAGCCTTGCTCGTAGCTAGCCTGCTGCTGCACGAAGTGGGTCACATGCTGGCTGCGATCATGCTTGGAATTCCGGTGCGTGAGTTCGGGCTCTGTCTGAGTGGTGCGTACAACCGAAGGGCCTGCTCCGGTCGCCGCCGGGATGAGATCCTCATCTCCGCCGCCGGGCCCGTGGTGAATCTATGTCTGGTACTCCCGCTCCTGTTTTTGCCCGTGATCGGGGCTAAACTCGCGCTTTGCAACCTGCTGCTGTGCGTCGTGAATCTCCTGCCGCTTCCGTCCAGCGACGGATTGCGCATTCTGCGCGCGATGCGGGGTCCCAGCCGGGATGGTGGCATGATCCCTGTACTCAACCAGCCTCGCTCGACCCTGCCAGTCCGCCTGCCGTAACGAAATGTACGAAGAGTGGCGTTATCGGCAAGAACGCCGGGAAGACCGAAGTCTTCTATCTGTCCAGTTATTCTCCAAAGCTGAGTTCGAACCAGTTGCTCAGCGCCGGCCTGAGTCAGAGAGTAACGATAGCCGCTCCGGCAAAAACCGGATGGGCCCTTGCATGAACGGCGGTACGGGCATTGCACAGCATTCAAATATTTGATATTCCGGCCTATTTTCCCGTCTTTTCCTCGTGATACTCCATCTCGGTATTGATGGCCCAAATGTTGTCCTTCGTGGCGACGCCGTTTACGATGTTCTCGACTGCGGTCATGGCGGTCAGCATCGAGTGGTCCTGGTTGTTGTACTTGTGCATGCCGTTGCGGCCTACCAGGAAGAGATTCTGGAAGCTGTCCAGATAATTGCGAATGACGTCGAAACGGTCGTAACTGCCAAAGTAGGCAGGATAGGTCTTGGGCACGCGGACGACGTGGGAGTCTTCCACATTCCCGGCCTTGAGGATGCCGATCTTGGCCACTTCCTCGATGGCCAGCCTGGTCATCTCCTCATCGGAAAGTTTCCACAAAGGGTCGGTGTCGTTGCAAAAATATTCCAGTCCAATCCAGAACTTGTCCGGGCTGGCGACCAGCCAGGGGCTCCAGTTGTTGAATATCTGCAGACGGCCGACGAGCACATCGGGCTCCTGAATATAGATCCAATTGTCTTTGAGCGGAGAGCCGTCCCTTTCCGTGACGGCGAGCTTGCTTGCGAGCAAGCCGACGGTGATGAAGTCGCGATACATGAGGCCCTCGGCCACCTCGGCGACTTCGGCGGGAACTTTCTCCGCGGGCGGCGCGGAGAGGCCGCGCACCAGATCGCTGACGGGCATGGTGGAGAAGAAGTAATTGCCGGCAAAGGTCACCCGTTCACCGGCCTGGTCGACGCCTGCGACGGAAACGACGCGGTTGCCGTCCACATGGATCTGGTCGATTGGAATACCGAAGTGAATCTCTCCGCCGGCGGCACGGATAAGGTCGGCCGCATGTTCCCAAAGCTGGCCGGGGCCGAGCTTGGGGTAGAGGAACTTCTCGATCAGTGAGGTTTCCGTCTTCTTTTGACCAATGTCGCCGGAGGGCCTGGGGCCGAAGGTCTTCTTGAGGAAATGCGCCACCACGCCCTTCAGCGACAGGCCCTTGATGCGCTGCGCGCCCCATTCGGCGCTGATCTGATTGCACGGCACGCCCCAGACTTTCTCGGTATACGACTTGAAAAAGGTGAGGTAAAGCTGTTTGCCGAAGCGGTTGACGATGAAATCCTCCAGGGACTTCTCCTCGCGCTGAGGCAGCAGCGCCGAGCGCATGTAACTGACGCCGCAATGAAAGGTACGGACAAGGCCCAGATTCCTGAAGGTTGCCGCGGTCAGGCTGATGGGATAGTCGAAGAAGCGGCGCAGGAAATAAATCCGGCTCTTGCGCCGCCGCACCAGCATCACCAGGTCTTCAGTTTGCGGATCGGGGGCCGAGGTTGCCTCCGGCAGATCGCGCTGCTGGCCCTGGAAGCGGAACTGGCCCTCCTCGCTTGTGCCCCCTTCGACAGGCATCATATCGAGCCACCAGCGCATCACCCGGTCCGACTTGGAAAAGAAGCGATGGCCGCCGATATCCATGCGGTTGCCCTTGTAGCGCACGGTGCGTGAAATGCCGCCGATCTCGTGGCTGGCCTCGATCACGATGGGCCTGATCGCCGAGCGCCGCTGGAGTTCGATTGCGGCAGTCAGTCCTGCGGGGCCTGCTCCGATGATGATCGCTGCCTTATCAGTCACAGGATTTCTCCGCTTGGATAAAGGGGTTTACGGGTAAATAAACTTGCTCGGTACGCCGCAATGATCGGCTCCATGGTCGAAATCGTGGGTGAAAAGGGCGGTAGAAGAAGCCGCTGTTTAGAGAAGTCCAGGAGGAGGACTTCCCTGCCGCGCTTGGAATCCCGCAGGTGCGGCGGGATTTCCACTCCTCCCACCGCCCGTGCGACGAGTCAACCATCTTTTCTCTTGCAAAAAGAATAACTGATCTCCACCCGGCTTGGGTAGTCCGCTGTCGACGAAGACCAGAAGCGTATCGGCCTGGAGATCGGCTATTCGACTACAGATTAACCCGGTTTCCGGCCCTTTGTCCGCGAGGATGCTTCCCGCGGCGGGAGCGGCTTGCATTTGTCTCTGCACCAGAACGGGTACACCCCGCCCCGTCCGGGAATGAGGGCCGTACACACCTCACGGCAAGGTCGTGCGCGACCGTAATCTGTAAATGGAGTTACTGGAATCGCGGGTAACCTGACGGGGTTAGTCAGGGCTTTGCAGCAGCCAAAAATGGAAGCCATCCACTATGGCCATCAGCGCCGCCTGGTTCAAATCGCTACTTACTCCCGCGGTTGTCCACGGTTCGTGACCGTCGGCGTTGAAGCTTACAGTCACGCGGACGTGGGCCGCTGTGTCATGGGCGGATACGTCCAGCGCTGTGACGCTGAAGGTGCCCAAATGCATCTCTGCGATAGACGGGTACCATTTTTCCAATTCGCGCCGCATTGCTTTAGTAAGCGCATCGACCGGACCGGCGCCCTCTGCTCGGGTTGTAGCCACGGTGGAGTCGCCGATCGACAACAACATCGAGGCCTGAACGTATCTGTTCCTGGTTTCGTCGGATTCGTCCAAAACTCTCCAACTCTTGACGCTGAAGCGATTGCGCAGGGTTGCGAGTACCTTCATGCAGGCCAGTTTGAACGAGACTTCACTGGCCGTGAAACCGCCGCCTTCAATCATCGACTGGTTGGCGTCCATGAAAGTCTGCGCCTGTGTTGAATCGAGAGGAACGCCAAGCGCTTTGGACAGGAGAATGATGTTGGCCTTTCCCGATTGACCGCTTACCCCGATCACAGGGTTGGCGCCGACTTTGGCGGGATCGCACCAGAGGTAAGCCCCCGGGTTTTTGCGTTCGCTGCTGCCATGCATCCCGGCCCATGTGCCAAAAGCGCCTGTGCCGACAATAGGCGAACCGTGGGGCACCTCAAGCGAAAAAGCCGCGCAAGCCGAATGTGCGAGTCTGGTAAGCCCGGTGAGCGATTCAGGCGTGACAAATTCAGCTTCGCCCCTGAGTTGCATGCCGCCGATGACTGAAGTAAGGTTCACGTTGCCGCAGCGTTCACCCGTTCCCAGTAGAGTGCCTTGAACTTGAATGGCGCCGGCAAGAATTGCTGCTCGCGTATTGGCAACTCCAAGACCGCGATCCGTGTGTCCGTGAAATCCGAATCTGGCATCGGGGTAAGTCCGTGTCAAATCTCCAATGACCTGAGTTACCTCCTCAGGGCTGGCGCCGCCGGTGGTATCGCAAATAACTATCCGGCTTGCTTTCTGGTCCACGCATTGCGCGGTCATCTGGTGGAAGTAGTCCAAACTGCGTTTGTTGAAGTCGGTGTCGCAACGATTGCCGTTTTCACGCCGGCCGCAATTGGCATCCATGGCGTGTTCAAAGTCCACAATGACCTCAAGACCGTTGTCGTGAAGGCACGCAATGGTTTCGTAGGCCATCAGCAGGTTCTCTTCCGGTGTGGTTTCCAAAGACCTCCGCACATCGAGCAGCCTGGATTTGACTACCACGACAGCCACGGGAACGCGCTTTTTGTGACTGAGCATGAAGTGTACGTCGGGCCATTCCAGCACCTTGGCGCCGCGACCGCGCGTGCGGCCGAATAAAGCCAGTTTCATGGCTCGTGTATCGACAGGATAAAGAGCGCTTGTTAAATCTCCTACAAATCGGTTTGCACCGGCAAAGCCGATTTCAGCATAGTGGACGCCAAAGGCGGCCATACGCTCAAGAAGGCTGACGGCATTCGGCACGGAAATATCGATGTTTGGCTGTTGCATCCCATCCCGAAGACTGGTTTCAAACAGCTCGACTTGTCCAGTTCCAGTTTTCTTCATCTGTCCCTGTTTCCGATTGTGAAAGTGTCCTTGCTGAAGGATGGTCCTGCCGGCAGGTTTCTGAATTCTTATGATACCTCCCCTGGGAGCCAGCTCCAACTTGCCCGGCCGCGGCTTCCGTTCAGGCTGCTCGGAAAGGACCCGCCTCAGGTCCGCTGGCCCGGAATCCCTTCGCCTTTCTGCCACCGACGCAGGCCTGGTTTTGTGGAGCCGGCCCCGCGTAGCACGACTCGGGCGAGAGAGAATTCAAAGCGCCCCCACGACGTGCGGGGGGAGCGGCACGTAGACAGGTGTCCCGGTCTTTGCTTGATAGAGCAGAAGGCTTTCGCCATTTAGGCGATGCCGTTCGAGAGTCACCGCATCCCGGATGCATAGCCCGCTCGGCGCGACAATCATATTTTCGCGAGCAAGTTTTTGAATTGGCGACAGAGTTCTTCTCTTATCTGGGCAGATGTGCCGTTTATCTTTGCTCTTCTGAATATCACATAGTCGAAACGCTCTGAACTCCACGAGCTTACTTTCCATTCGTAGGGAAATCGCCCCGACAGTTCAATTTAGAGCCGATCCGCGCCCGGACATTCGCGTAGCCACTTTGTATAGAGTTCCTGATTCTCCGTCGTTTGATCCTCCCGCTGCGCATTGAATCATTAAATTGGCGGTAGATCGACTTTTTCTGTATGACGACTTATCCCCACACACCTGGCTTGCAATCCCAGACGGATGTGCTTTAGTGAAATGGGTTCGTTCTTTGAGGGCGGGACTCGTATACCATGTGGCCGCAATGCGAATAGATGGTACCCCAGAGCAACACTTAGGTAGTATGGGTGCAGATGCCATATCCCGCTCTTAGTGAGCGAATCATCGTAAACATTTTGCATTCAGATAGATGGAAGAATCGAAGTACGCCACAAGTGCACAGACGCTCTTGGTCGCCATTTAAGGCAGATGAAATCAATAACATAATATTGGTGGAGGCGGCGGGAGTCGAACCCGCGTCCGAAATCGCTGTCAGCCAGGAGAGTTCATGCTTTGTCCGCTTCCTTGTGTTTTCATTCTCGGCACTCAGAACGGACAAGATGCGCCGAAAACTAGTCCGATGATCTCGCGGCTACAACACGGACCGAGAAGCAACCGCCAGCCCACTGTATGACGTCCGCTCACAGCCCGTAGGTAAAGCCGTGGAAGACGGCAGCTTATTTAATTAAGCTGCAAGTGCCAGATTGTCGTTGGCAACTTTTGTTTTGCAGGCGATTACAGGTGCCCACACCCTGACATGCCTCCCAAGCCGCAATCGATCCCGTCGAAACCGTGACGCCCCCACTTGGGTGCGAGCCGGGCCAACTGGCTCGTGCTGCATGGATTGATTCTACGCCAATTCCGATTTCAACGTAGGAGCATTGGTGATAGGGTGGCAGGGTAGGAGTTGACGCAAGAACGAAGAAGGAGATGGGAATGGTTGAGCAGGTAGTGCGGCTTACGGTTGACCTGACGGTCAACGAGAGGCAATTGGAGGAGTTCAAGAGCATTGCCGAGACCATGACGGCGGGCAGCCGGAACGAGCCGGGCACGCTGGGGTACGAATGGTTTTCGAGCGGGGACAGCAAGCGGTTCCGGCTGGTGGAGACCTACGTGAATGCCGATGCTGTGCTGGCGCACTTCACAGGGGCGGTGGTGCAGGAACTGGTGCCGAAGCTCGCGGCGGTCTGCACCGTGAGCGGCTTTGAGGTTTATGGGGATCCCGGCCCGGAGGTTACCGAGATGGCGACGGGATTCGGGGCGGAAATATTCCAATACTGGCTTGGAATCAGCCGCTGAGCCTGGACTCGGCGGGAATCCGGGTCTGTTCTTGCAGCGAAGGCTCTTTAGCCAGCTTCTACTGATTCTCGAGGTCGATAGACTCGTACTCGTGGCGAGCAATAGCGGCGCGAATCTCGGCCGGGGTCTTGCCGGCCTTGGTCTGCCGGTAGGCGAAGATCTCCTCTTTGGCGCAGGTGGAGCATTCGGTGCCGTGCGCATTCTCATAGCAACTGCGCAGGCTGGTGTGACCGAGGGCGCGGTCGCAGCGGCAATTACAGGGAAGCTGGTAGAGCACATTTCCGATTTTGACCGCCTGCTGGTAGATATGCACCTGCCAGGGATAGCGGAAGTTTTCGCCGGTCAACTGGGCGCCGGCAAGGATGGGCGGCAGGGCGTTGACTTTGAGGGGCGCGGAGGGGTGATAGGCGGGAACATCGTCGGCGGGGTTGGACCACTGGGCATAGCTGGCCGCGGTGAGGGCGAAGACGGCCAAGCCCAGGAGCCAACGGCGCTGGATCAGGTTTTTCATGGAAGCACTCTCTATTTCGCATTTTAACTGGAAGCTGGATCAGAAGGAACCAATGCGTGGCAAGGCAGAGGGTCCCAGGATACGGAGCGGATTGGCTGGTACAAAAAAAGACGGCACGAACGGTCTAGCTGTTCGTGCCGGGAGGCCAGTGACGCAACTTACTTCCAGCTCCAGAGCGGCAAGCTCTACCGCGTCCTTCACTGGAATATATACACCATAGCATAGATTCGGTAGAAAGCAAATACAAAAATCGAAATTATTTTTTCGTTCTCGAAAGGCAATCGCTTTTCTCTGTCCGGCATCTAAACCACAGCCCCGTTTTTGGTGCAGATAGCAGCAAAGGTCAAAGACGCAGGTCTTGCAAGCTATGACAAACTCTTTGGAATCTTCAACTTCATTCAACTCAGAAACGGAAGCCGCTCAACCGTCAGGCTGGCTCAAGCTCGGGGCACTGGCAGCAGTTTCGGCGCTTGCCGGGGGTCTGGCTGCCGCATGGTGGTACCGAAAGACCCTCATCAAGCTCCGTCAGGCTGACGAAAGTGCTCCGAATCCACATTTTGGGATTCCAGGGGACGATCCGGAGGACGAAGCCTGATCGCGAGAGGCCGGGATGGGCTGGTCAGACCATCAGGTCAGCTTGTCTGTCCGGGCTGCGAGATCGAAATCCTTGCTTGTCAGGCCTCCGGCGTCGTGGGTGACCAGGGCCAGGCGTACCCGGTTGTAGCGGATATCGATATCGGGATGGTGGCCGGCCTCTTCCGCCAGTTCAGCCAGCTGGTTGACGAAGCGCAGCGCGGCGCGGAAATCCTTGAATTGAAAGGTTCGCACCAGTTCACCGGCCTCGACCTGCCAGGCCGGCACGGTGCTGAGATGGGAAGCGACTTGCTGAGCGGAGAGTGGGGGCATGGTTTCAGCTCCAGAGAGAGATTCCGAGGATGATCTCCCCGGTGAGGGATGCGAACTACTGTACCCGGCAGAGGCGAATACGCTTCAGCTTGCCGGAGGGACGGGCGCAATGTCGAAGGTGGAGAGTCGCCTGCTCTGGCCGGTGATTTCCGAGCGCAGTTCGTGCCAAAGCTCGTTGGGGACTTTGAGAAAGGCCTCGACAACGCCGGGATCGAATTGCGACCCGGAGCAGCGCAGAATCTCTTCGCGAGCTGCGTCGTAGCTGCCGGCCTTGCGGTAGGGGCGGTCGCTGGTGATGGCGTCGAGGGTGTCGGCGACGGCGAAGATACGAGCGCCAATGGGAATTTCGGTGCCGCGCACTCCCCTTGGATAGCCGCTTCCATCGAAGTGCTCCTGATGGGAGAAGACGATCTCGGCCGATTCGGAGAGAAAGGGGATCTTGCGCAACATGTTGTAACCGCGCGCGCAATGCTCGCGCATGAGTTCCTGCTCTTCCAAGGCCAGCTTGCCGGCTTTGCGCAGGATCTCGTCGGGAATCGCCATCTTGCCGATGTCGTGGAGAAAGGCGCCGCGTGCAATCACCTTGATCTGCGCCGGGTTGATGCCGATGGCCCGGGCCAGGGCGATGGTATAAGCGGTCACCCGTTTGGAGTGTCCTTCGGTTTCGGAGTCCTTCAGGTCCAGCGCGTCGCCCAGCGCCTCGAGCGTAACGTCGTAGGAGTGCTCCAGATTTTCCATGGCCTGGCGGAGCATCTCGGTGCGGGCGCGCACCACCTGCTCCAGGTTCTGCTGGTAGTTGTGGCTCTCCTGCAGGGCCTGGCGGTGGTCAAGGGCGCGCTGCACGGTGTTGACAAGATGCTCGCGCTCGAAGGGCTTGAGCAGATAGTCGTAGGCGCCGCGGCGCATGGAGTCGATGGCCACGCCGATGTCGTGAATGGCGGTCACCATGACCACGGGAAGCTGCGGTTGCTGCGCGTGGATGCTGTCCAGCAGGGTAATGCCGTTGCCATCCTGCATCACAATGTCGGTCAGAACCAGGTCAAAGGCGTTCCGTTCCAGGATCTCCAACGCTTCGTGACCGCTGGCGGCCAACTGCACATCATATCCCTGGCGTTCCAGCGTGGAGCCGATCATCGACCGGACGTGGTTCTCGTCATCCACGACCAGAATCCGCGGCGTCCTGCGCAGTCTTGCGGCCGCGCGCGCTTCCGCCTCCGCGGGCGAATCGGCCGCGGGGTTGAGCACGTGCAGTCGTGCCAGGTTCAATGCCAAGCCCGGATCCTCCGATGCTCTTCGCCGGTCGCGGGAATGGCCGGAAAACGATTTTTCCTGAAGCGATCACTTCTCTGCTGTCCGCTTGCCGGCATCCGAACGGATCGCAACATGCGGCGGACAGTCCCGCTTCACCGATGTGTGTCTTGCCTGAATCCGCAACGAATACGCACCGAAACAGCGGAGGTATTCCCGGTGGAGGTTGGCGCAGCAATCAAAAGGCTCTTTTCGCAAGCCCTGCGACGCATTCAATCCTCCATCCACAATCCACAAGGCCTGGAAAGCGTTTAACGCGGATCAAACAAGGGGAAAAAGGGTCGACTATCTGCCCCGAACTCAAAAGCGGAAGTGGCTGGTCGTGTCGATCGTTGCCTAGCCCGTCATTTCCATAGTAATTACTTGGTAATTATATGGAAAGGTTCTTTCAAGAGGTTGTCAAGCGAAACATGTCTCCGAACGGCCACCAAGTATCAAATGCGGGAACCGGCATTTTGGCCTCGCACAATCAAAATTTTGCGCGAATTTCTTGATACGACAGAGCGAGGCGCACTGCTGGAGAGGCAGGCGGATTTCTTCCAAGAAATAGATTTAATTGAAGATAACGAATGGGATGCGTTCTCTATGAGGCCTGGCGTTCAGGCGGAACACTCCGCATTTTGCCCTGTTTTGGCCGACAGACGTTCCGGCGGGGCATTGGCCATTCCGGAGCGCGGGACCATTATCCAGACTGGTTCCGGTCTATTCCTTTGCCTTCAGGCGGGCGCGCCGGGCGTCGGCCCAACCCTCCTTGGCGATCTGGCGAGCCCGGCCGACGGCCAGAGATCCGGCCGGCACGTCCTTGGTGATGCAGGATCCGGCGCCAATGTAGGCCCTGTCTTCCACGGTGACCGGGGCGACCAGGGTGGAATCGCTGCCCACGAAAACGCCGTCACCGATCCGTGTGAGGTGTTTATGGGCGCCGTCGTAGTTGCAGGTAATGACGCCGGCGCCGATGTTGGTTCGCTGGCCCACCACGGTATCGCCGAGGTAGGTGAGGTGGCTGGCCTTGGAGCCTTTGCCTATCCTGGCCTTCTTGGTCTCGACAAAGTTGCCTATGTGGACTTCTTCGCCGATCTCACAGCCCGGACGCAGATGAGCGAAGGGGCCGATGAGGGCTCCATCGGCAACCGTGCTGCCGGTCAACACACAGTTCTGGCGCAGCACCACGCAGTTGCCCAGAGTGCAATTCTCGACCACCGTATAGGAGCGGATGAGGCAATCCGCGCCGATGCGCGTGCGGCCGAGCAACTGCACAAAGGGCTCGATGACAGTGTCGGGAGCCACTTCGACTTCGGCGTCGATGACACAGGTTTCCGGTCGGAAGATGGTGACGCCCGCGGCCATCAGGCGGCTGGCGGTGGCGGCGCGGAGGGTTGCATCCAGGGCCACCAGCTCAGCAATGGTGTTGGCGCCCAGAAGTTGGTCCGGGTCGCTGGTCCGGAAGGCGACAACCCGCTCCCCGGCGTCATGCAGCACCTGGGCCATATCGGTGAGGTAAAGCTCGCCGTGGGGGTTGTTGTTGGCGAGCTTGCCAAGGTGCGCGAGCAGGGGCGCGGTGCGGAAGGCATACATGCCCATGTTGGCCTCGCGCAATGACACCTGCTCAGGCGTGAGCATATCTTGCTCGACGACGGCGACGACCTCAGGCGCATCCTGGGTCCCCGGCGATGCCCCGACCCTGGAGGGTGCCCCGGCACCCACTTCGTCGCTGGGGTGGGAGTCGGGCGCAGGGTGCAGGACGCGTCCGTAGCCGGTAGGGTCTTCCGGTTCGGCTGAGACGAGGGTCATCGCAGCCTGCTGGTCCTGATGAAAACGCCAAAGCCCGGAGATGGTTTCCGGACGGATGAGGGGCGCGTCGCCCGACAGCACCAGGATGTTTTCGTAGCCGGCGATGGCATTGCCTGCGCACTGGACGGCGTGGCCGGTGCCGCGCTGGTCAGTCTGCTCGACGAAACGAATGCCAGTCTCGGCGACCGCTGCCTTTACGCGCTCCGCTTGGTGGCCGACGACGGCGTAGATGTCGCCCGGAGCCACAACCTGGCTGGCGGCGGCAATCACATGGGCAAGCAAGGGTTTGCCGCCGATCTCGTGCAGCACCTTGGGGCGGCGCGATTTGAGCCGGGTTCCCTTGCCGGCCGCCATGATAACCACGGCCAGCTTCGAGGCCGATCCCGAATCCGGTTCCACTTTGCTTTCTCGTTCCTGGCTCACTGTTCGTTCTCCGCCGGGCCTGGCTGGCCCGATTGCTTCCCTGATTGCTTGCCTGGTTGCGGAATGGTGATGTCGATGGCATGCACCGGGCCCAGCTTCAGCTCATCGAGCCCCGGCTTGATCTCAGGCCCGTTGCCGACTACCAGCACGGCCAGTTTGCCGGGGTGAATGTACTTCTTTGCCGCCGCACCCAGATCGGCAAGAGTCACTTTTTCCAGTGCGGCCTTGTAGGTTTCAAGATAATCGGCCGGATAGCCGTAGAATTCGAGCCGCTCCCGCTCGGCGAGCACTTTGTCCCTGGTGTCGTAGCGGAAGAGGAAGGAGTTGAGAATGTTGTCCTTGGCCCGCGCCAGTTCTTCCTCGGTGAAGGGCCTGGTGTTGAGTCCCGCGATCTCAGCCATTGCGGCCCTGGTGGCGTCCACGGTGGAGGCGCTCTTGGTGAGCGCGACCACGCGGAAGGTGGCCGGATGGTCATAGGCGAAGGCGATTCCCCCGTTAACCTCGTAGGCCAGTCCCAGCTCGGTGCGCACTTTCTGGAAGAGCCGGCTGGCAAAGCCGCCGCCCAGGATTTCGTTCATCACCGCCAGCGCGGGCACGTCGGGATTGCGGCGGTCCGTTCCCAGGCCCACGATCTCCACGTCGGACTGGTTCACGTCCTCTTTGTCGATGAAAGAGATGCCCGGTTGGGGTCCGGCAAAAACGTCGTGGCGGGGCGGCTCGGGTTTCACCGTTGGCAGCCCCTCAAAGGCCGCGCGCAGTTTGGCCTCCATGGCCACCGCATCGAAGTCGCCGGCAATGCCAACGATCAGCTTGCCGCCAATGGTGCGATCGTGCCAGGCCTTCAGATCGTCCAGGGTGACCGCGCCCACGGTGGCCAGCTCGGGCTGGCGCGTATAAGGGCTGTTGGCGCCGTACACCAGCTTGTCCGATTCGCGTTCGGCGATCCCGGATTCGTCATCGTTGCGCCGGACGATCCCCGTGGCTTCCAGCTGCTGGGCCAGTTGGAGCTTTTCGGCATTGAATTTGGGGTGCAACAGCAGGTCCAAAGCCAGCGAAAACACCTGGTCCGCGTCGCCTTTGAGCGAATCCCACGCAAGCGCGGTGGAGTCCTCGTCGCCCTCGGTCTCGATGTGGGCAGCCTTGGCCTCCAGCAGATCGTCCAGGGCGTCGCCGTCCAGTTTGGCAGTGCCGCAGGTCCGCCAGGCCTGGCTGTAGAGACCCACCAGGCCCGCCTTGGCCGGGTCTTCGTCGCGCGAGCCGCCCGGAATGAGGACCGATCCGGAGACGAAGGGGAGTTCGTGATCCTCCTGCAGAAAGAGAACGATGCCGTTCTTCAGGACAATTCTCTTTGGCTGCTGGGGCTTGAAATCATGCAGTTTGGGGATGGGTATCTTCTCCCATGGCTTGTTCTGCTGCGCGTTGAGGGCGATGGGCGCAAATAAAGCTGCAGCAATCGCACCTGCGAGAAGGATTGCGGGAGAATTCTTCCTGAAAAGGGTCTTCACGGAGAGGCTCTTCATTGCGCGCCTCCATCTTTATCTGCTGGGACAGCTTTCCGGTCTGTGGCTGCGGGAGCCTCGGTCTCAATCCACGCATCGGTGCGATTGCTGGGAACAAACACCTGGTTGGCTACGCGGCGGATGTCGGCCTTGGTCACCTTGTCCACCTTGTCCAGTTGCAGGAACAACTCGCGCCAATCGCCATAGCGGGTCTGGTACTCGGCCAGGTTGTTGGCCAGCCCCTGGTTGTCGGCCAGGCCGCGCAACAGGTCGGCGCGGGTACGGGTCTTGAACATGGCCAGCTCTTCGTCGCTGACGTCCGCCGTCCTCAGTTTTTCAATCTCTTTATGAATGGCGTCGCGCATCTCCGCCGTATTGTGGTCCGGCAGGGGGACCGCGCCGAAGACGAACAGGCTGGGATACTTGTCGCCGGGATAGGGGCTGAAGCCCTCGGCTCCGGCGGCAATCTGCTGGTCCCGGACCAGGCTGCGATAGAGCCGTGAGACGCGCCCATTCGACAGAATGTCGCTGATGGCCTCGTAAACCGCGTCATCGGGGTCGCGATAGTCCGGCCTGTGGTAACCCTCAATGTAGATGGGCTGGCTGGGGTCGCGAATCGCTACTGTTTTCTCAGCAAACTGTTTGGGCTCGACGGTGGTCATCTCCTCCGGCTTGGGACCGGCGGGAACACGGCTGAAGTATCTTTCCAGCACCGGCATCGCTTTAGAGGCCTTCACGTCGCCCACCACGGCCACCACGATGTTGGAACCTATGTAGAACTTCTTGTGGAATGCCATGGCCTCGGTGGCATTGACCTGGCTCACCTCGCTGGTCCAGCCGATGGAGCTGCGGCCGTAGTTATGGGCCACGTAGGCGGTGGCGGCGAACTGCTCAAAGAGACGGCCCTCGGGGTTGGAATCGGTGCGCATGCGCCGCTCTTCGATAACCACCTTGCGCTCCTGGTAGAATTCACGCGGAACGGTGTCGGCCAGGCGGCTGCTCTCAAGATAGGCCCACAATTCGAGCCGGTTCTCCGGCATCGACCAGAAGAACACGGTCTCGTCGAGCCCGGTGGAGGCGTTCAGGCCCTCGGCTCCGTTGCGCTCGGCAATATCGGTGAATTGGTTGGGGATGACGAACTTGTGCGCCTCGGCTTCGGCCTCTTTGAAGGCCTTTTCCAGCTCGGCGAGCTTGTGCTCATCGCGCCCGACGGCCTTCAAGTACTCGGCCTCGTAGGCGTCGTTGGCCGCCTCCACCTTGGCCAGCGCAACCTTCTCGGCCGCGTAATCCGTGGTGCCGATCTCGCTGGTTCCCTTGAAGGCCAGGTGCTCGAACATGTGCGCCAGGCCGCTCTGGCCCGAGGGGTCGTTCACGTCGCCGGCGTCGACGAAGGTGGAATAGCTGAAGACCGGCGCCTCCGGCCGCTCGCAGAGGATGAGCGTGAGCCCGTTGGGCAGCACCTTGACGGTGATCCGCTGCTCGAAACTCTTCAGATCCTGAGCCTGTGGGGCCCGCGCGCCGGCCAAGGCCATTGCCGCCAGCCCAAGCATTAGGGCCGCGGTTCGCATTCTGCTTTGCATCCAATCTCCTTGTTCGAGAACTGCGAAACCGCAACCCCGCACTCTTCCAAGCTAGTGCCCGCGACCGGAGGGGGTCAAACCGGGCGGCCCGGCGATGGGGCCTGAGTCAGTCTCCGATCGGCTCGGCGAATGCTGGCAATCTCCGCCAAGCGGCGGCGGAATGCTGGGCATCGATTGATTCTTGATACTCTTAAGACTCCATGGAGCGAGACCAAAGAGACCGCCGCCTTATCCCGCTCTGGCGGGCAGTGATTGAAATTGCGTTTATCGTCTTTCTGTTTTACTCCAATTTATTGATGGGCGAGTTTACCGCGGCCAATGGACAGGGGAAGAGCCTGGCGTTTGCCCTGCACGACATCTTGACCGGGACAAATCTCGTCATCGCCATGATCGCCGCGTTGATCGGGTATGTGGTGTTTGAGTATCTGCGCAAGAAACTTTAGCGCCGGGCGGCTGGGGCGATCCTTCACTGTCCTTGACCCCGAGCCGTTCACTTCCGTATGCTGCGATGGATTCCGCGCGGTGGACGGCGTCGAACTCCAACCCGCGCGGGGAGAACCCGCGTGAGCACGACTTCTCCGGCCGCAACTCCCGTTTTCAGCCTTGCCGCCCAGCCGTTTCTGGTTCGCCGCGCCGCGGTGCTGGGCGCCGGAACCATGGGCTCCCGCATTGCTGCCCACCTGGCCAACGCTGGAATCCCTGTCTTGCTGCTGGATTTGGTTCCGGCCGGCGAGGGCGCCCGAAACCGACTCGCCCTGGCGGCGATGGAAGCCCTCGGCAAGGCCAAGCCGGCCGCTTTCTATGAGCCTTCGCTGGCCGCGCTGGTTACCCCCGGCAACTTCGAAGACGACCTGCCCAGGCTGGCCCAATGCGACTGGGTGATTGAGGCGGTGGCCGAAAATCTGCCCATCAAGACGGCGCTGCTCAAGCGGGTTGTGCCCTATCTTGCGCCCCATGCCGTGCTCACCACGAATACCTCCGGACTGCCGGTGAACCAGATCGCCGCCGGGCTCTCGAACACTCCGGGGGCGCGCTGCGACCGGTTCTTCGGGACGCACTTCTTCAATCCGCCGCGCTATATGCAACTGCTGGAGGTGATTCCCACCGCCGAGACCGATGCGGGCGTGGTGGCTGCCTTTGCCGCCTTCGCCGACCGCGCCCTGGGCAAGCAGGTGGTGTTTGCTTGCGATACCCCCAACTTCATCGCCAATCGCATCGGCATCGCCGTGATGTTTACGGCGGCTACGCTGATGCTGGAGCAGCGGCTCACCATCGAAGAGGTGGACGCGCTGACCGGGCAGGCCATCGGCTGGCCCCGCACCGGCACCTTCCGGCTGGCCGACATGGTGGGCATCGACATCCTGGCCCATGTGGCTGCGAATTTTCCCCAGGGCGTGACGCCGGGCGGTTTTTCCGCCGTTTTGGAAGAGATTGTGAAGCGGGGCTGGCTGGGCGACAAGGCCGGCCAGGGCTTCTACAAGAAGAGCCGCGGCGCCGATGGAAAAGATCTGCGCCTGGTGCTCGATCTGGCCAGTTTCGAATACCGGCCTTCGGCCAAACCCGCGCTGCCGGCGCTTGAGGTGGCCAAAAACGCGGCCACGGCGCCGGAGCGGCTGCGGCTGTTGCTGGCCAATGATCCGGCCAAAGACAAGGCCGCGAAGTTTCTGTGGCCATTCCTGGCTTCGCTGTGGAACTTTGCCGCCGACCGCATTGGCGAAGTGGCCAGCGACGCGGCCTCCATCGACCGCGCCATGCGCGCCGGCTTCAACTGGGAGCTGGGTCCGTTTGAGATGTGGGATGCGGCCGGGGTGGCTTCGACCGTTGAGCGCATGAAGGCGCTGGGCTTGGCGGTGAGCGAGCGCGTTGAGGCTCTGCTGGGTCGCCGCGGCGACCTGTCGGCCGGGCAGTCGAGCTGGTATGCGCGCGACGGGCGGGAGTGCTTCCAGCCGGAGAAGGGCAAGCTGGAGCCGGTTGCCGCCGTTCCCGGTCATGCCCGAGTGGCGGACTTCCGGCGCTCGCACGGGGTGGTCCGCTCGAACGCGGGCGCTTCGCTGGTGGATCTGGGCGACGGCATCGGCTGCATCGAGCTGCACTCGCTGAAGAACGCCATCGGCGGCGATGTGCTGGCGCTGATTTCCGCGGTGCTGAACCTCGGCTCCGATGCGGTGCGCGATTTTGCCGGTTTCGTGATTGCGAGCGACCGCGAAAACTTCAGCGTGGGCGCCAACCTGATGCAACTGCTGCTGGCCGCTCAGGAGGGCGAGTGGGAGGAGTTGGCCGCGGTCATTCACGGCTTCCAGCAGATGACGGCGGCCATCAAGTTCTGCCCGCGCCCGGTGGTGGCTGCCCCGTTTGGCCTCACGCTGGGCGGAGGCGCGGAGATCTGCCTGCACGCCGCGCGGCGGCAGCCCCATGCGGAGACGTACATTGGCCTGGTCGAGGCCGGGGTGGGCCTGATTCCAGCCGGAGGCGGGACCAAGGAGATGCTGCTGCGGGCCGTGGACCAGGCCACTGCGCTGGCGCCGCCCGACCCTCGCGATCCGCCCTCGCGCTTTGCCCAGTCGGCGGAGATGGCCACGGCGCTGCGGCGGGCGTTTGAAACCATCGCCCTGGCCAAAGTCTCTACCTCGGCTGCCGAGGCCCGGCCGCTGGGGATGCTGGCGCCGGCGGACCGCATCACCATGAACCGCGAACGGCTGCTGCTGGACGCCAAGGCGCAGGCTGCGGCGCTGGCCGGGGTCGGCTACACCGCTCCGCAGCCCCGGACGCAGATTCCCGCGCCCGGGACGGCGGCGCTGGCCACGCTCGAGACCGGCGCTTTTCTCATGGGCGAAGCCGGCTACGCCTCGGAACACGACCAGAAGGTCGCCCGCTGGGCCGCGTACATTCTGGCCGGCGGAAGGGTGACGGCGGGTTCTCTGGTCAGCGAGCAGTACCTGCTGGACCTGGAACTGGAGGCGTTTCTGTCGCTCTGCGGCGAGCGCAAGACGCAGGAGCGGATTGCCTTCACTCTGAAGACCGGCAAGCCGCTGCGGAATTGATTTTGTAGGGGATGCTTGATGAGACGATGATGAACAGAGGGAGAATTTCGATGGATTCCGACACTGCTGCCCAAGAGACGAGACAGACAAGCCACGCTGCCTTGGCTAAGGGCTACCGCCAGATGGCGCGCGACCGGGAACGAGAGACGGAAGCAGAGGAATGGGCGGAGGCGTTAATTGGCGATGTCGCCTCAGATGAAGGGTGAGGGTATTACAAGCTTCGGGATGCGTCTGAGGCGCTTGAAGTGTCAGGGCACGACTTTAGTCGTGCCGCAAATGCAACAGAATCAATGCGGGCTTTAGCCCCTGAGGAAATGCAATCTCCATGGTTTGCGCTGGCCTGAGAAAGGGTGGTTGGTTGCTGAGCGGTTTGCTCCTGTCCTGCACTCTACTCCCCGCCCAGGCCCCGGCCCAACTCGACGAATCCGGTCAGATCGTCGTCGCCGGTCACTCGACCCCATACCTTATCCGCCATCTGCCGGTCAGTTCGTTTCCAGAGCTGCCGGCCGCAGTTCAAGACCTGCTTAACCGCCGCGGTTGCCTCATTCCGCAAACCTACGAGGCGCATCATCCGGAGAACGTCATCCACGCCAGCCTGGAACGCGCCGGCTCCTCAGACTGGGCGGTCCTGTGCTCGGCGCAGGGAACGGTCTCGCTGCTGGTCTACTTTTCCAGCGCCCCAGCCAACCTGCTGGTGCTGGCCGCCGCGCCTGAAACAGAACGCCTGCAAGCCCACGACCCGACCGGCGTTCTCGGCTTCAATTGGGGCATTGACCCGGCCTCGCCCGAGCAGATTCGCACGGCACAGATCGGCTTGCTGCATCCCCCGGCGCGGCTGGACCACGACGCCCTGGCCGATTCGCTCATCGACCACCGCACCGTCTACCACTTCTATTTGAAAAATGCCTGGATCATGCTGGAAATGCCGGAGTAACCGTTTGCCGTGCCGGGCTCAAACGATCGCCAAGGAGCATCGCCCTCATGCCGGAAGCCGTTCTAGTAAGCGCCGTTCGCACCCCCGTTGGCCGCGCCCCCAAAGGCGCTCTGTCCACCACCCGCCCCGACGACCTTGCCGCAACCGCGTTGAATGGAGCTTTGGAGCGGGTTCCAAGCCTCGACCGCGCCGAAATCGACGACGTGATCCTGGGCTGCGCCCAGCCGGAGGGCGAGCAGGGCTGGAACATCGCCCGCTTTTCCGCGCTCCGTGCGGGCTTGCCGGTGGAGGTTCCCGGCGTCACCGTCAACCGGCTTTGCTCCTCGGGCCTCGAGGCCATTGCGCTGGCCGATCTGCGCATCCGCTCCGGCGGCGACCGCGTGGTGGTGGCGGGCGGCGCGGAATCCATGAGCCTGCTCCCCTTTGGCGGCCTCAAGCCCAGCCCCAATCCGTGGCTGGCCGCGCACTACCCGGCCGCGCTGCTGACCATGGGCCTGACCGCCGAGCGGGTCGCTCGCCACTACGGCGTCTCCCGCGAGGATCAGGACGCCTTTGCGCTGGCCAGCCACCAGAAAGCCGTGGCCGCGCAGGCCGAGGGACGGTTCGCCGATGAGCTGATCCCGGTGCCGGTGACGACCGCGGTTCCGGGCGCGAAAGCCGGCAAGCCTGTGGTCGCGGAAAGAGTCTTTGCCGCCGATGAAGGCCCGCGCGCGGACACCTCCGCCGAGGCGCTGGCCAAGCTCAAGCCGGCGTTTCACGCGCAGGGAACGGTCACCGCCGGCAACTCTTCGCAGACCTCTGACGGAGCCGCCGCGGCAGTCTTGATGGAAGCAGGCCGGGCGCGGGAGTTGGGGATTCGCCCGCTCGCCCGCCTGGTGGCCTACGCCGCCACCGGCTGCCTGCCGGAGGAAATGGGCATCGGCCCCATCACCGCCATTCCCAAGGCTCTCAGCCAGGCCGGCCTCACCTTGGACGAGATCGGCCTGATCGAATTCAACGAGGCCTTTGCCGCGCAGGCTCTGGCCGTCATCCGCGTGCTGGGCCTCGATCCGGAGCGGATCAACGTGAACGGAGGCGCCATCGCCCTCGGTCATCCGCTGGGCTGCACCGGCGCCAAACTGACGGCCACGCTGCTCAGCGAGATGCGCCGCCGCCAGGTCCGCTACGGCATGGTGACGATGTGCGTCGGCGGAGGCATGGGCGCGGCGGGGATCTTCGAGCTGCTGGATTGACGCAGGGGCTCTGAGGCTCTTCAGGTGCGCAAAAACAGAAGCGGCCAGGATTGCTCCCGACCGCCCATGCTGATTTTGGAATGTTCTAGCCTTGCTTTGCTCTGCCGCACTAAGCCTTGGCCAGAACCAGGGCCTTCAGGCGCGCGTTCAGGCGGCTCTTGTAGCGGGAGACGGTGTTGTCGTGGAGTATGCCCTTCTGCACGCTCTTGTCGAGGGTGGAGACGGTCTCGCGATACTGGGCCTGGGCGGCCTTCACGTCGCCCTTGGCGAGAACCTCGCGCAGGGTCCGCAGGCTGGTGCGCACGCGGCTGCGGTTGGCGCGATTGACTTCGCTGCGGGTTACGGTCTGGCGGGCGCGCTTCAGCGCCGATACATGGTTTGCCATTATTCTTCCTTAATCTCAGGCCCTGATTTCAGGCGGGATGATGCGGGGTCAGAATGCAACTCGAGCCGCATCCCTCGCAATTCCCTAGTTTACGGGAAACCGGGCTGCGGGTCAATGCGGATTTGCGGTGAGGATTCGAAAATTGCCCGCCTTGATCTCAAGTAATTGTGGTCAAGGTCTTCCCTGACCACAATATGTGCCTCGCAAAATGAATTCTCGGACACACTCCTAACCGCTAGTCGGTCGCCTTTGATCGAATGCGTGGAGTGGCCGAACCAGGAGGTCTCACGGGGTTGCGCTCGGTGAATTGATCGTGCAGAACCACATTGAGCAGCCACTTATGGACCCGGATGCCGTCATTGTATTCAATAAGGCCGAGCTTGCGAAATCCATTCATGAAGAAGCTCACGCGGGACCGGGTGGTGCCGACCCCGGCGGCAACTGCTGCCGGACGGAAGTGATCGAACGTGAGAATGCAGCCAGTCTCTTCATCCCGTTCCGCATGTAGCTGGGGGCGATGTCTGCCTGGCGGTCGAGAGGTCAGCCCGGCTGCTGAGGTGAAAACAGCGAACATCCTGCGAACAGAAATCCCCGGCAGTTTGCTGGACAATTACCGCTCACGGACTTAGACTCTGTGCGATGCAGCTCTCGGCTTTCTTGCGCCCCCAGGTTGGAGTACAACGCAGTTTAAGGAAAGAATGTGTACGCTATGACGGGTCGTGAACGAATTCTTGCGGTTCTTGCCGGACACAAGGCCGACCACATTCCGTGCATGCCCATCACCATGACATTTGCCGCCGATATCCTGGGGGTAAAGTACTTGCAGTATGTACGCGACCACAGGGTCATGGCGGATGCGCAGGTCAAGACAGCCGCTATGTTCGGCTTTGACTATGTCTCCACAATCTCCGATCCCACCCGCGAAGCCGCTGATCTGGGAGCCCATATCCAGTGGTATGAGGACCGGCCACCGGCAATCCTCGAGGACGAGGCGCTGTTTGCGGATAAGTCCGTCTTAGCCGGGGTGGAAGCTCCGGATACGATCGCCGGCGGACGCATGGAAGATCGTGTCCGGGGCATCGAGTTGCTGCGCGAACGTGCGGGAAAGGGACTGTTCGTCGAGGGATGGGTCGAAGGTCCATGCGCCGAGGGCGCCGACCTGCGTGGCATCAATCGCCTGATGATGGACTTTTCCGATGACCCGGCGTTCGTTCACGATCTGTTCGACTTCACGTTGCAAGTAGCGATCCGCTTCGCCGCTGCGCAGATTCAAGCCGGGGCAGACATTATTGGCGTCGGAGATGCGGCCGCATCGCTGGTGGGACCGCGCATCTACAAAGAGTTCGTGTGGCCATGGGAGAAGAGGCTGGTGGATTCCATCCACGCAAACGGCGGAAGAGTCCGTCTCCACATCTGCGGGAATACGCGTCGAATCCTGGACGGCATGGGCACACTGGGTTGCGACATGATGGACATCGACTATCCTGTCCCCATGGACCAGGCGCGAACCCAAACCGGGCCGCAACAGACGCTGGCAGCGAACATTGATCCGGTGCGGGAGCTGCGCGATGGTTCCCCGGAGACGATTGCGCAGTCGCTTGAAGCGTTGCAACAACAGGCCGGCGCGCGATGGATCGTGGCCGCGGGTTGTGAGGTGGTCCGCGATACCCCCCACGAAAACGTGCGTGCCATGGTGGAGTTCGCCCAAACACACGCAGCAATCGCGATGGCGTGAATCGATCTTTGCAGGCAGGAATCATGGCGCAGTCAAAGGAACTTTACGAAGCAATTCTCAACGGCGACGCAAAGAAGGCGCACGCCGTTACGCAAGCCGCGATTGAAGCTGGAACGGAGCCGATGACCCTGATCTCGGAGTCCATGGTTCCGGCCATGGACGAAGTTGGCCGGCTGTTCGAGGAGGAAGAATACTTCGTCCCCGAACTGCTGCTTGCAGGCCGCGCCATGAAGAGCGCAATGGAACTGCTGCGCCCGTTGATGGTCGCTTCCGGCCAGAAGCTGTCTGCACGGGTGGTCATTGGAACGGTCAAGGGCGACCTGCACGACATCGGCAAGAACATCGTCGCGTCCATGCTCGAAGGCAGCGGATTCGAAGTCATCGATCTTGGCGCCGACGTGTCGGCTGAAGCGTTTGTGGCCGCGGTCGAGGAGCGGAAGCCGCAGTTTGTCTGTATGTCGGCGCTGCTGACCGTGACCATGCCGGCCATGAAGACCACCATCGAGGCGCTGACGAACGCTGGCCTGCGAACCAGGGTGAAGGTGCTGGTCGGCGGCGCTCCAGTCACATCGCGGTATGCCAAAGAGATCGGCGCGGATGGTTACAGTGAGAACGCCAGCGGCGCTGTCGGGCTGGTTAGAAACCTACTCGCAGAAGCTTGACACGACGATATGCCTGGCTATGGCCCATCGCTAAGCCGGTCGACTTTGCACGGCATCGTCAAATTCAGCATCGGAGATCGTCCGGGGTGAAGCATGCGCTTTAAGGTGATCAGTTGCCAGGTTCTCACCTGGGAGATGAACCACGTCCTTTCCCGCTCCCCTCACTCGATTGTGACGGAGATACTGCCGATGGGCCTGCACGACCTGGGCGCGGCGATGCGCCCGCGTCTGCAGGAGCGGATCGATGCCGCCGACGAAGAAGGGTATGACGCTATCCTCCTGGGATACGCGCTCTGCGGCAGAGGGACTGAGGGCCTGCGCGCGGGAAAGACGCAGCTTGTCCTCCCCCGCGCGCATGATTGCATCGGCCTGTTGATGGGCAGCCGCCTTCGCTATCAGGATTATTTCGACACTCATCCCGGTGTATATTTTCGTTCTCCAGGCTGGATAGACTTTCAGATCCAGGGCCAGACTCTGGAGCCGGCTAATTCCGCCGCAAATTACACCATCGGGGAGCGGCAAACTCGCGAAGAACTCATTGCCCGGTATGGCGAGGACAACGGGAACTATCTCTTTGAGCAATTCAATGCGTTTCGGCGCCGCTATTCCGGGCTGACCTATATCTCCACCGGCGTTGCATCCGAGGATAACTTCCGCAGTCTTGCTCGCGCCGAAGCAGAGAAGGAGGGATGGATCTTTGAAGAAATCGAGGGTTCGCTCACGCTGCTCGAACGCCTTGTCAATGGAAAGTGGGATGCGGCGGACTTTCTGGTTGTACCTCCAGGCGCGACCGTGCAAGGCGCCCTGGGCGAATCCATTGTGGAAGCCATATGAGCGTCGAGAGAGTGCGTATCCAACTGGAGCCATTGTCGGTAGACGTGGAGATGGCGCGCGGCGGTTCGCTCGCATCTGCGCTGCCACAGTTCGGCGTCGAGTTCCCATGCGGAGGAACAGGCCTCTGTGGCGGATGCGGCGTCCGCGTATTGGCGGGATCGCTCCCGGTCACCGGCCCGGATCTCTCCTTCTTCACGGCAGAAGAGCTTGCCGATGGATGGCGGCTCGCCTGCCAGGCGCGCGCGGAGATGCCGCTGGTGCTGGAGTGCGGCCAATGGCATATGGATGTCCTCACGGATAACTCCGGCCTGTCGAGCGGCGGTAAGTCCGGCCTGGGGATTGCCATCGATCTGGGCACGACCACCATCGCCGCGCAGATGGTCGACATGGCTACGGGCAGCGTTCTGGGGGTGGAAACCAATCTCAATCCCCAGGCCTCTTTCGGGTCGGATGTGATGAGCAGGATTTGGGCGGCCTTGTGCGGAGCCGATCTGACCACGGTCGTGCGCGTTGCCTTGCGACAGATGATCGCGAAGCTTGCCGGCGGCCGCGAACAGGAGATTGTCGAGGTGGTCCTGGTCGGCAACACGGTGATGCATCACCTGTTTGCCGGGCTTGATGTTGAGCCGCTTTCGCACGTGCCGTTCGCGTCGCCTCATCTGGGCGTGCAGAGGTTCCGGGCGCAGGACCTTGGCTGGGAGCTGCATTCGGCCTGCCGCATTCGCTTTGAGCGTTGTCTTGGTGGCTTTGTGGGGTCGGACATTCTCGCCGGAATACTCGCCGTTGGGATCTCTCGCGCGGAGGACCTGCTTGCATTGGTTGACCTTGGCACCAATGGCGAAATTGCGATCGGTAACCGTCGCGGAATTGTCTGTGCCTCCACGGCGGCGGGACCGGCCTTTGAAGCCGGCTCCATCCGCATGGGAATGCGGGCCGCCACGGGCGCCATCTCGCACGTGTCGCTCGACCAGGACGTGATGCGCGCCACAATGATCGGAGACGTGGAGGCTCGCGGTATCTGCGGCAGCGGCCTCGTGGATGCGGTTGCAGTGGGGCTTCAAACCGGTGCGGTTCTGCCTTCCGGTCGCATTGCCAATGGCACCCGGCTTTTCCCGGTAAGTGACCCGGTCATTCTCTTCCAGGCCGATATCCGCGAACTGCAATTGGCCAAGGCCGCCATCGCCTCTGGATTCAGGCTGCTGCTGAAGCGCCTGGACGTGAGCGCCGACCGTCTGCAAAGCATCTATCTTGCCGGCGCATTTGGCAACTATGTGCAGGCTGAAAGTGCTATCAGGATAGGACTCATCGAGGCGCCCATCGAGCGCATCCACGCCAGGGGTAACACAGCTCTGCGCGGCGCCAAGATGCTGCTTTTATCTGCGGGAGAACCTATTCTGCCTCCTATCGAGCATGTAAGTCTTGCCGCCGACCCCGGCTTTCAGGATGAATTCATGAACTGCATCGCCTTTCCAGAGGCAGCGGAGAAGAATATCTCGTCATAGCAGGATTCGGGATGGAGCTTTTGATAGCTAAGTGATAACCCAGCACACGCTGCAGGCATACCTTCCTCTTCCGGAGCGGCATTGCTTGCTGGACTCTGTGTCTCCTATGGCGGAAGAAAGCCAGGAGCAGGTGAAGCGCCAATTCTCGGGGCTCCCTCACTTCCTTCCATTGAATTCGTGCACCGCATCGATCATCGCGACGATGTTTTCGACCGGCGTTGCCGCCTGAACATTATGAATGCTGTTAAACACGAATCCCCCGCCTGGGGCGAAGATCTCGCAGCGGCGCAAAACCTGCTCCCGGACTTCAGCCGCTGTTCCGAAGGGTAGAACCCTCTGCGTGTCCACTCCTCCACCCCAGAAAACGAGCTGGTCCCCAAAGTTCGCTTTCAGCTGTTCAGGCTCCATTCCAGTAGCGGAGCACTGTACCGGATTGAGTATGTCGAATCCAGCCTCGATAAAGGATGGCAGAAACTTTGAAACTGCCCCGCAGGAATGCTTGAAGGTCTTCCAGGGCGTGTGGGAGTGAATCCAGTCATTGACCTGTTTGTAGTATGGAAAGTACAGGTCGCGGAAAGTCTTCACGGAACAGAATGCGGAAGTCTGTGTCCCGAAATCCGTGCCGCAGACGAACACCGCATGAACGCTGTCGCCGACTGCCGCGTAGATGCGCCCAAGATTCTCGATGGCAATCTCGCACTGGCGCTCAAAGACTCGGTGAATGTAGTCTTGACGGCTGCTGGTGGACACGTACCATTCCGCGATGTCGCGTATCCCCCTGGGATGCTTCAGGGATGGCGCTGGAACCAGCGCGATATCGCCGAATGCGGTTCCGCCAAAGCTGGCAATCACACCCCTGCCCGTCGTCCAGGCCTCTTGCGTCGCGCGCACAAGGTGGTCGAGATCCTCTTGCACGACGGGACCGAACTCCTCCATGTTATCTTCCGGATTCAGCTTCTCTTCGTCGAACGGATCCTGGCGGACAATGCTATCGAAGAAGTAGCCCCCACGCGGCATGCGCCCGCTCGCCGGGACCGTCAGGTCGCCCTCAGGGTAGATCAGAGTGTCGCCATTGGCATCGACCGTGGTGTTGAAGTCCCCCGGAACGAGCACCTCCTGCCCGTTAAACTGCCAGCGCTTCCATTCCTCTGCCGGAAAGCCGAACATCGTGTTTCGCGGGAAGACGCCGGTCACATCAAGCCCCATCGCGTCCTGCAGGTCTTCGTCCACCAGCCCAAGCATCTGGAACGGCTCGTGAATGCGCACGGGGCGCTGCTCAAGCCCGTAATAATCTCGCAAGGCCGCCACGCAACTGGCATGGATACCGGTGACCGCGGTTCCGCCAAAGTCGATAGGAATGCGGTCCGGCTGCTTGTGATTCAACGTGGCGGCAAGCCGCTCGCGCCTTGCCGTCTTCTCAGTTAAGGTGGCCATCTCTTCCCCCTTGCCGTCAGGCAGCTCCTGTTGCCACTCCGATGATCCATGCGATTATACTGCCTGCCCTCCATGAATTCATCCATTGACCGGAGTAACTTCGAGAACATCGACAGGTTCCGAATCCGGAAACTTGATCGGTATGCCGCGGACCCAATCGGGGTTTCCGAAGACGCCGAGATCTTTACCGGTAATGATAGAGCGCAACCTGTACTTTCCCGCCGGCATCAAGGGTAATTGCACTGTAGCAACTGGTTCCTGCGACTTGTTACGGAAGACCGCAATCACGCCGTTGCCGCTGCGCGCCAGGCGCGCGAAGCCATCCCAGGCAGCCGGCGAAGGTTGGAGCCAACGACCGAGCGGGAAGAAGCTTTCGCTGATCTTCGTGTTGCTTCTCAGCTTCTTGAACCAACCTGTTTTTTCTCGGTACCACTGGCGATCGGCCGCACTCAGTTTGCGCAGGTCGCCGAGCAGCAGGGGTGCCGAGCCGATCGCTGTCGCAAAACTTTCCTGAATCGACGGCAGTTCTGCGTGGATATTGCCGATCAGCATGCTCTCGACAGGCATGGAGGCCGCGCGCTGGTAAAGCAGTTGGCGGGCTTGCAGGGGCCCGGCAGAATCCGGCTGCGTGTCGTCCACGTTGCTCATCCAGTCAAGGTCGCCGGCCGCAAGCAGGCCGGCGTCGATGACGTGCTTCTGGCCCCAGAGTTCGAAGGTCAGGTCGAGAAGCACCTCCGGATGCTTTTGATAGATCCTGCCGGTCATATACGAGATGCCTTCGTAAATCATGTTCAGCGATTCGGCCCAGTTTCCATGGTAGTGGCCTTTGGCCCAGCAGCCTGGCGCTTCGCCGTAGGCATTGAAGATAGTCGTCAGGTCCAGCTTCACATAGGCGAGGTGAAAACGTTCGATGGCGTCGATGATGCGGTCGGCGGCGGCATCGCGAAATGCGGACGCCATGCAAATAACCACCTTTGCGCCCGCCGCTGTAGATGTGGTCTTGGGCTTGCCTTGTTGGTCGGTTGAGGCCCATTCGGGATGGTCACGATAGGTCGCGGTCGATGTCCCGATTGCCGCGACCGGAATCCACAGACCCAGGCGCATGCCCCTTGCCTCGACGGCATCCTGAATGGATTTCAAGCCGCCTGGAAACGAAGTCAGGTTCACGCCGTTGTCACCGTATTCCTGCTGCCACCCATCGTCGATGGTGAAGATATCGATTCCCATGGCGCCCGCGGCATCAATCAATTCAAGGGCCGTATTGCGATTGATTCCTCGCTCGAAGGGCTCCCATGTGTTGTAGATCCACGGGGGACCGTGCGCGTCGACCCGTCGCATCAGGACCTTTGCCGTGTAGGACGGCAGCAGCCAATGCGGATCGTGAAAGCCGTCGTCCTTGCGAAAAGTCACCAGCGATGCGCTGGCCGTGATGAATTCCTCGCCACTCGCGAGAGTCCGTTCGAAGGGCATCAGATCGGTGTCGTAGAGCACACCGATGCGCACGCGCCGCGGATCGTCCCAACCGCCGATCTCGGTGCGCTTCATATATCCGGGAACCTCGCTGAGGATGGCAATGCCGGCGCCGGTGCGGCCATTCGCTACCAGCAGCCCCGCATCCTCCGAGCGCCCCGTGTAGAAGATCTCGCGGGGAATCGTCCCGTACTGTGTAAGCAGAGTCGTTTCATTCTCCGGTCCAACCGAAACTCCGATGGATTCGATGTTGAGATGGGAAAGACGGAGCGGGGCAGTGCCGGTATTCCGCAGTAGCAGATGTTTGCGGATGGCCGGATGAGAGTTATAGACGCTGTAAACCACGGACACTTCAAGAGCGAGGTTCTTATGGCGCAGGCGGATGGCGAGTGACTTTCCGTTTTGAAGAGCGGCCTCGCTGGCGCTCAACAGGTCGAAGTCCGAACTGGTTCCCGCACAGAATTGGCCATTGCACAGGAAAGAGAACTCCTGGGCCATGTCCATGCGAAACTCTCCCGGCAGGATGAAGTCTACATGCGTCGACAGGTCGGAGAATCGCTCCGTGGACAGTCCTGTTTTGGGCTGGAAGGTCACAGTCCTCGCGACCAGGTCATTGCCAATGGTCCAGGTTTCGCCTGCCCCGTCGACGCCGGGATTGTCCCGCAAGTCCGATGTCTCGCCGAATGCCCAGGGCCTGCAGACACAGCTCGTGGCCATCAGCAATCCGTTCCGGATCAGTCTTCTTCTACTCACCAAAGTCTTCTCTGCGTTTCTCATCGTCATTCCCTAACCTTTCCCACTTCTTCCGCTGACGCATTGTCAAAACTCAATTCTACGAACAATGCCTGTGGACTCAACAAAACTTTCAGGGTTCGAATAAGCACTTGCACCTCGCCCTGCCGGGCGACCTATGGCAGCGGCTCGGCCTGCCGGAGTCGCTCAGGCCGGAGAGAGTGTGCATGGAACAACCCTTATCGACGCTGCCGGGGGTATACTGGCGCGGAGCCGGAAAAGCAAAGGTAAATCCCTGGCCAAAATGGTTTCGGGGCTGTCCGGCGCAGCAGGCCACAGCTTCCCAATGCTGGATGCCCGTACCCTGATTCAATGGAGTCTTGCATGAATCATCCGCTCAAACTGAATAGACCCCCGGTCAAGGGAGGATGTAGAGCCACCGGGCCCCTGGCGCTCATAGGGGTGCTCGCATGAGCCGCCTGCGCGAGTGGTTGGCCGACGGTCTGCTCATCACCGATGGCGCCTGGGGAACGGAGCTGCAAGCACGCGGGCTGCCCCCCGGCACGATACCCGATACCTGGAATCTGACCCACCCCGAGCGCGTGCAAGCGGTGGCGCGCGCCTATGCGGATGCGGGCAGCCAGGTCATCCTCACCAACACCTTTCGAGCCAATGCCGTCGCCATGAAGGGCGTCCCTGAGGCCGATATTGACGCGATCAATCGCGCCGGTGTAGCAGTCTCGCGTGGGGCTGCGGGGCAGGCGCTGGTGTTTGCCTCGATCGGTCCGACGGGCAAGATGCTGCTGTCGGGCGAAATCGACAGCGAGCAGGTTTCCGCGGCCTTTGTCGCGCAGTCTCGATCGCTCGCTGAAGCGGGCGCGGACGCACTGCTGGTGGAGACGATGAGCGACATCGAGGAGGCACGCCTTGCAGTGAAGGCGGCAAAGAGCACGGGGCTGCCAGCCATCGTCTCCTTCGCATTCGACTCCGGCAAGAACAAGGACCGTACCATGATGGGCGCGACGCCCGAGGCCGTGGCCGCTGCGATGGCGGAAGCAGGGGCGGACGCGGTGGGCGCCAACTGCGGCGTTGGAGTGGAGCAGGCTGTGCCCATCTGCCGGCGGCTGCGCGCGGCCTGCGATCTTCCCATCTGGATCAAGCCGAATGCAGGCCTGCCCACTATAGAGGGGTCGGCTATTCGCTATCGCACCTCGGCGGAGTTCTTCGCTTCGCACTACGCGGCCCTGCGCGAGGCAGGCGCCGCATTTCTGGGCGGCTGTTGCGGTTCCACGCCGGACTTCATCCGCGCTCTGGTCAGCGCCCGACGCGCCGCATCGTGAACCGCGGCGAGGGCCTTTGGGCTCATGATCCCAGGATCCGCGCCGAATCCGAAGATCCTCCCGGCGGACAAGAAATCGCTTGTGCGCGGGCCCGACGGTTTTGGGCGAAAGAGCCAGGGGCAGATGCGGTGGAAGGTGCGGGAGAAGGAGCCGTTCCACAACCGGGGCGAGAAATGCTAGCGTAGAGCGGATATGAGTTCTCCTACTGCCGATTCGATGGGCGAAGTGGGGCTGCCGGAACCGGTTGGCGCGCTGGCGGCCAGAAGCTGGGACACGATCGTGGTTGGCGCGGGCCACAATGGACTGGTTTGCGCGGCTTACCTGGCGCGGGCTGGGCAGAGGGTGCTGGTGATCGAGAGCCGCGCGCGAGTGGGGGGCGCATGCACGATCGAAGAACCCTTTCCGGGGGTAAAGATGTCTCCCTGCGCCTACCTGGCGGGGCTGCTGCATCCTCTGGTGGTGGAAGAGCTGGAGCTGGCGAGGCGTGGCTACGCGTGGACTCCGGCGGTGAATGGGCTGTTTGTGCCGTTTCTGGATGGGACGAGCATTCAGCTTTGGGACGATGACGAACGGTGCGCGGCGGAGGTGCGGGCGCTGGCTCCTGGAGACGTGGAGGGCTGGCGCGCGATGAGCGATGTGATCCGGCGGCTGCGGGATGCGCTTCGTCCGGCGGCTCAAGCGAACGCGCACGGACAAGAGGCCTGGGCGCGCGATGTTTGGATTGGAGAAGCGCCGGCGCGGGAGCAGTTGGAGGATCGGCTGGCGGGCGATGCGGAGGCTAGTTCGGTGTTGTTCGACTGGTCGATGGCCGAGTTTGTGGAGAAATACGTTGAGGACGAGCGGCTGCAGATTGCGTTGCTGGGCCAGGGCGTGATTGGAACAAACGCCAGCCCGTTTGACGCGGGCACCGCTTCGATTCGCTTCCATCATGCGTCGGGGCGGCTGGGCGGCATGGCCGGCATGTGGGGCTATGTGCGCGGCGGCATGGGGATGGTTTCGTTCTACTTTTGCGATGCGGCGCGCGAGGCCGGGGCGACGGTGATTGCGGGCGTAGCGGTCGAGGAGATTTTGCCCGGCGAAGGCGTGCGGATGCAAGGTGGAGAGCGGATCGCCGCGCGGACCATCGTGTCGAATGCCGACCCGCGGCAGACGCTGCGGCTGCTGGGCGCAAAGGCCGATGGAGCGTGGCGAAGACAAGTGGAACGGGTGCCGATGGAGGGCTGCACCGTGAAGCTCAACGTGCATCTGCGCGAGCTGCCCAACTTTCGGGCGCGGCCCGGCACGGATGAGCCCCACCACTACGGGCAGATCAATGCTCCGCTGACGAAAGAGGAGTGGAAGGCGGGCTTTGCCGCGGCGCGGGAGGGTGAGTTACCCGAGCACTTATGGTGTGAGCTTTACTTCCAGAGCGTGCATGACCGCACGGTGGTTCCGGCAGGCGAACACACCATGAGCGTGTTTGCGCAGTATGTGCCTTACAAGTTTGCGCAGGGAAACTGGGATGAACGCCGCGAGGAGGTGCGCAAGCTGGCGCTCGACTCGCTGGGGCGATTTTGTTCCAACATCGGCGGCGCGGTGATCGATGCCCAGGTGCTGGGCCCTCCCGATATTGAGCGGAAGGTCGGCCTGACGGGCGGGCATATCTTCCAGGGCGAGTGCCTGCCGCCGTATATGTGGGCCAACCGGCTGACGGCGCGCACGCCCATGCCCGGCGTGTATCTGTGCGGCGCCTGCACCCACCCCGGAGGCAGCGTGGTCGGCATCAACGGCCGCAATGCGGCCATGGCCGTGCTGGCCGACGCAAAGAAGATTTAGCTTCGTTGGCGCGCGCGGCTTTGATATGCTGCGCCGTACATGCCTTCTTCTCCCGCACTCAAGCGAGGTATCCGGTTCCGCGATCTGGCGCTGTTCTACGTGGTCGTTGCTCTCAGCATGCGCTGGACCGCGACCGCCGCAGCCGCCGGTCCCAGCATCCTGATCGTCTGGGTCGCCGCGCTCACCTGCTTCTTCGTTCCTCTGGCCGCCAGCGTCATGGAACTGTCTTCGCTGTCACTACAGGCATAAATTGGCCGGGCCTCCAATCATAAGTTGGCCGAAATTGGCAGGTTTCAGTGGGGCCCGTCAGCTATTGCTTGGGCATTTCAAGGATAAGTTGGCCGCGAGTTCCGTTTTC
>Ga0224554_1000500_pt1 | contig 32184 bp, 23 predicted proteins | sample 714S22024metaG_FD_180666 | JGI IMG/M metagenome (GOLD analysis project Ga0224554, IMG submission 180666) | Peat soil microbial communities from Stordalen Mire, Sweden - 717 S2 20-24 | ecosystem: Environmental > Terrestrial > Soil > Wetlands > Peat | place: Sweden: Norrbotten County, Stordalen...
CATTTTCGAGCAAGCTCCTGCCAGAGAGATACTTGCAGCAAATACGGATGTAAACTCGTCGTCTCGCGACAGTGTTGCTATTCAGAACACGTTTACCTTCAACAGCTTATAGCTGGACACCAGTGCGGTACAGCCCGGCCCAATGTATGGGTGCGCGAAAGGCTGTTATTTCTGGAAAGCCTAAATATGCGCATATTTCAACCAGCCATACCGAGCGCAATAATTTGACCATGCGCATGTCCATGCGCCGTTTTACCCGCCTCACAAATGCCTTTTCAAAGAAAGTCGAGAATCACGAGGCGGCAGTTGCGCTCCATTTCATGCACTACAATTTCGCCCGCATTCACATGGCCCTGCGCATCACTCCAGCAATGGAAGCGGGGATCGCCAAGCATGTTTGGGGCTTGGAGGAAATTGTCGGCCTATTGAAATAAATCCAAACTGTACCACTACCTTACATTCGCCAGCCTTGTCAAAGGCGGGACGATCCATTAGTGCGTAAGGGAATCCCCTACACCAAAATGGGGCATTCCATTTCTCGACAATCACCCCGTTTGATGCGAGGATAACATGTCATGGCATGATCTAAAACCTAGGCACTTTATGAAATTCCAACCAACAACTATCAGTCTCTTCATCACGGGCGCCGTTTTGCTTTCCGGCGCGCTGAGCCGGCCGGCACAGGCTCAAACTCTTTTAGACGGCACCAACACCCTGGGCAGTGGTGGCAACAACCCGGCTGACGAACTCAACGTTGCTTACACGGTGACGCAGAGTGGCGACGTCTACACCTACGATTACACTGTTTATGCCACCAGTTCCGCAACCGTTTCGTCATTCAATATCGGGTTCGACGCCACCTCGGCCAACGCCTATTCGGTCAGTGGCGGCACGTTTGGGCGCGAGATCGACAACATCGGAGTGGATTGGTTTTTATCCGTCCCGGCGGGAGGCAACAGCGGCACGTTGTCATTTCAATCGGACGAGGCACCGGGCTGGGGCAATGCGAATGCCAACGGCAACCCGAGTCCGCCCTCGCCTTGGGCTTCAACCTCTTCCGGCGGCGAACAGCTTCCCGTGCCCATCCCCGAGCCGGCCACGACCTCGCTGCTGGCCATGGCTTTGCTGGCCCTTCCCTTTCAGTTTAAGAGACACAAAATTGAGCGCAAGGAAGACTGAGAACAAATGCAGATTCATTCAAAACCAAGCAAAGCTCTGTGGTTCGGAGCCGTCTTATCGATTATTGTGCTATGTCAGACGGGGCGCGCAACCTTGCTCGACATGACGGGGACGTCCATCCTGGCCGATGCCAATGGGACAACGACAGGCCCTGAAGCGATCACGGTTTCGTGGTCCGTCGTTGAGGATCCCTTGGACGTTTATACTTACACCTATACAATCAACAATCCCGCCGGCGATGTCATGCTGCCGGGTTCTCCCAATCCTGGCTCGCCTGAAATCGTTGATTCATTTGGAGTCACGTTCGATGCTTCGGCTCCGGGCGCGGCAGTCTCGGGGCCGACCGGCAGCTTGTTTGAGGAGAATGTGGGGACCGGCGGGCTGTTTTGGTTCATATACCCTGTCATCGAGCCGGGGACCAGCAGCGGGCCGTTGTCGTTTCAGTCAGATGATGCGCCGACATTCGGCAATGCCAGCGCGACGGACGACAATCCGCCTTCTCCGTGGACTTCCATCAACGGCGGCCAGGAGGTTCCCGTGCCAATGACGAGCGTCCCGGATGCGATGAGCACCGCGGGCCCGCTTGCCGGAGTGGCGCTGTTGCTTGCGGCCGGCTCGAGGAAAAAAAACAGCTTGTCAACATAGAAGCGGGATCAGGGCGATCAGCCGACCACAGTCGAATCGTTTGGCCCGGGATTTTATTCAATCCCGGTTTTTGTCCTGGAGAAAATCCGGCGAGGGCGGCACGGCGGGCGCCTTGACGCGCGTGTCGCCGGAAAAAATCACCTTTTTTCTTGAAACGGTGAATCCCGTTTTGCCGGCCAGGGCCACCGCCCTCAATGCGTCCCATCCCTGCAAATCGTACTCGGCAAAGCTGTGGCGGAAAAAATGATGGGACTCGTGCGATTGGAGCGCCGGGAACATTTTCGTGTCCAGATCGAAGGCCAGGATCGGCTGCATGTAATCCCAGTCGCGATCATTGAAGGCGCCGTGCTTCTCGAAATGCTTTTTGCGCAGCCGGTCCGCCGTGCGCTGGTCCTGAATGACCATGATCGGCTCCAGCGGGTCTTCGTCCGTGCGCAGCAGCAGAAAAGGCGGATTCAGCGTGGCGCGGACGCAGGTCTGGTTGGTCAGCGCGGAGACTGCGTCCAGCAATGTCGGCGCGCGGTTGGTCAGGGCGGCCCGCGCCCGGCGGAAGAAATAAAACTCGTCCGTCGCCCCCGGCATGAAAATCAGGGCCTTGACCGCAGGGTTGCGCTGGAAGGAAGCCAGCATCACCTTCACACAATTGTGGCGGTTGAGTTCGGAGACCTTTTCCGTGAGAGGCATTTTGGCGAACTCCTCCTGCCAGGTTGTTTGGGCGGCGAGCGGCCCCGCCGCCGCCAGCAAACCGGCCAGCGCCGCCACCCGGATGAGCCTGGAAAGTTTTCCCGCGGAAAAAATCATCGTCAAAAAGAAAGCTGCACCAGGCGTTCCTGGATTTGTTCCATCCAGCGTGCCGCGTAACCGAAAACCCGGTAGTTCTGCTCCAACCGCTCCAGCGGCAGGGCGGCGGCGCGACCGGCGGACCCCGGTGGCGGCGCGTCATTCCACGCGGTGTTCATGCTTTTCAATTCTGCCAGAAGCTCCTCGCGCCGCAAATCGATTCGTTGTCGCAGTTGATTCAATTTATCCGTCCAGGCCATGCCCGTTTCAAACATCCGGACCTTCAGCAAAGGCGACTCCGTCTTTGACCTCGCGGCCAAAAACAAGTCCGTTTCGCGGCAGACCCGGCCGATTTCGACCAGCAAATCCATCGTGCCGGGCGGGAGGCTCTGCACGTCCTTTGGGGCCGCGCCCGATTCCAATTCGAGCAAATGGCGCAGGCGCTCTTTGGGTTGGAGCAGGCAGTGGTAAGCAGAGTTGAGTTCGGCATAACGCTCGTTGGCCGCAGCCTCTTCAGCCGGCCCAGCCGCATGCACCTTGTCGGGGTGAAGCCGCGCCGCCAGCCGCAGGAAACCGGCTTTAAGCGTCTCGGGATCAATCCAAGGCTGGCGCGATATCTGAAATAGCGCGAAATAATCCAAAATATTCCGTTGACGGCGGTCCGTTCAGGCGCTGAAACTCTCTCCACAAGAACAACTTGCAGCAGCGTTGGGGTTCCTGACTTTGAAGCCGCCGTCCTGCAACGCATCCACATAATCGAGTTCGCTGCCGGTCACATACAACGCGCTCTTGGGATCGACCACCACTTTGATGCCGCTGCTTTCAACCAGGATGTCGCGGTTGGCCGGCTGGTCCTGCAAATCCATCTTATACTGCAATCCCGAACAACCGCCGCCGATCACGGCCACGCGCAAAACGCCATTGGGCCGGCCCTGTTTCTGCAAGAGAGACCCGACTTTTTGGGCCGCGCTCGGGCTGACCTTGATCAACCGCTCATCCCCCACGCGATAACCCGGCGGGGCGGCGGCGGCGGAAACTATCGGCTTGGCGGCAATCATAACGACACCCCAAGAGTATCCCGTGGCGTTCAGATTACAAATTCCAAATTTGAGTTTCCCGAAAATGGCGTCAAAAAAATATTCAAATTTCCCCTTGACGCCCGTGATGAGACCAGCTACCTTTATATAACAAGGTAGCTTTCTACCTCTGAACCGATGAATGTGAATGAAAAATTTTCAGGGCTGCGCAAGGGGCTGCTGGAGTTCCTGCTGCTGCAAATCATTGCGGCGGAAAAGGTCTATGTGGCCGACATCCTGAGGGAATTGAGCGCGACCGAGTTCGCGACCCAGGAAGGCACGCTCTATCCATTGCTGAGCAAAATGCGGCGCGAAGGCCTGCTGGATTACGAGTGGAAGGAATCCGAGGCCGGGCCGCCCCGCAAATATTACCAATTGACCGCGAAAGGCCGCGAGCAACTGCGGGAAACTCAGGAGTATTGGGGCAGGATCAATGGAACCGTAAAAAAACTGGGACAAAAATAAAATCAACCACAAGCCATGAACAAGGTAATCACAATCAATCTGGGCGGAAACGCATATCAACTCGAAGAAGGCGGCTACGACGTCTTGCGCGCTTATTTGGACAGCGCAGGCGTCCGGCTGCAAGGCAACCCGGACCGGGATGAAATCATTTCGGACATCGAGCGGGCCATCGCGGAGAAGCTCCGCGCCCTGCTGGGCAGCAACAAGACGGTGGTTGAGACAAAGGAGGTGCAGGCCGTCATTGCGGAGATGGGGCCGATTGAGACGGACCCTGCCGAAGCCGCCGCACCTAGCGCGGGCAGCGCGGGCGCGAGGCCCGCGGGGGAACAACGGACGGCGGGAGCCGGCCCCCCGCCGCGGCGACTTTACCGCATCCACGAAGGGGCGATGTTCGCCGGCGTCTGCAACGGCATCGCCGCCTATATGAGCGTCGATCCGACACTGGTGCGGCTGGCCTTCGTTTTCCTGACAATGTTTTGGGGCACGGGAGTGCTGGTCTATCTGGTGATGGCGATCGTGGTGCCGGAGGCCTCTTCGCCGGAGGAAAAAGCGGCGGCGTCCGGCATTCCATCGACGGCGCAGGAATTCATCCGGCGCGCCAAAGCAGGGTATTACGAAGCGATGAAAGGGTTTCCGGATCGGAAGGCGCGCCGCGAGTGGCAGCGGCGGTTCAAACAGGACATGCGCCAGTGGCGGCGGTCCTTTGCCTGGGAAATGCGCTGGAACGCCTGTCAGTGGCAGCATAATTGGCATAACTATTGGGCGCAACAACCCCCATTCAACTCCGCCATGGGCTTCGCGTTGCCGATTCTTTCCATGTTGCACGGCGCGGCGACGATCCTGTGGATTTGTGCTTTGGTCTCGCTGTTGTCCACCGGGGCGATCTTCGGGCAGGCGCTGCCGGCCACTCTGCCGGTGTGGGTCGCGGCGCTGCTGCTCTGCATTATCTATGGCATTTTATCGGCACCGTTAAAGTTAGCCCGACGCGCGTGCAGTTGGGGTTTTGGGCATCCGGCAGGGGCCGGGCCATTTATTTTTCTTGCGGATGCGGTGGTCTGGGTGGCGGTTGCGCTCTCGCTGGCATGGCTGGCCGTCCATTTTTCACCGGCGTTGCGCGAGGCCGTCCGGAGCGTCCCGGCGCTGGCGCATCAAGCGACGGGGGACATCCAAACCTGGTGGACCAAGAAGTGAGGGGCGCGCAGGAATGTTTTCCAGTCAACCAGGCGGATTACCGGAGCCGACTTGAGCAGATTCATTGCGGCGATGCTTTGGGTAAATAAAGAATGCCGTTCCGGCTTAATTTAAGGTTCCCGACATAGCTCCATCTTTTATTTATTTTTCCAGTAAATAAAAGATAAGGCTTTTCTTTAATCCATCCGTTTCTGGACGGCAACGGACGCCTGGGCCGTTTGCTGATCCCGCTCATCCTGTGCGTGGACGGAGCCATGCGCCGTCCGCTCCTGTATTTGAGCCTGTATTTCAAAAGCAGCCGGTATCCGACACGGGCAAGGCCGTCAAGGGCAGCGGCCTTACTCTGCCGACGGTGATCAACGCGTTTGAGGAACTCCAAAAACTGGGTATCGTCCGCGAGACAACCGGGCGCGAGCGAAAGCGCCTGTATGCCTACGTTGCCTATCTTGAATTACTCAGCCAAGGCACGGAGCCACTAACGGACTGAGGCGGCTCCCCCAGCCTCAGCTATAGCGAATAACCGTTCTTTTGGAGCCAGTGGTGTCAGGAATCGTTTCACCGTTAAGGTTGGCCCGGGGCATTTCAACAATCAAACGAAAGCGATTGTTCATCACACTCCTGCGTGATTTGCGCGCCGCACGGGCGCAATTCAGCTTTTGACAAAGCAGGCTCAATCCGAGGTGGGGACGGCTCGCCGAGCCGTCCAAGGTCGCCTCGGCGAGGCGACCCTACCAAAAGCTGACTTGCGCCCGCGCCGCACCCGCCGCCCTCATTCACGTTGCCGGGAGTGGAAAATGGAATTATTCTGAGGCCATGTTTTGGTTTTGGTTTCATGTAGTGCTCATCCCCCTCATGATGGTCGTGGATGTGATCTGGTGGATCATGGCCATGCGTTTGACAAAAGGAAGCCGCTGGCGCGTCCTGGCGGTTCTTTTTATGGCGGGGCAGACGGCCGCCCTCCTTGCCTTGATTGCAGGATCATGGTGGCAGGTTGATTTGCTCCGTCATGCCTCGAAGGCCATCCGTGTTTGGGTCATCCTGTGGCACTTTTTTGGGATTGCGGCCGTTCTGCCAGCGGGGATCGTGTGCTTTTGCGCCTGGATGGTGCGCGGGTTTGGGCGGATGATGGGAGTTCGGCGCGAGCGTCCCGCGGCGCCTCCTGCCGGGGGAAACGCCCTCACCCGCCGGCAATTCGTGGGCGCCGCCGCCGCGCTGGCGCCGCCTTTGTTGACGGGCGGTTTGACTGCGGTGGCCCTTTCGCAACTCGGCCAGTTCCGTGTGCGGCGTTTGACGCTTTCCATCCCTTCCCTGCCCCCGGCTCTGGACGGTCTCACCATCGCCCATGTCAGCGATATCCACGTTGGCAGGATGACGTCCGGCCAGGTGTTGCAGGACATGGTGGAAACCACCAACGCGCTCCGGGCGGACCTGGTTCTTCTGACCGGCGACCTGATTAATTACGAGTTGTCTGATCTTGATGAGGGACTTGCCCTGGTCAAGGCAATGGAGGCGCGGCACGGACTCTGGATGATCGAAGGCAACCATGACCTGCTCGAGAATGGCGCGGAATTCGAGCGGCGCGTCAAGGCCTCGGGCGTGCCCTTCTTGTTGAATGAGGCGGCCCTGGCCAATATTCGCGGGTGCGCGGTTCAAATCTTCGGCTTGCGCTGGGTGATCGGCCCCTCCCCACGGCAACTCGAGCGGGTTAGCGCCAGTTGGTTGCGCACCCTGGTGCGGGAACAGAGCCACCCGGGCGCTTTCCCCATTCTGCTGGCGCATCATCCCCATGTCTTCGACGCCGCTGCGGAAATGGACTTCCCGTTGACGCTTGCCGGCCACACTCACGGCGGGCAATTAATGTTCGACAGCCGGCACGGCGGCGGTTCTTTCTTCTTCCGCTACTGGTCGGGGCTTTACAAGAAGGGGCGTAGTCAATTGATCGTGTCCAACGGAATTGGCAATTGGTTCCCCCTCCGCATCAATGCGCCCGCGGAAATAATCCACATCACTTTGCGCTCTACCAAGGAGGGCTTGGCTTGAAACACGGTTGTTAACGATAAAGGTTGTTACAATGGGGCTATTCTGCCATTAAATGGACTGAGTTTCTATCTTTTATCGTTCATTTGTGGTTATACTTGATGCTTGACTAGAGTGTTTTGGCCGCGAAATAGTCGGATTGTAATGGCAATCTTAAAACTATAACGTTAAAGTCAACTCGAAGTTTAACATGCTTTTTCGATTTATTATGGTTGCGCTAACTGAAACCATGCTTAGAATTGGAGTGCAATTAGTCTGATCCGGATATGTTCGTTTACCCAAAACAGTATGATGTCGTCGTTATTGGCGCGGGACACGCCGGTGTCGAAGCGGCTTTGGCGGGGGCAAGGATGGGATGCGAGACCCTTTTGCTGACCATCAATGCCGACACCATCGGCCAGATGTCCTGCAACCCTGCCATCGGCGGTCTGGCCAAGGGCCATCTCGCGCGCGAGATCGACGCGCTGGGCGGAGAGATGGGCAAGGCAACAGACATGACCGGCTTGCAGTTTCGCATGCTCAATACCAAGAAAGGTCCTTCCGTTTGGGCGCCTCGCGCCCAATGCGACAAGAAGGCATATCAGTTCCGGCTAAAATGGATTTGCGAACGGGAGCCGAGGTTGGATGTCAAGCAGGGACAAGTTGCCAGGCTCATTTGCAAAGACGGCACGACGTATGGCGTCGAGACGACTCTGGAAGTGCAATACCTGGGAACCACGATCATCGTGACAACTGGCACGTTCTTGCGGGGCTTGATGCACATTGGGACCAATCAGCAAGCAGGGGGGCGGGCAGGGGAAGCGGCGGCGATGGGCCTGTCGGGATCGTTGAAGGAACTGGGCCTTGAATTGGGCCGGCTCAAGACCGGGACCCCCCCACGGCTTCTGAGGCGAAGCATTGACTTTTCCAAGACCCAAATCCAGCCAGGCGACGAGCCGCCCCCCTATTTCACCCATTGGAAAGACGATTTGTTCCACGTGGAACAATCCCAGACTTCGGGAAAGTATCCCCCCGGTTCCATCCTCGACCAAATTAACGGCCAATTGCCCTGCTACGTCACTTATACCACCGACGCCACCGCCGAGATCATTCGCGCCAATTTGCACAAGTCGCCAATGTATTCTGGCGTCATTGAAGGTGTCGGCCCCAGATACTGTCCGTCAATCGAGGATAAAATCGTCAAGTTCCCGGAAAAGGAACGCCAGCAACTTTTCCTCGAACCGGAGGGCATCGCAACGGACGAAATCTATGTAAACGGCTTTTCGACCTGCCTTCCGTTCGAGGTTCAGGTCGCTTTGGTTCGAACCATCATTGGCTGTGAAACCGCCGAGATCATGCGCCCGGCCTACGCTGTCGAATATGACTTCGCTTTCCCGACCCAACTCCATCCGTCGTTGGAGACGAAGGTCTGCCGCAATCTCTTTCTTGCAGGGCAGATCAACGGCACGTCCGGTTACGAAGAAGCCGGCGCTCAAGGCCTGATGGCCGGGATCAACGCCGTTCGCCGGGTCCAGAATAAGGAGCCGGTCATTCTTCGCCGGAACGAAGCATATATTGGAGTGCTGATCGACGATCTGGTCACAAAAGGCACGATTGAACCCTACCGCATGTTCACCTCCCGCGCCGAGTACCGCTTGCTCTTGCGCCAGGACAACGCCGACCTGCGCCTGAGCGCGCTCGGCCACGACATCGGCCTGCTGCCGGAGCGCAACTACCGCCAATTCGAGGCCAAGAAGACGGCGATTGAGAACGAGCTTTCAAGGTTGGACAAAACACGCGAAGGCTCCGAAACCCTCGCCCAACTCCTGAGGCGACCCGACATTACCTACGCCGACCTTTCCAAGAAAAATGGCAGCTTGCCCATTGAAGTCGTTCAACAAGTCGAGATCGCCTTGAAATATGAGGGATACATTGCCCGCCAGGAACTTGAAGTTGCCAAAATGAAGTCCCTTGAAGACAAGCAGATTCCATCCTGGATGGACTACAGCAAAGTCCCCAGCCTGCGAACCGAAGCCCGCCAAAAACTGGCCAAGATCCAACCAGCAACCTTGGGCCAGGCCGCGCGCATCTCAGGAGTCTCTCCATCGGACATTGGAATCCTGATGATCTGGATGAGGCAAGGCGCCGACCCGGCTCCGCTAACGACTTCGCTCGACGAATAGGCGTTCTGAAAAATCGTCCGGATGAAATTCGTCCATTAAATGGTTGATTTTCGTCCATTTGATGATCATATTGCTTCTGATGATTCGAAGAAATGTCGAAACTCTCCTGCTCGCCGCCTTGGCCGACAGCCCGGTGGTGCTTCTTGTCGGCGCGCGTCAAACCGGGAAAAGCACACTTATCGAATCTCCGGCCTTTCGAGAAAGCAACCGGCGTTTCATTACTTTTGACGATGCGAATGTCCTCGCGGCCGCCAAGGCCGACCCGACTGGCTTTCTGAGTTCCTGCCCGGAGCCGTTGGCATTGGATGAAATCCAGCGTGTGCCTGAACTGTTTCTGGCGATCAAAGCGTCCGTGGACCGCAACCGTGCTCCAGGACGGTTTCTGTTGAGTGGCTCAGCCAACGTGCTCTTTCTGCCCCGTTTCGCCGATTCCCTGGCTGGACGAATGGAGGTCATGACACTTTGGCCCTTTTCGCAAGGTGAGCTTGAGGGCGTGCGCGAAGGGTTCATCGACGCCGTTTTTGCCTCGAGACTGCAGCGCTTGGCCCCTCTCGCAAAATGGGATGAGCGCAAAGAGATCCGCCGCCGGGCACTCGGTGGCGGTTTTCCCGAAGTCCGCACCCGCCCCACTACGGAACGGCGCAAGGCCTGGTATGGCTCCTATCTCACCACCCTTTTGCAACGCGATGTCCGGGATTTGTCGCGGATTGAAGATTTGACCGCCATGCCGCGGCTGCTGGCAATCCTGGCGGCGCGCACCGGGGGTCTTCTGAACACGGCGGATATTTCGCGCAGCTCCGGAATTGTTCAAACCACCTTGAAACGCTACCTGAGCCTTCTGCAAACGCTGTTTCTATTTCAAGAGCTTCCCGCTTGGTCAGTCAATGTCGGGAAGCGATATGTTAAAATGCCCAAGGCATTTCTATCCGACACCGGACTTTCCGCTTACTTGCTTCACCTGACCGAAGAACGTCTCGATCAAGAACCGGGCCTGTGCGGCGCGCTGCTGGAAAACTTTGTCTGCATGGAATTGCGCAAGCAGGTTGCCTGGAGCAAAGAACATCCCCAGCTTTTTCATTGGCGGACACACGGCCAACAAGAAGTCGATTTAGTCCTTGAAGCCGGCGGGCGCTTGGTTGGCATTGAGATCAAGGCCGGAACGACCGTCACAGCGAACGACTTTAAAGGATTAAAGGCGCTGGCCGCCGACGCCGGCCAGCGATGGGTGCGGGGTATCATACTCCACTCCGGCTCGGAGATGCTGTCTTTCGGTGACAACCTCGTTGCCATGCCCATTAGCGCCCTGTGGCGCCTCGCGGCGGCCTGACAATCGATGCACTGACATCCTTTTTCTTCGCCATTGCAAGTCGCTGCTGGTGGAGGCAAACGGGAGCGCGATGGTTGTATAATGGGTGACGACTTTGACAAGACCCATTTTGGTCAATAGTATGGGTTGACCGCCTTTCGTGAGGGTTCATAATTTACGGTTCGCCATGCCAGATGGCAGAGCGACACAATGTGCCATACTGTCCCTGATGGGCATCGTTTAGCGCCAAGATGGCACTATCATCTGTCTCTCAAACTTCAACAGAAACATTGTAAGCATCTCCATTCATGCTGTTTACGACTGTTGCGCCATGGTGGTATCTAACTTGCTTTCTATTCGTTGAATTTTTATGGCTAAAGTTATTGGAATCGATTTAGGCACCACCAACTCTTGTATGGCGGTCATGGAAGGCGGGGAGCCGGTGGTTTTGGAGAACTCTGAAGGTAAACGCACCACGCCGTCGGTTGTGGCCTTCACCAAAACAGGCGAACGCCTGGTCGGCGATGCCGCCAAGCGCCAGGCCGTCACCAATTCGCGCAATACCGTTTATTCAATCAAGCGCTTCATGGGCCGCAAATTCAACGAGGTCCAGGAGGAGCTGAAACGCGTCCCCTACAAGGTCGTCCCCGCCTCGAACGGCGATGCCGTTGTCGAGGTCGAGGTGGACGGCAAGCCAAAACAATTCAGCCCGCCTGAAGTTTCGGCCATGATCCTGGGCAAATTGAAGGCGGATGCGGAGATGCGGCTGGGCGAGAAAATCACCCAGGCGGTCATCACCGTGCCGGCTTATTTTAACGACTCGCAACGCCAGGCCACCAAGGACGCCGGGCGCATTGCCGGCCTGGAGGTCCTGCGCATCATCAACGAGCCGACCGCCGCCTCCCTGGCCTACGGTCTTGACAAGAAGAAAAATGAGGAGATCGCCGTCTATGACCTGGGCGGCGGCACTTTCGATATTTCCGTGCTGGAAATCGGCGACGGCGTTTTCGAGGTCAAAGCCACCAACGGCGACACCCATCTGGGCGGCGACGACTGGGACAACCGCATCATGGATTGGATTCTGGACGAATTCAAACGCGAGCACGGCATGGACCTGCGCAAGCAGCCCGACGCCCTGCAACGCATCAAGGAGGAATCCGAGAAGGCCAAGATCGCCCTCTCCAGCGCCCAGAATTACGACATCAATTTACCCTTCATCACGGCCGACGCCAGCGGCCCCAAACACGTCAGCGCCAAGTTGACCCGGGCCAGGATGGAGCAATTGTGCGACGATTTGTTCGAGCGCACCATCGGCCCTGTCAAAAATTGCCTGAAGGATGCGGGCGTGACCACCGAGAAAATCGACGAACTGGTCCTGGTCGGGGGCATGACGCGCATGCCGCGGGTCGTCCAAACCGCCGAGACCCTCGTCAGCAAACCCCCGCATCAGGGAGTCAACCCCGACGAAGTGGTCGCCGTGGGCGCCGCCATCCAGGCGGGCGTTCTCAAGGGCGAAGTCAAGGACGTCCTCCTGCTGGACGTGACGCCGTTGTCTTTGGGCATCGAAACCCTGGGCGGAGTGTTCACCCGGTTGATCGAGCGCAACACCACCATCCCGACGCGCAAATCGGAAATCTTCTCCACGGCATCGGACAGCCAGCCCGGAGTGGAAATCCATGTCCTGCAGGGCGAGCGCCAGTTCTCGCGCGACAACAAGACCATCGGCAAATTTAATCTCTCGGACATCCCGCCCGCCCCGCGCGGCGTCCCGCAAATCGAAGTCACCTTCGACATCGACGCCAACGGCATTCTGCACGTCAGCGCCAAGGACCTGGGCACGGGCAAGGAGCAGAAGATCACCATCACGGCCAGCAGCGGCCTTTCCAAGAGCGAGATCGAGAAAATGCGCAAGGACGCCGAAGCCCACGCCGAGGAGGACAAGCAGCAGCGGGAGGACGTCGAGGCGCGCAACGAAGGCGACAACGCCCTCTATCGCAGCCAGAAAATGCTGAAGGACAACGGCGACAAAATCTCGGCCACGGAAAAGGAAAAAATTGAAAGCGCGTCCAAGGCCCTGGGCGAAGCCTTGAAGGACAAGGATGTCTCGGTGATTCGTTCCGCCACGGAAAAGCTGAACGAAGCCTGGCAGGCGGCCTCCGCGGAAATGTATCGCGCGGCCTCCGAATCCGCCAAGGCCAAGGCCGGACCTGGCGCGCAAGGCAAGCCCGACGAGCCGCAGGAAGGCGCCGCCAAGGGTGGCAAGGAAGAAGGCCCCATCATCGACGCGGAAGTGGTCGACGAGAAGAAATAGATTCCGAGTGAAGACTGAGTATGGGGGGAAGAATCGATGACGCGGAGCTATGATCAATTGAAGCATGTGGCCCGGGAACTTATATTGAAGAAATACTGCGTTTTGAACCGTTGCCCGGCGGCTTGGTTCCCCGGGAACAATGACCGCATAAATGACTTTTCCCGGTCGCAGGTGCGGCGGGATTTTGATTCGTAAGAGAATAAAAACAGTACAAACAAAAAACAAACAGGAAGTTATGAGCATTAACGTCAAACCTCTCGGAGACCGGATTCTTGTCGAACCCGCCGAGGAAAAAGAAGTCAAAAAGGGCGGCATCATCATCCCCGATTCCGCCAAGGAAAAACCCTCCGAAGGCGTGGTCATCGCCCTCGGCACCGGCAAAACGGACGACAACGGGAAAAAAGTTCCGTTTGAAGTCAAGAAAGGCGACCGCGTGCTGGTCAGCAAATACGGCGGCACCGAGATCAAGCTGAACGACAAGGAATACAAGATATTCAACGCGGATGACGTCATCGCGATCATCGAATAAACCCTCATTTTTAAACCCACTTAACGAAAGATAATAAATTATATGGCAGCAAAACAAATCGTCTTCGAAGAAGCGGCGCGTCAGGCGCTCTTGAAAGGCGTTAACAAACTGGCGCGCGCGGTCATCGCCACGCTCGGCCCCAAGGGCCGCAACGTCGTCATCGACAAAAAGTTCGGCTCCCCCACCGTCACCAAGGACGGCGTCACGGTCGCCAAGGAAATCGAGCTGGAGGATCCCTATGAAAACATGGGCGCGCAGATGGTGCGCGAAGTGGCCAGCAAGACCAGCGACGCGGCCGGCGACGGCACCACCACGGCGACGGTTCTGGCCGAGGCGATTTATTCGCAGGGCTTGAAATTCGTCACCGCCGGGGCCAACCCGATCAGCATTCAACGCGGCATCAGCAAGGCCGTGGAAAGCGCTATCGAACAATTGGCGAAGATCTCCAAAAAGGTCAAGGACAAGGAAGAGATCAAGCAAGTCGCCACCGTCTCCGCCAACTGGGATGCCACCATTGGCGAAATCATCGCCGACGCCATGGACAAGGTGGGCAAGGACGGCACCATCACCGTCGAGGAAGCCAAGTCCATCGAAACCACCCTCGATGTGGTCGAGGGCATGCAATTCGACAAGGGCTATCTCTCGCCTTACTTCGTGACCAATGCGGAAACGATGGAAGCGAAACTGGAAGAGGCTTACATCCTGATTTACGAAAAGAAGATCAGCAGCCTCAAAGACCTGCTCCCGTTGCTGGAGAAGGTGGCCAAGATCGGCAAGCCGCTCCTGATCATCTCCGAGGACGTGGAAGGCGAGGCCCTGGCCACGCTCGTGGTCAACAAGCTGCGCGGCACGATCAACATCTGCGCCGTCAAGGCCCCCGGCTTCGGCGACCGCCGCAAATCCATGTGCGAAGACATCGCCGTGCTGACCGGCGGCAAATTCATCAGCGAAGACCTGGGCATCAAGCTGGAGAACATCCAGTTGGACGAACTGGGCCGCGCCAAGAGCATTGTTATTGACAAGGAGAACACCACCATCGTCGAAGGCGGGGGAAAGTCCTCCGAGATCCAGGGCCGGGTCAATCAGATCCGCCGGCAGATCGAGGAAACCACCTCCGATTACGACCGCGAAAAATTGCAGGAACGCCTGGCCAAGCTGGCTGGCGGCGTGGCCGTGATCAATGTCGGCGCCGCGACCGAATCGGAAATGAAGGAGAAAAAGGCCCGCGTCGAGGACGCGCTGCACGCCACCCGCGCTGCGGTTGAAGAAGGCATCGTGGCCGGAGGCGGCGTCGCCTTGCTGCGTTGTTTGCCTGTCTTGGAAGCCCTGAAACTCGGCGGCGACGAGCAAATCGGCGTTGATATCGTCAAGCGCGCCATTGAAGAGCCGTTGCGCGCACTGGCCGTCAATGCCGGCGTGGAAGGATCCATCGTCGTGCAGGAAGTCAAGAAACGCAAAGGCAACGAAGGTTACAACGTCGCCACTGGCGAGTATGAAGACCTGGTCAAAGCCGGCGTGGTGGACCCGAAGAAAGTGACCCGCACGGCGTTGCAGAACGCCTCGTCCATCGCAGGCCTGCTTCTGACCACCGAATGCCTCATCACCGAACTGCCTGAGAAGGAAAAGGCGGCCCCGATGGGCGGCGGTCATGGCGGCGGCGGCATGGGCGGCATGGGCGGCATGGACTACTAAGCCATTGAGAATAACAAGGGGGAAAAGGGGAACAGAGGCGAGGCTGGCAAACACCAGCCTCGCTTTTTTTGTCTGCTTGAATCGACCTCAATAATCGTCCACTCTGGACGGGTAGTGCAATTCATCCTTGACATTTATGCGAGAAAGGCGGCGTTGCGGCAGCCCGTCATCTCCTTCGAATTCTTTCCGGCCAAGACGGATGAGGGGGAACGCAATCTCCTCGAGAAAACCATCCCCGCCCTCAAGGAATTGCAGCCGGATTATTGTTCGGTGACTTACGGCGCGGGCGGAGGCACGCGCGACAAGACGCTTAAGACCGTCGATCTCCTCCAGCGCCGGCACCAGTTGACCGCCCTCTTCCATTTGACCTGCGTCGGTTCGACCGCGGAACAATTGCGCGAGGTCCTGCTCGAGGCGCGCGCCCTGGGCGTGAAGAACATCCTCGCCCTGCGCGGCGACCCGCCCGGCGGCGGCGATTTCAAGATGACGGAGGGCGGCTTCGAGTTCTCCCATCAACTCGTCACTTTCATCAAGGAGATGGGCGGCTTTTGCACTGGCACCGCCGGTTTCCCCGAGGGCCACATCGCCTGCAAGGAGGGCCGCGAGGTCGATTGGGACCGGTTGAAGGCCAAGATCGATTGCGGCGCAGATTTCGTCTTGACTCAGCTTTTCTTCGACAACGCCGATTTCTTCCGCTTTCGCGACCATCTGGCCAAACGGGGCGTGACGGTCCCCCTCTGCCCCGGCATCATTTCCATCTTGAGCGCGCACCAAATCAAGCGTTTCACCGCGCTGTGCGGCGCGGCCCTGCCGCCGCCGCTGCTGGACCGCCTCGAACAGTACGTGGACGACGATGAGGCGTGCGCGGAATTCGGCATCGAATACGCGACGCAACAGTGCGAGGAACTGCTGCGGCATGGCGCGCCGGGGCTGCATTTTTACACCCTGAACAAGGCCCGTTCCACCACCCAAATCCTGCGCAACCTCAAACTGGCGGGAGAAAGGAAGAAGTAAGAGGGGAGAATTAAGAAACATGACTTCATAATTCTTAATTCTTCCTTCTGCCTTTATGAATCGCGCTGGCCTGGAGAAGGTTGATTGCGAAATCGCTTTCGACAATCTCACCCGCCAGCTTTACGCGACCGACGCCTCGATCTACCAGATCGAACCCGCGGCGGTGGCGTTTCCGCGAAATGCCACGCAGGCCGCCGCCGTGATCCGGGCCGCCGCCGACCAGGATCTGCCGCTCATTCCACGTGGCGCGGGCACCGGCCTGGCGGGCGGGGCCATCGGCGACGGATTAGTCGTCGAATTCGCCCGGTTCAATCGCGAAATTTCCGGGCTGGATCGGGAGCACCGCACCGTCCGCGCCGGCGCGGGAGTGGTGCTGGATCAACTCAATGAATTCTTGAAGCCGGCCGGATTTTGCTTCGGACCAGACGTGGCGACCAGCTCGCGCGCCACCCTCGGCGGCATGATCGCCAACAACTCCTCCGGCGCGCATGTTCCTGTGTATGGTGTCACGGCGGATCATGTTCGTTCGTTGGAAGTTGTTTTGGCCGACGGACGTATCCAGACGCTGCGCAGGGGCGGAAATTCCGGTCTCGAAAAGCTGGTGGCGGAGGCCGCCGGCGAAATCCGGGAGCGCATGCCGGACGGCTTGCTCAAACGCTGGCCGGGCTACGGCGTGGACCGCTTTTTGCGCGAACCAAACGCCAGCCATCTGCTGGCCGGCAGTGAAGGGACCTTGGCCGCGATCCTTTCGGCTGAACTGAAGATCGTGCCGTTGCCCCGCCGCAAAAGCATGGGCCTCATTTTTTTCGCCTCGGTGGCGGAGGCCATGCAGGCGACGGTGGAATTGCTCCCGCTCAAACCGGCCGCCATCGAGCACGTGGATCGCGCCCTGTTTGAACAAACCCGGGGCCAGTTGAATTTTAAGGCGGCGCGGGACTTGTTGCAGTTGGACGCGAAACCGTGCGAGGCGATTTTGATCGTCGAATTCTTCGACGACGCCGGGGACCGCCTGGCCGCGTTGGGCGGCAAGTGGCTGGGCCTGCGCAACCTCCTCCTGCAGGACCCGGCCTCCATGAACCTGGTGTGGCACTTGCGCAAGGCCGGCCTCTCCCTGTTGACCAGTTGCAAGGGAAATGCCAAACCGGTTCCGGGCATCGAAGACACGGCGGTTCGGCCCCAACAATTGCCGGAATACATCGCCGGCGTGAAATCCATTTTCGATCGGCGCCAGCTCAAGGGTTCCTTCTACGGCCATGCCGCCGCCGGACTGCTGCACGTCCGGCCGGTGCTCGATTTGCACGAGGCGGGCGACGTGAAGAAATTTCGGGAGTTGGCCGATGAAGTGGCGGCGCTGGTGCGGCAGTTCAAAGGTTCGCTCTCGGCGGAACACGGCGTCGGCATCGCCCGCACCGAATTCATGCCGGAGCAGCTTGGCGCCCCGTTGCTCCGCCTGATGCGGGAGATAAAAAATGTATTTGACCCGCGCGGCTTGTTCAATCCGGGCAAACTGCTTCCCGACGGCCGCTTCAAGTTCGACACCAACCTCCGCATGGGCGCGGGCTACAAACTCCCCCTGCCGTTTTCGCCCGTCCTGGCCTTTGCCGCCCGGGACGGCTCGTTCACGGCCAACCTCGAACAGTGCAACGGCTGCGGCGGCTGCCGCAAGGAAACGCCCACCATGTGCCCCACCTTCCTGGTGACGGGCGAGGAAATCATGTCCACCCGCGGCCGGGCCAACGCCATTCGCGCCGCGCTGGAATGCCGCGGCACGAAGGACCCGTTGCGCGCCGCGGAAATGGAAATGGCGCTGGGCAATTGCCTCGCCTGCAAAGCCTGCACGGCGGAATGCCCTTCCAACGTGAACCTGGCCCTGCTCAAGTCCGAACTGCTCCACGCCCGCCACGAGCGCCACAGCCTGTCCTGGCGCGAACGACTCTTCAGCTCCGTGGACCTGCTGGGCCGGCTGGGCTGCCTGGCCCCGTCCCTGGCCAACCGGCTTTTGCAATCCGCCGCCCTGCGGCGCTGGGCGCATAGTCTTCTTGACATCTCGGAGCAGCGTCCCCTGCCGCCCTATGCCCCGGAACGGTTCGATCATTGGTTCGCGCGGCGGGCGGCCCCGGCTGGCGGCGGGCGCGGACGGGTTTTTTTGTGGGACGACACCTTCGCGCGTTATCATGAGCCGCGCATCGCGCGGGCGGCGGTGGCGGTGCTGGAAGCGGCCGGATATTCTCCGGCCCTGGTCGCCGGCCGCAAATGCTGCGGGCGCCCCGCCTTCAGCCAGGGCCGCCTGGACAAGGCGGCTGCATTGGGCCGCCACAATTTGAAATTATTGACAGCAACCGGCGGCAACGAGCCGGTTCTGTTTCTTGAGCCGTCGTGCTATGCCATGTTCGCGGAGGATTACCTCGAATTGAAACTGCCCGGCGCGGCGGAAGTGAAGGCGCGGTGTTTCCTTTTCGAGGAATTTGTGGAGGATTTGCTGGCGCGCGAATCCGGCGCAATCGCCTTCAACGCCACGCCGGAGAAAATCGCCATCCACGCCCATTGCCACGCGAAATCGCTCTTGAACGTGGGTTTTATGAAACGCGTCATCGAGCGCATGCCGGGACGCTCGGCGGTATTGCTGGAGACGGGCTGCTGCGGCATGGCGGGAGCGTTCGGCGCCCTGGCGGACAAATACGAATTATCCGTCAAAGTCGCCCAACCATTGCTGGCGCAAATTCAGGCGCAACCTGCCGGCACGATTGTGGTGGCCTCCGGCACCAGTTGCCGTCATCAGCTTGAACATCTTTCCGAGTGCCATCCCCGCCACATCGCCGAAGTTTTGGCGGCGGGATTGAAAGGCTGAAGTGGAGCCTCGCGTCGATAAAGCGTGACTCGGTGGGGCGAGACTTTGTCGAGCCGTGACTTGATCGAGACGGGGGTTCGACATCCACCGGGGCGGTGATGATGCGGCCATCAATGCGCAAACCGGTTTTCGGCGGGACGCCCGCTCCACACCGGGGAAGAATGCCGCCGGGGCACAGTTTTGTTTAAACCGCTCCGGGGTTCCAGTGCGGCTTGACGTTGAAACACCACGGCATGGCGGCTGGAGAGGCAACGCTTCAAGGCGAGCTTAAGCGGTAGATAGTGAGAACAGAGTTCGATTGCAGAGGATCGCTGAAATGGGTCCAACCGTTGGTAAGGGTGAAGGTCTCAAGCCGGTTCCAGACGCCGCCGCCAAGGTTGGTGCAGACGTCCACCCCAACGATCTGGTTGCAGGCCCAAGTGACGTTGAATCCGAACTTATTGGAGACAATGCCAAAATTCGTGCCGCCGGCCTCGATCTGAGGCAGCCATGGCGTGGTAGGAAGGCCGGTAGCGGCGGAAAAGTCATCCCAGCCGCGGGAGCCAGGCAGGTAATAGCCTGTCGCTTGGGCGTCGCCGGAGAACACAGTCGCATCAGCGTCAGGGGCGCTGCCGTAGAAATAGACGCCGGTCAGGCTGGCGCAATCAGAAAACGCATAGCTTCCGAAGGCGGTGACAGTGGCGGGAATTGTTATCCTGACCAGGTTGGAGCAGCTTGTAAACGCATACTCTCCAATGCCGGCAACCGGCAGGCCGTTGATGGTGGATGGAATCGACACAGCCCTGTGAGACCCGGAGAAACCGGTGATGGTGATGGCGCCGAGGTCCTCAGTGTAGTCATAAGGGTAAAAGTTTTGTTCCGTGTAGTTTCCCGAGGCTGTTGTGAGAAAACCATTGGTCATGGTGACAATCTGGTTTGACGGCGTGTTCCATCCGGCGAGGTTGCTGAATTGGAGAGTGTGAGGGCCTGCCGAAAGCCCGGTCGTCGCTCCGTTGGTTTCCCAAGCGCCTCCGTCCGCCTGCCACGCCGCGCCGGCGCTCACCGCGTTCGAGGGATTGATCGTCACTTGCAGGGTGCCACCTTGTCCAGTGTAGTTTCCCATGGCTGTTGACAGAAATCCATTGGTAATGGTGACGATTTGATTTGAGGGCGTGTTCCATCCGGGGATGGTGCTGAATTGGACGGTGTGAGGGCCGGCCGGCAGTTCAACCATCGCACCAGCAGGCTGCCAAGGGCCGTCGTCCGCCTGCCACGCCGCTCCGGCGCTCACAGCGTCCGAGGGGGTGATGGACCCTTCGAGGGTTCCGCCGCATTGGGAGCACGGCAAACCAAGGCTGTAGAAGCGGCCGGGAGTGTTGGTTTGCAGGGGTTCGCTGAAATAGGACGAGCCGTTGGTCAGTGTCACGGTCTGGAGGGGAAACCAAACGGGGCCGGGCGCGGAGAAATCGGTGCAGACTTCCACCACGACCGTCAGATTGGTATTGCCTGTGTTGGTGATGTTGAAGCCAAATTGAGAGTTCTGCACGCCAAAGGCGGCGCCGCCGGTCTGGATTAGCGGATTCCATAAGACGGCGGGAGGACCATCATCGGGGAACCCCCAAAAAGTGTTGGCCCAGCCCGCGGTTCCAGGCAAATACCAAGCGGTGGCGTTGGTGTCCTGGTAGAACACGTTTGCGCCAGGAGTGACAGGAGCGTCGCCTGTGAAATAGACGCCAGTCAGGTTGGAACAGTAAGCAAACGCATCATCGCCAATGTTGCTGACACTGCCCGGCACCGTGACGCAGGACAGGCTGGGGCAGCTATAGAAAGCGAACATTCCGATGTTGGTCACGCTTCCGGGAATGGCCACGCAGATCAGCCCGGTGGATGAGAACGCGCCCGTGCCGATACCAGTGACACTGGAAGGAATTCTGATGTTCGTCAGAAGGGAGCAGTTTGCGAACATGAAGTCCCCGAGAGTGGTCACACCATGGCAGATTGTGACGTTGGTCAAAAAAACGCAGGATCGGAAGACGTTGTCACCCATGGTGACGACGCTGCCAGGAATTCTGACGCTCAGCAGGTTCGTGCATCCGTCGAACGCGAGAGCCTCAATGTTTGTCACCCCGTTGGGAATCACGTAACTGCCGTCAGCCCCGCCCGGAAACTCAATCAAAGTGTCTTGATTCTTATCGAACAACACTCCATTCGTGCTGCTGTAAGAGGGGTTCTGCGGGCTTACCGTGATGGCTCTCAGACTGTTGGCGTCAAAGGCGCCCACCCCAATGTTGGTGACGCTGTCCGGGATGAAGACGCCGGTCAGCCGGGTCGAGGCAAACGCCCAGTTGGCGATTGTCGTGACACCTTGAGGGATTGTGATGCTCGTCAAGTTGGGACAGTAATAGAAGGCCTCCTGCCCGATGTTCGTGACGCTGGCGGGGATCGTGACGCTGCCCAGGATGAGACAGTCGTCGAACGCCTGATCGCCGATGCTGGCGATGCCGCAGGGGATCGTCACGCTGGTCAGAAAGACGCAGTTTTGGAATGCTCCATCCGCGATAACGGTGACGACCTGGCCGTTGATGTTAGTCGGAATGACCACATCCCAGGGAGGCCCCGCGTAACCATCGAAGGAGATGCTGCCGTCGATGTTTGTGCTGTACGTGTAGACGCTGCCATCCAGGTTCGTTTGGCAACTGTATTGGGCTTGCACCGCAGCCGGCGCCGCCAATAACAGCAAGACCGCAAGGGCGGCGAGTGTCCTCTTCATGCTTCTGAAGAAGCCTGGAAATTTCCAGGCTGAAACGTTTTTCTCGTTATTCACATTTATACATCTTAATTGAACCAACTGGCCGAGCGTGCCCACACTACTCTCACCCTCTTGGTTTGCAAGAGGTATGCCATTCGCAAGAATGCGGATTTCAGGTTCGTCCATGGAGCGCATTGGCGCATGAGAAACCGGCGTTTTTTGCTTCTCATTATTTGGAATGCGCAAGTTGTTCCAAGGCAGCGTTTTGTAAACGTATTGCAATTAGGCCCGGGGGCTGCTATTTGTACCCAACTTATCTCAATGAAATCGTTGTGACCTCCGTTGAGCAGAAAAGAACATTCGAGAATGCGGCCAGGGAGCGAGCCGGGAAGATATTCCACGCCCTCAGAAAAAGCACCTACCAGTTGACCGACCGGATGTTTGCCTGGCTGATCGTTTTTGAATGGCTGGCAGCCATGGCCTCCGCTTCGCTGATTTCCCCCCAGATATGGCCGGCGGAAAGGCCGCTGAAGCTAATTTGCACCGCGGCGGAACTGGCCGGGCTGATTTATCTCCTGCCGCTCTATTTTGCCCTCAGAAGCCCCGGCCGCGCCTATACCCGACATGTCATTGCCCTGGGGCAGATGCTGACCCCTGGTTTGTTCATCCATCTGACCGGGGGCGGTTTTGAAACCCATTTCTTTATCTTTGGCGCCCTGGCCGCGCTGGCTTCCTATCGCGACGTCAAGGTGCTGCTTTCAGCCACGGCGGTGGTGGCGGCGGACCATTTTTTGGGCGGTTTGCAATGGATCCAATCGGTTTTTGGCGCGGTGGAGGTCATGCCCTGGGACTGGGTCGCGTTCACCGGTTGGGTGCTGTTTGAAGACACCATTTTGGCGCTGTGGATTTGGGAAAGCCTTCGCCTGACTTCCGGGATGGCCTTCAATCAGGCCGAGCAGCAGCTTCTGCACGAGACCATCGAACGGGAAGTGGCGGAGCATATCGACGCCCTGCATCAGGAGAATATCAAGTACAAACACATCCAGAGCCACCTGCAGCAAAGCGAGGCCAAGTTCCGCTCCCTGGGCGAATCCTCGCCCGACGGCATTTTTCTGGCCGACACCGCCGGACAGTGGATTTATTGCAACTCGCGATGGCTGTCCATATCCGGCCTGAGTTTTGATGAAAGTCTGCGCGAGGGGTGGACCCGGGCCATTTACGAGGAGGACAAAGCCAGGGTGCTGGAGGAGTGGAGCCGTTGTTTGCAGGAGCGCAAGGAGTTCTCCCAGGAATTTCGGGTGGCTTCAGCCAAAGGCGAAACCCACTGGGTGTCCTGCCGCACGGCCCCGATTCGCTATGAAACGGGCGACACCGAGAGAAGCGGCGGTTACGCCGGCACCGTTCAGGACGTCAGCGACTACAAGGCCGCCGAAGCGGAATTGCGCCGCGCCAAAACCGACGCCGAGGCTGCGGTCAAGGCCAAGGGCGAGTTCCTGGCCAAAATGAGCCATGAGATTCGGACGCCGATGAACGGCGTCATCGGCATGACCAATCTGCTGCTGGACACGGAGATGACGTCACAGCAGCGGGAATATTCGGAAACCATCCGGCGCAGCGCGGAATCGCTGTTGATTCTGATCAACGACGTGCTGGACTTTTCGAAAGGGGAGTCCAAACGGCTCATATTCGAAACGATCGATTTCAATTTGCAGGAGACCATTGAAGGGGCGCTGGAGTTGCTGGCCGAAGCCGCCCAGGCCAAGAACATTGAGCTGGCCGGCTTCGTTCTGGCCGATGTTCCCATCCGTCTGCGCGGGGATCCCGGGCGGTTGCGCCAGGTCTTTGTTAACCTGGTGAGCAACGCGGTGAAGTTCACCGAATACGGCGAAGTGATTGTCTCGGTGGCGAACATGGCTGAAACGGCGACGTACGTGGATTTGCGCTTCGAGGTCCGCGACACGGGCATCGGCATTCCGCCGGAGGTGCAGCCGCGTCTTTTCCAGGTCTTTAGCCAGGCGGACAGTTCGACGACCCGCAAGTACGGCGGCACGGGTTTGGGGCTGGCCATTTCCAGGCAGTTGATTGAGATGATGGGGGGGCAGATCGGCTTCACCAGCGTGGCGAATCAGGGTTCGACTTTTTGGTTCACGGCCCGGTTGGAGAAGCAGCAGGCTGCGGCCAAAGCGCCGTCCGGGCAGGCCGACCTGGGCAATTTGCGGGTGCTGATTGTGGATGACAACGATACGAACCGCCGGATTTTGGAGGATCAAATGCAGGTCTGGGGCATCCATGCGGCCTGCGCCGCCGGCGCCCAGGACGCCCTCGAAAAATTGCAGGATTCGTCCCAGGCCCGCATTGACGTTGTTTTGCTTGACATGCACATGCCCGGCATGAACGGCGTCACCCTGGCCAAAGTGATCAAGGCCGACTCCAAACTGGCCGGCATCCGCCTCGTTATGCTGACGTCGCTGGGCCAGTTAATGGATGACGAACAACTGCAAAAGGCCGGGATCGACGCGTGCCTGGTCAAGCCGGTGAAGCAAGCCCGGCTCTACGAATGTTTGACAGGCTCGCACAGCCCGCCGCGCAAGGCCGGTTCCGAGGAGGGCGCCCCCGGCGCCGCCACGCCCGTCCTGCCGCCGGATTTGCGGATTTTGCTGGCCGAAGACAATATCATCAACCAGAAGGTGGCCGTGGCCCAGTTGCGCAAGCTCGGCCTGACCGCGGAAGTCGCCTCCAACGGCGTGGAGGCGGTGGAAGCCTGCCGGCGCGCGCGCTTTGATGTCATATTGATGGATTGCCAAATGCCGCAAATGGACGGATATGAAGCCAGCCAGCGGATCCGGCTGCACGAAAAGAAGGAAGGCGGCAAACCAGCCTATATCATTGCCATGACCGCCAACGCCATGCAAGGCGACCGCGAGAAATGCCTCGAGGCCGCCATGAATGATTACCTTGCCAAACCTGTCAAGATTAGCGAATTGCGCGGGGCGCTGGACCGCGCCTGCGTGGCTGCGAAGGCCCGGGAGGCGGAATCGAACCAGACCGGGAAATCCGCCGGGGCCGCCACGCCGGAAGTTCCCGGGCCGGAGGCGCTGGTGGATCTGGAGCGGCTGGAAGCGGCGGCCAATGAAGATCCGAAGATTTTGCAGGAATTGGTTGAGTTGTATTTCGCGCAGGCCACCGACCTGATGAACGGTTTGCGCGGCGCCATTAATTCCGGCTCGGCCAAGGATGTGGACCATTTTGCCCACAAACTGGTGGGCGCCAGCCTGGCCTGCGGCATGTCGGCCATGGTCATGCCCTTGCGCGAGTTGGAAAGGCGCGGCAAGGAAGGCCGTCTGGGCAACGACGCCGAAGCTTTGTTTGATCAGGCCAGCCGCCATCTCGAATTGACACGCAGCAAACTCGGACCCTACTTACAGGAATATCAACGCCATTGAACTCCAACGATTCATCCCCCAATCCAGCCCCTTTGATCGACTTTGACCAGCTTCAATCCGCCTGCGGCGGCGACGCCGCGCTTCTGCGCGAATTGATGGACATGTATTTCGGCCAGGCGGACCAAATCATACCGGGCCTGCGTCAAGCCATTCTAACCGGCGCGGTGGCCGAGGTGAACCACCTGGCCCATAAACTGGCCGGGTCGAGCCTGGCTTGCGGGCTGTCCGCCATCGTCCCGTCGCTGCGCCGGATGGAGCAGGGGGCCAAAGCCGGACATCTGGAGGGCGCGGAGGCTGCCATGGCCGAGGCAGCGTCGGCTCTTGAGTTATTGCGCAAGGCGGTGCAGGATCACCTCCGCCAATCGCAAAGCCCGTGATTTAACTGGATGAAAAAGATTTTAATTGTTGAAGACGAGTTGATCGTCCGCTCGATCTATCGCCGCAAGTTCGAAATTTCCGGCTATCAGGTTGAAACCGCCGAGGAAGGCACGGCGGCGCTTAATTTAATGGCGACTTTCAAACCGGATGCGGTGCAGGTTGACATCGGATTGCCGGGAATGGATGGGGTGGAAGTAATTCGGCAGATCCGGGCCTGGCCCGAGTTTAAATCCATTCCCATCCTGGTCATCTCCAGTTTCTATCGCCCGGACCTGGCCGGGGACGCTTGGAAAGCGGGGGCCAACAAGTGCGTTTCCAAGATGGACTGCACACCGAACCTTGCCCTGGAATTGATCGAGCAGATGCTGGGAGGCGAGACGACGAGTCCCTTCGCCAAATTTGGCAGGGTCCCCATGAGTGAGGATCGCGGCGACGGTATTCGTCTTGTGCCCGCCGAATCTCCGTGGGAAGAGGCCACGCAGATCGTGACGCGCAAGGCCATGCCTTCAGCCGGCGCTCCTTTGCCCGCGACCGCTCCGGCGGCATCGACGGCTTTCAAACAAAAGCCGTCTCCCACCCTGCCGACATTTGCCAAGGAACAGACCGCGGCCGAGACCATCGCTGCACTCGGGGTGGCCAAGCCCGATCCGGAAGGCACGAGCCACACCACCCGTCCCATTTTCGCCCGGCCTTCGGCCCAGAAACTGGCCACGCCGAAACCTGCCGCCGAGGCCCCGGCTCCCACTGCAAAACCACCGCGTTCCAACTCCCCGTTCATCGAGGCAACGAGCGCCTTTGCCGCCCCTGGCGACGCGGCTGACAGCAGCGCTTCTTTTCGCGTCGAGATACGCCAGGAGTTTCTCAAGCGGGCGCCGACCATCCAGGCCGAGTTGCGCGACCGCGTCGGTTCTTTGATCAAAAGCAAAAATACCACCGATCAAATCGCTCTTTTGCCCGGCTTGGAAAGCTCCGTCGCCTCCTTGGCCAGTCTGGCTGGCATTACCGGCTACAGTCGCATCTCGCACCTTTCCGGCGCGCTGGACGCTTTGATCAAGGACCTGCACAAGAAGCCCTCGCAAATGACCAGTTCAGTCCTGCGCACCATTGCCCATGCTTCCGACTGCCTCAACATGCTTTTTAACGATCTGGAACGAATGCCGCGCGATATTCCGCAATCCATGCTTGTATTGGTGGTGGATGACGAACCCATCGCCCGCCGCACGATTGCCGTGGCCATGGCAAAATCCAACCTGCGCTGCATCGCCATGGAAGACTCCCGCGCCGCGTTGAACCTCATGCGCGAGAACCCGTTCGACCTCATTTTCCTGGACGCCGAAATGCCCGGCATGAACGGCTTTGAACTCTGCGGTGAATTGCGCAAACTGCCCACCAACAAGGGGACGCCCGTTATTTTTGTCACCAGCCTGACCAAGTTTGAAGTTCGCGCCCAATCCTCCCTGGCCGGCGCCAATGATTTGATTGCCAAGCCATTTCTTATGATGGAACTGGCCGTCAAAGCCCTGACCTACCTGCTCAAGCCCCAACCCATCGTCGAACCAGGGACTTCCGCCAAGTAATTGCCCGTTGCATCGCGGGTTGACAATGCCGGCTTGTAGCGGGCCGAAATCGAAAGCCGCGGCTTGGACCGCTACTGGCCCGCCACCAGCATCATGCCGATCTGTTTTGAAACCTCGGAGGCCAGGTCGGCATCGCCAGCCATGTTGCCGCGGGCTTGCACGACCACTTCCGTGATCCGGCCATCAATGTCCGAGACTTTCACCCAGACGGAATGCTGGTTGATTTTGGCTTCGAAGGAATTGTTCACGGCGTTGTCCACCAGCAATTTGCCATTGCGATTGAGCACGGTGCGGGCGGCCGCGCTGACTTGCGCGACAGGCCGCGTATAGCGACTGGTGAAGCGGTCCTTGGTGAAGGGCATTCCCGCCACGCTGTGGCCGTCCTGGGTGCTGATGCAACCAGGCAGGAGAACCAGACAGGTTGATAGGGCCAAAAACGACAAGAATTTAATCTTCATGGCGGCCAATATGCATTTGACCCACCCCCTGCCGTCAAGCCTTTTGCGAACAGAAACGGGGGCGCGCCCTGAACTTTGACCTTTGAACTTTGGCCGCTGAACTTTAACTTGGGTCATGGCTCATGCCGATTTTGTCCATCTTCATCTGCACACCGAGTATTCCCTGCTCGATGGCGCCTGCCGTCTGGACCGGCTGATGGAAAAGGCCAAGGAGCTTCAGTTTCCCGCCCTGGCCATTACGGACCACGGCGCCCTTTACGGCGCGGTCGATTTTTACAAGGCAGCCCGCGAACACGGCCTGAAGCCGATCATCGGTTGCGAGGTGTATGTCGCGCCAGGGAGCCGTTTGGAAAGGAAGGCCGCTCCCGGCGGCGGGGACGCCTATCACCACCTCGGATTGCTGGCCCGGGACGAAACCGGCTATAAGAACCTCATCCAGCTCGCCACCAAGGCCCAGTTGGAAGGTTATTATTACAAACCGCGCATTGATAAGGAAATCCTCGCCGCCCACAAGGAGGGTCTGGTGGCCATGTCGGGCTGTCTGGCCAGCGAAATCCCGGAGTTGATCGTCCAGGAACAATTCAGCAAGGCGCGCGACACCATCGACTGGTTCAAGCAAACCCTCGGCGCGGACAATTTCTACCTCGAACTCCAGAACCACGGCATTCCCGAACAAGCCCAGGTCAATCGCCACCTCATCCAATGGGCCAAAGAATTCGGCCTCAAATTGGTGGCGACGAACGACGTTCATTACGTCGAAAAAGCGCATTCCCACGCCCACGATTGCCTGATCTGCATCGGCACGCAAAGCCTGCTGAGTGACACCAAACGGATGCACTACAAACCGGAACAGTTCTATTTGCGTTCCGCCGAGGAAATGAAAGCTCTGTTCAGCGAAGTCCCCGAAGCCGTGCGCAACACCCTGGAGGTGGCCGAGAAGTGCAATCTGGAGATTGAATTTGGCAAACTGCATTACCCCATTTTCAAGCCCGTAGGCATCACTCGCGAAGCCATGCTGCGCCAGCTTGTGGTCGAAGGCCTGGAACGCAGGTACAGCATTCACGCCCGCTCCGAATCCTCCACCATTGTTGCCACAGGCATTGACGACCCGCGAAAGCTGCCCAACGCGCCCCAGGATCCCGCCCAGCCGGCCGATGCCGCCGCCGGCGTCAAAGCCGTGATGAGCCGCCTTGAAACCGAGTTGAAGGTCATCGAGAAAACCGGATTCATCAGTTACTTCCTCATCGTGGGCGATTTTATCCGATATGGCCGCAGCAAGGGCGTGACGTGCGTGGCCCGTGGCTCCGCCGGCGGTTCCATTGTCACTTACTTGTTGGAGATTTCCAACGTCGATCCCATCCGCTACGGCCTGCTCTTCGAGCGTTTCCTTAATCCTGAGCGCGTCAATCCGCCGGATATCGACATCGATTTCGCCGATGACCGGCGCGGCGACGTGATCGAATATGTGCGCGAAAAATACGGGCGCGATTCCGTGGCGCAAATCATCACCTTTGGCACCATGGGGGCCAAATCCGTCCTGCGCGACGTGGGCCGGGTAATGGGCTTGAGTTACGGCGAGTGCGACCGGCTGGCGAAAATGGTTCCCAATGAATTGAAGATGACGCTGAACAAGGCGCTGGAACAAAATCCGGAATTCAAGCAGGCCTACGAAGAGGAGGAACAGACCCATGAACTGGTCGATACCGCCCTTGTCCTGGAGGATTTGACCCGCAACGCCTCCGTCCATGCCGCCGGCGTGGTCATCGGCGACCAACCCCTGGTCAACCTGCTCCCGCTCAAGAAGGACGAGGACGGCGCCATCGTCACGCAATACGCCATGGAGGCGGTGGGGGATCTGGGGCTGCTCAAGATGGACTTCCTCGGCCTCAAGACGCTGACCGTCATCCGCAAGACCTGCGAATTGGCGCGGCAAAACCGCGGCGTGGAAATTCCAATTGACAACCTGCCGCTGGATGACGCCAAAACCTACGATCTGCTCAACAAGGCCAACACCATCGGCATTTTCCAATTGGAATCCGGCGGGATGCGCGATTTGTGCCGCAAATTCCAGATCAGTTCCATCGAGCACATCACGGCCCTGGTCGCGCTCTATCGCCCCGGGCCGATGGAGCTGATCCCGGATTTCATCAAGCGCCGCCACGGCGAGATCAAAATCGAGTATGAACATCCCCTGCTCGAGCCGTTGAGCAAGGAGACTTACGGCGTGCTGATCTACCAGGAGCAGGTGATGCAGGCGGCGCAGGTGCTGGCCGGTTTCACCCTGGGCGCAGCCGACCTGCTGCGCCGCGCCATGGGCAAAAAGAAGGCCGAGGAAATGGCCCGCCAGCGCGAAGCCTTCGTCAAGGGCTGCGCCAAAGTCAATAATATTCCGGCCGCGCGGGCCAATGAGATTTTCGATTTGCTGGAAAAGTTCGCCGGCTACGGCTTCAACAAGTCCCACGCCGCCGCTTATGCCGTTGTCGCCTACCAGACCGCCTGGCTCAAGGCCAATTATCCCGTGGAATTTTTCTCCGCGCTCATGACCAACGACATGAATGACCTGGCCAAATTGAGCCTGCTCATTGGCGAAGCGCGCCTTTCCGGCATCGAAGTGCTGCCTCCCCATGTCAATCAAAGCGACGTCTTTTTCAGCCCCAGCCCGGGCGGCAGCGGCGCCATGGCCATCCGCTTCGGCCTGGCCGCCATCAAGGGCGTTGGCCAGGGGGCGGTCGAGAGCCTGCTCGCCCCGCGCCAGGCGGGAAAGTTCAACTCCCTGGCCGATTTGTGCCAGCGGGTCGATGCCCGCACCGTCAACCGCCGGGTGCTGGAAGCCTTGATCAAATCCGGGGCCTGCGATTGTTTTGGCGAGAATCGCGCGACAATGTTCGCGAAAATCGACCTGGTGCTGCGGCGCGCCGCCAGCATCATCCAGGACCGCCAGGTCAAACAAGAAACGATGTTTGGCCTGCTGGAGGAGCGGGCCGAAGACCATCCCGAACCGGAAAAACAACTGCCCGAGTGGCCGCAGCACGAATTGCTGCAACACGAACGCGAGCTGTTGGGCTTTTATGTCACCGGCCATCCTTTGACGCCCTTCGTGCCCATCCTGGAAAAATATGCCGTTCACACCACCGGCCAACTGGCCGCCCTCGACAACCACACCATGACCCGCATCGGCGGCCTGGTGACCGAGACGCAAAAAGGCGTTTCAAAAAAGAGCGGCAAACCCTATGCCATGGTCACGCTGGAAGATTTGGAAGGCTCGGTGCAAATCCTGTGCCTTAACGAAAATTACGATAAGTTCATCAACCTCGTTACCCCGAATGCCGCCCTCCTTGTCACCGGCGAAGTCAATCGTTCCGAGGACAAGGCGAAAATTTTCCCCCAGGAAATCGTCGCGCTGGAGGACGCTCCCCACCTCTACACCAAACAAGTGCATTTGCGCCTGCAAACGGCCCATTTGACGCCAGCCGATTTCGACGCGGTGCGGGAATTGAGCGAAGCGCATCGGGGCAAATGCCCGTTGTTTCTCTGCCTGAAGTGGCCCGGTGGCGAGATCGTTTTCATCCAGGCGCACCAGAATTACTCCGTCAAACCCACCGCCGCGCTGCAACAAGCCGTGGACGAAAAGTTCGGAGAAGACACCTACTACGCCAAAGTGGATGCCGCCCTTCCGCAACGCACGCCGCGGCAGTGGGAGAGGAGACGCGGCGGCAACGGCGGCGAATAACGATGAAACAACGGCGGTTCGACAGGACCTCGCCCAGCCGTAAATTAAGTTTTTGAACCCGGTTCGGTCTTTTCGCCCGCGTCCCTCCAACCCGTGATGCCGGCGGTCAGATGCTTGATATTCGTGTAGCCGAGCTTTTTGGCCGCTTCGGCGGCGGCGCGATACGCGACACATTGCGGATTGCCGCAATAGGCGACCACCAGCTCGTTCTTGTCCTTGGGCAGGACGCCGGCCAAATTATCCTTCTGGGAGGAAAAGTCGATGGCGCCGGGAATATGCCCCTTTTGCCACGATTCCGCGCCATTGGCGTCGAGCAACGCAACCTGCTTCGAGGCCAGGGCCGCCTTAAGATCGGAAATGGTGATGGTGGGAAATTCGGCCGCATATGCGCTGGCCGCGAGAACGAACGCCGCCGCAAAAGCAAATAATTTTTTCATACGTAATCAACGATAATTAACCATAACAACAATAATACCTCCCCGCCATAATGCAACCCGAAATTGCGCGTCTGCCGCGTAGTTTTCAAAACAGGAATTTTTTGGAGTTAGCAAAACAGGAATTTTTCATTTGGGCCGATCGGTGAAAAGAAGCGCCGGTTTTTCTCTGACATTGGGCGGAGCGGCCAAAACGGAGTG
>Ga0224554_1000502_pt1 | contig 32107 bp, 26 predicted proteins | sample 714S22024metaG_FD_180666 | JGI IMG/M metagenome (GOLD analysis project Ga0224554, IMG submission 180666) | Peat soil microbial communities from Stordalen Mire, Sweden - 717 S2 20-24 | ecosystem: Environmental > Terrestrial > Soil > Wetlands > Peat | place: Sweden: Norrbotten County, Stordalen...
ATCCACCGCCTGCTGGTATGTGAAGGACTTTAAGGGTGGCAAAGCCAGTTTGGCGATGAATCTGGATTTCAATGGCCAAATGATTTCGCTCACCGAATCCGGCCCGTTCGATGTTTATCGGCCAAAAACCTCTTTTGTTCCAACTTATCACGGAACACCTCAAGTAGTCGCAACCAACGGCGTTTTGACTTTAAGGCATCATGATATGAGCTTTAAGCATTATATTCAAAGCGACTTTCCCGGAGTGGCGGGTTATGTTCAGCTTGTTAATGGCAGTTGGCTAACAGACCCGGAAGGCATTCCGTTGATAGGCACAGAACTTGACGGTAAACTCGGAGATTTCCCGAGGGGAACCCCGTCAATTAATCCCACTCTCATTGGGTATTCCATTGGCGCGGCTTATTTTTATGATGCGCCTTCGTTACCGTTGTCGGATAATGCCACCACCACCGAAGAAAAATTAGAATTTAGCACATATCTAATGTTCAAACCCAACGGTTCCGGGAATATATTTGTCCCATTGCGTCTGGTTAATTGGGAACTCAACGATGCTGCATCACCCAACAGTAGCGGCGGGTGGACTCCCAGCGGTTCTGCAACCATTACAGGCAACACAGACAACGACACCACAACTTTTCCACAATGGACGCGAACATATACTGGTGGATTTTGAACAACACTGAAAGACCATTATGAAGACACAACTCATCCGACTGGTTTTAATTATCATGGGACTGAACAGTTGTCTGATATGCGCGGCGCAGCCTACCAATAAAGTGATTCAAACAGACCCACACTTGCTCGCTCATACTCCCGGAGCTTACATTGAAGGGCCAAATGGAGAAATGATTTGGGATACCAATAATTATTGGCAAGGCACTTGGAAGGGTAGCACCAATGGTTGGGGGGTGAAACTGGTTTTTTTTCATACCAACACGCCCAATGTGGGCGTGTTGGTTGGCATCGGGCGCATTGCAATAATATCTGGAGACGATGCGGATTGTTTTTGCACGCCTGATGACAAATTCGAAAAATTTGAACTGTTGACGCCTGATGGGGCAGTTGTTCGGCCCAAAGAGGGCAAATCGTTAGAGGAAGATTACCCTCAACAAATATCAGTCGGGGCGTATCCTAGGTTTTTGGATGGTAGAATCAAAACTTTAGACTTCGGAATTGTCACCAATGGCGCGCCAGACTCTGTGGGTAATTATAGATTAAATGATATTTATTCAATTACCAACGAGGGTGATTACACGCTTACTGTTCGACCAGTCATATACAAGGACAAGAATGATGTAAGCGAGGATAGGGACATGGCAGCCACAAATCTTTTTGACCGTGTAGATTTGCCTTCGGTCTCCGCAAAAATTCATCTTGTGCCGCCCCCGCAAGACGGCAACCAATAGCAAGGCATGAGCCTCCTATTTGAAAAACAATACCGAAAGCGGCTTCACGTTACTCGCCTGCCCTGTCCTTGCGGAGAGGAGTTTTCACTTATCATTCCGAACGTCTCAAGACACGGGCCACCCACATCCAGTCCTGTCCAAGTCAACCTCATCGTTTCCCTGCCGCAATTTGGCAACATTCATCCGATAACCAACGGCCTTGTGATGAGCGGCTCCGGCGGCAATCCCGGCGCCACTTATTATCTGCTCACCTCGACCAACGCCGCCAGACCGCTGACCAACTGGACACGGCTGCTGACCAACCAGTTTGACGCCGGCGGCAATTTCTCCGTCACCAATCCGCCCGCCACCAACCGTCAAAGTTTCTATCGGCTGCAACTGCAATAACCTTGCGCCCTGCCGTGCTTCCGCAAAAATCAGCGCGTGAACGAAAAATTTGCCGCCGCCATCCGCCGCTTCGACGAGGAAAATTCCCGCGATCCAAATTCCGAAAATGGCCGTCCGCGCGAACTGCTTTATGCCGAACGCCTGACGAATTGGGTTTTGAAACTTTGCCCCGATGCCTCCGAACCGCTGCGCCTGGCCGCGCGCTGCCAGCACATCCGCCGCTGGGAAAGCCCGCGTGAAAATTATCCCATGACCCGCGCCGGTTATCTGAAATGGCGCGCCGACCTGAAAAAATTCCACGCCGAAAAATCCGGCGACATCCTCCGCGAAACCGGCTGCGACGACGACACCATCCGCCGCGTGCAGGATTTGAACCTGAAAAAGAATTTTCCCGCCGACCCCGAAGTCCGCGTGCTCGAAGACGCGCTGTGCCTCGTGTTCCTGGAATTTCAATTCGCCGCGCTCGCCGCCAAAAGCGACGACGAAAAAATGATCAACGCCGCCCGCAAGTCATGGGAAAAAATGACCGGGGCCGCCCGCGCCGAGGCGTTGAAATTAAATTTCGGCGAGCGGGAAAAAGTCTTGCTCCAACGCGCGCTTAACGGCTGAATCTTCACGAAACTATGCCGCTACCTGACAGTTCTGCGGATTGACTGTTAAACGGTTTGGGAAAACGCCGCCGGTCATCGTAATTGAATGACTTGCCGTTCGCCTTGATAGACAGCGGTATTGTCCGGGTTGCCGGTGGTTTCCACGCCGGTTCCATGATCTTTCCCCACTATGATGAGGTTGAAACTGCGTTGCTTCAACATGCCGGGAAATGATCCGATCCGGTCATCAATGGTGAGCTGGCGCTTGGCGTCATCCCAGTGAAAGGCAATGGTGGCGTGGACACCTTTCTCATAATTGTAGTTGTCGTTCTCGTCTTCATACAGCGTGAAGCTGCCGTCCGCGCCGGGATAAATCCGCAATTCAACGGGGTCAGCCGGTTTTTCAGCCGCGTATTGGATGAACGGACCCAGCGGGATGATGGAACCCGCCCGGACCAGCAGAGGGATTTTATCAATGCCGGCATCGGCGTTGATGGTTTGGCCGCCCGAAATTATCTGACCGGTCCAAAAATCATACCACCGGGTTCCCGCCGGCAGATAGACCGGCCGGGTCTGCTTCCTCGGTTCAACAATTTTTTCCCTGGCGAAAATAGCAGGGGTTTTCCAAAACAACTGGGACTTGAACGCGCCGAGAACTGAATTGGCCGTCTCACAGGCAAAGTCGTATTCTTTTCCGGCCTGGAGTTCCACCGGGATGGTATAGGCTTCCGTCCCGACGTAATTGTTGTGAATCTCCTTGCCGTCGAGAAAGACCCGTTTCGGACCAAAGCTGATGAAATGGAAGCGATAGCTTCCCGTCTCGGTGGGAACCAGCTTGCCTTCCCAGCGCATCGAGAACTTGGGGCTGGTGATATAGTCCGGCCAGCCGGTGAACCAGTAGAGGCTGACGTTGGTCTCCACCTGTTCGTGGATGAGCTTTCCAAAATGGTCGTCGCCATAGTATCTGGCGGTCAGGCCCGGCTGGCCGTCTTGCGTGCGGAAAAATTCCGGCGCGATGGGGATGCTCGGCTCCGGCGGGCGGTGGAGCATATATTCCGTCACCGGACAGACCATGATGGCCGGTCCAAACATGAACTGGTCGTCCAGGCCATAGGTTTTCTTGTCCGAGGTAAAATCCATGGGCAGTCCGCGCATGATGGTATAACCGCTGTCGGTCACCTGCCAGGCGAGCGAGTAAATATAGGGCAGCAGGCGATAGCGCAGGTTGTCAAACTTGACGAGGACATTGGTGAACTCGCCGAACTCCCAGATTTCACGCGGCGTTTCGGAGCCGTGGGAACGGAAGATCGGACAAAAGGCGCCGAACTGGAACATGCGCGTGTAAAGCTCCTGATAGGCGGGATCCTTGCCGCCGCCGGGGAACACCCCGCCATAGCTGCCGATGTTGAAAGCGCCGATGTCAAACGTCCAATACGGGATTCCAGCCAGGCTGTGATTGATGCCGGCGGAGATTTGCTTCCGGAAGACATCCCAGTTCGCGCCAATGTCACCCGACCAGGTCGTGGCGGCGGCCCGTTGCTGGCCGGCGAAGGTCGAACGGGTCAGAATATAAACCCGTTTCTGATCGGTCGCCTGCCGCTGATGCTGGTAAATCGCCTCGGTATCAACCAGCGGATAGGTGTTGAGATAGCGGGCAAAGGAACCGAGATGGTTGGTTCCCACCCGTTTCATTTCATACTCTTCTGATTCCTTGGTGATGGCATTGACGATGTCTGGCTCGGTCGAGTCCATCCACCAGCCGTCAATTCCTTTGGAAAACAAGCCTTGGTTGATATATTGCCAATACAAGTCGTCCGCCGCCGGATTATAGGCGTCAAAGTATTTGAAGTTGGCCCAGCCGACCGTTGGGTATAGGTAGCCTCTTTGCTCCATGTCCTTGTAAATCGGTGTGGCGGCGCCCAGCCCGGCCCAGATGGAGATCATCAGATGGAAATTTTCACCGTGAAGAATGTCAATCATTCCCTTCGGGTCGGGATAGGTATTGGGATCAAAAAACATGCCGCTCCAGTTGGCATTGCCGCCCCAGTAGTTCCAATCCTGAACGATGCCATCAATGGGAATCTGGCGCTGGCGATACTCCTGCGCGACACCCAGCAGCTCGTCACGAGTTGCATAATGCTCCTTGCTTTGCCAGTAACCATAAGCCCACTTGCCATACATGGGAGCCTGGCCCGTAAGATTTCTGTATCCGGCGATGACCGCATCCATGTCTTTTCCATAAATGAAGTAGTAGTCGAGGTTGTCCGCCACTTCGGACCACAGCGATGTTTTTTTCTGGTCGTCAGAAAAAATCGTTTTGGAATAATTGTCCCAGAATATTCCATAACCCCTGGTTGAAACAAGAAACGGCGTGACGGCTTGAGTATTGGCCTGCACCAGCTTGACCGTGCGCCCGCGATAGTTCATGTAACCGGACTGGTGCTGGCCCAGGCCGTAAATGCCTTCATCCCGCGTCAGCGTAAAATTCTGCCCGACGCTGAAGGCATTCGTTTCATAATTGATCTGAATCGGAGTGATGACGGGTGCGCCCTGCTCCTGGAGCAAATTTTGACTGCTGCTGGTCAGATATTGAATCGCCCCGTCGCGCCTGGCCAGCCGCAAAGTGATTTTTTCCGAAGACAGCATGACGGTTCGGGCGTCTTCTTCAAACCGGATGTTCAGATTCGGCACATTTGTCTGAATCACCACCAGGCTCGCCTTTTGAGAGGTTCCCTCCGTCCGCCACTTGAGCACTCGCACGGTGTCGTCCGCATAGAACTGCACCTTTACATTCAGGTCACCCGTGTTTAATAGGAAACCGTTTTGGATGCGTTGCAGTTCCGGCAATCGTTGTCCCGCCGCCACAGGTTTTGTCTGGCAGGATGTCAGCAGCAAGCTCAAGCCGAGGGCGCACCACCACCGGGCTGGAAGCAAAAGATTTTTGTTCATGGGAAAATTCCGGGCCTGAAAATACAAAATTCAATCGCATGAATCAACCTCCAAGCGGACAAATCCGGGCTGAAATTGATTTGTGTCCCTGAAAAACGGACGTTACTGGTTGACATCGGAAAATATATGAATGATGATTCATTTATTGAATTTTCAATCAGATAAAAATTCACGGCGGTCCGGCCGTCGCGAACGCGAGAAGCTGCGGCGCGCGCAGGACATTCTGTCCGCCGCCGAACGGGTTTTCGCCGTTCATGGGTTTGATGTCGCCACCATCGAACAGATCGCGCGGGAGGCGGAGTATGCAACCGGAACGATCTATCTTTATTTCAAGGATAAAAACGCCCTCTACGCCGCGCTCCTGGCGAACAAGCTTTCGGCCATGGTGGACCGCGTGGAAAACGCCGCGCAAGCGCCCGCGCCCGCTGCTCCGGCGGACCGGCTGCGCGACGCCATCCAGGCGCAGTTCGAGTTCCATGATGCCAACCGCGCATTTTTTGAAGTGCTGATGCGGCATCACAAGGGGCCGCCGCCCGCCGGCACGGCGGATTGGAAACGGATCGGGCAGACCTTGAAGCGTCACCATGCGGTTCTGTCGGATTTGATCGCACGGTTGCAGCGGCAGAAAATCATCCGCAAAGGCGACGCCCATGATTTTGCCACGGCGCTGCTCGGCATGGTCGTTCACCTGACGCGCGGCGCGATGAAAGACGGCAGGCAGCCGCTCGCCGCGAAAACGGATTTTGTATTTCAATTGTTTATGACCGGCGCGCATCGCGCCTGACGATTTTTATGAAGCCAATGTCCAACTTAAAATTTACCGGCCAGTTGCTGCTCGCCGCCAGCTTGCTGGCCGTCGCCGGCTGCTCGAAACATTCGTCGGCAACAACTTTGGAAACCGCCGCCGCCGGGCGCGGCAACCTCACGCAAAAAATCACCGCCACGGGTTTGTTGAGCGCGGTGAAAAGCGTGGATGTTGGCAGCCAGATTTCCGGGACGATTTTGAAATTGTTTGTGGACTTCAATTCCATCGTCACCAACGGCCAGGTCATCGCGCAGATTGACCCGGCGCTCTATCAGGCCAATGTCCACCAGACGCAGGGCAACCTCGACAACGTCAAGGCCGCGCGCGAACTCGCGCACATCAACGAGGCGCGCGAAAAAACCCTGCTCGACGGCAAACTCGTTTCACAGTCGGATTACGACCAGGCCATTGCCAGCCTGCATCAAGCCGACGCCAGCGTGGAAATCTGGGAGGCGGCGCTGGAAAATGCCAGGGCAAACCTCAACTACTGCACCATCTATTCGCCGATTGACGGCGTGGTCATTGCGCGCAAGCTCGATGTCGGCCAGACGGTGGCGGCGGCGTTCAACACGCCGGTGCTCTTCACCATCGCCAACGACCTCACCAAGATGAACATTGACGCCAGCGTTTCCGAGTCGGACATCGGGCAGGTGAAAAACGGCCAGACGGCGGAATTCACCGTGGACGCTTTTCCCGAGGATGTGTTTCAAGGCCGGGTCGTGCAGGTCCGCAAATCACCTTCCACCGTCAACAATGTCGTCACTTACGACGTGATCATCGCGGTGGACAATCCCGGGCAAAAACTTTTTCCCGGCATGACGGCGGACGTTTCGATTCTCGTCGCCGAGCGGAAAGATGTCCTGAAAATTCCCAACGCCGCGCTGCGCTTCGTGCCGCCGGACGACGTCAAGGTTGACAACGCGGACGATGCTTCGCCGACGAATCAAATTTCCTCCGCGCCCGTCACCGCGCCCAACCAGCGCGTGATTTATGTTTCATCCGGCACGCCGAAAGAACCGCGCCTGAAAATGTTGCGCGTGAAAATCGGCGCGGACGACGGGGCCGACACGGAAATTCTCGACGGCCTGCGCGAAGGCGAGGCGGTTGTGACCGCCGCCTTGTCCGGCGCAACCCAGCCGCTCCACCATCCGGGGCCGCCGCCATGAGCGATCCGGCCGATAAACCAGCGCCACCGGTGATTTTTCTGGACGCCGTCCACAAAATTTACCGCTCCGGCGAAGTGGACGTTCACGCCGTGCGCGGCGTCACGCTTGCCATCTCCCAAGGCGAATTCGTCGCCGTCATGGGTGCGAGCGGTTCGGGAAAATCCACGCTGATGAACATCCTCGGCTGCCTGGATCGTCCGACGAAAGGCCGCTATATGCTGGATGGAATTGCCGTTTCCGAATTGAACCGCAAGCAGCTTTCCGTCCTGCGCAATCACAAGCTCGGCTTCGTCTTTCAAAGTTTCAACCTGCTCGCGCGCACCACCGCGCTGGAAAATGTCGAGCTGCCGATGTTTTACAGCAACAAGTTTCTTTCGCTCCGGCAGCAAAAAGAAAGCGCGCTGAAGGCCCTGGAAAAAGTCGGGCTGACGGATCGCGCCACCCATCATCCCAGCCAGTTGTCCGGCGGCCAGCAGCAGCGCGTCGCGCTCGCCCGCGCACTGGTCAACGAGCCGGAAGTCATTTTGGCCGACGAGCCGACCGGCAACCTCGACAGCCGCACGAGCATTGACATCATGGGCGTCTTTCAATCGCTCAACGACGCCGGCATCACCATCGTCATGGTCACGCACGAACTCGACATCGCCTCCTACTGCAAGCGCATCATCATCATGCGCGACGGCGAGATTTTGAGCGACGAGCCGAACCCAAACCGCCGTCGGGCGGCGGACGAACTCGCGTTGCTGAACCAGCGGGAACGCCGCGTCAAACTCGCCTCATAATTTCATCGTGACGCAACTGCTCCAGATCCTTTTCATCCGCCCCGCGCGCACCGCGCGGCTCGCGCTGCGCGCCCTGCGCCGGAACAAGTTGCGCTCCTCGCTGACCGGCCTGGGCATCATCATCGGCGTCGCCGCCGTCGTCGCGATGGTCGCCATCGGCAACGGCGCGCGGGCGTCCATCGAATCGAAAGTTTCCTCGCTCGGCCAGAACCTGCTGATGGTCTTTGCCGGCAGCAGCCGGAACGGTGGCGTCAATGCCGGCCTCGGCAGCGCCAGCACGCTTACGCTGGCCGACGCGGAAGCGATGGGCAAGGAAGTGCCGGACGTGATCGCCGTCAGCCCGGAAGTCCGCACCGCCGGCCAGGCCATCGCCAATGGCCACAACTGGTCCACGCAAATTTCTGGCGAGTCCGCGCAATACCTGTCCATCCGCAGTTGGGATCTTGCGGCGGGAACGATGTTCACCGACCGCGACATCCGCACGGCGGCCAAGGTCGCCGTCATCGGCTCGAAGACGGCGGCGCAACTTTTCGGCCCGGAAAATCCCATCGGCCGCGTCGTGCGCGTAAAGTCAATTCCGTTCGTCATCATCGGCCTGCTCACGAGCAAGGGCGCGGGCATGGGCGGCAACAACCAGGACGACATTTTGATCGTGCCTTACACGACCGCGATGAAGCGGCTTACCGGCGACAAATATCTGAAGTCCGTCAACCTTGAAATTTCCAGCTCCGGCCGCATGGCAACCGCGCAGCAACAAATCACCAATCTTCTCCGGCAGCGCCATAATTTATCAGCCGGCAAGGACGATGATTTCAGCATCCTCAACCAGAAGGAAATCGCCGACACCGTCGGCACCATTTCCACGGTCATCACGCTGCTGCTCGGCTCCGTCGCGGGAATTTCCCTGCTCGTCGGCGGCATCGGCATCATGAACATCATGCTTGTCAGCGTGACCGAGCGGACGCGCGAAATCGGCATCCGCATCGCCGTCGGCGCGCAGCCGCAGGACATTCTGCTCCAGTTTCTCATTGAGGCCGTCACGTTGAGCCTGTTCGGCGGCACCATCGGCGTCCTGATCGGGTTCGGCGCGGCGCGGCTCGCGTCGTTGCTGGTCGGTTTTGACGCCGTCGTCTCGCCCGGCTCGGTGCTGCTCGCGTTCAGCGTAAGCGCGGCCATCGGGATTTTCTTCGGATTTTATCCCGCGCGCCGCGCCGCCGCCATGGATCCCATCGAGGCGTTGCGTTATGAATAAATGACTTGTTGCTCTGTAGAAATCATTTCATTAACACCGCGTTTTAACGCGGTGACCCACGATCGCGCCCAAGCAAAACCGTTTAAACGGTTTTTTCCCGCCTCACCTTTTGCACCCGGCTCAAGCCGGGTGTTAATGGGAAGTTTTCTACAAAGCAATAACTTGTCTGGCCTGTCCCGCAGGAACCGCATCCGATCCTCATCAACGAATACGAGTGGACGTGGCTCAACCGTGACGGCAGCCCGGCCGGATTGGCCAAAAAATCCGCGCCGGTTTTTGCCTCGGCCGCGCGGTGTGCCGGCCATTAAAATTCGCCGCAAAGATTTGCCTCGAAAATTTATCGCCGCACCCGCATCCTGAATTCATTCCATGAAACTGCACGCGCTTGACCTCGCCATCATCGTCAGCTACTTCGTGACCATCATCCTCGTCGGCCTGTGGGTTTCGCGGCGCGGCGTCAAGGATCTGGACTCCTATTTTCTCGGCGGAAAAAAACTGCCGTGGTATCTGCTTGGCGTGTCGGACGCGTCGGGGATGTTCGACATCAGCGGCACGATGTGGCTGGTCTCCGTGCTGTTCCTCTACGGCCTCAAGAGCATCTGGCTGCCGTGGGTGTGGCCGACGTTCAACCAGATTTTCCTGATGATGTTCATGAGCGCATGGCTGCGGCGCTCGAACGTCCTGACCGGCGCGCAATGGATGCAGACGCGCTTCGGCAACGACCGGGGCGGCACGCTGGCGCACTTGAGCGTCGTGTTCTTCGCGCTGGTCAACGTCATCGGCCTGCTCGCCTATGCGTTCAAGGGCATCGGCAAGTTCGCCTCCGGGCTGCTGCCGTGGCATTTCACGACGGCGACCACGGGAATTTTCACCGACGACAACATCTACGCGATGATCCTCATGGGTCTCACGTCGCTCTACGCCATCAAGGGCGGCATGGTCAGCGTGGTCATCACCGAGGTCATGCAATTCACCATCCTCACGCTCACCGCGCTGACCATCGGCATCATCGCCATCATCAAGGTTTCGCCCGACATGATCGCGCACAACATTCCGGCCGGCTGGCTGAATCCATTTTTCGGCTGGAAGCTGGATCTCAACTGGAACGGCATCCTCGACACCGCCAAGGCCGCGATAAAAAACGATGGCAATGATTTCTTCTCGATCATCTTCGGCCTGATGTTTTTCAAGGGCGTGCTCGCCAGCCTTGCCGGACCCGCGCCGAACTACGATATGCAGCGCATCCTCGCCACCCGCAATCCGCGCGAGGCGAGCCTGATGAACGGCATGGTGACGCTGGTGCTGATGTTTCCGCGCTACATGATGATTGCGGGCATCACGGTTCTCGCGCTGGCATTTTGTATGCCGGAGTTGCGCTCGCAAACGACGCCGGATTTTGAAAAAATTCTGCCGAACGTGCTCCAGTATATCCCGACGGGCGTCGTAGGTTTCCTGCTCGCCGGACTTGCCGCCGCGTTCATGTCCAATTTCGCCGCCACGCTCAATGCCGCGCCAGCGTATGTGGTGAATGATATTTACAAGCGCTTCATCAACGCGAACGCGGGTGGCAAAAAGGAAGTTGCCATGAGCCGCATCGTTTCGCTGGTGTTCCTCGTCATCGGCGTTTGCTTCGGCATTTTTTCGTTGAGCATCACGAAGGTAATGATGTGGCTCGTGGGCGGACTTTACGGCGGCTATGTGCTGGCGAACGTCCTCAAATGGTATTGGTGGCGGTTCAACGGCTACGGCTATTTCTGGGGCATGATGACGGGCATCTTGAGCGCGATGCTCGTTCCCGAATCGCCTTACTTCCGGGGCTTCGCAAATATTGTTTTGGGCCACAGCGTCAGCAACACGCTCTATTTGTTTCCGTTCATCCTCGGCTGCTCCGTCCTCGGCTGCTTCGCCGGCACGCTGCTGACCAAGCCGGAAGACGACGCGGTGCTGAAGAAATTTTACAAGGCGGTGAACCCGTGGGGCTGCTGGGGACCAATCCGCGCGAAGGTCATGGCGGAAGATCCCAGCTTTAAGCCCAATCACAACTTCGTCCATGACATGACCAATGTCGCCGTCGGCATTGGCTGGCAGCTTTGCCTCGTCGCGCTGCCCATTTTTATCGTCCTCAAACAGTGGTCGTGGTCGGGCGGCATCCTCGTCCTGCTTGTCGCCACCTCGGTTTATATGAAGTTCAACTGGTATGACAAGCTGGAGAAAGCCTGACTGTAAGACAGGCGTCGCGCCTGGCTCATTTTTTTTGAATCCGATAAATTTCAACCAATTAACCAACGACAAGACGATGATTTCTTTATTTTCAAAAAAAATACGGAGACAGGCGCGACGCCTGTCCTACGCAATTGGCATCTTCGCCTTCCTGGCTACAATGCCGGTTATGGCTTCAGAAACTCCGTTGCAAAATTTCATCGCCGCGCGCGGCGACCAGTTGTTCGACGGCGACAAACCGTTCCGGTTTATTTCCTTCAACATTCCGAACCTGCTGCTGGTCGAGGATAATTTGCCATTCGCCGAAACGAACGCATGGCGGCTGCCGGATGCGTTTGAAATCACCGACGCGCTCGCCACCGTGCGGCAGATGGGCGGAACCGTCGTGCGCACCTATTCGATCACGGTGGTGCGCGGAGACAATCCGCCGGCTGCAGTCAGCATGGTGCTCGCGCCGGGAAAATTCAACGAGGAGCCGTTTGTCACGATGGATCGCGTGTTGCAGACCGCCAACGAACAGGGCGTGCGCCTCGTCATTCCGCTGGTCAACAACTGGCCGTGGATGGGCGGTCGCCCGCAATACGCCGACTTTCGCGGCAAAGGCCAGAACGATTTCTGGACCGACCCGCAGCTCATCGCCGACTTCGAGCAGACAATTAAGTTCGTTCTCACGCGCACGAACACGCTGACCGGCGTGCGCTATTGCGATGACAAGGCGATTTTGTGCTGGGAAACCGGCAACGAAGTTCAATCTCCCGCCGCGTGGACGCGCGAAATCGCGAGTTACGTAAAAAGTCTGGACACGAATCATCTCGTCATGGACGGCGGCTCGATTCAGTCCGCGCTCACCATTCCCGATGTGGATATCGTCACCACGCATCATTATCCCGGCGGACGCAACCAGCGCACGTTCGCCGATCTCATCCGGCAAAACGCCGAACTCGCGAAAGGAAAAAAACCTTACGTCGTCGGCGAATTCGGTTTTGTCAGCACCGCACAGATGGCCGATGCCATGCAGGCAATCCAAGACACCGGCATTTCCGGCGGATTGCTGTGGAGCCTGCGTTTCCACGACCGCGACGGCGGCTTCTACTGGCACAGCGAAGGCGCGGGCGGAAATGTTTTCAAGGCGTTTCACTGGCCGGGTTCGCCCGTCGCCGATGCTTATGATGAAATCAATCTCATGGCCGTCGTCCGCACCAACGCTTTCGCCATTCGCAGATTGTCCGTGCCGGAAATTCCAATTCCAGCGCCGCCAAACCTGTTGCTTATCACCGATGCCGGCGCGATTTCATGGCAGGGTTCGATTGGCGCGGCAACTTACACGGTCGAACGCGCGCCGAAAACCGGCGGGCCGTGGACGATTGCCGGAAAAAACATTGATGAAAGTTCCGCGCAATATCATCCGCTGTTTTCCGACGAGTCCGCGCCAAAGGGAAACTGGTTTTACCGCGTCCGCGCGGAAAATGAAACGGGAACCTCCGAGCCGTCAAATGTCGTCGGCCCGGTGAACGTCGCGCAGGTGACTTTCGTGGACGAACTCGCTGATTTGAAAAAAGCGAACGCCGTGCAGGGCAATCTGACGATTCAATTGACCGACAGCCGCAAGGCCAAGGAAGACGCGCGACGCGCGGCGGGCAAAGCCGGCGACGCACTGATTTATCAGCTTCCGAATTCCGTGGCAGGCTTTCGCGTTTTCGCATTTTTCCCGAACGAGGTCGCGGATTTGAAATTCTCCGTTTCAAAAGACGGCAAAACTTTTCAAGCCGTGAAAGCCAGCAAAGAAAATTATTATGCCGGTGCGGGCGATTACAATTACTGGAAGCCCGTGCTTTACCACGCAGAAAAAATCGGCGCAGCCGGAACATTTCTAAAAATCGAACTCACTGGCGAAACCCAAATCGGCCGCGTGGAAATCGTTCACGCGCCGGTGAAAAAATGATTGCATCTAAATCCGGTGGCGACGGTGCTGCCGCACCGTCGCGGCGGGCGGGTCGAAGGCCGTTGACCCGGGCAATGGCTGGACAGGTATCGTGATGGAATGTGTGCCCCGGCCAGAAAACCATTGCCCGGTGGCGGACCGGTTCCAACCAGCCCGCAAAAAATGTTGAGGGTCGTTGGTTGAGAGTTGATGGCTTTGAAGATTTCACCCTTCGGCATTTTTCTCACGCCCTCAACCCTCAACCTTCAACTTGCCCGGTCAGGTCGCCATCAGCGACACCGTGGCGCTCCAGTCGCTGTATTGCGTGGAGCCGCCCACTGCGCGGATGCGCACGTTGTAGATGGTTCCCGGCGTGAGGTTTTTCAGGATGATGTTCTTGGTGTTGGGATAGATGCCCGCCTCCTGCCACGCGCCCGTGCCGGTGGCCAACTGCACCTGATACGCCTTGGCATTGGGCACCGCCGAGAGCAGCACCGCCAGTTGCGTGCTGCTGGAATTATCCAGCGTGAACACCGGCTGGGTCAGGGGCGAGGGCGTCGTGTTGGTATTCACTACGTCAAAGCCGGACGACAGCACCTGCGACACCGTCAGCGTCGGGGTCAGGCTCTGGACATACCCGGCTTGTTGGCGCAGCGCGGATATCAGCGCGTCCCGCGCCTCGTTTTTGGCGGCCGTGAGCGGCACGCCGCCCTGCGCCGCCGCCGTGATTGCATTTTGAAACGCCGTCTGCAACGCCGTGAAGGCGGCGATGCTCACCGGCAGGTTGGGAAACAGCGCGTTGTTTTTGAGGCACACCGCCGCCAGGATGGCGAGGCTGTTCGCGTCATTATCGGAGAAGGCCGCAAAGTTAAGCGCGACCCGTATTATTTTTTTCATTGAACACCAATTTCTTCCCCATCCGAAAATGACCGTCCGGACGAAGTTGCCCGGCTAATCATGCACACCGGAAAAATTAGCAGGGTTCGTGCCAACTTGTGAAACTTTTCACAAAACCGCCGCTGGCCGCGATGATTTGAGGGCAAAACGCTTTGATGAAAGGACAACTCGCGATGATTCCAAGACAAAACGCTTTGATGAAAGGGCAACAGCCGATGATTCCATGACACAACGATTTAATGGAGAGGCAAAACGCTTTAATAAAATGGCCACTCGCGATGATTCCAAGGCGGAACGCTTTGATGAAAGGGCAACGGCCGATGATTCCATGACAAAACGATTTAATGAAGAGGCAAAACGCTTTAATGAAAGGACAACTCGCGATGATTCCAAGGCAAAACGCTTTGATGAAATGCCTTTCCGGCCTGAAACGCGCCCGCCTGTTTTGAAAATGGACACCGCTGGATCATTTCAAGACAGACAGTCCCATCTCTGATCCTGCAAGCTCGAACCTTGAAAAGTCCGCAATTCCGGCAATTTCCACCGGCGGCCAAAGATTTTTGAAGATAGTTTGAAAGATCCGCCGTTTCCATCCGTATCTATATTAAAGGGCTATTCCTTTTTTTAATAAAAAGCCATGAACAACCGATTACATCAAATTCAAAACTGGCCAGAACGGGCGGCGCTGGCAACCCACTGCGTGGCCACGCTGGCCAAGAATTGCGGCGTTGATCCACGGACGCTGGAGCGGTTTTTTATGAATCATATGGGCCAAAGCCCCAAACCATGGTTGATGGAACAACGCCAACTAGAGGCGGATAAATTGTTAGGCAAAGGTTTAAGTGTCAAGGAGACGGCGGGCATCGTCGGTTACAAACATACTCATCACTTTGCGCGGGATTTCAACCGGTATTGGGGATATTATCCCGCAAAGAAAAAGCTGCCGATTCAGGCGCAAATTCCTTGAATGTCGCGTTTTGGTATAAAATAGTCGCGTGCTTGTGTGATATTAAACTTCCAATCTAAAAATTGTGTGGCCTAATGGAAAGCAGAATATGACGGCAATTAAATCAACCAGTCAGCCGCGCAAAAGCGCCGGGAGGTTTTTGCCGTTGAACTGTCTCATTCCGTCGCTGCCGGACACCGCGCAGCGATTTTCCAAATCCCACCAATCATTGCAGGACTTCCATCAGCCGTTGCATGGTCTCATCCGACGGCTGAAGGAGTTCCTTCAACCGCCGAAGCACGTCAACCGTGTTCTGGAAAACAAAGCCATCTACCTCCAAGCCAACCAGCGCGTCGGCCAATGGAGCGATGTCGTCAGTATTTCGGTGGCGGGATAATTTTTGATTCAGCAAAATGAATGCTCTTACCATCCAAAATGCCGCCGATCTGATCTGGAATGGCCGGCTAGCGCCACGGCCAACGCCGATGCCTGCTACACCTGCAAAATGAAAATATATCCTCAAAAAGACAATCCTGTGCAAACACTCACCGTAAGCACAATTTGCATTAAGTAATCGCATGAGGCTTAATTCAAAACAAATCAGTTTGATGTTTTTCTTCGGATGCTTCTTTTGTGTCTATGCACAACAATTCGAGGTAAATGGGCGTGTTAATTTTTCAGTGCCAGGAAAACCTGTAGTTTCTACATATTTTAATGCAGTTATTGAGGGTGCGAAGTGGAACATCAAACTTACTCAAGATACAAAAAAATTATACGATTACGAGGAGATTTCCTTCGATGGCGAATACTCTTACAATGTTTCGTCCATCAAATCTAACATTGAGGAACGGCGACAGCATGGTGAAAAAGTTGGCGATAATGTCGCAACCGCATGGGTTTCTAAAGAACCATTTTTTCGGAGCATATTTGTTCACGAAGCTGGGCCTGTGTGGTTAGCCTATGCTTCGGGACATTTCTTTAGCACGTTTACAAACCATGTCATTGAACCAATAATAGCTTACAATTGTGAACCAATTCCTTCAGCTGACTCAACACTGGTAAAACAGAAAGTCGAGTGGAGTTCTTTTCAAGATTTTCCATACTTGCCTAGATCGGCTCTTTTTTTGGACAACGGTTCACTGCTGACAGAACCATTGCGGAAACGACAGCCTCCTTATGACAAAGGTTTTACAAATGTTATTTTTCATGTGCTAGAAACGACAAATTTTTACGGGATGATCTTGCCTATAAAAGTTGCAGTGGATGTGTTTTGCCCGCTAAAAACAGGTTTGGGACTTTTGTGTTCTTACGAAATTTCAGATGTTAAAGTGAATGTGGAATCTAATAATTTTTCATTTAAGCCTTCGATTCCGGGGCTTACCTACGTTACCGATGGGCGTTTTGTATCTGAAGCAGGCCTGATCGCGTATCCGATTAAGACAAACTGGTTATCCGAAACGGAAGTGCGTTCATTTCCTCAATTTGCCAATGGCAAAGCCGTAGCAAGTGTTATTGAACGCAACATTCCAGTTCCACCGACAAGCCCAACAGTGTTGTGGATTATACGTTGTTTTTTGATTCTTACTATTCTAGTGTCACCGATTTTAATTTGGTATTCCCTCAATAAAACAAACAAAACAAAAAAAATAAACCCATGAAAAAAATATATGCATATTCAATGGCTGTTGTAATGGCTGCATTTAGTGTTTTGGCAACGTGTATAAATACAAAAAGCGACATACAAAATAATGTTGCTATTTGCACAGACTGCTCAAGCGGCATAGCCGTGCCGGGTTCTTGTAATTTTGACATCTATAATGCCACTGTTACCATCAATTGCAGTCCAAATACTACTTACTCACTTGTATACTACGAGGATGGAACACATTATGTGTATGTGGCAGTCAATTGTAGGGATTTGCCAATGACGGGCGGAACTTGCTCGGGAGGGACATGCACAGGTGCATTAAAAGGCACATATACTAATGTTACAAAGGTTCAAACCCAATCGGAACCTTGTTGGACTCCTGGGTAAAAGATTTCGAGTAAATTTACCGAAATATCCGAAATGAGAAGTGCGCGCTACTTTCTATACTCTGCTACGTTGGTGTTATCGCTCACTGCGGCGGCCAAGCTCATAAGCAGTTTCGGGCATGGAACCATTCTCCAAACGCGCGACCCATTGACCGGACTTCAATTCCAAGATTTATTCCGCATTGTTGGTGGCATTGAAACCGTCGTCGCTCTGGTCTGCATTTTCAGCAAGCGAACGTGGCTTCCGGCGGGATTGGTGGCATGGCTGGCAACCACTTTTCTGGCTTACCGCATCGGCTTGGTAGCTGTTGGTTATCATCGGCCATGCAGTTGCATGGGCAATCTCACGGATGCGCTGCACATTCCGCCGCAAACCGCTGACACGGCCATGAAAATCATTCTGGCGTATCTGCTCATCGGCAGCTACGCCACCTTGTTCTGGCTCTGGCGGCAGCCCAGGCAGTCAGCATCCGATAGTCAATAGTCAACAAATCAAATGCACGAACGCTATATTAAATGTAGATATTTTTGGCAGATATTAATTGTTCTCTGGGTGTTTGGGTCATTCTGCTTGAGAGCACAACTTTTACCTGAAGGGTGGTCGCAACATATTTCAGCAGAAGAGATTTTAGCAAAGGCCAAAGCAATTACAGAGAGTGTGCCATACATAAAAGCAAGCAAGTCCAAAATGATCAACGACCCAGCGAGTGGATTTGTCATTTTTCAGAGGCGGATGCCAGACGGCAAAATTGAGACAAAAAATGTCCGAACACTTCATGAACAGACGGCATCTATAACGTATGATGTCAGTAGTGGAAGGTATTTTATTGATGACGCAAACGGTGTCCCAATTAAAGATGAGTTTGAGTCGGACGTTGAGATTGAAACTAGGGTGGCCAATTCACTAATCACACCGTATCAATATGAGATGCTTAAACCTGATTTGGCGGGAACAAACAATTGCCTAGTGGTGCGTTCTAAAATGAGCCAGGAAATGGTTGGAGCCATTGCAAAAGAGTTTCACAAGGCAATTCCGAAATTTGATACTAAATATATCAGAACCATAAAGGATTTTTACATTCGCGAGAGTGATGGGATTATTGTTGGTTATATCGAAAGAACTGCATCTGGCAGCATCATGGGCGACAGGCTCGCAGATACAATTTCGGTCGGAATTCCCATAGCTCCAGAAGAATTCTTGATTCCAAAAATCGACACGGCTATTAAAGTCGATTCCTTAGATAGTGCTGTGGCAGTTTCAATAACTAATATGGTCAAGGATACCAATCAAAAGATTGAAAATCATAATCCTTTTGCAATTCGCATCGTTTTATGTGTCTTGGCAATAGCGCCAATTGCTTGGTTTCTATTGCGATTAAAATTTCGGCGCCGGATATTGTAACATCTCTTGTTCGACGGCGTTGGAGTAAAGAAAATGAAAGGATTACAAATGAAAAATAAAAAGTTAAAAGTCGGCGTTTTGTTAAGTATCTGTTCTATGGTTGCAGTCACATTGTATGCTGCAAATATGTCCGATACCGATAAAGACGGTTGCTACCTTAAAAGCCCGGATCAATTTACCAGAACTACTTGCTGCGTAAATGGGTGTTCGACAAGCAACTCATCGCAGGCAGACATTAGCGCCTGCACAAAAGACTGTTTAGCTTATCAGCTATTAGCTTAGGCAAAATATAATTCAGGGCAGATTAGGCGGTGCCACGGTGCCGCCCGATTTTGATTTAGAAGAATCAGCCCGACCGCAATCTGTGTGTGTGTGAAAGAAAGTTTATGCAAAATGGTTTTATTTAAGTTGGGCCTATGTATAAATCTACACGCTTTTTTGTTTTAACCAGTGGAGTGATTTTTAGTATTACTACGATAGCTAAAATAGTTAGTGCCCTGGGAACGCAGGGGCTATTGCGGCAACCAGATCCACTTATTGGGATTTCATTTCGCAATTTATTTTTACTCGCCGGTTGGATAGAGATGGCAATCGCGGCCTCATGTCTGTTAACTGACAAGTATAAATTAAATACGTTGTTGATAGCATGGCTGTCAACTTTTTTTGCTGTCTACAGGGCGGGGCTTTGGTTATTAAACTGGAGAAGTCCTTGTCATTGTCTCGGCAACTTCACCGATGCGCTGCATATACCACCGCAAACTGCAGACACGGCCATGAAAATCATTCTGGCGTATCTACTCCTCGGCAGCTACGCCAGCTTGTTCTGGCTCTGGAGGCAGCATAGAAATGAAGAAGGCAGAATGAAGAATGAAGAAGTAAAATTGGAATCGGGGGTTGGCGGTTAGCAACGCGTTTTATTGAAGGCTTGGGGAGCGCACGCGTCTCGCGGGATTTCAAGGCGTATTGGGGATATTGTCCTGCCGAGATGATCGCGCGGCAGACGCTAAACCCCTGACTGTCGCCTTTTGGTATAAGACTGTCGCGTTTTGGTATAAAAAAATGCGTGAAATATTTTTTTTTGATGGTTTAATGCAGACAGTAAATGACGGTTATAAGGACATTAAGACCCGCTGCAAAAATCCAAGGAGATTTTTTGCCGGAAACCCGTCATCTTCATTCGCTGCCGGACATCGCGCAACGATTCTTCACACTCCACCAATCATTGCAGGACTTCCATCAGCCGTTGCATGGTCTCATCCGACGGCTGAAGGAGTTCCTTCAACTATGGAATTCGGCCAGCGCGTCGGCCAATGGAGCAATGTCGTCAGCATCCCGGTTGCGGGATAATTCCAAATATTCAAAATGAATGTTTTGAACCAAAACGCCGCCGATTTGGAATGGCCTGCGACTGACCCGGCCAACGCCGGTGTGCGAGTTGAATTTCTGCTTGGCATTTTCCCGACCGACCACGGCGGCAACCACGCGCCGACACCGCCGCCCGCCGCGCCTGCAAAATGAAAATAAATCCGATAAAAATAAGAACCTAAAACATTTAACTTTCAATACGAAGATGAAGCTTTCGAAAAAATCAGCTTACTGTTTGATTGCTTTGGCTTTATTTCGATTTGTTGCCTTTAATGGTCGGAGTCAAAATGTGCAGTCCAATATTCCTCCATTTACTGCGAAAGGCACCGTGCAGACGGAGTCGTTTTCATATGCGGACGGCTCTTCAAATGTGGTTTTTAAGTTAAAAGCTGCCTTTGTGTTTTCGTATAGTAACGGCTGGTGGGATGTCCGCTCTACATACGAAGGGGGCTCTCATGCTGGCGTGGAAGATACATCTCTTCAAAATACGATTCTTGATTGTTCCCGTATTCCAGATGGCATCCGATTATTGTTTTTAACCGGAAAGAGTGCGCAGAATATTACAAACGGGGAACCCCTTCCCGTTGCGAAAGCTATTCCAATTGCTTTTCCGCCTCCCGAAAACGCCGTGCTGTTTCTTCCATGGCTGACTCTGTGCCCCGACCCAGAGTTGCCGTGGGTTCAAGGCAATGTAATTCCCAGACTAACAAATTCTCGTCTGCTGAGCGATTCGCGAAATCGCGGATACGGCAGAACTACATATATTGAAACTAACACCTTTTTGTCCGAATTCGATATTACTAATATGGGTGTTACTCTAACATTCGCAGGTGGGTTAATGCATTATACAAAACCGTTTGATCTGGGCTTCAGAGAATTCGCTTTCCATGTGCTTGACCTGACCAATATGAATGGTATGTCGTTCCCACTACGTTCAGTCCTTTACCGGTTTATACCTTCTCCGGAAGGTAGAAGCCCGGAGGATGTTGAGGTGTATTCCATTACCCATCTGGATATTCAGTCACTTGAAGCAGGCACATTTCCATTGGATAATCCGAAAGTAGTATTCGCAATGGATGCTCGACCACCAGGTTTGGCTTCGAATGCAACGGTGAATTACATGGTCAAAGACGATCGGTGGACGTCGCTCACGAACGCAAAACTCACACGACTTGCCAATTATACGAAAACGCTGAAACCCGGAACTCCGGTGGAATCTGCCTCGGTTGGGACGGAAAGGATTGTTATATGGGCATTCGTTGTATGCAATTTGGCTGGATTGATACTGATCACCAGCCTAGTCGTAAGAAAAACAAAACAACAAAAAAAAGAAAGGAAATAAGATGAAAACTGATAAAGTCAATTGGTGGACAGGCAAGATCGCCACTATAGCGATAGCCGCAGTTCTGGTATGTTTGTTTAGCGGACAATCGGCCTATAGTAGTTGTTCGAGTGTAGTAAATGGCAGCCCTTGCTTTGGAAAAGGAGATCATGGCCCAGTGTGCCCAAACTGCATTTCTGTCAGTTGTTCACCAGAATACAGCACCACCTGTGGAGGCGATCCTGGCAATGAATACGGCTTGGAAAATTGCACAACACATTTAGTGACAATTTGGTGTGATGAAATAGATTATCAATGCGTAGGAGGTAGTTGTGACATGAATACGGGCGTTGACCAAGGATACAAAAATAAAGGCATGTGCACTGAGGCGCAAGGCGACGATGTGTGCTAACCTCCAAGCGAACGACCCGTTTAGAAGATACTTATCATGGCGCACGCAATCGGTTAATCAGACGGTTGCGTGCGCATGGTGTATGTTTATCAAACAGACAATCCCGTTCTGAAGCAAACGATGATGAAGCAAATCATTAAAGTGTTTCTGTATTCCGTCGGAGTGTTGCTGGCGTTGACGGCTGCTGCCAAATTCGTCAGCGCAACTGGCAGCGCTGGTATTTTAAATACCGAAGATATGGTTCTTGGTATTCAGTATCGCTCTGTTCTCTGGCTCGCGGGTGGCGTTGAAATGCTTGTCGCATTAGTATGCCTGTATGGAAAAAATACAACAATACAAGTTGGCCTAGTTGCGTGGCTGGCACTTAACCTTGTTATTTATCGGCTCGGTTTCATTTGGGTTGGCTACCATAGAACTTGTCCTTGCCTCGGAAATCTTACAGATGCGCTGCACATTCCGCCGCAAACCGCTGACAAGGCCATGAAAATCATTCTGGCGTATCTTCTCATCGGCAGCTACGGCACATTATTCTGGCTCTGGAGGCAGCATAGAAATGAAGAAGGCAGAATGAAGAATGAAGAAGTAAAATTGGAATCGGGGGTTGGCGGTTGATGGATTATGGCAGGGCTGACCTGCCGGTCAGCCGGACGCGCATCCGCCTTCGCTACGCTACAGCGCGGCAAGGCAACACGTCCCTACCGTGTATGTTATGAACTGGCGCGACGGCATCATTCAAAATAGCAGCCGACGTGAGCCGGCTCTTGCTTCCCCGAAATTTTCCGGGGATGTTTTGAGCTGGCTCGCGCCGGCTGCTGCAATAATGAAAGGATTCATAAAACTCGCGTTGCTGCTGGCAATTGTGGCTGCCTTCCTTTTTGGATATGTCCTAAATTCCCAAAGCGGCATTTTGCGCGAGTTTCAAGCGGCGTTGCTGTCGGTTGAATGGATGCTGCTGGCTTGCATTACCATCTGGTGCGGTTCTTTCATTTTTCTGACGTTCAGGCTGAATGATCTGCCGCTGATCGGCCTGTTGCTCATCGCCGTAGCCACATATTTCATCGGCTATGCCGAATCTTCGCGCGCGGCGGATGCCATCATTCTTCTGGCGGGCGTGACGCTGGGCAGGGGAGCGCAGTTCCTGCTGCAAAGCGGAAATAATTCAGAATTCAGAATTCAGAATTCAGAATTCGGAGACATTTCTGAACTCCGCCCTCCGTCCTCCGTCCTCCGCATTTTCTTGATTGGTCTGATTTTGCTGCTGGCGTTTTCATCGTGGTGGCATTTGGATCTGGCGGGTGCATATCATGGGCTGCGCTGGATGGGGCTTTGGAATAATCCTAACATTTATGGGATGTTGATGGGGGCGGGGGTGGTGCTCGCAATCGGATTGCGAGCGGGAATGAAGAAGGAAGAATTAAGAATGAAGAAACTGCTGCTGGGTGTTCTTTTGATTTCGGCAGGAATGATGACGGTTGGTTTATTTTTCAGCTATAGCCGGGGGGCGTGGGTGGGGACGGCGGTGGGGTTGCTATATCTGGCAAAGGTGCATGGGAAGTTGAAATGGAAATATGTTGTCATAGGCGTGGGGCTGTTGGCGTTAGGCACGGGGTTGTTTTGGGGGCGCACGGCGGACACGGATGCGTGGTATCTCAAGCGTCTGGATTTGAGCCGTCCATCGGCGCAACACCGGGTGTCTGCGTGGCGCGGGGCGGTTCAAATGATGCGGGATCATCCGCTGGGCGTAGGCTGGAACAAGGCGGTTGAGACTTATGATAAAAATTATTCTCCCCCTGAAAACGGCGCGGCGGCGCTGACCATGAACAGTTATTTGATGTTGGGAACGGAATTGGGTTTGCCGGGGTTGGTTTGTTTTGTCAGCTACGTTGCACTTTGCTTAAAAAGTCCAAAGCCTAAAGTCCAAAGCCCAAAGTCGCAGTCGGCTCGTGGGGACACTCGCCCCACCACTTTAGACTTTAGACATTGGACATTGGACGCGACGGCAACCGCTTGCCGCGCCGGTGCCGTCATGTTGCTGGTGGCGTTTTGGTTTGACGGGGGATTGTTCACGCTGGCGACGGCGTCGGTGTTTTGGATCTTGCTGGAACTTGGAAGCGTTTCAAAGGCAGAAGGCATAATCAAGAATGAAGAAACCGAACAGAGCCTTGTCACCTCGGCTCCTACCCCATGAAAGAGCGCCTTGCTAAATTCTGGCAACGGACGGCGTTTGTGCGTTCCGGCATTGGCCTCGTGATCGTGGTGGTTGCGCTGGCCGGGCTGCGGCTGCTTTGGTTGCAGCTTCAACATCCGGCGCATTTCAAGGAGATCACAAATGCTTTCGGTTCGGTCCACCTTTTTTTTGGTGCGCCGCAGATGAACCACGATGGCAGCCAGTTGACCTATGTGGCAACGGACGATAAAAGATACGCCCTGTTCCTCTGCGACACCGCCACCGGCCGCAAGCAGGAAATTGTGCGTGACGAGGACGGCCCGGCCAACTGGGAGCGGGGCTTTGATTTTCATGCGTTGCCGTGGTCGCCCGATGACAGTGCGTTTATCTATTCATTGCAGCGCAAACTGGTCATTTGTCCGGCGGACACCAACATGGCGCGCGTGGAACTGGCCGTCGGACCCAACGCGGTGTCCGGGCTGGTCTGGCTCAATCCGTCGGAATTTGCCTGGCTGCAGTCTGAAACGATTCGTTATGCAAAAAAGCCAGCCAACGGAAAGTGGGAAATTCACAATCTGCCTCATCAAGATGGAATATCAAGCCTGACGGCGGTTGACGCCCATACCATTGCCTGGTTGCAGGGAGATTACATCTGCCATCTTGACCTGGCGGCAAACCCGGACGGCACAAACAATCCGGTGGTGGCAGTGAAAACAGATGACCACGCATCACCGTTGACCAACGGCCTGGCGCTCTGGCTGGACGCCTCGACGTTGCAGCAATCCAACCAGACGCCGGTGATCACCCTGGCGGACTTGAGCCCTCAAAAAAATTCCGTCAGGGCCAACCGAAATACGCCGACCTACAACGCCACCAACAGTCCAAACGCCTTGAATGGGAAGGGAACCATCCATTTTGAATCAGGCGCTGCCATTGTAAACGCCACCGGCCTGAAGACCGTCAAACCTCTTGGCATTGCCGGTTCCCAACCGCGCTCCATTTTTGTGGTGATGAAGCGCGCCGTCGGAAAATCCATGATGATCAACATCGGCGATACGGCCGTCAAAGGGAACTTTTTTGGGATTAGTGACCAGAATGATAATCTCTATGTGCCATCGGGCTGGTATCCCGGCGGTAAAAATGGAAGAACCGGCAAACTGCCCGCCTCATGGCATATGCTGGAAACAATCTACGATGGGAAAACTGCCACCGGCTATGTCAATGGAAAGCCCCATGGCACGCAAACATTCCCCTTTCATACGGTGGACAAGGAGGTCGAGATTGGGTTGCGGACTTTCAATAATGAAGTTGTAACCAATGCAGAGGGTTCCGATGGTGATTTTGCGGAGCTCCTGATTTACGACCGGGCGTTGAGCCAGGCCGAGCAACAGCAGGTGGAAGATTATCTGAATATAAAATGGTTTGGCTTGAAAGAACTTCCCGCCCAAAGTTCTTTTCTTTGGATAAATCCCGGATTGAGCGGGTTGACGGGCTTCGACTACTCGAAAGAAACCGGGCAGTTATTGATCAGCCGCACTGAAAACAAGATGGATTCCCTGTGGCGGCTGGATGCGAAAGCGGGCGATTCAACCGAGGCTGTTCAAATTTTGCAAGGCCGGTTTATTACTGGCGCGCAGTGGGCCGGTCCAAATGAAATTGCCTATGCGAGCGAGGAAACCGACCATTCAGGATTGATGCTGGCGGATCTGTCCGGCAGCCGGAAAGACCAGCCGTTCGGGAATGGGAACGTGGAGACGTTCAAGGTGACATCCGACGGGAAGCAATTGTTCATGCTGGGAAGCGTCAGCAACGAGCCTTCGCCGGGGATTTGGCAGTATGACCTGGTTTCAAATCAATTGCGTTCACCGGCTCCTTGTTCGGATTACCCCTCCATCCATGCCAAAAATTATTTTCCTTCCGACAGCGCCATCAAGCTGCCATCAGGCCGCAAAGTGGACTGCTTTATTTACCCGCCGTTGAACTTTAACCCGCATAAAAAATATCCGCTGGTGATTGTGGACACAACTTATCTGGTCAAGGAGAACGGAGAACCCGAGCAGCAATGGTTGCGCTGCGCCGCCGCGTGCGGGGCTTACGTTGTCATCGTGAATCGCAAAGAATGGGATGTCGGGCTTGACCAGTGGGGCGACAACGTCATGGGTGTCTATCAAAGTTTGATCCAGAACCATTTTATTGATGCCAGCCGGGTTTATCTGGCTGGCAGCAGCGCGGAAACGGAATACATGGGCAAATTTGTGGCACAATTCCCCGGCTTGTGGAAGGGGGTGGCCTTCCTCAATCCTGGCGGATTGCCCGACTTCTCCAGTTCACCGCGCACCCAGTCGCGGCCTCGAATCCTGGTCATGGCTTCAAGTGAAGAACATGAGGAAGACCGGCTGAAACATTTTCAGCAAGAATCCCTGAACTATGGCTTTCTGGTGGATGTCGTCATTCATGCCGACGAGGGGCATCGCATCATCGGCAACGCCGCCCGGCTCGAACGCACCCAGGCCATGATGCATTTCATCTTTGAGGAATAAAATTATGGAAGCGAAATGGATCAAGCCATTCATCGGTTTCGCTGGCGGAATTCTGCTGGCGGCGGCGTTATTCCGGTTTGTCATTGCGGCTGGAAACACACAGGCTTTGGCCCTGCCTGAACCCATGCTTGGCATTCCGCTTCTCTATGCAGTGCTGATGGTAGGCGGACTTGAACTCACCGCCGCGCTCATTTGTTTGTTTGGCAAGCGAGTCCGACTTCAAGCTGGCTTGCTGGCCTGGCTGGCCACCAATTTTGTGGTGTTCTGGATCGGCCTTTTCTGGATAAATTGCCATCCGCAGGCCACTTGCATCGGCAGCCTCACCGATCCGTTTCATCTTTCGCGCGGGACAACTGGATTTGTAACACAACTCCTGCCGCTTGGCTTATTGCTGGGCAGCTATGCCGCCGTGTTCCAACTTTGGATGGCAAAAAAAGGTAGGTTTGAGGGGGGAACTGTGCAGACAGCGACGGTGCAGCATGGCGCTGATAGAAGTGGTTCAGACGTCCTGGTTCGATTTCTAAAAATCTCCTGCATTTCCTGCGGCGGACATGTTGAATTTCCCACCAACCGTTTGGGTGAAAAAATCCCCTGCCCGCATTGCCGGACAATCATCACCTTGAAACGGCCGGAGAACATAAAAATCTCCTGCGCAGCTTGCGACGGACACATTGAATTCCCAATTCATGGACTGGGGCAAAAAATCCCATGTCCACACTGTAAAACGGACATCATCTTGAACGAACCAATATGAACAAGCGATTAAATTAAACTCGACACGCCAACCAAGCACGCGTGATGCCAATGAAAATTAAACGCCGGAACAGTTTCTCGGCTACGAACCCAGTGAAAGTTTGCCTACTCTGACTGAACATCCAACCCGCCTTCGCTTCATTACGGCGCGGCAAGACGCCATGCCCGCCTTGGAGCGCTGTCCCGGTCAACCAAGGCGGGACGTGGGAAATTGTTTCATTTTGTTCCCGCCGGTTCGCCCTCGGTCATGGATGCGACCCTTCCAGCTATGAAGCGCTGATGTTGAAGCCATTTCATTTTCCGTCAAAGGGATATTTTTCCGCGCTTGAAACCCCACGGTTTTTTTCATCTAATCAGCCGAGTGCCAACCAAAGTTATCGCCGTTGCCAACCAAAAAGGTGGCGTGGGAAAAACCACCACCGCCGTCAATCTTTCCGCCTGCCTCGCCGCGCTCGGCCAGCGGGTCCTGCTGTTTGACCTCGACCCGCAGGCCAACGCGACCAGCGGCGTCGGCCTGGAAAAAATCGAGGGCGCGAGCGCGTATCGCGTTTTGCTCGGTGAAGGCGGCTTGCTCGACAAAATCAAACCGACGGCTTACGAAAACCTTTCGGTAATTCCGAGCGAGGTGGATTTGTGCGCCGCCGATCTGGAAATTGCGCGGATGGAAAATCATTTGCAGCGTCTCGCGGTGGCGTTGAAACCGGTTCTCGATTCGGCCAATTACGATTTGACGATCATAGATTGCCCGCCGTCGCTTGGCATTCTCACGTTGAACGCCTTCGCCGCCAGCGACGGTCTGCTGGTGCCGCTGCAATGCGAGTATTACGCGCTCGAAGGCATCTCGATGATGAACCGCGTGCTCGGGCAGCTCCGCGACGCGGGCGTCAATCCGCGCCTCGAAATTTTCGGCGTGGTGATGACGATGTTTGACGGTCGCACGAAACTGTCCAACGAAGTGGTCGGCGAAGTCCGCAACCTGCTCGGCGCAAAAGTTTTTGAATCCATGATTCCACGAAGCACCAAGCTCGCCGAGGCGCCGAGTTTCGGCCAGCCGATCATCCATTACGACAAATTCAGCAGCGGCGCGGCGGCGTATGAATTGCTGGCGCAGGAAGTTTTGGAGCGGTTGAATTCAAAATAATTTCGCGCGAAGGACGCGAAGTTTGCGAAGGTAAAACAATTCAATTCCTTCGCCGCCTTCGCCGCCTTCGCGCGACAAATCTTGCTGGCGTTCCGAAAATTCGAAAACTTTTCCCGCGCGTTAAAAATTTCATGGCCAAAGAAATTCTCGAAATGCCCATCGAAACGGCGAATTGGGAAGATTACTTGCCTGAATAATCAAACGGTCGTATTGTTTTTCCATAAGCAAAGAGCGCGCTTACCATTCCGACCCGGAAATTCTGGGCGGCACGCTGGTCTTCAAAGGCTCGCGAGGACGCTCGCCCCACCAAATTGATACAACACTTTCGCGCGACAAAACTTGCCGTCGGAATGGAAATTCAATATCTTATTCCCGCACATTATAAAATTTTATGGCAAAGGAAATTCTCGAAATGCTCGTTGAGTCGGCCACCATGGAACTGCCCGACACCAAAACGCTCAAGCTCAAATGGCCGGACGGCTACAACCCTGATTTCAAGACGGGCCAGTTCATCACGCTTTACTGGCCGGACACGCCGGCCTACAAGCGCGCCTACTCGCTCTCGTCCTGCGCGCTGGACCGCGGCTATTTCGAGGTCACCGTCAAGCGCGACGGCAAGATGGGCACGCGCATCGTGGACTGGGCGAAGCCGGGCGACAAATTTTCCGTTATTCAACCCGTCGGCAAATTCCTGCCGGTGTTTGACCCGCCGGGCAAGCATCTCATCTGCATCGCGGGCGGCTCGGGCGTGACGCCGTTTCGCGGATTCGTGCGCGAAGCCACCAAGCGGAAACTGGACACCAAGATCACGGTGTTTTACAGCGTGCGCACGACGCGCAGCATCATTTTCCAGGAGGAATTCCACCAGTTGGAACTGGAAAATCCCAACTTCAGCTTTTACGTCACCTGCACCCGCCTGCATGATGAAGACCCGTGGCGCGGCCGTCGCGGGCGCATCACGTCCTCCTGGGTCATGGAGCACGTCCAGGATTTGGACCACACCATTTTCTACGCCTGCGGCCCCAACGAGCTGGTGGAAAACGCCGAGGCAATTGTGCTCAATGAACTGGGCGCGCCCAAGGAACAGATGAAAACGGAGAAGTGGGGCTGACCGGGGAAATGCAGGATGAAAAATGAAGAATGAAGAAACAGAAGGTCTTCGCTGTTTCATAATTTTGCATTCTGCATTCTGAATCCTTCATTTTCATGAAACGCACCGCACTTTTTTCCGCACACCAGAAACACGGCGCGAAGCTGATTGATTTCGGCGGCTGGGAAATGCCGGTGCAATACACCAGCATCACCGACGAACACCTCGCCGTGCGCAACGCCGCCGGCATTTTCGACATCTCGCACATGGGCGAAGTCACTGTCAGCGGCGCGGGCGCGGAAAGTTTTTTGAATTCCGTCCTCACGAACGACCTCCGCAAACTTTCATCCGGTGAAGGCCAATACACCCTGATGTGCAACGGGCGCGGCGGCGTGATTGACGACCTTTATGCCTATAAACTTTCCGAAGCCGTTTATTTTCTCATCATCAACGCCTCGCGCGTTGAACCGGATGTCGCGTGGCTGCAGGCGCAGGCGGCGAAATTTCCCGGCGAACTCAAGCTCACCGACGCCTCGCACAATTATTCCGCCGTGGCCGTGCAAGGCCCGCGCGTGAAGGACTTCATCAACGTCGTGATTCCCGGCGCGTCGGTTTCGGCGAAGCGCGTCAACGCCGTGACCGGTCTGCAGAAAAACGAGATCGGCGGCTTCAAGTTTGAAAATCACAACGTCCTGGTTTCGCGCACGGGCTACACCGGCGAGGACGGATTTGAGATTGTCGGCGGCGACGACGCGATCTTGCATGTCTGGAATAAAATTCTCGAAGCTGGAAGATCATTTGGCATCAAGCCATGCGGCCTCGGCGCACGCGACACGTTGCGCACGGAAGTCTGCTATCCGCTTTACGGCCATGAACTCGACGAGCAGACGACGCCGATTGAAGCCGGCCTCGGTTTTTTCGTCGCGTTCGACAAAGGCGAATTCACCGGGCGTTCCGTTCTCGCCGAACAAAAAACCGCCGGCGTGAAAAAGAAACTGGTCGCATTCAAGATGGCCGGCAAATCCGCGCCGCCGCGCCCGCATTATCCAATTTGGGCAAATGGCGCGGGCGTCGGCGAAGTGACGAGCGGCACGCAAAGCCCGTCACTTGGCATCGGCGTCGGCATGGGTTATGTTCCGCCGGAGTTCGCGCTGCCGGCGACGGAGGTTGAAATTGAAATCCGCAGCAAACGCGCGCCGGCGGTGGTTGTGAAAAAACCGATTTTTCGGAAGAGCTTGTGAAAACAGTTCCATACATTTGGATTATTTTGGTGGCGGGATTCCTGCACGCGGACGCGGCTGACGGGGCGGCCAAAATTTTCAGCCCGAAAGATTACCCCGGAAAATGGACGCTGATCACGAATGCGGATGCGACGATCACCGCGACCGAAGCCACCATGCACCGGCAGGGGAACGAAGCATACCAGCGGGTGCTGTCGCTCACGGCGGTTTCAGGCGAATTAAAACCGCGTTCGGAAGCGGCCACGATCGGCGAGATCAAGGATTTCATCAGCGAATATACGCCGCCAGCCGTTCCTTACACCAGCGAGGCCGCCTCGGCCAGGACCGGCCGGGGAAAATTCAACTGCCTTGAATTTGCCGAGGACCTGGTGGCCAAGGCCAACGCCGCTGAAATTCCGGCGGAGGTGATCGGGATTAAATTTGAGGGCAAAATGGTCGGACACGCCTGCGCGGGTTTTCCGACGGTGGAAGGCGGGATGCTGTATTTTGACAGCACGCCGGCGGCGGGGCAGATCAGCCGCCGGGCTTATGAATCCTGGGTGGAAGTGGGGCAGACCTATCGCCGGGCCGATGGCGGCGAACTCGCCGGCGGCGTGGAAAATCTGCCCATCGAAAAAATCATCCCCGTCAGCCCGCTGGCAATCGCCGACAGTCTGGATAATTCGTCAAATCTTGACGATGCCTCCGAAGCAGAAGCGGCGACGCCCAAGACAACCTTGATCGTCGAAAATGAAAAACGGGTCCAGGCGGATGGAATCGAATACGCGGGGCCGGACACATTGCGGATTTCGGAGGCGCAACTGGCGAAATGGAACCAGGCCGCCGCGAAGGTCATGGCCGACCGGGCGGTGCAACAGGCAGCCCAAAAGCGCGCGTTGGAAAATGCGCGGGCCAACGCGGAGGCAAAGGCGTTGCAGGAAAACAAAGCGCTTGCCGCCAGCGGCGATGCCTATGGCCAGTTGCGCATGGGCGAACGCTGCCTGACGGGCGACGGCGTTGAAAAAGACCTGGTGAAGGCGCGGACTTATTTGCAATCCGCCGCCGACCAAGGCAGCCAGGAGGCCGCCAATGATCTGAAACTTCTGGTGCAGCCGTCAAAATAATTGTTGCGCAGAGCAGGGGAACTAAATTGCTTCGTTCGGATTGTTTGGCAGATAGGTCACGACGCGCCAGCCTTTGCCTGTCTCCGTAACCAGAATCTGCTGTTTGAACAAACTGCCGTCCGATTTTCGCGTGACCTCGTTGACGAGCACGATTCCATCGCGGTATGGCTCGCGTTTTGGAAAATAGGACTTGGCCGGCCCCGGATCAACCGGCCAG
>Ga0224554_1000508_pt1 | contig 31874 bp, 30 predicted proteins | sample 714S22024metaG_FD_180666 | JGI IMG/M metagenome (GOLD analysis project Ga0224554, IMG submission 180666) | Peat soil microbial communities from Stordalen Mire, Sweden - 717 S2 20-24 | ecosystem: Environmental > Terrestrial > Soil > Wetlands > Peat | place: Sweden: Norrbotten County, Stordalen...
GCCCAAACCCGGCGACCGCATTCTCGACATCGGCGTCAGTGACGAAACCGGCATCGGTTCAAACATGCTCGAACAACTTTACCCTTTCCGGAAAAACATCACCTGTGCCAGCCTGACCAACGGCGAAAATATCCTGGCCGCCTATCCCGGCGTGCATCATGTCCGCATCACGGCCGGTGAGCCGCTTCCCTTTGCCGACAACCAGTTCGACATCGCCTACAGCAATGCCGTGTTGGAACACGCCGGCTCACGTCCGCAACAAACCAAGTTTGTCACCGAACTCTGCCGTGTCGCCCGACGCCGTTTTCTCGCCGTGCCGAACCGTGGCTTTCCCATTGAACATCACACCTGCCTCCCTTTGATCCACTACCTGCCCAAGTCGTGGTTCCGCAAGTTGCTTCGGAATACCCGCTACGATTTTTGGTCGCACGAGAAAAATTTGAACTATCTTTCCGCCTCGGACATCCGGGTCATGTGGCCCGGCGACCGCCAGCCAGAATTCTGCTACACGGGAATTGGAATTGGTTTTTGGAAGTCGAACCTGGTCGCCTATCAAACTTCAATTTGAAGCTGCTCCAAACGGCTAGACAATCTTGAGCTTCGGCAAATCCTGCGAATCCACCAGGCCGACCGGCTCCTGTTTCGCGTTCACCACGATCAAATCGTCAATGTTCCGCTCGTTGAAAATCTTCAACGCCTCGACCGCCAGCGCGTTTTCGGAAATGCAAACCGGCCTGGGCGTCATCACTTTTTTTAGCGGCTCGCTCAATAAATTTTCGCTCGCGGCCATGTGACGGCGGAAATCGCCGTCGGTAAAAACACCGACGAGTTTTCCGCGCGCGTTCACCACGCTCAAGCTGCCGGACTTTGCGTGCGTCATCACGAGCAGCGCTTCCTTGACCGAAATCTTTTCGTCCGCAATTGCATTACGATTTCCCGTGCGCATGATGTCGCCGACGCGCAGCAGCAGCGCGCGGCCAATCGCTCCGCTGGGATGAAACTTGGCAAAATCCTTCTGTTTGAAACCGCGCGCCTGCAACACCGCCATCGCCAGCGCATCGCCCAGGACGAGCATCGCCGTCGTGCTGCTCGTCGGCGCAAGGTTGAACGGACACGCTTCCTTCGGCACTTTGACGTTCAGCGAAACGTCGCTGTGTTTCGCCTGTGACGATTTCAAATTGCCCGTGAACGAAATTATTTTGACGGAAAATCGTTTGAGCACGGGCAGCAGATTCAGCAATTCCTCCGATTCGCCGGAATAACTTAACGCGAGAATTACGTCGCCGTCATTGACGATTCCCACGTCGCCATGCAGCGCATCCACGCTGCTCAACACGACGCTCGTCGAGCCGGTGCTGGTGAGCGTCGCGGCGATTTTTTGCCCGACATTTCCCGATTTGCCAATGCCGACGATGATGATTTTTCCGCGACGTTTGACGGCTTCGACAATTATTTCAACTGCGACAGCAAAAGATTTGTCCATTTGCGCGCGCACTTTTTTCAGCGACGCAATTTCCACGTCGAAGACTTCGCGGGCTTTGGCGAGATGGTTCACAAGAGCGGATTGAATTCTACGCCGCCTGCACTTCGACATGGGTGCGATAACCCAGTTTATGCAGGAAATTTTCGCAGTCTTCCCAGCGCAGGCCAAATTCCGCGACATCGGCCAGCCCCAGACGCCCGACGACATCGGCGAGCAATCCGGCGTCGCGCTCGTCAAATTCGGCGTCCATCATGGCGCGCTCGGCCCAGTCCACCAATCCGGCCTGTGACACGCGGCCATGCAAATAGGCCGCAAGTTTTTCCGCAACTGTCTGGCGGGTCACTTTCATGTTCGCAAATTACACGATTTGATGGCCGGCGTCGAAAGGAAATTTCTCGTGACGCGCCACAAGGCTGCCGTTGCGGCCATAAATTTCCTGCCAGAACCGGATGGTATTTTCCGCCGCATCCACCTCTTTGCAATAACGCGCAAAACCGGCGGAACGGCCGGAAATTTTTCTGAAATAAATCCTGCCGCCGCCGGGCAGTTCGTCCCATTGTGGGAATGTCCGTTCATTTTGTTGACGGGTTGCCATGGCCCGTTGCTAATCCGTGTTCGGATATGAGCCGAGGATTTTTACAAAATTGCAGTGCTTGCCAAGAATCTGAATCGCGCCCGCAACTTTTTTGTCCTGCGCGTGGCCGTCGCAATCAATGAAGAAGAAATATTCCCACGCCTTGCGCTTGCTCGGACGCGATTCGATCTTCGTCATGTTGATTTTGAATTTGCGGAACGCGGCGATGGCTTCGTGCAACGCGCCGACTTTGTCGGACACGCTCACCATCAAACTCGTGCGGTCGTCGCCCGTCGGCGGACTGCATTGGCGGCCGAGGACGAGAAAACGCGTCGCGTTTGCGGCGTTGTCTTGGATGTCCTGCTCCAAAGTCTGCAATTTATATTTTTCCGCCGCGAGAATTCCGGCAATCGCCGCCGTGTTTTTTTCTTTCGCGGCGAGTTCTGCCGAACGCGCGTTGGACGACGTTTCAATGATTTCCACGCGCGGCAGATGGTTTTGAATCCAGCTGCGGCATTGCGCGAGCGATTGCGGATGCGCGTAAAGTTTTTTGATTTTCGGGCGCGGCGAATTGCTCAAGAGACATTGCTGCACCTTCAAAACGATCTGCGAAACGATTTTCAGATCGCTGTCCACGAACATGTCGAGCGTGTGCGTGACGACGCCTTCGGTGGAATTTTCCACGGGCACCACGCCGTAATCCGCGCGGTTTTTGGCGACCTCGGTGAAAACGTCCGCGATGGTTTTTTGCGACGCGTATTTCAGGCTGGAACCAAAACGCTTGATGGCTGCCTGATGCGTGAACGTCGCCTCCGGGCCGAGATACGCGATGGTCATGGTCTTTTCGAGCGCGAGCGCGCTGGACATGATTTCGCGGTAGATCGCGCGCAACTGTTCGTCGGTCATCGGCCCGGCGTTGGCCTCGCAGACGCGCTCGAACACGGCGCGTTCACGATGCGGCGCGTAAATCTCCTCGCCCGCCGCGAGCTTGATGTCGCCGATGGCGAGGACGTGGCGCGTGCGCTCGTTGAGCAGCCGGACGATGTGCGCGTCCAGCTTGTCAATCGCCTGGCGATGTCCGGGAATGTTCAAGCGAAGGTAGAATGCAGAATTAGGAATGAAGAATCAAACCTGTTTCGCGCGATAAAACGAAATTGCGGACGTTTTCAACCGGTTTCTGACCGCAAAACCGTCAGCTTTGTTGGCACATTTCATGCTGTTTTTCTTTGATGAAATTTTTTTTCCGCGACCTTCGTAACACCTTAATTTTGCCGCTGCTGGTTTTGATGGCTGGCGCGCATAAGGCCACCGCCCAAAGCTTTGTGTTGTCCTCGTCGCCGAATGTCGGTGCGGCACCCAATTGCGTCGTGGCGGCGGACGTGAACGGCGATGGCAAACTGGATTTGATCAGCGCCGACCAGAACGGCAACACCTTGACCGTGCTGACCAACAACGGGAATGGCACTTTCACCTTTTCATCCTCGAACGCCGTGGGCAACCAGCCGTATGCGGTCGTGGCGGCGGATGTAAATGGAGATTCAAATATGGATTTGATCAGTGCCAACTTTGGTGACGGCACGCTGACCGTGCTGACCAACAACGGCACCGGCGTTTTTGGTTCCAATGCCACTTACAACGTGGGAAGCAGCCCTATTTTTGTCACAGCCGCAGATCTCAACAATGATGGCAACGTGGATTTGATTGCCGTGAATTTTGCCGCCATAAACGGCACTGTGACCGTGCTGACCAACAATGGAGACGGAACCTTTACCGCCGCCTCCACCAACACCGTGGGGCCATATCCTTTTAACGTCGTCGCGGCGGATGTCAACCACGATGGCAGCCTTGACCTCGTCTGCGCAAATTCCGGCGCGGCCACGCTGACCGTCCTGACCAACGACGGCCATGGCTCATTCACTTTTTCCGCCACGCTCACGGTGGGAAACAGCCCTTCGGTCGCAGCGGCGGACGTGAATGGCGACGGCAAAGTGGATTTGATCACCGCGAATTACAGCGACAACACCGTGACCGTGCTGACCAACAACGGCGACGGCACGTTCACCTTCTGCTCCTCGAACGCCGTCGGCAATGTCCCATACTACCTCACCACGGCGGATGTGAACGCGGACGGCAAAGCCGATATAATCACCGCCAACCAGGCTGACAGCACCCTGACCGTGCTGACCAACAACGGCGACGGCACGTTCGCCTTCTGCTCCTCGAACGCCGTCGGCACCGGCCCGGTTTTTGTCACGGCCGCCGATGTGAATGGCGACGGCGTCCCTGATTTGATCAGCGCCAACTTCGGTTCGGCCGCCGATGGCCACACCCTGACCGTGCTGCTGAACCTGACGCCGCTGAAAATTCAAACTGCGAACGGTGGCGGCGTGCTCGTCTCCTGGTTCCCCGCGTGGCCCGGCTACCAGCTCCAGCAGAATTCAAACCTCGGCACGACTAATTGGAACAACGTCAGCAATCCGAGTGGAACAAACCGCGTCACCATTTCACCCGCAACAGGAAATAATTTTTTCCGGCTGCGTCACCAGTGACCGGCGGAATTTTTAAGATGCCGGATTTGGCAAGTCAGCAGCCACCGGAGCAGCAGCCGTTTCTTCATTCTTCATTTTTACTTCTTCATTCAACTGAAGCTGCTCCGGCGCAACCGTCGCCAGGCCGGGATCAGCCGTGACGGGCGCGGGCGGTTTTTCTACGGGGATGCGGCGGAGTTCGTCTGCGGCGGGCAAATCTTCCAAACCGCGCAGCCCGAAGTATTCGAGGAACAGCGCCGTCGTGCCGTAAGTGTTTGGGCGGCCGACGACTTCCGCGCGACCGACCGACTCGACCAGGCCGCGTTCCATGATGGTCTGCATCGTGCCGTCCACGTTCACGCCGCGGATCTGCTCGACCTCGGCACGCGTGATGGGCTGGCGATATGCGATGATGGCCAGCGTCTCCAGCGCCGGCTGCGAGAGCCGCGACGGACGGAGCTTCACGCCGACGAGCGCGCGCAGCCACTGGGAAAATTCCGGCTGCGTGACGAACTGCCACGAACCGGCGACGCACGCGAGCCGGTAACTGCGCGCGGCGGTCTCGTGTTCGCGCGCGAGCTGCTCGAGCGCGGCGGTCAAGTCGCCCTCCCTGGTTTTGGCGAGCGATTTGGCGGTGGCGTCGGCGTCCTCGTGTTCGGCGGCGCTGGCGAGGACGTCGCGAAGTTCTTTCACGCTCAAAGGTTTTTGCGCGGAGAACAGCAGTGATTCGAGAATGAATTTAAGTTCCATAATTAAATTGTAATTACTGATTTTTGATGAGCCAATCGTCAACGTGTTTTATCAATTTGCAATGCACAGCTATGCTCGAATTAACGAGATCACAAACACGCTCGCCATCAAGGTGAATTTGACTACCGATTGAGGTGCTATCTTTGGTTCTACGCTTGTATTCTTCGTCAACAAAACCTGCACGATGCACTATCAAATGACGAGTGGCTTCAAGAGTTGCTAAATTTTGCTCGTCGAAAATTGTATCAAACGGTGCAATTTTCCCAAATGCAGATAGGTATGCTGTGCGAATACCAGACACCCCCGTAAAATCAAACTTATCTGCCAACAAAAAGCCCAATTTATTCCGCAAATCAAAACCGTTTCTAGCAAGCAAGCCAACAGATATTTGTTTAGCACTTAAACCGTCAGATTCCTTTTCTATCGGCAATTTCGCTATTGCTGGTTGCCCTAAAACATTTGGGCTGGAATTTAAGGCGACAATCCAAATGTCTTTCGCAGCGGATTCAAAAGCCGCCCAACCAGTAGTAATGCCTGCGAATAATAACGCCCTCGTTGCATCTGCCACTTCAGTCCGCTTCAAAAGGTCTCCGATTATTTGGTTAGCAATTTTATGTGGGTTTTTGGGTGAATTCTCGTTGTTTCGTGCTTGATTCAAAAGTTGCTCCGCACGCTCTTTCACTTTAGCCACATCGTTCTCCGATTTGAGCATGATTTTCATTTCAGCCACGGCTTCTACAAAGAACTGGTTGCGTAGCATTTCAAGCAAACCAATTGTCAGCGTATAATGCGGTAGCGCCAGTAGTCCAAGAATGTCGGAAACATTTTTAGCGTAAACAACTGCGACAGGTTGGAGCGCCTTCGTTTTGAGACATTTTGCAATCTCTGCCGGTTCGTCCACTTCAATCGCGATGTTGTCCAAGATGGTTTTTACAGACGGCATTTTTAGTTGTCATTTGGCTTCTCAATATTTTCCGTTGGCGCAGCGGTGGCCACAACCGGCACAGTTGCGCGACGGATTTCAATTTCCGCAAACGCTTCGGGCTGGACGCAGACGAGTTGCTTGAGCCGGATCAATTCCAGCAGCGCGAGAAAAGTGCAAATGACTTCCGCGCGGCTCGCGGCGCTTTCAAACAATTCGGCGAAGCGCACGCCGCCGCGCTCGGAAAGGATTTTTAGGATGCTTTCGATCTTTTCGCTGACGGTCCATTTGTCCTCGAAGATGTCGCGCGCGTCGCCTTCGCGTTTTTTGAAGCGTTGCAGCACGCCGTTGACGGCGTTGAGCAGGTCGAAAATGGAGACGTCCGGTTTCGGCGCGGGCGCGGCGGATTCAAATTCCAGTTTTCCCGGCAGGCGCGGAAAGATATTTTCCTGCTCGGCTTCTCGCACCTGCAATTGCGCGGCGGCGTCCTTGAATTTTTTATATTCGACGAGTTGACGGATGAGTTCCCAGCGCGGGTCTTCGCCTTCGTCCTCGCCTTCGACCACGACCTGCTGGTCCACGGGCAGAAGTTCGCGGCTCTTGATATACATGAGCGTCGAGGCCATCACGAGAAATTCGCCGGCGACCTCAAGATCGAATTCGCGCATGAGGTCAATGTGCGCGATGAATTGCGTGGCGAGCTTGGTGAGGTTGACCTCGTAAATGTCCACTTCCTCCTTTTTGATCAGATAAAGGAGCAGGTCGAGCGGGCCTTCAAAAACCTCGAATTGAACTTTGTATTCGGCCATGAACCGGGAAATCCTAAAGCGCGCGCGCGGCGTTGGCAATGTTGGAACCAAATGAATCACGCGCCGGCCGCGCCGCGTTTTGCTTTTGCGGGCACGTCAGCATCAGGCGTCAAGGTGGTTCTTATGGAAGTGTCATGATGCCTGATTATATTTCAAATCACGGTGCCATGCGGGATGATGCTGTTTTTGGGGATGACGACAATGCCGTCGCGGATGAAATAAAGTTCGTGGTCGGCGTTCTCCGGTTTGCCGGCGGGCGAAATGGTCACGTTGTTCCCGATGCGCGCGTTCTTGTCAATGATGGCGTTCTCGATCCGGCAGTTCGTGCCGATGCCGACGCGCGGCTTGCCGACGCCTTCATTTTTGAGCACGGACTCTTCTGATTCGTAATAGTCGCTGCCGAGGACGATGGCGCGGTTCAATTCCGTTCCGCCGCCGACAAACGTCCGCAGCCCGATGATGCTGTGGGAAATTTTCGCGCCGTTGATGATGCAGCCGTCGGTGACGAGCGCGTGGTCAATCTGCGCGCCGTTGATCTTGGAGCCGGGCAGGTAGCGCGGACGGGAAAAAATCGGCGCGCTCATGTCGAAGAAATTGAAGCGCGGCAGTTCGGAAACCAGATCCAGGTTCGCCTCGAAGAACGAACGGATGGTGCCGATGTCCTCCCAGTAGCCTTGATAGACGTAGGAAAAAACGGGGTGGTGGTTGATGGCATTCGGGATGATGTGCTTGCCGAAATCCGGGAGCGGGTTGTCGAGCAGTTCGCGGATGAGGTCGCGGTTGAAAACGTAAATGCCCATCGAGGCGAGATAAGATTCGCCGGTGTTGTTGATTTCCAGCCTGGTTTTTAATTCCGGCGTGAGCTTCAACGATTCGAGCGCGGCGTCTTCCTTCGGTTTTTCCACGAAGCGCGTGATGCGATGGGTGTCATCAATCTGCATGATGCCGAGCGATTTCGCCTCGGCCCGCCCGACGGGAATGGTGGCGACGGTGATGCCGGCCTTGGTCTCGATGTGTTGCGCGATGATCGGCCGGAAATCCATGCGATACAACTGGTCGCCGCTCAAGATGATGAGGTGGTCGAAATCGTGGTTCAGAAAGTGGACGAGATTTTTCCGCACCGCGTCCGCCGTGCCTTCATACCACGAGGTGTTGGTGAGCGTCTGCTGCGCGGCGAGAATTTCCACGAAGCCGCTGGTGAACTGGTCGAACTTATACGTCCGCGAAATGTGCCCGTGCAGCGACGTGGAATTGAACTGCGTCAAAATGTAAATGCGCCGGAAGCCGGAGTTGATGCAGTTGGAAATCGGGATGTCCACGAGCCGGTATTTGCCGGCGAGCGGCACGGCGGGCTTGGCGCGGTCCTTGGTCAGCGGAAACAGCCGCGCGCCCTGTCCACCGCCCATGATGACGCAGAGGACTTTGCTGGTGTTAAGCGATTGTCGGCCGGTTTGCGGCATAAAAATTCTGGTGCGAATGAATATAGCTGGAAATTTCCGCTCGGCAAGTATTTGACTCAATTCAAAAATTCTGAAATGCTGCCCGTGAAATCCGCATCAAACTTCAACCCAATAAAACTATGAAAAAAAACTGGCTCACATTTCCCCACTTCAACTTGGAATCACCCTTGGCCTCATTTACGCCATCATATCACTTGTAATCGTCGTTCCGATATTCTTATTGATTTCACTTGCGGGCGTTGCCAGCTCTGCGAGACCTGACGGGGCTGCATTGCCCGCTGTTTTTTCGGGAATATTTTTATTTTTTCTGCCGATTATTTATGGCGTTTTGGGATTTATCGGCGGAGTCATTATGGGTTTCGTCTATAATCTAACCGCCAAATGGACCGGCGGAATTGAATTCACGACGGAAGAAGTCCAATAATTTCAGGCTTCGTTCAAAATATACGGAGCGAACTCCTCCAGCAGATGCGGCGGGAGGCGGACTTTGAACCGTGCATTTTTCCCGCTGTAACGGCTCTCCACAATCTGCCCGACGGCGTGAATCCGCGCAATGACGGCGGCCTTTTCCTGGGGCACGCGCAACTCCAGAAATTCGCGCGTGGGCCGCAATTGCGTTCCCAGCTCGGCCAGCAAATGTGAAAGGCCTTCGCCGGTCGTCGCGGAAATCCCGACCGCGTGCGGAAATTTTTCCTGCCAGCGGTTCAACGCGCCATCGCCATTGAGCCGGTCAATTTTATTGAACACCATCAGCACCGGCTTTTCCGCCGCGCCGATTTCAGCAAGCACGGAGTTGACCGCTTCGATTTGTTCCCCGGCCTGCGGATGGCTGATGTCCACGATATGCAGCAGCAAATCGGCCTGCACCACTTCTTCAAGCGTCGCCTTGAACGCCTCGACCAGCCCGTGCGGCAGTTTTTTGATGAAGCCCACCGTGTCCGTGAGCAAAACATTCTGGTTCGTCGGCAGGCGCAGCCGCCGCGTCGTCGGGTCGAGCGTGGCGAACAGTTTGTCCTCCGCCAAAACCTCCGAGCCGGTGAGCGCGTTGAGCAAAGTGGATTTTCCCGCGTTCGTGTAACCGACAATCGAGGCGAGCGGCCAGTGGCTGCGCTGGCGTCCGGCGCGCTGGGTTTCGCGCTGCTGGCGGACGAGTTGAAGTTCGCGCGAAATTCTGGCGATGCGGTCCAGCACGCGGCGGCGGTCGGTTTCCAACTGCGTCTCACCGTCGCCGCGCATCCCGATGCCGCCTTTTTGCCGCGACAAGTGGCCCCAGTATTTTGTGAGGCGCGGCAGCAGATGCTGCAACTGCGCGAGTTCAATCTGCATCTTGCCTTCGCGCGTGCGGGCGCGTTGCGCGAAGATGTCGAGGATCAGCGACGTGCGGTCGAGGATTTTGCATTCGAAGATTTTTTCCAGGTTGCGGCTTTGCGCGGGGGAAAGTTCGTCGTCAAAGATGACCGTGTCCACGTCGTTGCCCCGGCAAAAATCGCCCCACTCGCCGGCCTTGCCCTTGCCGATGAACGTGGCGGCGTTGAGCGAGACCATTTTTTGCACGCCCGACTCGATGACTTCGCCGCCGGCGGTTGTGGCGAGTTCGCCGAGTTCGGCGAGCGACTCATGCGTGTCCGCGCCGTTGCGCGACTTGAGCTCGACGCCGACGAGAAAAACCCTTTCCGTCCGTGTGTTTGATGTTGAAACCAGCGCCTTCAAATTTCTATGCCGGCGATGATAGCAGAAACGCCTGCGGACGCGATTCATTTTCACTTCGCCAAAGAAAGCTGCAATGCCGCGCTTGGGCGGTGGCATGGCTTGGCGCTCCGGCCGGACACTAGGATTTTGATTGCAACTGGTGGGGCGAGCGTCCTCGCGAGCTTAACAATCAAGTGGATTCCGGCTCGCGAAAACGCTCGCCCCACCAAATTGATACAACACCGGGCACTCGCCGGGCTTTACATTTCTTGTCATTTCCGTTTTATTTTTGTGCCATGAAAAAGCCGTCGTCATTTGCCATCCACCTTTTCTCGTTTTTTGCCCTGCTGGCGTTTTCCGCCGCCGCCCAGCCGCTGCCCAAAATCGAGTTGCGCCCCGTTTTCCCCGCATTGCAGATTGAACGCCCCGTCTGGATGAGCGAGGCGCCGGACGGTTCGGGACGATTATTCTTTGTCGGGCAGGCCGGAAAAATTCTCATCGTGAAAAAAGGCTCTGACGGCGGCGGCGCGAAGGAATTTCTGAACATTGAGGACCGTCATCCGTATTTTGGCAACGAAGACGGCCTGATGAGCATCGCGTTTCATCCCGGCTTCAAGACCAACGGCCTGTTTTACATTTATTACAACCAGGAAAATACGCCGGCGGACATTGACCGGCTGAAGGGCCGGCTGCCCGTGGCCTATCCGTTCCGCAGCGTCGTCAGCGAATTCAAAGTCTCCGCCGCCGACCCCGACAAGGCGGACATGGCCAGCGAACGCATTTTGCTGGAAGTGCTGCAGCCGTTTCCAAACCACAAGGGCGGCGAAGTGGCCTTCGGTCCCGACGGTTATCTTTATCTCGGCCTCGGCGACGGCGGCCTGGGCGGCGACCCGTTCGGCAGCGGCCAAAGCACCACCACGCTGCTCGCCAAAATTCTGCGCATTGACGTGAACACGCGCGGCACGGGTTTCAACAACGGCCGTCGCGGGCAGCCGTTGCCTTACGGCATTCCATCCGACAATCCCTTTGTGAATGAATCCGAACGGAGCGACACCAGTTCGCGCAAGGAAATTTTTGCCTACGGCCTCCGCAACCCGTGGCGTTACAGTTGGGACAGAAAAACCGGCGACTTCTGGGCCGGCGACGTCGGCCAGGATCTGTGGGAGGAAATTGACCTCGTCACCAACGGCGGCAACTACGGCTGGAGCGTCCTCGAAGGCGCGCATCATTTCAAGCCCGGCCCGGCCGGCGCGCAATACATTGAACCCGTCATGGAATACACGCACCGGCCCAACCTGCAACCGCAGGGGATGTTTCCCGACCACAGCATCGGCCTGTGCGTGATCGGCGGCTACGTTTATCACGGCGCAAAATATCCCGCGCTGGAAGGCGTCTATGTTTATGGCGACTACAACCTTGGCACCATCTGGGGCTTCCGCTACGACCGCGACGCGCACAAAGTCACCGCCGAAGGCACGCTGCTCGACCAAAAGAAAAACATCTTCAGCTTCGCCGAGGATTTGGACGGCGAACTTTACGTCCTCACGCAAGACGGCCTGATTTATTCAATCGCCGTGCCGTGATTTCGGAAATTTTTCCCGCCAACTGCCGACGAAAGCTGGATTGCACCGGCAAAGAACCGGCTTTTGTCTTTCGTTCCACGCCTGATTCGTGTTCAATCTTCCACCGTTTGACGATGCGATTTTTGAAATTGCAAATCGGCAATCGTAAATCGTAAATTTTAAGATGCCCAAGCGCACTGACATCCACAGCGTCCTCATCATCGGCGCCGGCCCGATCATCATCGGCCAGGCGTGCGAGTTCGATTATTCCGGCACCCAGGCGTGCAAAGCCCTGCGCGAGGAAGGCTACCGCGTCATCCTCATCAACTCCAATCCGGCCACCATCATGACCGACCCGGAGTTCGCCGACCGCACCTACATCGAGCCGATCACGCCGGAATGCGTGGAGAAAATCATTATCCGCGAGAAGGAAGAGATGAAACGCATGGGCGTGCCGATTGAAATGGGTAGCACGGGCTACCAGCCCGTTCCGGCGGGCAACCTGCCCGCCGGTTCTGGTCGGCAAGTTGCCGACCAGCACGGCCAAGTTGGCCGTTCCACCCAAGCAAATAAACTCGTCCTGCTCCCCACGCTCGGCGGCCAGACCGCGTTGAACACCGCGATGTCGCTTCATAAAAGCGGCGTGCTGGAAAAGCACGGCGTCGAAATGATCGGCGCGAAGGCCGAGGCCATCCATCGCGGCGAAGACCGGCAGGCGTTCAAAGACTTGATGCTTTCCATCGGCCTCGACGTGCCGATTTCCGGCGTGGCGCACAATCTGGACGAGGCCCGCGCCGTGGCCGACAAGATCGGCAAGTTTCCGCTCATCATCCGGCCCGCATTCACGCTCGGCGGCACCGGCGGCGGCATCGGTTACAACCGCGACGAGTTCGAGGAGATCGCCAAGCGCGGCATCGAGCTTTCGCCTGTGAACGAAATCCTCATCGAGGAATCCCTCCTCGGCTGGAAGGAATACGAGATGGAAGTGATGCGCGACAAGGCGGACAACTGCGTCATCATTTGCTCCATCGAAAACTTCGACCCCATGGGCGTCCACACCGGCGACAGCATCACCGTCGCGCCCATCCAGACGCTGACCGACAAGGAATTTCAGATCATGCGCGACCAGAGCTTCGCCGTCATCCGCGCCGTCGGCGTCGAGACCGGCGGCTCGAACATCCAGTTCGGCGTCAGCCCGGAGAATGGCCGCATGGTCATCATCGAGATGAACCCGCGCGTCAGCCGCAGCTCCGCGCTCGCGTCCAAGGCCACCGGTTTTCCCATCGCGAAGATCGCCGCCAAACTCGCCGTCGGCTACCTGCTCGACGAACTCAAGAACGACATCACGCGTGAAACCCCCGCGAGCTTCGAGCCGAGCATTGATTACGTCGTCACCAAGATTCCGCGCTTTGCCTTCGAGAAATTCCCGCAGGCCGACCCCACGCTCACCACGCAGATGAAAAGTGTCGGCGAAGCCATGGCCATCGGCCGCACGTTCAAGGAAAGCCTGCAAAAATGCCTCCGCTCGCTGGAGATTGGCCGCAGCGGCCTGGGCGGCGACGGCAAACCCTGGCGCATCGGCACGGAAGTCTATGGCGACCGCGACATCCTGCCGCGCGACGTCATCAGCCGCAAACTGAGCGTGCCCAACGCCGAACGCATCTTCTTCATCCGCCACGCCCTGCGGGCTGGATTTACCATCGAGGAGATTTTCAACCTCACGAAGATCGACCGCTGGTTCTTGGTGCAGATCAAAGAGATCGTGGATTTTGAGGAAGAACTGGCGGGGGCGAAGAATTAAGTTGGGAAAAACACGTTGCGCCCGCTATATTTCTGACGTGCGTAAGCTTGAATCAATCGTTGGAACAATTCAGCAAACTGACGCGCAATCTCTGATGCGCGGCTTGCCGGATGAATCGTTCGATCTCATCGTTTGCGACGGTCCTTACGCAGTCACGACGCACAAGTGGGACAACGTGGCGGACATTCAGCATTTCAATCTCGAACTGCTGAAATCTTTTTCCCGGCTGCTCAAGCCCGGCGGCGCGGCTTATCTGTTCGGAAAACCGGACTGCATTGATTTCATTGATTACCGGTCATTTCTCGCGTTGCAGTCGAAAATTGTCTGGTATCAGCCAAGCCGTCTGGCGCAGGGTCGCATTTCCTATACGAACAACTACGACGTGATTTGTTACTTCACCAAGGGCAAGGCGAAGACGTTCAATCTCGATGACATTCGAGTGCCGCAATTAGTGGAACTGGAGCACCGTCTGCGTTGCGAGCGCGTGCCGTCCGTGCGCAACGGGAAGTTCGGCAAGACAGTTTTTCATCCCGATGGCAAGAATCCCGGCAACGTGTGGGGCGACATCAAGCAACTCACCTACAAGTCGAAGGAACTGGTCAGTCGCGAAATGCTGAACACGATTCAGAAACCGGAAAAGCTGATGGAGCGGCTCATCAAGGCCAGCTCAAATCCGGGCGACGTGGTGTTCGACCCGTTCTGCGGTTCAGGAACTGTGCCGGTGGTTTGCCAGCGGCTTGGCCGCCGGTTCGTTGCGTGCGAAATCAATGCAGACTACTGCCGGATTGCAGAGGAACGGATGGTCAAAGCAGCCAACGGTTGTGAATCGTCAGAAAATCTTTTTAAGTTTTCAATTCTTGGCAGGAACGGAGAGATCGCTCCTTCTCAAGCTTGCTTGGTATAAACCACCTTGCCGTTCTGCTGCGCCCATTTGATGGTGAAGCCGACGTGAGAGATTTCATTCCGGCTCGCGTCCAATTGCCTTTCCGCTTCTCGCAGCATCACGTCCACCGGCAGTTCGTAAATGATGACGACATCAAGCGGACTGGCTTCATCAAAAACCGCGCAGTAAATGGCGGCGTTGCGTTTGATGCGGCTCAAAGATTTGGCTCGTTTGTCTGCTGGTGACTTGAACATTCGATCCAGTTGAAATGTTCCGCCAACAAAGCATGACAGGTATTCGAACTGGCGTGACGGATCTTTTGGATCATAGGCATCGGGTTCATGTTTCGTTCGATGAACTTCATGGCCGAGGATGTCTGCCACAACGAGTTCTTTTACAAGCCCAGGTTGGAGAATGTTTCGAAGGCCATTCAGTGAAGCAACTTCCTGCGCTTTCCGAATAAAGCCGATGATCTGGTGGATATAGTTCATTGAAAGGCGTCGAGCATATTTAAGTTGGGATTTGTTGTCGAGGTAACACACGTGTCGCGCCCGCCGCACACAACCTTTCCCACCGTCATCCGTTTTCGCACGCTCCGTCCGCGAATCCCAACGGGATTCAAATCCATCAGCCCATCAGAGCTGGCAGGGCCAACTACTTAATAGTGAATGTGAAAGTGCATCCGCCCGGCCAAGTCGTAGCTGTAAAAGCTAGTGCGACAGCCGTCTTGGATGAAAACTGTGGGCATGGCAAATTTTCATTTCAGTTTCTTCACCAGCACTTTGGAATTTCTGCCGCTTTGCTCGTATTTTTCGCGGCGCGCGGGCGGCAGATCGTCGGGCGTGCCTTCGCCGAAGCCGCCCTTGGATTGAAAATAGGTGAACGCCTGCGTCGAGAGCGTGAGCAGTTCGGCGAGGTTCAATTCCTTCGCCTTGTTCTCGACGAACTGGATGAGCTTGCGCCCGATGCCCTGGTTTTCGTGCGACGGATTGACGTAAAGGCACGCGAGTTCGCCTTTGTTCTGTTCGGGATAAATGTGCAGCGCCACGCACGCGACGGGATTTTTATCAATCTCAAAAATAAAATAGTCGCCGAGGCTTTTATCAATCACGGCGCGGCTGCGCTTGACGAGTTCGTCCGATTCGACGGCGGCTTTCGTCAGCAATTGGATCGCGCGGATGTCCTTTTTCTTCGCGGGCCGGATTTGCTGGTATTCGTTCGCGTAGATCAACGTGCCGATGCCGTCGTTGGAAAAAACTTCCGCGAGCAAGCCTTCGTCCACGCGGCCGTTGATGACATGGACGCGCGGCACTCCGCTTTTGCACGCGGCGGCGGCGTGTTGCGCTTTCGACAACAGTTCTGGCGCGAAACCGGCGCTGTTCGTCTGCAACAATTTTTCCAGTTCGGACAAAAGCATTTGCCGGATCAGCTGGCCTTTGTAGATCAGTCCGTCCTGCGACGTGATGAAAATCAGCTTGATCGCCTTGAGTGCTTCCGCCACGGCGAACGCGACGCCGTCGGAATTGACGCGATACGTTTTACCGTCGCCGTCAAAACCGAGCGGCGGAATCACGGGCACGACATCTTGTGCGAGCAACGTCTGTAGCAGCGCCGTGTCCACGCGCTCGACCTTGCCGGTGAAAAGATGATCCACGCCGCCGATGATGCCCATTGGGTGCGCGATGATGACGTTGGTGCTGGCCGCGCGGAGGTCGTTGGCGGAAAGTCCTTCGAGAATTTCGTGCGTGAGCCGGTTCGCGGCGTTGAGCGCGAGCTTGAGCGTGGCGGCGTCCGTGACCCCGGCGCCGTCAATGTCCGACGGCTTCACGTTTTGCTCCTCGCCGAGCAATTTGATCTGCGCCGATGCGCCATGGACGAGCACGACGCGGATGTTCAACGAGCGCAGCACCGCGACGTCGAGCAGGAGCGTGGCGAAATTTTCGTCGGTGACGATGGCGCCGTCAATCGCGAGGATGAACGTCTTTTCGCGGAATTGCGGAATGTATTGCAGGATGCCCCGCAGGTCGGTCAGTTTCACTTTGGCTTGATGATTGTTTTCAGCGGGGAATAAGTAATCGGTTTTGCGCGCGATTCAAATAAATTTATTTCTTGGCGCGGGTTTTTGATTTTGGCGCGACATCCGGTTTCACATGAAAACCGATTTCGCGGCGCGGCGGTTCGGGCGGCGGCGGGGGCGGATCAAGAATGGCCATGACGCGCTGAAGCACTTCCACAATGGCGACTTCGTGAACATCAAGCCGGCTTTTCAATTCCTTTTCCAGTGCGGCCAGCTTTTTGACAAGTTCGCGCGAATCGGAAAACGAGCCGCGCATCTTCACAAACGCGCGCACGACAAACACGCTCATCTGCACGGCCTGCGGGCTGTTCAAGACGTTCGCCGCCATGATCGCGCCGTGCTCGGTGAAAACGAACGGAAAATATTTCCGGTGCCGGCCACGCCCGGTCTTTAAGGTTCCAATTTGGCACCTTAAAGATTTTAATTCTTTAGCCGTAAGTTGAAACATGAAATCGTTTGGAAATTTTTCCGGATTCCGCTTCACGGCGCGGTTTAACATTTTTGTTTTGACGCCATAAATCTGCGCCAGATCCGAATCGAGAATGACGCGCTCGCCGCGAATCATCCGAATCAGCGGCGCAACCGGCTTGAGCACGGAAGCAATTTGTCCATGTTTCATTTTAGCGCGGAATAAGTAGTCGGTTTTCGCGGCGATTCAAATAATTATTTTGTCCACGAATCGAACGCGGACAAAAATCTTTGTTTCATCCCTGTTTCAATTTTGGCTAAACTCGCCGCGTGAAAATTTCCGGCTGGCAGAGTTTGATTTTTGCCGTCGCCTTGCTGTCGGCAGGCTGCCGGTCAGTTTCCCCGCGACCGGCGACGCCGAATATTTCAGGGACAAATTCCGTCGCCACCGCCACCCACGCAGTTGTGATGGACGGCAAATGGCACAGCCTCCAAATGTTCCCGTCGCCGAAACTGCCGGCGATTCACATCTGGCAAAAATTCGACCCGGTCTGGTGGTTTGAAAACAGCGACGAGCCGGTTCCGCCCGCGTGGTATCTGCCGGACGACAAGCATCGCATTACGAAATGGCATTTGCGCAATCCGTTCCACAACCTGGATTTTTACGTCCTCGGCGTCGCCGACAAAAAATCCGTGCGCAGCGGACGCTATCCCGACCTCATCGCCAACCCGCACGGCGGCTGGAATTTCTCGGTCACGCGGCGGCGGCTCATTTTGCTGCCGTTTGTTGACTACCATCGCGGCGGATTTGAATTTTATTTTGGCTGGCGCACCCATGGCAATTTCGGGATCAAATTCACTTTTTCCAGCACGAACGAAAGCCGGAAACCGAAACCGCCGCCCGCCGCGCCTTAAATTCTGCGTTTCATCCGCAGCAAAATTTGCCGCGCAAAAGTCGCCAGCATCATTTTCGCGCAATCTGTTCAACGCGCTTCCTCACACATCAAGAAATCGTTGTCAATGACACCGCCCAAATGGTTCATATGGCAGATCACATTAAGATTGAAACGTTGGCTGGCTGGCGGAGCGCGGATTGTCCCCAATCCGCAGCGCGTGTAAATGGCATAATGGCTTGAAAATGATCACGGCCTCCGCCTCGCCACACGCTGCGAGTTGGGACAACTCGCGCTCCGGCGGCCGGCAACTGTGCCTATGTTAATTTGAACCGCCATAGGTTTGTAACAATTCCGTAACATAATTGTTGCATTTGGCAGATATGTGATATATTCAGGCCATGACAGTGATATTTGCATTGCCATTTGCTGTGGCTCTAATCTTTGCATTTCTTATCTTTCGTCAGGAAATGCTTTAAGCTTGGATGGTTTGCCCTTGTTCATTGGGCGGGACAGCCATTGTTTCCCTGTCAGGCTTCGTTCTTCACGGTTGGATTTAATTCGCGAAATTCAGTGTTTCATCCGTGTTTCAATTTTGGCTAAACTCGCCGCGTGAAAATCATCGGCATCATCCCCGCGCGCTACGCCTCGACGCGGTTTCCCGGCAAGCCGCTCGCGCTCATCGCGGGCAAGCCGCTGATCCAGCACGTCGTCGAGCAATGCGAAAAGGCGAAATCACTTTCTGAAATAATTGTTGCCACGGACGACACGCGCATCTGGGAAGTCGCGCAGAATTTCTGCCGCGTAGAAATGACACGCCCGGAGCATCCGAGCGGCTCGGATCGCATCGCCGAAGTCGCCGAAAGAATTTCCTGCGCCGCGATTGTAAATATTCAAGGCGACGAGCCGTTGATCGAGCCGTCGGTGATTGACGCGGTGGCGAACGCGCTGTCAGATTGTGAAATGTCCACCGCCGCCACGCCCATCAAAAATCTTGCCGAGCTGGACAATCCGAATGTCGTAAAAGTCGTTGTCAACGCCGCCGGTCGCGCGTTATATTTTTCCCGCCGCACGATTCCGTATTTGCGCGAGGCCGCCAGCCGTCCGGTGCCGGAGCAGTTGGCGGCGTTTCCTTTTTTGAAGCATCTCGGCATTTACGGCTACCGGCGCGAGACGCTGCTGCGGCTGGTGAAATTCCCGGTGTCGCCGCTGGAAAATGCCGAGAAGCTGGAGCAGTTGCGCGCGCTGGAAAACGGCATCGGCATCGCCGTCGTGCAAGTTGCTTACGACAGTATCGGCGTGGACATGCCGGAAGATGTTAAACGTGTGGAAGAAATTCTAAAACAACTTTAGCCACAGATTTACACAGATGGACACAGATAAAAAATTTGCTGTGTTGGCCTTTCGGAAAATCTGTGTTTCATCTGTGTTAATCTGTGGCTCAATAAATTTGACATGAAATTCATATTCGTAACCGGCGGTGTGGTGAGTTCGCTCGGCAAAGGTCTGACTGCCGCCGCGCTCGGCACGCTGCTCGAAAATCGCGGCCTCAAAGTCGCGCTGCAAAAATTCGATCCGTATCTCAACGTGGATCCGGGCACGATGTCGCCATATCAGCACGGCGAAGTTTATGTGCTCGATGACGGCGCGGAGACCGATCTTGACCTCGGCCATTACGAGCGGTTCACCAGCGTCAAGCTCACGCGACTGAACAACCTCACCAGCGGCCAGGTTTATCAGACCGTGCTCAACAACGAGCGCGAGGGAAAATATCTCGGCAAGACCGTGCAGGTGATTCCGCATGTCACCGACGAAATCAAAAACCGCATCCATGTTCTCGCCGAAAAATCCAAGGCCGATGTCATCATCACCGAAATCGGCGGCACCACCGGCGACATCGAGGGACTGCCGTTCCTCGAAGCCATCCGCGAGTTCGCCTTGGAGGTCGGCTACAACAATGCGATTTTTCTGCACGTCACCTACGTTCCGTATATCAAGGCCGCTGGTGAATTGAAGACCAAGCCGACGCAGCAATCGGTCGCCAAACTGCGCGAAATCGGCATCATGCCGCATGTGCTGGTCTGCCGTTGTGAACAGCCGCTCGACAAGGAGTTGCGCCAGAAAATTTCGTTGTTCTGCAATGTGCCGCTCGAAGCCGTCATTGAGGAAAAGGACGTGGATCATTCCATTTACGAAGTGCCGCTGATGCTTCAGCGCGAGCGCATGGACGATCTGGTTTGCCGCCTGCTGCATCTCACCACGCCCGCGCCGAACATGGTGCACTGGCAGGAAATCATCCGCAAGCTCATCGCGCCGCAGCATCGCGTGCGCATCGGCGTCGTCGGCAAATACATCGGCTTGCAGGACGCCTACAAGTCGGTCTATGAGGCGATCATCCACGGCGGCGTGGCGAACGATTGCGGCGTGGAAATCGTGCAGGTGGATTCCGAGGACATCGAGAAAAACGGCGCGGAAAAAATGTTGCAGGGCCTTGGTGGAATTTTGGTTCCGGGCGGCTTCGGCGAACGCGGCGTGGAAGGCAAAATTCTGGCCGCGCAATATGCCCGTGAAAAAGGCATCCCGTATCTCGGCCTCTGCCTCGGAATGCAAATCGCCACGATTGAATTTGCGCGGAATGTTTTGAAATTAAACAAGGCGCACTCGACGGAATTTGATCCAGGCACGCCAAATCCGGTCATCGCCATGCTGGACGAGCAGCGCAAAATCACCAAGAAAGGCGGCACGATGCGCCTCGGCGCGCAGCCCTGCCAGCTTGTCGTCGGCTCGCGGACTGGCCAGCTTTACGGCTCGTTTGTCATTAACGAGCGCCATCGCCACCGTTACGAATTCAACAACGCCTACCGCGAAAAATTCGAGAAGGCTGGTTTTGTTTTCAGCGGCCTTTCACCGGACGGCAAGCTGGTCGAAGTCATCGAATTGAAAGACCATCCCTTTTTCATCGCCAGCCAGTTCCATCCGGAATTTTTGAGCAAGCCGCACCAGCCGCATCCGCTGTTCAAGGGCTTCATCGCCGCCGCGCACCAGCGCATCCACCACAAGCCGCTGTGAACATCCATGAGCTTGCTCCGCGTCATTTCCCGGCAGGCAGATGAACGGCGATTGCCTTTCATGCTCATCGGCGGTTACGCAGTCATGGCTCATGGGTTTGTGCGAACGACCGGCGACATTGATTTTCTCATCCAAAAATCCCGAGCCTGCGACTGGCAAATATTTTTGGAAGATTTGAAATTCACCGTTCAATTCTCCGGCCCGACTTTTTTGCAATTCAATCCGCCGCCCGGCGAAAAATTGCCGGTGGATCTAATGTTCGTGGACAATGACATTTTCGATCAAATGTTGTCCATGGCGGCGTCCGTTGAAGCCGACGGCATTCTGGCCAGCGTCGTTTCGTTGCCGCATCTGTTCGCCTTGAAATGCCATGCGTTTCAGAGCCGTCCGCAACGCGCGATGAAAGACATTGAAGACCTGGTGCAGTTGACGAAAATCAACAAGCTGGACTTGAATGAGCCGGCTATGCGGGCTATTTTAATCAAGCATGGCGGCCAAGAATTTTATGAATTCCTCAAACGCGAATGCGGCGCAATCCATCCTGAATGACGCGCCGATGGATTTGAAATTTCCCGATTGGAGCGGGATGCGGCCGCACGTTGTCCGCATGTCGCCGGCCGAGGCGTTTCGCTGGAACGAAGAAATGCTCGCGCTTTTTCCCGCGCCCAAAAAAGCACGACGCGATTCAACGGCCAGATGCAGCGTTGAATTCAAATTGTAACTCGTGACCTACACGGAAGCAGTTCAATTTCTTTATGGCCTGCGTTTATTCGGCGCGAAATTCGGGCTGGAAAATACGTTCAAGCTGGCCGCGCTCGCCGGCAATCCGCAGGCCAAGCTCCGCTTCATCCACGTTGCCGGCACGAACGGCAAAGGCTCGACGTGCGCAATGCTCGAAAGCATTTACCGCGCGGCGGGCCTGCGCGTCGGCCTGTTCACCTCGCCACACCTCGTTTCCTTTCGCGAGCGGATACAGATCGGCCGGCAGATGATTCCCGAAAGCGAAGTCGTCCGGCTGGTGGAAGAATTGCGCGCGGCAAACCGGGAAAATGACGCGACGCTTTTTGAGTTTGCCACGGTGATGGCCCTGAAATTTTTTGCGGAACAAAAGTGCGACCTGGTCATCTGGGAAACCGGCCTCGGCGGACGGCTGGATGCCACCAACATTGTCACGCCGCTCGCCAGCGTCATCACCAACATTGCGTTCGACCACGAGCAATGGCTCGGCGACACGCTGGAAAAAATCGCGGCGGAAAAAGCCGGTATCATCAAGCCCGGCGTGCCGGTCGTCACCGCAACCAATGCGCCGGCGGCCTTGGCCGTCATTGAAAAAATTGCGCTGCAAAACGGTGCGCGGCTGGTCATCGTAGGCCAGACGTCGCGCCTGTCTCCATTTGAAAAAAATAATTTGGAAACAGGCGCGATGCCTGTCCTGCGCTTGCTGGGCGACCACCAAAAAATAAACGCCACGCTGGCGGTGGCAACGGTGGAAGTTTTACAGCCGCAAATACCCGTCGCCGCCGAAAAAATCCGCGCGGGGCTGGCCGGGGTGAACTGGCCGGGCCGGCTGCAATTGATCGAAAAAACCGGCGGCCAGAAAATGTTGCTCGATGGGGCGCACAACGTCGCCGGCGCGGAAACGTTGCGCGCGACGCTGGGAAAACATTTTGCGGGCACCCGGCCGGTTCTCATTTTTGGCGCGCTGGCGGACAAAAACTGGCCGGCGATCTGCCGGGTTCTGGCCCCGCTGGCGGTGAAAATTTTCACCGTGCCGGTCGCCAGCGAACGCACGGCGGACGCGCCGGCGCTGGCAAAAATGTTTCGCTCCGCCAATCCGGCGGCGGAAGTCGCGGCCTTTGAAAATCTGGCCGCCGCGCTAAACGCCAGCAAAGACGAGCCTTTTATCGTCATCACCGGTTCGCTTTATCTCATCGGCGAGGCGCTGGAGCAACTGGGACATTCCCCGACCAGCACCGGCGAACGCGGCTTGAACGAGTGGGGCGCGGCGAAAATTTAACGATAAGACGGCTGCAAGTTTATTCGAAGTGAAGCTTATACTTTTCCCGGCGCGTTGACGCTGGACGGGATAGTAACTAGAGTTAATCACATTATGGCCTACGCTGATACCCTGCCGAAGCAACGCGGCTTTGGCGAAACGACCCGTCCGGATGTCTGGTGGCTGCAACCGCTGGTCGTCTTTCTCGGCTTCTCCGCTTTCATTATTTATTCGACTTGGGCCGCGTTCCAAGGCTTGGGCGACATGAAGACTGGCATTCCAAGCTATTGGTATGGTGGCTTGCACGGGGAAAATGGCGGCGCCAACTATCTCTCGCCCTTTTACTCTCCGGAATTCTGGGGCGTTTCCCCGCACGCCATCGGTAAACTTCCATCGTGGTGGCCTTCGAAGCTGCCATTCTCGCCGGCGTTTTTGATTTTGTGGATTCCGGCCGGTTTCCGGTTCACCTGCTATTATTATCGCGGCGCTTACTACAAAGCCTTCTGGGCCGACCCGGTCAACTGCGCCGTCGGCGAGCCGCGCAAAACCTTTCTCGGCGAACGCTCCTTCCCGCTCATCATCCAGAACGTCCACCGCTACTTTTTTTACCTCGCGTTCCTGTTCATCATTTTGCTTTCGTATGACGCTTGGCTGGGAATGTGGTTTACCGACCTGACTGGCAAGGAACATTTCGGTATCGGTGTGGGCACTATTGTGCTGACGTTGAATGCGGTTTTCCTCGCGATGTATACTTTTGGCTGTCACTCGCTGCGGCATTTAATTGGTGGATTCCTCGATTCAAAATCCAAAGCACCGACTTGCGCGAAAGCCTACAACTGCGTGACCTGCCTCAACATCCGCCATATGATGTGGGCGTGGATCAGTTTGTTCTGGGTCGGTTTCACGGACGTTTATGTCCGGCTGTGCGCGACGGGGCATCTGCACGACATCGTGTTCTTCAAATTTTAACCCTGAACTGAAAGATTTTTTGTGGCTACCAATTACGAAACTCACGAATTCGACGTGCTGGTGATCGGCGCAGGCGGCGCGGGCTTGCGCGCGGCGATCGAAGCGTCCGCTGCCGGCGTCAAAGTCGGTTTGATATGCAAATCGCTGCTCGGCAAGGCGCACACCGTCATGGCCGAAGGCGGCATGGCGGCGGCGATGGGCAACGTGGACGACCGCGACAACTGGAAAGTGCATTTCGCCGACACGATGCGCGGCGGTCAATACGTCAACAACTGGCGCATGGCCGAGTTGCACGCGAAGGAAGCGCCGGAACGCGTCCATGAACTTGAAGCGTGGGGCGCAGTGTTTGATCGCACGAAGGAAGGAAAAATTTCACAGCGCAATTTCGGCGGTCACCGCTATCCGCGTCTCGCTCACGTTGGCGACCGCACGGGCTTGGAATTGATTCGCACGTTGCAAGACCACGGCATTCATCAGGGCATTACCGTATTCATGGAATACACCATCGTCTCGCTGCTGAAAGATGGCGACCGCGTGGTCGGCGCGTTTGGCTATGACCGCGAGCGCGGGCGTTTCCGCATTTTCAAAGCCAAAGCCGTTGTGGTTTGCACCGGCGGACTTGGCCGCGCGTATCGCGTGACGAGCAATTCGTGGGAAGGCACGGGCGACGGCGTTTCGCTGGCTTATCACGCGGGCGCGGAGCTGCTCGACATGGAGTTCATCCAATTTCATCCGACTGGCATGATCTGGCCGCCGAGCGTCATGGGCATTCTCGTGACCGAAAGCGTGCGCGGCGAAGGCGGCGTGTTGCGCAACAAGGACGGCAAGCGTTTCATGTATGACGACATCCCGGACAATTACAAGTCGCAGACCTCGATGGATCCCGAAGAGGGCTGGCGCTACACGCAGAATGACAAGAATGCGAAGCGTCCGCCGGAGCTGCTGACGCGCGATCACGTAGCGCGCTGCATCAATCGCGAAGTGAAGGCCGGCCGCGGCAGCCCGCACGGCGGCGTGTTTCTCGACATTTCCTGGATCAAGGAAAAGATTCCGAACTCGGCGGAGCACATCAAGCGCAAGCTGCCCTCGATGTATCATCAGTTCATGCAGCTCGCGAATCTCGATATCACCAAAGAGCCGATGGAGATTGGCCCGACCACGCATTACGCGATGGGCGGCATTCGCGTGAACGGCGACACGCAGGCGACGAATGTGCCAGGGCTTTTTGCCGCAGGCGAGTGCGCTGCTGGTCTCCACGGCGCGAATCGGCTCGGCGGCAACTCGCTTTCCGACCTCATCGTCTTCGGCAAACGCGCGGGCGAATTCGCGGCAAAATACGCAAAGGATAATCCCGCCGGCACCATCAACGACGCACAGGTTGAAGCGGCTTACCGCGAGGCCGTCGAGCCGTTTGAGCATCCGGCCGGCGGTAACAGCGAAGGGCCGTATCATGTGCAAGCCGACTTGCAGAACATGATGCAGGCCAACGTCGGCATCGTGCGCTTGCAGAAGGAAATGGAATTTGCCCTCGACGGCATCCAGAAACTCAAGACGCGCGCGGCGAAAGTCGCCGTGCAAGGCCATCTTGAATACAACCCCGGCTGGCACACTTCCATTGATTTGAAACATCTGCTGACGATTTCTGAAGCCATCACGATCTCCGCGCTGGATCGCAAGGAAAGCCGTGGCGGCCATTTCCGCGAGGATTTTCCGAACAAGGATCCGGAGGCGCAGAAATATAATTCCGTCATTGCCAAGACGGCGGACGGTTCCATGAAACTGCGTCGCGAACCGATTCCGGCGATCCGGGAAGATTTGAAACAAGTCATCGAGGAGATGAAATGAACAAGACTGTTACTTTCAAAATTTGGCGCACCGATGCCAATGGCGGCGGCAAGTTGGTGGATTACACCACCGAAATCACCGAAGGTTTGGTGGTGCTCGACGTCGTCCACAAAATCCAGAAGGAGCAGGCCAACGACCTGGCCGTCCGCTGGAATTGCAAGGCCGGCAAATGCGGTTCCTGCTCCGCCGAAGTCAACGGCATGCCCAAGCTCATGTGCATGACGCGCATGGACACGCTGCCGGCAGACAAGCCCATCACCATCGAACCGATGCGCGCGTTTCCAAGCATCCGCGATCTGGCGACCGACGTTTCGTGGAACTTTCGCGTCAAGACCAAGATCAAGAAATTCAATCCGCGCAAGCCCGACGCCGCCGACGGCACTTGGCGCATGATGCAGGAAGACGTGGACCGTGTGCAGGAATTCCGCAAGTGCATCGAATGCTTTCTCTGCCAGGATGTCTGCCACGTCTTGCGCGACCATCACAAGCACGAAGAGTTCATCGGCCCGCGTTTTCTGGTTTATACCGCCGCGCTGGAAATGCACCCGCTCGACACCGAAGACCGTCTGCCGGAATTGAAGCAGGCGCAAGGCATCGGCTTTTGCAACATCACCAAGTGCTGCACCAAGGTTTGCCCCGAACATATCACCATCACCGACAACGCGATTATTCCGTTGAAAGAGCGCGTCGTGGATGAGTTCTACGACCCGTTTGGCTGGCTTTGGAAAAAGATCCGGCCGAAAGGCTGAAAGAGTTTCGCGATCCACGGCTCTTTTTGCTGGCTCGCCAATTCTGGCGATTTGCTGGGGACAATTTTCTTCAATAGAATCGCAATTATCGCTTGGCGTTCAGTGGCTCAATTCCATTACACTGCCGTCACCAATTTATATGAACCAATACCTCCTCCTCGGCAAATTCTCCTTTGGCATGGGCGACCGTTTCGCCCATCAGGGCAAGGCGCAATTGCAAGCCTGCGTGCAGGCCACGAAACTTGGCGCGGAATTTATTCCGGTCTGGAACAAGTCCAATCGCGAACACACCTTCATCGGCACGGAGCCGTCGAGCCTGCGCGCGGAAGCCGATGCCGCCGTGAAGGCGCTCGGCTGGAAAAAACCGTATCATGTGGATGCCGACCATATTCGTCTCGAAACGGTGGACCGTTTTATCGCGCCGTCGGATTTTTTCACGATTGACGTGGCGGATTCGATTGCGAAACCCGCTGCGGCTGCGGATGTGAAAAATTTTGTTGAACGGCATCCCGAACTTGTTGGGAAAATTTCCATCCCGCACATTGACCGTCCGTTTGAAATCAACCGCGCCGAGGTGGAACGCGTGGCGAACAAGTTTCTGCTCGCGGTGCAGGATGCCGGAAAAATTTATCAGCACATCGTCAAGGCCAAGGGCGCGGCGAATTTCATCACGGAAGTTTCTATGGATGAAACCGACAGCCCGCAGACGCCGCCAGAACTGCTCATCATTCTCGCCGCGCTGGCCGACCAGAAAATCCCCATCCAGACCATCGCGCCGAAGTTCACGGGCCGATTCAACAAGGGCGTGGATTACGTCGGCGACATCAAGCAGTTTGAGCAGGAGTTTAATGAAGACCTCGCCGTCATCGCGTTCGCCATCAAGAAATATGGCTTGCCGCCGTCGCTGAAATTGAGCGTGCATTCCGGCAGCGACAAATTTTCCATCTACGAGCCGATGCGCAAGGCGCTGAAAAAATTCGGCGCGGGCGTTCACATCAAGACCGCCGGCACGACCTGGTTGGAAGAACTCATCGGCCTCGCGGAAGCGGGCGGCGATGGGCTGGAAATTGCCAAGGAAATTTACGCCTACGCGATGGATCATGTGGATGAATTCTGCGCGCCTTATGCCAGCGTCATTGACATTGATAAAGCGAAGCTGCCGGGCGCGGCGACCGTGAACGGCTGGAATTCCAAACAGTTCACCGATGCGCTGAGGCACGACCAGAAAAACCCGGCGTTTAATCCCAGCTTCCGCCAGTTGCTACATGTGAGCTTCAAGGTCGCGGCCAAGAAAGGCGACCGCTACCTGAATGCGCTGAAAAAGCACGAGGCGATCATCGCCAAAAACGTCACAGAAAATCTTTTCGAGCGTCACATGAAACCGCTACTTTTGGGAAAATAATTTATGGCCTTCATCAACGAAGATTTTCTGCTGGGCAACAAACCCGCGCGCCGGCTCTACCACAAGTTTGCCGCCGACGAGCCAATTTTCGACTATCACTGCCACATTTCGCCGAAGGACATTGCGGAAAACCGGCAGTTCAAAAACCTTTTCGAGATCTGGCTGGAAGGCGACCATTACAAATGGCGCGCGATGCGCAGCAACGGCGTCCCCGAGAAGTTTGTCACCGGCAACGCCGCGCCGGAGGAAAAATTCAACGCCTGGGCAAAAACAGTTCCGCACACGCTGCGCAATCCGCTCTACCATTGGACACATCTGGAACTGAAGCGCTACTTTGGCATCTCCGATTTGTTGAGCGGGGACACGGCGTCAAAAATCTGGAAGAAGGCCAACGCGCAGCTTGCCACTTCCGGCTACACCACGCAGGGTCTCCTGAAAAAGATGCAGGTCAAAGTCGTCTGCACCACGGACGATCCGGTGGACAATCTGGAATTTCATCGCGCCTTCGCGAAGTCCGGTCATCCGACGAAAATGCTGCCCGCGTTCCGTCCCGACAAGGCGCTCACCGTCAACCAGCCCGCCGGTTTCAACAAATGGGTGGAACAGCTTTCCGCCGCTGCGAACGTGGACATCAACGGCTTCAGCGCCTTCATCAGCGCGCTGGAAAAACGCCATGAGTATTTCCATTCGCAGAACTGCCGCCTGTCCGACCATGGCATGAACCATTGCTTTGCGGACTTTTGCTCCGAGAAGGTGGCCGCCGGCATTTTCGACAAGGCACGCACGGGCGCGGAAGTTTCGCCGCCCGAACATTCGCAGTTCGCCTCATTCATGATGGTGTTCTTCGGCCATCTCGACGCCAAGCGCGGCTGGACGAAACAGCTTCACCTCGGCGCGCTGCGCAACAACAACGACCGCCTGCTTAAGCAGCTTGGGCCGGACACCGGCTTCGATTCCATTGGCGATTTTCCGCAGGCACAATCGCTCGCCGCGTATCTGAACAAGCTGGATTCCGACAACCTTTTGCCGAAAACCATCCTCTACAATTTGAACCCGGCGGACAATTATGCCTTCGCCACCATGATCGGAAATTTTCAGGACGGCACGATCCCCGGCAAAATCCAATACGGCTCCGGCTGGTGGTTTCTCGACCAGAAAGAAGGCATGGAATGGCAGCTCAACGCGCTCTCGAACCTCGGCCTGCTCTCGCGTTTCATCGGCATGATCACTGACTCGCGCTCGTTCATGAGCTATCCGCGCCATGAATATTTTCGCCGGACGCTGTGCAACCTCATCGGCCGCGACATCAAGAGCGGCCTGATTCCCGACGACGAGGAACTCACCGGCCCGATGATCAAAAACATCTGCTACACGAACGCGAAAAATTACATGGCGTTTCCCGGCGTGAAGTGAGCCGCGAAATCTTATTTAGGGATTATTTGGGGGCGGCGGGGAAAATTCATTTGCCTTGCACCTTCGTAAAACTGCTCGCGCGCTTGACAGGGTGCGCCGTATAAGTTACATACGTTTCAACATGAATGATACATACACCATGCGGCAGGCGCAGGCCAACCTGCCCCGGCTCTGCCAGTCCAAAAAAAGATTTGTCATCGCCCGCCGCAATGAGCCGGTTTATGTCGCCCTGCCGCTGGAGGAGTTCGACGCGCTCATGGAAACAATGGAGATTTTATCCGATCCGGCCGCCATGAAAGTTCTCCGCGCCGCGAAAGCGGGAAAGTTGAAATACCGGAAACTTGATTTGAATGATGAAAACCTTGGCCTCTGACCAAGTGGCTGCGTGGATCGTGTCGCTCCCGCCAGAAACAAAGAAACGCGTGCGGCTGTCCTTGCGCGAGCTGGAGAAAGGGCGGGGTGACATCCGCGCGCTTAAAAAAGAGCTGGAGGGCTGGTGCCGGTTGCGGGTGGGCGGCTTGCGCATCATATTCCGAACGCTGCCCGGCAAAATCATCCGTCTGGAATATGCCGCCGAACGCGACACGGTTTATGAAAATTTCCTCCGCGTAATCGAAGCCCGGCGCAAAAGATAATTTTTCGCCCCGGCCAATCGGCGCAGGCCATTTCCCAACTCATTTGGCGAAATACACATTTTCAAGCAAAGAGTTTTGCTGCATCTTAAAGCAACACCAAAATGAAAATCCTCACCCTTATTTCCCTGTGCTTCGCGCTGACGCTCCACGCGGAAACGACGGAATGGTCGGAGGCGGCGCAAATCCTCGCGCGCATCACGCCGCCGCAATTTCCCGCGCGCGATTTTGTCATCACCGATTTCGGCGCGGTGGCCGGCGGCTCCAACGATTGCACGGCGGCGATTGCGAAGGCCATTGACGCCTGCGCCGCAGCGGGCGGCGGGCGCGTGGTGGTTCCAGCCGGCGAATTTTTGACGGGCGCAATCCATCTGCAGAGCAACGTGGATTTGCATCTCGCGGCGACCAATTCCGTCTTGAAATTCAGCACCGACCCCAAGGCGTATCTGCCCGTCGTCTTCACGCGCTTCGAGGGGACGGAGTGCTACAATTTTTCGCCGCTCATTTACGCGCTCGGCCAGAAAAACGTCGCCGTGACGGGCGACGGCACGCTGGACGGACAGGCTGATGATTCAAACTGGATGGCGTGGAAAAACAGTTCCGCGCGCAAGCAGCTGGCGAAAATGGCCGAGGACAACGTGCCGGTGGCGCAGCGGCAATTTGGCGAAGATGATCATCTGCGCCCGGATTTTATCGAGTTCAACCGCTGCCAGAATGTTTTGATTGAGGGCGTGAAGATTCGTCGCTCGCCGATGTGGGAAATTCATCCGCTGCTTTGCACGAACGTCACCGTGCGCGGCGTGGACATCCTGTCGCACGGCGCGAACAACGACGGCTGCGATCCCGAAAGCTGCCGCGATGTGCTGATTGAGAAATGTATTTTCGACACCGGCGACGATTGCATCGCCATTAAATCTGGTCGCAATGCCGACGGCCGGCGCGTTGCCGTGCCTTCGGAAAATCTGATCATCCGCGATTGCACGATGCGCGACGGCCACGGCGGCGTGACGATCGGCAGCGAGATTTCCGGCAGTTGCAGCAACGTGTTTGTCGAGAACTGCCAGATGGACAGCCCGAACCTGGCGTGCGCGTTGCGGCTCAAGTCGAACGCGGTTCGCGGCGGCGTCATCCAGAATATTTTCATGCGCAACGTGAACGTCGGCCTCGTGAAAGATTCCGTCTTGCAGATTGATTTTCTTTACGAGGAAGGCGCGACGGGCGATTTCAAGCCGGTCGCACACAATGTGGTGATGGAAAACATCACCGTCGCCCAGACGCCGCGCGTGCTGAACGTGCGCGGATTTCCCGGCGCGGAAATCAGCGGCGTGCGGATTTACCATTCAACCTTCAAACAGGTCAAAAAGCCGGACGTGGTGGAAGACGCGGACGTGAAACTGGTGGATTGCACGCTGGAACCGGCGAAATAAATCTGGACTCCAAAACAGTGTGGCCATTCCGTCCGGGGTAGCACAGGCCACCGGCCTGTGCCGGGCGGCGACCCGCCGCTCGGAATGGGAAAGCGTGCGATTTTTTCTGCTTGTCGGTTGCCGGTGCCAAAGGTCCTCCCACATTCCGTCCGGCCAGTGGCCGGACGGCACAGGCGGGTCGCCTGTGCCACCCGGTTAAGATGCTGTAGTCACGGTTCCCAGCCGCCGAGAACTTTATCTATCGTGATTTTTTCCGCGTCAGATTTCTTCAACTGCTGCGTCCAAGCAGGCCGGTTCGTCGGATTCGCGCCGTCGCCGGTGCTGTTAAATTCCGCGTAGCGAGCGGTTGCGTGCGCCTCCGTTTTTTTCCAGTCGTTCCAGCCTTCGGGACGGACGACCTCGGACATTTCACAGTTCAAATAAATTGTGCTCGCGTCAATCCGCCACGGACGGCCAAGAAAAGTTTTTGCGTCCGGCTCGCCGGTGATTTTGCAGTTTGAGAAAACAAAACCAAATGGCTGCTACACTGGCGT
>Ga0224554_1000509_pt1 | contig 31861 bp, 30 predicted proteins | sample 714S22024metaG_FD_180666 | JGI IMG/M metagenome (GOLD analysis project Ga0224554, IMG submission 180666) | Peat soil microbial communities from Stordalen Mire, Sweden - 717 S2 20-24 | ecosystem: Environmental > Terrestrial > Soil > Wetlands > Peat | place: Sweden: Norrbotten County, Stordalen...
TTAATGGACACGGTAAACCGACCACCTTGTTTACACAGATGAAGAAGATGGGGCTGAAGCGGCCTGCCTGAACGTTGTTCATCTGGCGTTGCGGCATTCATCAACCGGTGATTTCGCCTGGTAGCCCAACGAACCAAATAATATTCGTATGTGCCGGAATCTGGGAATTACGAGATGCTCATTGTATCTCATTACCACCTGCTCCTGGGTTATTGTATGTAACTGCTTCTTTTGCATGTCTTTAGGCCGCTCAATTCCATTCGCCAGTCGCCGTAATTCAGTGGCATATTCGCGGTGACCGGGCCAGTACCGGTAGTTAGTCCACATTTTGTTCTACCGTGTCGTCATTTTTGGCGGCTCTCGGCTGCATACGCAACCCATATTGTTGGCGATTTTATTTTGGCAGGAAAAATCAATTTTTTGCTTTCCGAATCCAATTTTTGGATTGTCTGCCTCCCTCGCATGAGGAACAAACGGCGAAATCCATCGGCCCGGTTCCTCACCGACGTAATGGCGGCCCACCAGAGGTAGCCTGGACGATCCCCAGACTGGGGAAGGCCGAGGGTAACGGCTGGTAGGTGTTTTACGCTGCTGAAAGTGGCAAGGCGGAGAATTTGCCGCTCCGCCCGCGCGGCCGACCGTAAACAGAACAAAAAGACCTGGCCAATGGCTTTGAGCGGGGTTTCGATCCTGCTGGCGATGAAAAAGCGATCCGCGCAAAGCCGGCCAGAAACCCATTGCCTAAGTCGTTAGTTTACTTCCATTCCCGCAAACCAGTGCGTAAAAGTCACCACTCGAACAGGTGCCATTGTCGAAAGACGAAGCCACGTTGCACCAGCAAGAGGTCCGGCGAGGTGAGTCGGTCCGCAGGCAGGCCGGTGGTCCATCCGAAAAACAGATACATCGCCTCCAGAACAAGCCGCGCCCGCTCCTTGACAATCTTGAGGAAACTGATAATACTAATATAGTATCCGTAGTATCTATGGCCTATTGAATATGAAACGCTTGCCAGAAATCCAAGAAAAGCCGACCGCCCTCGCTTCCCGCGACCGCATCATCGCTGTCGCCCGCCGCGAATTCTTCGCCAACGGCTTTCGCAACGTCACAATGGATGACCTGGCCGCCGACCTCGGCATGAGCAAGAAAACCTTCTATGCCCGCTTCCCGGGTAAAACCGAACTATTGAAGGCTGTGCTGATCAATAAATTCGACCATGTTGAGGCGGATTTCAGCCGGGTGGCGCGCGAAAATTCTTCGAATGTGGCCGTCTGGCTTCAGGAAATGGTCCTCTGCATGCAGCAGCATGCCGGGGAAATTCAACCGCTTTTTCTCCGCGATATGCAGCGCGAGGCCCCGGAGATGTTCAAGTTGGTGGAGTCTCGCCGGCGCGAAATTCTGGAGCGTTATTGGGGCGGATTTTTCCGGAATGGCCGCAAGGAGGGTTTCATTCGCAAAGACGTTCCGGTCAATTTGATGCTCGAAATCCTGCTCGCCGCCGTGCAATCCATTCTCAATCCTCCGAAAATCGCTGAATTGGGCCTGACCCCAAAAACGGGCGCATCCGTCATTATTGAAGTCATCCTGCACGGCGTTGTTTCCCAGCAAAGAAAGTCAACTCTATGATTTTTAAACCTTGGTTGCATTTGCTCTCTCACGGATTTGTCGGAATCGCCGTGGCCGCGCTTTTTGCCGGTTGCGATAAGCCGCCTTCTCGCTCGGTGCAAGGCTACGTGGAGGGGGAATTTGTCTATGTCTCCTCGCCGCTCTCCGGGGCTGTCCAGACCCTCTCGGTGCAGCGCGGAGCCCAGGTTCGTGCTGGCGAGCCTCTTTTCACTCTCGACAACACCCCCGAAAAAGCAGCGCACGACCAAGCTGTTGAAGAACTGGCGCAAGCACGCGCCAATCTTGAGGATGCCAAGAAGGGCCGTCGTCCTTCGGAAATCGCCTCGATCGAAGCCCAGCTCAACGAAGCGAAAGCGGCTCTCGCTGTCGCACAGCAAGACTTCGACCGCCAAGAAAAACTCTCCCATGTACCCGGCGGGAACGCACAGCAGGACCTTGACCACGCTCGCTCGGCCCGCGACCAAAACGTCCAACGGGCGGCGCAACTTCAATCGGACTTGCAAACCGCCAGACTTGGCTCCCGCGAAGATCAAATTGCCTCCGCTGAGGCTGGCGTCCGTTCGCTTCAAGCCGTTTTGGCCAAGGCCGATTGGGATCTCGCCCAAAAAAGCCAGACCGCTCCTCAGGACGGAGTAGTATTTGACACTCTCTATCGCCTAGGAGAATGGGTCGGATCGGGGCATCCAGTTGTGTCGCTTCTGCCGCCGGAAAACGTCAAGGTGCGGGCCTTTGTTTCCGAAGCGAGCGTGGGGGGCATTCATACTGGTGGGGCGGTGCGTGTCACGGTGGATGGCGTGCCGACTCTGCTGAATGGCAAGATCAGCTTTATTTCTCCACAGGCCGAATACACACCTCCTGTCATTTATAGTCAGGAAAGCCGGGGCAAACTGGTCTTTATGGTCGAGGCTGTGTTCGACCGTGCCACGGCCGTCCGCCTTCATCCGGGCCAGCCTGTTGACCTCGAATTTGAGCCTTGAACATGCCTAAAGACCTCTCCATCGACGTGAGCGGCATGACCAAACGGTTCGGCCAACTGACCGCTGTGGATCACATTGATCTCCAGGTCCGACGCGGAGAAATACACGGTTTTCTTGGGCCCAACGGCAGTGGCAAAACTACCTTTATCCGCATGTTGTGCGGCCTCCTCCGTCCCGATGAGGGTGAGGGCGTCTGCCTCGGCCATAACGTCATCACTGACAGCGAATCCATCAAGCGGCAAGTCGGCTATATGACGCAGCGGTTCAGTTTTTACGAAGACCTGAGCATTGTGGAAAATCTTGATTTTGTCGCGCGCATGTACGGCGTCAAGAATCGCCGTCAGGTCGTGGCCCAAAGCATTGACAACCTTGGGCTTTCCAAACGAAGGAATCAACTGGCGGGCCAGCTTTCCGGCGGATGGAAGCAGCGCCTTGCTTTGGCGGCTTGCATGATCCACGATCCCAAACTTCTTTTGCTGGACGAACCAACCGCTGGTGTTGATCCCAAGGCCCGACGCGAATTTTGGGACCAAATTCACCTGCTTGCTTCTCGCGGTCTGACCTTTCTCATTGCCACCCATTACATGGATGAAGCGGAGCAATGCCATCGTCTGGCCTACATCTCAGGTGGCAAACTCCTCGCCCACGGAGCCGTCGAGGAAGTGATCGGCGCGGCCCATTTAACGACTTGGTCCGTCTCAGGCCCCGATTTGGCCGCTCTGGCCACCCGGCTCCGCGAGCGGCCCGGCGTTACGCAGGCGGCCGCTTTCGGCACCATCCTCCACGTCAGCGGCGTCGATGCAGGCGCGCTGGAACAAGGGATCGCTCCGTTTCGCAAGCCTCCACATGAATGGCGGCAAGTCGAGCCTAGTCTGGAGGATGTTTTCATTCAGTTGATGGATCAGGCCCCGTCCAATTCTTCCCCATGAAAAAACTCGGACATTTCTCCTGGGGACGCCTTTGGGCGATGATCGTCAAGGAGTTCATCCAGATGCGACGCGACCGCGTCACCTTCGCCATGATGGTGGGCATTCCTCTTCTACAGCTGATTCTTTTCGGCTACGCCATTAATTCCGACCCCAGGCATCTTCCCACCGCGCTGCTCCAGGCCGATGACGGCCCGCAAGTTCGCACCATTCTCAGCGCCATCAAGAATAGCAGCTATTTTGATTTCGTCCGCCAAGTGCAAACCGAAGCCGAAGGCCGCAATCTGCTTGCGCGCGGTGACGTCCAATTCGTTGTCAACATCCCGCAAAATTTCTCGCGCGATTTCCTTCGTGGTGACCGCCCATCTATCTTAGTCGAAGCTGACGCGACGGATCCAGCCGCCACCGGCAATGCCCTCGGCACGCTGCCGCTATTTCTTGACAGCGCCCTCCAGAACGATCTCAAGGGGCCGCTTTCTTATCTTGCTGGCACCAACGGTCCTGCCGGCCTCCGCATCCACGCCCTTTACAATCCTGAAGCGATTACCCAATACAACATCGTCCCCGGCTTGCTCGGCGTCGTTCTTACGCTCACTATGGTCATGATCACCGGTTTGGCCATAACCCGGGAACGCGAAGCCGGCACCATGGAAAATCTTCTTTCGATGCCCACCCGTCCTTTTGAAGTAATGATTGGCAAAATAGTCCCTTATATCGCTGTGGGCTACATCCAGGTGGGTCTCATTCTCGTCGCCGCCCGTTACCTTTTTCACGTCCCTATGATAGGCAGCATTTCCATGTTGCTGGTCTCCGCGCTGGTCTTCATCGCAGCCAATCTGTCCATGGGAGTCACCTTTTCGACGTTCGCCGAAAACCAGCGTCAAGCCATGCAAATGGCGGTGTTTTTCTTTCTGCCTTCCCTTCTCTTGTCGGGCTTCATGTTTCCGTTCCGGGGCATGCCCCGCTGGGCACAAACCATCGGCGAAATGCTGCCGCTGACCCATTTCCTTCGTTTGGTGCGCGGCATTTTACTCAAGGGAAACAACACGGCGGAGATCCTTTCGCACCTCTGGCCCATCGCCCTTTTCACTGCCGTCGCGCTCACGCTTGGGGTCAAACGCTACCGCCAGACTCTTGATTGATTGCCATGAACTTTCTCCAACAAGCTCGCGCTTCGCTGAAATATTCAGCCAAATTCTTCGACCTTTGCTTTCTTTCCCTCGGCCTGGTTGCGCTCACCTCCTGTGTCGTAGGTCCCACTTACTGCAAGCCGGATGCTGCTCAACTTTCCCCCGCCAAGTGGCGATGGGAACTCGCCGAACCAAAAGATCAGCTTGCCAAAGGCGCCTGGTGGAGTGTGTTCCATGATCCTGTTCTGGCGGATCTTGAAACCAACGCCATCGCCGGAAATCAAAATCTGCGCGCCGCGGTCGCTCGCGTCGATCAGGCTCGCGCCTCAGCCCGCTTGACACGCAGCCAGTTCTTCCCGGAGCTTTCCTTGGATCCCGCTGTTTCGCGTCAGAGGGTGTCCGGCAATGAGCCTATCCCTTTCCCCTTCAAACTCAAACCCGTCTATCTCAGTACATTCAACGTCCCGCTTGATCTGAGCTACGAAGTCGATCTGTGGGGCCGCGTTCGCCGCTCCTTTGAATCCAGTCGCGCCCAGGCGCAAGCCAGCGCCGCCGATTATCAAAATGTTCTTCTCACACTGGCCTCCGATGTCGCTGTCAACTACTTCATTCTCCGCTCTCTCGACGCCGAAATCGCCCTCCTTCACCGCACCATCGAACTTCGTGAGCAGTCCGTGGAAATCCTGAAGGGCCGTTTTACCGCTGGCGCCATTGGGGAATTGGACGTCGCACAAGCCAAGACTGAACTTGCCTCCAGCCGGGGCGATCTTGCGGACACCGAGCGCCAGCGCGCAGAAACGATCGACGCCCTTGCTCTCCTCTCTGGCCAGCCTGCCAGTGCCTTTGCAGTAGCCAAAGAAGCTTTGCCTGCCGATCCACCCGCGGTCCCCATCGGCCTTCCTTCCACCGTGCTGGAACGCCGTCCCGACGTGGCTGCCGCCGAACGCAGGCTGGCGTCCAAGAATGCCCAAATCGGTGTTGCCCGCGCCGCCTACTTTCCTGTGGTGTACCTGACGGGGCAGGCTGGATTTCTCAGCGGCGACGCCGGCAAACTTTTCACGGGCGACAGTTTCACCTGGTCGCTTGGTCCGAGCGTCAGTTTTCCCGTGTTCACCGCCGGCCGGACCGCAGCTACTGTCAAACAAGCCGAATCGTCCTATCAGGAAACATTGGCCAATTACCGCCAAACCGCTTTCACCGCTTTCAAGGAAGTTGAGGATTCCCTCGCCCAGATTAGATTCTGGAGCCAGCAAGCCGGTGCTCAAGCCGAGGCCCTGGAATCGGCCCGCCATGTAACCGAGCTAACCCGCGCCCGTTACCAGGCCGGCGTCCTCACCTATTTCGAGGTAGTAAATGCCCAACGCGACGAATTGCAGATTCAACGCCAAGAAGCGCAACTCACCGCCAGCCGTTTCGCCGCCACAGTGCGCCTCATCAAATCCCTCGGTGGTGGCTGGGAACAAGCCGGGAACAACCGTAGCTTGTTGCAGTCTCCTGCCGATTTAAAGAACTGATGAGTCACCTCGAATCTCATCTAGTCACCCGCCCGGCAATCAATGGCCGCGTTAGTGCTTGCCAAATCTGTTGCGCTTCTGAATATGGTTAAGAAGGTAATTCTGTTTACCGGCGGATGCGCGTTGGTGTTGATCGGGTCGGGCGTCTGGCACGGACGAGGCGCGAAGAAGCAGAACGCCGATTCCGAGTGAGCGAGCGTGGCGCTTTCCACTGTTTCTTATTTGGTTTTCTCCGATGGCGCGAGCCAGCCGCCAACCGCTTGCACCGGTTCCGGGCGAACATTGCAAGTGGCCCAAACGGCTAGCGCCAGCCTGCCGTCCAGCTTTTTCTCCAAGGCAGGCAGAACGAACGTGCCTCGGAACCTGTCGTTCTCACGGACGAGCGGCTGACTGATGAGTTTGAGCACGACAAAATCGTGCTTCAAATGATGCCCGGTGTTTTCCCCGGCTTTCACGTCAGAACCCACCCCGCTGATCAAAAGCGCGGCGTTCACTTCGCAACCCGCAGTTCCGCCTGCTGCGGGGATAAAACTTACGTCCCAATGATTGGTGTCTCCAGAGGTGACGTTGAGGATGCCGGTTCTGGTTGCGGATAAACCGGGAGCGCCTCTCAGGCCAAGCCAGTTGCGCCACTCCTGGCCATTCAGAACAAACTCAGGCGTGTAAATATTCTCGCTGCCCCAAAGTCCGGCATAATGGCGTTGACGATCTGAATATTGTTTGCTCGACCATTTGTCGCGCCAACCGAGATAATTCCAGTAATCCACATGGAAAGCGACGGGCACAAACTCGCTCCAGAGATCGGGTTTTTCTTTCAGCCCGCTTAACCACGACTCGGCTGGCGGACAACTGCTGCACCCTTCGGAAGTGTAAAGTTCCAGCAATGGCACCTGGCGCTCGGGACTCTGAAATTGGATGGACGCGGCGTCAGCCGTGACGCAAGCAAGCATCCCAAGAATCATATAGCGAACTGGAATCATACATTCTTCAAATTCTCGACTCATACAGATTTGTCGCGGCTGGCGGCACGACCTTACAAGGCATGAAGAAACCAAGAGCAAACTACTTCAGGATGCGCAACGGATCAACGACAGCCGAGTTTCCCATCCACCCACTCATGGAAGAGCACGCCCACGGGCCCCGCGCAGCGAGACAATATGATTTAATCCGTTTATTTGCGGCCCGCTTTCATTAGGATGTCGGCCGAACATTGCAATGACGATGCTGTTCATTAAGTTCAATTATGTGGAAACGGATAGCTCAACGGCCGGGTTTAAGACAGATCCCGGAAATCGGCGAAGGGGCCACCTATCTTCGGAAATGGGGACTCATCGGTATCCTGATTGGCGTCGGGGCCGGCCTGGGGGCGTTGGCGCTGATCTGGTGCATCAACCTGGTCAAGCATTTCGTGCTCGGCACTTTGGTTGGATACATTCCTCCTCTCCCGGGCGGAGAAGGGGGTATGAGCCAGTATTCATTTCACATGAGCTGTCCCTGGATGCTCCCTCTGGTCACAACCGCGGCCGGTTTGGTGGGTGGATTTCTTACCTGGAAATTTGCTCCGCAGACCGCGGGAATTGGCACGAATGCCGCAATTCGGGCATTCCACAACAGCGAGAAGCTCAACTTCAAGACGTCGATCTTCAAGTTGATAACCTCGGCCATCACCATTGGCGGAGGTCTCACCTCCGGACGGGAAGGACCGATTGCCCAGATCGGAGCCTCCACCGGAGCCAGCATTGCCAACCTTTTGAAACTTTCTGCGCGGGAACGGAACATTGCCCTGGCTGCAGGGCTAGGCGCCGGCATCGCCGCGATCTTTAAGGCGCCGCTGGCCGGGGCCATCATCGCTGCGGAGATCTTTTACAAAGAGGATTTTGAAGTCGAGGCTTTGGTGCCCGCTTTGATCGCTGCCGTGGTCGGCTACACCATTGTCGGAGCCGCCACAGGATTTCAGCCAGTGTTCACCCCGCCACCGGAGGCGACACAGTTCGACCACCCGTGGACCTTGATTCTGTTTGCTTTGTTGGGGGTCGGCTGCGCTCTGTTGGCGCGGTTTTTGTTCACCGTCTATTTTCATCTCGAAAAGTTCTTCAAGCGTTTCCCTTTGTGGGTGGCTGCAGCCATTGGCGGTTTTTGCACCGGCATCATCGGTCTCCTGGTTCCTTCAGTCATTGGAAATGGCTATGGGTGGGCGCAATTTGCCATATCCCAAGACGTGCAGTTGTTGCCGCCGCTCATGCTGTTGCTGGCGGCGGTTGCTGAAATTGTTGGCGCGTCCTTAACGTTAGGCTCGGGCAATTCGGGAGGCATCTTCGGCCCGTGCGTGGTCACCGGCGGCATGTTTGGCGGGGCCTTCGGTTATGGGGCGGCCTATCTCTTTCCTTCCGCAGTGCCGCATCCAGGCACTTATGCGATCGTGGGCATGATCGCTTTCTTTGCCGCCGCCGCCAAAGCTCCCATTTCCACGATCATCATGATTTCCGAGATGACCGGCGGTTATGGGCTGTTAGGTCCGGCCATGTTTGCCGTGGTCACGGCTTTTATTCTCTCAGGGAAACGAACGATTTTTCCCGCCCAGGTCAACAGCCGTCTCGACTCCCCTTTCCACGCGGACGAGTTCGAGCCGATTGCGCTCCTTCGTGTCAAGACGTCCGATGTCATGATTCATCTGCCGGTCTATGTGAACGCGAACGCGTCCGTGAGCGACGCCATGAGTTTGATGGGAGATTATGGCTTGGCCAGTTTGCCGGTGGTGGAGCAGAGCAAGTTGTCGGGACGAGTTAGGCTCTTGGCCATCCATCGGGTCGCCGAGACGGAGCGTCAAAACATTCGGGTCAAGGAGATAATGTCTCGCGATTGGACAGCGGCTTTTCCAGATGAGGACCTTTTCACCATTTTAAAGCGATTTGCCGCCAAGGATGTCGGCAATTTGCCGGTAGTGACGCGCGAAAATCCGGATCGTCCAATTGGACTTATTACCCGCTCCGGACTCTGGGGCGCTTTGGAAACGGCAAAGGAGGAACGCGCCGGACGGCTCGCCGGGACAAAAATGGAATCTCAACCCGGCGCTCCAAGGCCGTCCGGCTAATGCTCGGCAACGCCCAATCTGGAAAGGCTCCTTTTCCAGCACTACAAGGGTGATGGTCCGCGCTTCCAGATAGCCAAGGACGGGTGGGAAGGTTTACGTGAGATCGTCCGATCCACCCCTCGAATGTGTTTGACCACCTTGACAAGCCGCCTAGTTTTGACGCGTGGGGTACCGACCCAATCCATGCATGATGCTGCCTTTCGGGCTGTTGCTCGCCGCCATCGCCCTTGGACCATTGCTCTTTGCCCAATGGTGGAGCCGTAATTACGGAAAAACGGTTTTCGCTCTGGGCGCGGTTACCGTGGGCTACTATCTTCTGTTCCTTCCGTCGTCGGCTGCCCTGACCGTTGCCCATACGGCCCATGATTACATGGGTTTCATTGCTTTGGTCGGTTCGCTCTATGTCGTTTCCGGCGGCATCCACATCAGTGCCAAAGACGGAGCCACGCCGCTGACCAACGTCCTTTTCCTGCTGGTGGGCGCATTGCTGGCCAATGTGCTGGGAACCGTCGGCGCCTCCCTGCTGTTGATCCGGCCTTGGTTGCGCTTCAACAACCGACTCCTCGCCAGCCATCATGTGGTTTTTTTCATATTCATCGTTTCGAATGTTGGCGGTTGCCTGACCGTCTTCGGCAATCCTCCGCTGTTTCTAGGCTACCTGATGGGTGTTCCGCTTTGGTGGGTGCTGGAGAGCTGTTGGCCGATGTGGTTCTCCAGTGTCGCGTTTTTGCTCACGGTATTCTATTTCGTGGACCGCCGCAGTTGTCGCCGGGTTCCCGCGCTGGCCCCTTCCGGCCCGCGCGTCGCTTGGCGCGTAGAGGGGCTTTGGAACCTGCTTTTTTTGGCAATCATTCTGCCGGCTGTCTTTATCTCGCGGCCAATTCTTTTGCGCGAAGGACTGATGCTCGCCGCCGCTGTCGCCTCCTACTTCACCACCGGCCGACTGGTGCATGAAGCCAACCACTTCGATTTTCATCCGATCCGGGAAGTGGCCGTTTTATTTCTGGGAATATTTTCCACGATGATGCCCGCACTGGACTGGCTGCAGGCCCACGCCCAGGCAGTGCTGGGTGCTGATCCGTCGCCCGCCCTTGTTTTTTGGACGTCCGGCACGCTTTCGAGCGTGTTGGACAATGCGCCCACCTATCTGAGTTTCCTCAGCGCCCTTTTCGGCACCCAGGGCCAAGCGCTTGGGCATCCGCTGGAAATGGCCCGGATTCTTGCCCAAGGTCGTCTCAACCATTCTTTGGCCGCACTGAGTGTCGCGGCCGTCTTTTTCGGTGGATGCACTTATGTCGGCAACGTGCCGAATTTTATGGTCAAAGCAATCGCCGAGCAGCACCGTTTGCCGCTGCCTGGCTTCTTGGGTTATATTTTTAAATGGACGATTCCGGTCATGTTGCCTCTGCTTATCATGGTTTGGCTGGTGTTCTTCCGGTAATTGTGACCCAACGCGGAGGCAGCGCTAGTGTTGCACGTTTATACAAATTCCTGGCATATTCATGCGTTGTGCATGCTTGACGCTGACTTGATATGAACTCGACCCGCAAAACCGGTCCTGCCTTTGTTCTGAGGGTTTTCCAATCGAAAGACCAGACCAGGGCATTTTACAACAAAATCAGCCGTGTTTATGATTTACTCTCCGAGCGCAGCGAAGCCCCCATGCGCAAGGCGGGATTGGAGTTGTTGCGCGCGCGTGCCGGAGAACGGGTTTTGGAAATTGGTTTCGGCACTGGACACAGCCTCGTAGCGCTCGCGAAAGCCGTCGGGCCGAAAGGCACCGTGTTCGGCCTCGATTTGTCGGACAAAATGCTTCAGCTGGCTAAAGCGAGCCTCGCCAAGTTCAACCTCCTCGGTCGCGCCCGGCTGCGCTGCGCTGACGCGATGCAACTTCCTTACGAGGCCAACAGCATGGACGCGGTGTTCATGAGCTTTACGCTGGAATTGTTCGACACGCCGGAAATTCCGAACGTGTTGCGCGAATGTAAGCGCGTCCTCCGACCAGGCGGGCGCATCGTGGTGGTGGGTATGTCTAAAGATGCCAACCACGACCCGCTGGTAGGTGCTTTTGAATGGACACACGAACACTTCCCAAACTTTCTTGACTGCCGCCCCATCTATGTGCGGTTGGCGCTGGAAAAGGCGGGATTCAAAATCGAAAGCGCGTTGATGAAACACATGTGGATTCCGGTGGAAATTGTCCGTGGCGCCAATGTCCCGTAAAAGCATGGCTCCGGATCGTCGTAGACGCTTCATTCGTCTTCCGGTCATTTATTTCTAAAAGCATCCGGTGCCTAAACCGCGACGGTAGTGCTGGCCTCGGAACCTCCTGCAATTGAATCAAATCAAGTAAGTAATCCGGCTTAACCTCGTTGCCCCCCACTCAAGGATCAGCCTTCGCCGACGGCCCATCAAATTAACCAGAATTCACCAGTGCCCGAGTCTGGGAATCACGATATGCTGATGATCGGGCCGTCCGGCACCGTCAAACCCGCACTCTCATTGCGAGTAATCGCCATACCAACCACGAACAAGCACGTTGAAATCAGGCAAGAAGTTGTAACTTTTCGTGTAACTCAGAAGCCTGAATTTCTTAAGTCTTTGGTGGTCAAGCACTAGCGTATGACGGGACTGGAACTTGCATATCGCTCGACGTCACGACGCCCAGTCGCTCGTGCGCAATCACAAGGCACGGATTGAGACCGTGAGGCGGGTCACATTGCGAATCGAAAACAACTGGGGCAACGCCTTGGGCCTGCCCGAACGTTTCCGAGATCCAGGTTTGAAGCCGCCGGTCGAGCAGGGAAAGTTTGGCTCCATCTCGGGTGTTAGAAGTGGTCCCTTTTGTTGAACTACGTGTTGAACTAAAAATCTCAAAAATGGCCGTGTTGAACTACTTTTCCTCCACTAGATTCATTATGCCACAGATGCACAAGCCTTGCGTAAAGCCTTGAATATCAGGAAAAAGGCCGCATTTTTGGGATTTAGGCGAGGGATGTGGCAGTTAGGAATGTAGGTTTAGCAAACCCGCGAAATGGACCGTTCAGTTATATCCGCAACATATTTAATACAAACCACTTATGATTCTATGTGTCACCTCTCCGACCGGGGCTCGAGCCGCGTAACTTTGGCCACCGCCTGGCTGGAGCACAATTTTGTTTTATCGAAAAATACGATAAAACTTGCAAAATATTCAACTTTGATTCACATATAGCCCATGATTATCGAATTTCGCGTTCAAAATCATCGCTCCTTCCGCAAGGAGCAAACCTTCAATTTAGCCGCGAGTAATTACGACAAGTCTCTCGCGGAGAACCTGATCACCCCTGACTTGGCTGGTCTAAGCGATACGCGCATCATCAAAGCGGCAGCGCTTTATGGACCGAATGCTGGGGGAAAGACCAACGTATTGTTGGCTTTGCGCTTCCTTCGCTGGCTGGTAGTGGAATCGGCTACCGGTCAAAAGCCGGAGGCAAAGCTGCCCGCCGAGCCGTTTCGTCTGGATCGAGAGTCCCTCGAAGCGCCAACGACTTTGGATATCACTTTCGTGGCTGAGAATGTCCGCTACGAGTTGGCAGTGGCGGTTACGAAGCAGCGGGTGGTGCAAGAGCGCCTCGTCGCGTATCCATCCGGACGCGCGCAAGTATGGTATGACCGCGTTTGGAATGAGGCGACGAAACATTACGATTGGTTGCCAGAGAAGCCGACTGATTTTCATCGTGATCCCGGAATCGTTGAGAAGACACGTGAAAATGCCCTATTTCTTTCAACGGCGGCGCAATGGAACAACTCGCAGGTTGCGCCGGTATATCAGTGGTTCTCATCGAGCCTTCAGTTCATGAATCTTGGGGCAGAAGGGGCTCAATTGTCTCACGAATTTACGGCCCAGATGGTGAATCGCTCCGGCGATGCCCGGAAATATATCACTGGTTTATTGCGGTCTGCCGATCTCGGCTTGACAGATGTGGAAGCCGCCCAAGAGTCACCGGACGCCGATGCGCAAAAGTTTTTTGGAGCGATGCGGAATTTGGTGCGTGATGCGGGAGCTCCGCCGGGCTTGTTTCCGGAACGATTTTGGCAAGTCACTTTCCAGCACGAAGGCAAGGGCGGTGAACACTTTCCTATCAATTGGGCCGATGAATCTGCCGGGACGCGGCGCTTCTTTAGTGTGCTTGGCCCATGGTTGGCGCTGGTCAATAACGACAGCGTGCTCGGCCCGTGGCAAGGGCTGGTCAACAGAGGTCAAGTCCTCTGTGTGGATGAACTCGAAACCAGTTTGCATCCCTCACTTGCGGCCGAACTGCTGCGGTTGTTGTTTAAGCTCACGAATGTTCAATCCCGATCGCAGCTGTTGTTCACCACGCACAATCCGCTTTTGTTGGACATGACCTTATTGCGCCGCGATCAAATCTGGTTCGCTGACAAGAATCAGGAAGGCGAGTCGTTCCTTTATCCACTAACGGACTACAAGCCGCGGGCGGATGAATCACTCATGCGGGGTTATTTGTCGGGGCGTTATGGGGCTGTGCCGTTCATTCCACACGGCCTGGTTGAGAGCGAATCGTCGGACGTGAAAACGGGGGAGGTCGAACATGCCGGCTAGTCGTGGGCCACTCAGGCCTCACGAAGAACGACAGAATTACGCCCGGCGCGAGCAGATGCAGCCACCGCCAGGCGAGCCGTCCTTGGGCGACTCGTTTCTGATCGTTACCGAAGGCGAAGTGACCGAAAAACTGTATTTCGAGTCGGTTCGCGCAACTCTGCAGCTGAATCCAGTCACCGTGCATGTAGTGCATCCCCATTACACCGATGCTGAGGGCTTGGTGCGCGCGGCGATGGACATGTATGAACTTGACAGAGATGGCAAACGACTGGCGCGCGCGGCTTCGGGCAACCGCGCCGTAAAAATATTCGATCATGTGTGGGTATTATTCGATACCGATGTTTCCGCGCGGCAGAATCAGCTACCCACCCTGACATGGCATCGTGTCAGAGTCCGACAGATATGTGGGGAATGGCGGGCCTCGTATCCGGTATTGGAGGTAATCAAAAGAGGGCTTTAATGCTTATCTTCGGTCGAACCAATGGTGCGTCCACAGCCGGCATTTATATCTACGAATGCCAGTTTTCAGATGGGGAGTTCATATCGGTCGGAGCCTCCCAAGTTGCGTTAAACGCTCCAGTCGTATGATCGGCCTGGCACTTTCAGGTGGAGGATCTCGGGCAATGGCATTTCATTTGGGGTGTCTCAGAGCGCTGGATGATCTCGGCATTCTTGAGAAGATCGGGGTACTCTCCACAATTTCTGGAGGTTCCGTGATCGGTGCATATTACGCGTATACGCCAGACAAACCATTCTGCAAATTCGAATCTGACGTACGCTTATATTTGCGGAATGGATTCCACAGAAAGATTGTCGCCGAATTGATGCGACCAAATAATCTGTTGCCATGTATGGCCGACTTCATCTGCAACAAAGGCGCTGCATTAATTGGCCGCGTCACGCCATGGGAACCCGAATTTAAGAGGCATTTATCCAGAACAGACATATTTCATAACGTGCTTAAGGACGAACTATTTCCGGGATTGATGTTGAATTCTCCGCGGCGCAACAATATTGAAGTCGTGGTCGGAGCTTGTGAGCTACGCACGGGGTCGGCATTCCGATTCAGCAGCGCAAAATCTGGTGGATGGCGGCACGGGGAAAGTCTCCTCCTACGGCGCTCTGACCGCCAACGCCTTTGTAGCGCATGACGGGAACGGCAATGTGATCGCCCTTATCCAAGAGAACGGGGGCAGCGGCACTATATTGGCCAACTACGAGTACGGCCCCTTCGGCGAAGTCATCAGGGCCACAGGGCCAATGGCCAAGTTGAATCCCTTCCGGTTCTCAACGAAATACGACGACGACGAAACGGACTTTTTGTATTACGGCTACCGGTTCTACAATCCATCCACAGGGCGCTGGCTGAACCGGGACCCCATTGAAGAATTAGGCGGAATTAACCTTTACAATTTTTGCGGTAACGCGCCATCCGGGAAAACTGATGATTTCGGCCTTTCAGGGGAGCTTGTCGGCTGTCCAGCATGTGTATGCAAAAAGGTAAAGTACGGAAAAGTACCTACGACGTTTAGTGCCTATCATGACAATCAAGGAAATGGGAACATTGGACTCACGGTGCCTTACACAATCGAAACTGAGGGGATCAATTCTCACTGCCACTGCAAGTATGTGGACAATGGATCAATCTCGGGAAGCGCGAAATTTGCAAATGGTCAGCAATTCTCCCCAAACACTACATGGAACAATACAACTACAAACATACCATGCGCCAGCGGGTCCGACACTCCTGGATTCCAATTCACATTTCCACCAGGATTCGGATTCAGCGTGACTTTCACGATAAACTATAATTGGACCGGCACGGTGTCGTGCGAAAGCCCGTTTGGTCCGACGCTGACAGATTCCACGGGTATAAACGGCTCGTATTCGAGCAGCGCGACGTGGAGGCCGACAAAGTGATTGCTCACAACACAAAAACGGCTTTCGGGCATCAGTTTATTCGGGGTCTTGAACTGTTTTTGAATGGTGTAATTATGTTGATAATGATGGGTAGTTTGGGTTGTAAATCGCAGTCCTCGGAGCGAAATGTCGAGTCAAAACCACTTCTAGCGATTTGGAATTCAAAAAGCGCATCAGCTAAAGATCGAGCTGACGCGGCTAACAAATGGATACCCGCTGGAACTGATGGTGAAATGGTTCGTAATCTTCTTGGCGCACCAAAAGGCGGCTGGGACCATTTTCACGGACCATCTTTTAATGCCGACGGAAAGCTAATCGGTGCTGTTGATATTTGGCGATTGATTTACCCATATTCGACCAATCTCTCTGTAGCTTTGGTTTTCAATCCAGTTCCAAACTCGTCAGACTTTCGTGTGCTGTTCGACCACGCATTTGTTTACGAAGCACCTGAGACTCTTACCACCAGCCACCGGACATCGAATTAAATCGTTCCCCGTTGCCCAAAGAGCGGGCCGCAAGTGTTACGAACTTTTTTGACATCGTACTTTTGGCCGAATTGTTATCGTAAAAATCCGGGAAATCCGGCCAGAGCCGTCGTAAGAATCCGTGCCGTCGTACGTTCGGTGCAGAATATGATCGGGCGGGCTGCGAGAATGGGCGGACGTTACGACCAAACGAGGCTGTGTCGTGGTAATTCGGCCGCGCACCGAATTGGCATCGCAGCGGCTTTGAGCCAGAACGGTCGCAGAGCCGGTTGGACAGGCCAACCGGTTTTGGCGAGCAGTTGGAGGAGGCTGGTGAGCTTTAACGGCATCGTGGTAGCGGAGATGCGCCGCCTGGATCACACAGAATGCCAGCATGTTGCAACGAAGACGGCCCTGGACGGCGTGACTCGGTTCAGTGGGATCATGGGAAGGGGAAGGACGGCGCTGGACGGCACTTTTTTACGACGGCACTATGGCCACGAGGTGTGGAGAATTGACCACGGACGATGCCATGGGCTGGTTTCGGATGTCAATTCGGCCAAAAAACGGCACTTTTTACGACGGCACTGCGGCACTTAACAGAGACGGCACTGGACGGCACTTTGACCGCATTGAGATCATAAACTCACCCAACCTTATGACCTCAGTTCGGCCAGAAAACGGCACTTTTTACGACGGCACTGCGGCACTTAACACTTAACACGCACTTTTTTATGATCGCACTGTGGCAACGAAGTGTAGAGAATTGACAAAGTACAACGCCAGGGGCCGGTTTCGGATGTCAATTCGGCCAAAAAACGGCGTTTTTTATGACGGCACTGCGGCACTTAACAGCGGACCTACGGCATTCACAAATCTCATCGATGCCGAAGAGTGGATCGTCGGACATTAGGTCAAGGATTGAGTGTTTTGAGCACATAGAGCGTGCTTTCTTTGTCACTGCAGATAGCAATAAAATCCGTTCGAAGCCATTCTCTCCAATCATTTCGAATGTGCTCTGAATCAAACACTGCTTGCTGGACTCCGTAACGTTTGGCGATCTCCAGAATGTCGGATAAGGCGAGCTGACGGGACACAAAGCGCTTCCCGGTAACGCAAGCAAGCTCCGGTGGCATCAACAAGTGGGCGACGAATGGGTAAATTGGCTCTTGAGCGTACACCCAACGGGTTTTCGGCGCGTAGAATTCCATCTTCCTTACGATCGGATTCGCCTCAATCGTTTGCCGGCTGCGAATGTCCGCGACTGCGTTTCCAAGGCGCTTTTCCGAACGGGTCGCCGCCGTCGCCGCCAGCAACCCAGCCACGAGGCCACTCCAAGAACATCGCCGCAACGAGAAAGAAGAGCCCTTTGAAAAGACCGTCGAAAAGCGTGCCAGAAATTCGGAGACCGCGTATCCAGCCAACCAAGTGAGAGGCAGAGCCAGATGCACGTAGTAATAAGACCAGCAAGGACGATGCACCAAATGCACAGGCAGCGAAGTGGCTAGGAAAATAATGGGAAAAGCGAGGTCACGTAGTTTCCGTTGGTTGATTGCAAGCCAGATACCCACAGCGGCGGCGACCACGCATTCGATATGATCGAAGACCATGTCCGCAGGAAACGAGTAAGTCTCCGGTAGTTGCAGTTCGGAAAAGGAATGGCTCTCGATATGCGAACGAAAGGCGATTTGAAGGCTCCCACGACCCCAAAGAAAGGTGATCACTGAGAAAACAAGGATAGTAACTCCAATCCACTGAAAGCCAGCAACAACGAAACGCTTGCATCCGTATGGTTTCCCATCCGCCTGCGCGAGCGCGATTTCGGCCAAGACGGCGGGAAATACCATGGCCGCAGTGAGTTTTATGCCTAATGCAATTCCCATGATACAGCCTGAAAGCCAAAGCCACTTTCGGCTTTTACCGCCGACCCACCAAAACAACAAGCAAATTGACAATAATGCAACGGCAAAAGTCGGCACTTCTTGTATGATGGACAGACTGAGCAATAGCAACAATGGAGAGGAAACTAGAAAGAAAGTGGCAAACATAGCCGCACAAACATTGAGCCTTTGAGCTACAATGCAATAAAATGACGCGAAGAAGAGCAACCCGAAGGCTGCGGCTGTAATCCGCGCCACCGCAAGCGTGGGTCCAAAATAGTGGAATTCTCCGCTCAGGCAGAGGGGGAGCAAAGGCGGTTGATCCCACCAAATATCCTTGTATAAATGAAAGCCTTTGCTGCAAAGAAGACCTTCCATCAGATCGTATCCCTCATCGCCGGCCAGCTTCAGGACAGTGGTGATCGGTAGTGCGAAATCCAAACAAATCAAAATGGCTATGACGGCCAGAAGCCCGGTGATCTTTTGCGAACGATTCACGATTTAAAGTTTGCCATTTTGCGGAATGCTGTCAAGATCGGCCTCAACAAAAACGTACGAAACCCATGTGTTTTACGGGCGCAACGATTGTCGTTCCAACCTTAAACGAATCTGATTCGCTGAGGCGCGTGTTTGATCAAGTTCGACTTCATCTTGGGCAGGGAGTGGAGGCAATAATTGTCGTTGTCTGCGAGAAGACCCATCCAGAGACATTGGCCATTTGCCGATTTTATGAAGCATTGTTCGCCGGTGCCCTCCGCATACATTGGCAAAGGCAACCGGGACTGGGAATGGCCCTAAGGGAGGCCTTCGCAACAACACAAAGCAGCCACGTCATGGTGGTATACAGCGACGGGGAAGCTGATCCCGGGACGATCCCGGTTCTTCTTGAACGGGCGCGAGATCAACCCAATAGCATTATTTCAGCGTCCCGATGGATCGAACCCGGCCTTTTTGAAAATGGAGGCATGGCGAAACGGACCCTCAATTTGCTGGCTCAACGAATAACTGCTTTCGCGTACAAATCCGACCTGACTGATTTCACCTTCGGCTATCGTATTTACCCGACGTGGCTGGTTCGGCGGATATCATGGGAGGAACACAATCATGCGTTTGTATATGAGAGCGTGCTCAAACCAATACGACTCGGAGTTAAGATTGTTGAAGTGCCGACCCGCTGGAGATTGCGTGACCAGGGAATATCTAGTTGGCCCCTTCTCGGATAAACGAAGACCATGTGAAGGGTGCATTGCGCCTCTCGTGGTGTCACCTCACACCAAAGGTGGATTGGTGCGCGGTCGTGGCAGCAATCGAGGGCATCCGAGCTTGAGGAATGAAAAAGAAATGGTTGGTGCCTGGGCACACCGGATAGCGAAATATGGGGTTCGCAGTGGACCGAAGGTTCTGGAACTCAATTGCTCATGGAACATTTGTATTCTGACCTTCAATGGTTACCACAAGCGTTGGAAGCCACTGAAAATAGGCCAGTTTGGAGTGATCCGGTATATGAAAAAAAGAGTTTCCATTCTTACTTTTATTCTTACTTTGTGAGCTTTTCGGATGTTGATATTTCGTAAGTAATTGATGCGCAACATAATTAGTGATGTTGGAGCGGGTGAAGGGAATCGAACCCTCGTATCAGGCTTCGGGGGACCCAACCAAAACGACGACTTCATTCCAGGGGTTGAAGCTTACGAACCGAACCAAGTTCTCTTTCATATGCGGCCAAAGCACCACCCGCGCGAGAAATCTTAAATGCGAATCTTGGTGAGGCGGCAACGGCAGCCACCACCGGTGGACCACCGCGAGCAAGGACGCGGCGTACGGCCTCATCCGGGAGAAGCCCTTGCTGAACACCACGCCGGATCTGCTGCTGGCGGTGCTCAATCAGGGCACGGTCAGCACCAACGTCTATCTGTGAAACATCCAGATCCGCGCACTCTTTCGGTTTCAATCCCGCTCAGATTGGTCGCCATGGTGATCCTAGGAAATTCGCTTCTGTCTTTTGGGCCATAGTACGGAAGCCGCGTAGGGCGAACGTAACATCAGCAACCACAGTCAGGTGCGCCACGTAACCCAAAGCCGGAACCAAGGGTCAACGATATTGCAGGTCCTCTCGCTGCGGTCTACGAGGTCTCTGTCAATCAGGCTGTTCATGGCCCGCTGGACGTTTGCTGCCGCCTTCAGTCCGCTGTGCTGGATGAAATCGGCCGAGAGGTATTGTACCTTGCGGCCTGGATCGGCTGCGAGCGCCTTCAGAAACTTCCGCTGATTTGCGGTCAGGTTTTCCCAAATGACCGTGAACGCGTAACTCTCCCGCTGCAGGACCGTTTCCCGAGCCTGGGCAACCTCCGTTAAGCTCACCGGACCGTTGAAAGGCGCCTCGTCCCAAATGACGTGGCAGAGATTTTGGACGTAGTAAGGATGACCGCCGGTTACGGCCATCACTTGGGAAAATGCTTCCGCCGAAAGCTGCACACCTTTGTGTGCAAATCGTTCTTTCAGGAACGGCTTCCAGTCCTCTGCTGGGATCAGGCCCAAATTGAACAAGGTGAAGGCCCGGTAGAGGGGACGGTTTTCCTCGAGGACCATCCTGGCAATGAGACGGCGCCGGCTGCCTAGCACCAGGTAGGCTACTTCCCGTTGCCGCTGGAGAGCCGTGCGCAGGTGTCGTTCCACCCGGCTGGATGGGTAATCGAATATCTCCTGGAACTCGTCCATAACCACGACCACGCGCTTGCGGGTATGCGCCGCCAGCTTCACCGGGCTGTCCAGAACTTCTTCGAGCAGCTTGTCGGGATCCCGCTGCATCTCCCCAGAAATCTCCAGCGACAAACTCGGTTTGCCTTCCGTATCCAGCTTGACGGTCGGCTTCAGCCGGTGGAAAAACTTCTTGGCCTGGGCAAGCAAGCCTTCAGCGGACCCCGCTTTTTCCATGGCCACCGCCCTTCCAAAGGCATTGGCAAAGCTGGTTTCATCCTCGGTTTTGTAAAGGTCCAACGCGCAGACCACATACTCATCCTTGGGCAGTTGGAGCAGGGTTTGCTCTACCAGCGAAGTTTTTCCGATCCGCCTTTCCGCGTTGATGAGCAGATGCTGATGACCCAGGATGGCCTTTCGCAGTTCCGTGATTTCTTTGCTCCGGCCGCAAAACTGCTCTCCGGTGACGAAAGTCCCATATTCGAACGGATTTGAAATGTCTAAATTCTCTTTCATGCGTTATGCACGATAGAGAATGAATATTACCGCGTCAAGGTAATTCGCCATGCATAATCCGTTTCCTTGCGACGGAGGCTTTCGCGCCGAACGGGTTGCGTCCCCGCGACATCGACGCGACCACCATGACCACCACCGTACGGCGCAGTTTCTCGGGCTTTCTTACTCACGAGGGCAAGATGGAGACCAATTTGGCTGCGTCTGTCCCCACCGTCGCCAATTGGCTTCTGTCGGAGCTGCCGCAGTTTTCTCCGTGGCGGCACCACATTACGAATCCCCATCGTCGAGCGCCGACGGTGCCGGAATGCCTTGACGAGTTTTTTCAGCGCGGCAACGAGAGCGACGACCGCAGTAACCAACCCGGCGAAAGCTTTAATCCACAACGTAATCTCGATAATTGTCATCTTTTTCTTTGTTGTTCGTTGGCCTTCATTGACCAACTCAACCCAGCCGCCCTTACGCCGCCTCGGACAGAGCGACGAGACTGGCTGCCCAAATTGGGAGGCATTCCAAAAAGGCCAAGGTCATGATCCACTTCACGCCCCTCAAGCACGGGGCGTCCTCGCAATCGGCTTTGCTTTGATAGCCGCCGATTAGCGGCAAAGCGCGACGGCTATCCACCCGGAACGTTTCGCGGGGAAAGTGGAATCAGCCGAAAGGTATTGGAGACATCCAGCAAGTGTAGTCCGGATGCGTGTGCGTTTCCTCGTGGGGAAAGCGGGAACAATCATGGATTGCCCGCTCTGCTCTTGCTGATCCAGCCCTCTTTCTGCCATTGTCCACCCATCAACAACATGAAAACAAAAATGATGTTTTCCATCATTGGAGTTCTGGCTTTGGGAATTTTCCAACCATGGGGTGTTCAGGCCGGCGACGCGATGGCGATTTTTGACGGGAAGACGCTCAACGGCTGGGAAGGCAATACCAATACCTGGCGCGTGGAGGGCGACGCCATCGTGGCCGGCTGGTTGGAGCGCAAGCAACCGCACAATGAATTTCTGGCGACCATGAGGGAATCCGGGAACTTTGAGCTGCGCCTTCAATACAAGGTGGAGGGATCCAACGGATTTGTGAACGGCGGCGTTCAGTTCTGGTCTCAACGGGTGCCGAACAGTTTCGAGGTGTCGGGCTACCAGGCCGACCTGGGCGCGGACACGGATGGGAATTTGTACGATGAAAGCCGGCGTAACCGGAATCTCGTGGAGGCGAAAAAGGAGACGCGGGAGAAGGCGCTCAGGCCGGGCGACTGGAACGACTACCGGATTCGTGCCGAGGGCTCCCACATTCAGCTTTGGCTCAACGGCGTGAAAACGGTCGATTACATGGAGACGGATCAAGGCATTCCGCGCCACGGAATCATCGCCCTGCAAATCCACGGCGGGGCCTACACGAAAGTCCAGTATCGGAACCTCGTGATGGAGGAACTGCCCGCAGACAAATAGTTGCGACCTTAATCGCTACGGTTAAATGTATGCCCCGCTGAATTATCATCCAAACCATAATGAAACCGATTCTCTACGGGTTGCTGGCTTTTAACCTCCTATTTTGTGGGACGGCCAACGCGCTCGAACCTGCCAACCCGCAAGCCAACGCCAAAGCCAGGGCGATCCTCAATTATTTCCAGAGCCTCAGTGCTCGCCAGGGTAAGCGCCTGGTCTCCGGTCAATTCACCGATGCAGGCCGCACGACTACTCTGCGGCTCATGAACGAGATTCACGACCAGACAAGCCGGTGGCCAGCCCTCATGGGCGCCGATTACGTCGATTACCAGAACGGCAGCCTTACGTTCAAGGCTCCCAACCAAGCCGCCATACAGTACTGGAACCAGGGCGGCCTGGTCACCATCAGCACCCACCTTTACGATCCGGCAAACCCCAAGGGCGGAGGTCAGCGCGACCGGGATGTTGACTTGGAAACCCTGCTTGCGCCGGGCACCGACACGCATGCCCGGTGGATGCAGGAACTGGATCTCATCGCCGCCGGATTGCAGGAACTCAAAGACGCCGGGGTCGTGGTTTTGTGGCGGCCTTTTCACGAAATGAATGGCGGCTGGTTCTGGTGGGGCGCAAAAGACCCGGACACTTTCATCAAGCTGTGGCGGCAGATGTTTGAGTATTTCAGCCAGACCAAGGGGTTGGACAATCTGCTGTGGGTGTACAGCCCCAACCACGGCAACAAGACCGCCGCCTATTATGCCGGCGGCCGGTACGTTGACCTGGTGGGCCTGGATGCTTACACGGATTTCGTGGACACCGCCCACATCAAGGGGTACACCGAGGTGGCCAAGATTGAAAAGCCGTTTGGTTTCACCGAATATGGCCCTCACGGCGCGCAAAACCCACCGGGCGATTACGATTACCGGCGCTTCCTCGAAGGTGTGAAGACGGCCTTTCCCAAGGCGGTGTTTTTCATGAGTTGGAACTGGAAATGGAGCCTGGCCAGAAATCAAAACGTGAAGGAGTTACTGGCCGACCCTTGGATCGTCAACCGGGCCGACTTGCCTGCGGGACTTACTGGCACCATTAGCCGGCCATCTCCCTGATTGACTCCAAACCCCTCCCGGCATTAAACCATCACCCATGACAAATATCGCAGATCTAACGACCGGCCAACTCCTCCGCATCATTGCCATCAAGGAGCAAATCGAGGTGCTGCAAAGCCAAATCGACTCCATTGCTGGTGATGGAGGTGAAATTCCATCCCCGGCCGCCGTTGAAGCCCATGCACCCGCCAAGCGCAAATACCACATGACCGCCGCCCACCGTCGCAAGCTGATCAAAGCACTGGCCAAGGCACGAAGAATACGAGCGGCCAAATTAAAAGCCCAGAAGGCCACACCCACGCCGGCCAAAAAGAAGGACCGGCGCAGCAGCCCGGCCGTCAGGGCCAAGCTGGCGGCGGCGGCCAGGGCGAGATGGGCGAGGGTCCGGGCTGAGGGAAAAAAGGGGTTGTGATATGACACATTATGAATAAGACCCCAAAACCAGCAATTGGAAAGTTCAGCCAGGAGACAAGTGAAAAAATTGGTCATTACGTCTATGCGCTGATTGATCCACGTAAACCTGAAACCGACCCAAGACGAATCTTTTACGTCGGCAAGGGAAAAGGCCAACGATGCTTTGCTCACGCAGCGGCAGCGGTGAAATGGAAACCAAAAAAGGAACCGAATCCGAAAATCAAACGAATCCGAAGAATTCGCAAGGCTACTGGCGCGCCGCCCCCCATTCAAATAATCGCTCATAAACTCAGCGACCCGGAATCGTATCGGTTGGAGACGGCATTTATAAGCGTGCTGCACACGGACCCACAATTTTGCGGTCTTGTCGCGGGAAAACACGGCTCTGATTACGGCCTGACTGTGGACGAAATTGAAGGTCTTTACTCAGATCCTCTGAAAGAGTCAGCCATTGGTCATCGTGTGCTCCTCGTGAGTCTGAACGGCGGTGAAGACCTGCCACCGTTCCCAGAGATTAAGGAATCCGACATGGCGGAACGTGTCCTGGGGTGGTGGCCTCTATCTGCCGAAAGGGCGGTCCAAGTGGAATACATCATAGGATGTTACCACCTACTAATCCGGCGAGTTTTCAAGGTGAAGCAGATGGAAGGGCGAGCAGTTCATAAAAAAGAAAAGTGCGGTAAGAACAAAAAGGGCTACCCAATCTGGAAACAGGTGTTCAAAGGCGAGCGGTGTGTGAAAATGGAACATCTCTGGGCCAACCGTCGAATCGTCAATTCAAAAGGTGATGTCCTTACGACGTTCCCCTGGCAAGTCGGGACTCGGTTGATTGGGAAGCACTCCTGATGACAGCTAAAAAAGTGAGCCGGCCCAAAGGCAAACTCCCTTTCCCCACTGCATCATGCAACGATTCTCCTGAGACCTCCTCCCACCTCCTGCGTTGACGTGGCCGACCTCGCCCTCCTTTTGACCCCGTTCCGTAACCCGGTCATCTGCTCCGCCATCAGTTTCGACAGGGGGCACGAACCGCTTCAAAAAGTTGAAACTTGGCCCCGTCTCTTTTCTGGGAACGCACCGGCACTGCCCCCACACCTATTTTTACTTCCAACCGTCCGGCGCTTATGGTCACCATTAGGTGTAAAAAAAATGCGGCCACCGACAGTCGCCTTGTTGACCACCACCCTGGCAGCAGTTCTCTTCGGCTGCGCGACCCCAAAACTGGCGGCGATTCACTGGCCGAGGCTTGGCGCATCGTCTCCGGCAAAAAACTCGTGGACCTTACTCATACATTCAGTCCCACAACGCCAGTATGGCAGGGCTTCGGTCCCGCCACTTTTTCACCTGCAAAAGACCCGGTCACCGGGCGTCCTTACACAATTGACAAAGACGGATTTCGCGCGTTGCAGTACTCGCTGGTTGGCCAGTATGGGACGCACATTGATCCGCCGGCGCACTTCGATGCTCACGGGATGACATTGGACGAATTGCCTGTGAAAAACATGATTCTGCCCCTGATCGTATTCGATAGACCCTTCAAATCCTCCTGCACCTGCGCCTGCATCACCGCGAAATAGGCCGCCGGACCGAGCAACTTGGACCGCTCGGCATCCCAGGCGCTCGGCTCGATAACGGCCAGCCAACCCGCCTCATAAGACGACTGATTGATGGGCTCCGGGCTCGCATGCATTTCCAGCATATGGCAGCCGGTCGACCTTGGGGTTATTATAATGGGGAATGAACATTTGTTGGAGAATTCGCACAGAAGCTCGGCCTGATTGCCATCGATGAGTTTCGACATGATGGCCGCAGGAATGGCACCCGCTCCTGGCGGCGATGGTGCAGGGAGCAGCGATGACCTGGAAGAAAGGCCCCTTGCGATAATCGCCGCTGCCCCCTTCTTTATGGGAATTGCCGCGATAAAATTTAAGAACGGGGACATGGAGGCCATGGGCAAGAATCTCGGCGGCTCCGTTTGCCTCTTCCTGGTACCCAAAATAGTCGAGGTCATAATCTCCTGGGCGCAACGGTAATGACCTATAGCGCCGCATCTGATGTAACCAATTCATTTACAAAGGGATGCTCATCAGGTAGCCAGTTCAAGGAATCGGGCTGTCACCCAGGGCAGACGCATCTAAATTTCCTTTGGTTGTATGCCCAGCAATCTGAGCAGATAAGGATGATCCCAACTGGCGTTGAGCATTTTGCCTCTGATACCGCGCTTTTTTGTTTTCTCTTGTTTGAGTAAGTTCAAAGCCAGCCTGCGCAAGGCGGCCAGATTTTCTGCGGCATAGCCCTGCCGGGCCCGGCTCTGGTCCTCACCGAGACAGACATCCAGGATCCAGTGGAGTTTGTTTTCCGCGCCCCAATGTCCGCGCACGGCCCGGGCAAAAGTCTCCACGTCCAGTTTTAAACTGGAGAGGTAATAGCGCCGCTCCAGGGTGGCTTTGCCCTCGATTTCTTGGATGGACTCCACCATTCCGACCGAAGTCAGTCCCTCCCACTTGGCCTGGTCGGCAAACCATTCCAAATGGTCGCTCTGATAATATCTTCGAGTCTCGATGCGACCGTGGTCTTTTTCCACCGTGGCAAAGGTTTGGAGGGTCAGCGCTTCTTTTGGAATCACGGCTCCTTTGGGTCGTTTGCGCTTCTTTTCTTCCAAGGTGGCGTCCAGAAAACTTTTGACCTCTTCATGGACCTTTTCCTGGTTTCCTTTTAAGGCCAGGACGTAGTCGGCGTCGGCCTCCCTAATTTCTTTGGCGGTCTTCTTCTGGCAACCCATCGCATCCACGGTGACGATGCAGCCGCTTAACTCCAGCACGCGCAACAGTTCCGGCACGGCGGTGATCTCGTTGCTCTTGTCGGCCACTTTCAACTGGCCCAGCACCAGTCCGCTGTTTTCCGCCCAGGCGCTGACCACGTATTGGATGCTTTGGTCCTCGTTCAGAGCCCGGCGCAGGGCCTTGCCGTCCAGGGCCACAATTTCCTGCGGCACCGCCTGGCGCACACTCTGCGTCCAACGCAGGAAACAGTCCAAAAACTCTTTGGGGTCCAAGGCGGCAAAAACGCGGTTGAAGGTGTCGTGCGAGAGAATGCCGTTGCGCAAGGGGAGAAAGGTTTTAAACCAGTCCTGCTTGGCCAGGCCGAAGTCCTCCATGTCATTGAAGGATTCCCCGGCGCACAAAAGGGTGCAGACGGCGATGACCAGAACATCAATCAGGTCGTGGTCCTTGGTGCGATTAATCCGGGGATCGGGCAAGTCCCGGAAGTAGGTGATCAAGCTCTGCGGGGCGGGACGATTCGGGGTTGCGCTCATAATGGCGGTGAAAGACAAGTCCGAACCGGAAGCCATTTTGAAACAAATCGCCCGTCTGCAATGGATGGAGCGGGGAAAACTTTGTCCGATGGGTGCCGGAGCCTATTACAATCACCAAACTTGGGAGAATGGACGCAATCGAGTCCGTTATGTGCCTCGGGAACGCGTCGCCGACCTGCAAAAGGCCATTGCCGGCTACCAGCAATACCTGAAATTGACCAAGTCCTAACCGGCGGAAGTCGCGGCCTTGGCAAGAGCATGTCCCTGCGGCTGGCTGAAAAAGGGCATGACATTATCCTGACCTACAACAGCAAGAAAGCGGAAGCAGATGCGGTGGTGGCACAGATTGAGAAAACGAGCCGCAAAGCAGTCGCATTGCAACTCGATGTGGCCGACCACAAAACATTCAAGGCGTTCACGGAAAGTGTGAATAATGCGCTCGAGGACACCTGGCAACGGAATGATTTCGATTTTCTGGTCAATAATGCGGGGATCGGCATCCACGCGACATTCATGGAAACGACCGAAGAGCAGTTCGATCAATTGATGAACATCCATCTGAAAGGGACCTTTTTCCTGACCCAGAAATTGCTCCCCCTCATGAAGGATGGCGGACGGATCGTGAATTTATCGTCAGGGCTGGCCCGTTTTTCGCTGCCCGGATACGCGGCTTATGCCGCCATGAAAGGCGGCATCGAAGTCTTGACGCGTTATATGGCGAAAGAACTCGGACTGCGCAGAATCACCGTGAATGTCGTGGCACCGGGGGCGATCGAAACCGATTTTGGAGGCGGGGCCGTGCGCGACAACAAGCAGATCAATGATTTCATCGCCTCACAAACCGCCCTGGGTCGAGTGGGTCTTCCCAATGATATTGGCGGCGCCGTTGCCTCTCTATTGTCTGATGACAACGGGTGGATCAATGGCCAAAGAGTCGAAGTATCCGGCGGGATATCCCTGTAAGATTCTGTCAATTTCATGGGGCCGGACATCTTATGACTGACTTGCAAATCGAAGGCACGAAACCGCTGCATTGGGATGCAATCTCGCAGGATTATCTCCAATACCGTCCGGGGTACCCGGGTCGCTTTTTTGTTCTCCTGCGACATCTTGGCATTGGCCGGGCCGGGCAGGACATTCTGGATCTTGGCTCAGGCACGGGAGCGCTGGCCGTTCCCTTTGCGCGCCAGGGCGCCCGCGTTACGGCCGTGGATCTCTCGCGAGGGCAAATCGAGGCTGGTCAGCAAGCCTCCCGAAAGCACGGGGTCAAAATCAGGTTCAAAGTGGCCGCCGCCGAGGAGACGGGCTTTCCTGACCACTGCTTCGATGTCGTTTCCGCCAGCATGTGCTGGGGCTATTTCGATATGAAACGCATGGAGGTGGAAGTGCCGCGCCTCCTGCGTGTGGAAGGATTGCTGCTGGCGAGCACCCTGATCTGGGTTAGAGACGAAGACTCCATCGCCGGTCAGACTGACAAATTGCTCGCCAAACACGCAGCCGGGGCCGTCCGGTTGGGCCGGGGCGGAGAGGCGGAAATCCTCCCAGCCTGGTCGCTGAACCAGTTCAGTTTGAAAACCTACCACGAATTCAAAGTCGATCTGCCCTTTACCCGCCAATCCTGGCGCGGTCGCATCCGTGCCAGCAAGTGGATTGGCGCGGCATTGTCTGCGGAGCAAACGGAATCCTTTGACCGGGAGCATCAGGTTTTGTTGAATCGAATTGCCCCTCCAAATTCTTCATTCGTCATCGGATACGGATCCATATTTTTGAACCCAGAGGAAGCTGAAGCTGTCCCCCCAAGTTCACGGTGGGGTTACACCCGCATTGCATTTATTTGCGCCCGTGAATCGCTTGGTGAAAAGCGCATTGGGCCGCAATTGAAAGCGGCTTTTGGCGGGAGTTACATTGCCAATGAAAGCTTTATCCAGGCAACCGCCGGCCAGGTGCTGGCTGCAGGAAAGGCCGGCGCGGTTGCCTTCGGCGTACCGTTTCTGGCGAATCCGGACCTGCTTGAACGTTTTCGCCAAAACGCCCCGCTCAATGAGCCGGATTCACCCACCTTTTACACGTCAGGACCCAAAGGCTGTACCGATTATCCGGCTCTCGATAAAACCTTTGTCAACGGTTCACAGCCAATGAAGCTTTCTAAAACGGAATTATCTCTTTAACAAAGGCAAGGAAAGCCATTGATGCAGGATCCAGGGTGGGGTAAACACCCCATATCTAAAGAACCTCCCATCGCATAGCGTGGCCCGGAAACTGATGGTGAACACATTGCCATCAAAAACGAAAGACCGGGCAACTCAATGCCATTATGAAAACCTTGTTTAAGGCGGAAGCGATTTCCAAGGGCGGACGTTCGGGAACCATTCAGACACCGGACCGGTTGCTGAACGTCACGTTGGGAAATTCGTTGGAGAAAGAATCAATTTTATGAAAACATCCATTAAGAATCAAAATATGAAAACATCCGTTGCCAACCTCGTGGAAGCACCCAAAATGTATGAAACCGAAAACGACATCCCGCTCCAGCGCCGGACGGAACTGAACGCGCTCATGAACCAGCGGCTGGCGTCCGCCGTGGATCTGCAAACGCAGATGAAGCAGGCGCATTGGAACGTGAAAGGCCCGAACTTCATCGGCCTGCACGAACTCTTTGACAAGGTGGACGAAGCCGTGGAGTCCTACGTGGACATGATTGCCGAACGCATCGTGCAACTGGGCGGCATCGCCCAGGGCACGGCGCGCGTGGCCGCGGCGCGCTCGCGGCTGGAAGAGTATCCGCTCGCCATTGCCGACGGACTTGCCCATGTCGAAGCGGTCGCCAAGGCCCTGTCCACTTTCGGAGAGGAAGCCCGCCACACGATCAATGAAGCAACCGAACTGGATGATGCCGACACGGCGGATCTGTTCACCGAAATCTCGCGCGGAATAGACAAGTGGCTGTGGTTTGTTGAAGCCCATTCCCAGGCCACGAAATAAAACAGACAACTTGCCCGCATGGCGTCAAAACCGGCAGCGCGGCATAAAGCCAGATTCTTGTCAGTTTTAAAACAGAAAAGGATGTCATCGTGAAAGTCTTGATAGTATTAACGTCGCACAGCGATTTAGGCAATACCGGAAAGAAAACCGGTTTCTGGGTGGAAGAGTTTGCGGCACCCTATTATGAATTGGCGGATGCCGGGGCTGAGATTACTCTGGCTTCCCCAAAAGGAGGTCAACCGCCGATTGACCCCAAAAGTGAACTGGCCGATGCGCAAACCAAATTCACCCGCCGTTTTGACAAAGACGAAGCGGCCAGGCAGAAGCTGGCGCAGACCTTGAAATTGAGCGCAGTAAAGGCTGCGGATTATGATGCCGTTTTCTATTCGGGTGGACATGGCCCGCTATGGGATTTGGCCAATGATTCCAAATCCATCGCATTGATAGAAACCTTCCATGAACAGGGAAAGCCCATGGCCTTTGTCTGTCATGCACCCAGTGCCTTGCTAAAAGTCAAATTGCCCAATGGCAACCCTTTGATAAAAGGTAAAAATGTCACCGGTTTTTCCAACACCGAGGAAGCTGCCGTGCAACTGACCAAGGTGGTGCCTTTTTCGTTGGAAGATGAAATGGAAAAAGCGGGCGCGCATTACAGCAAAGGGACCGATTGGGGCTCTTACGTGCAAAAAGACGGATTGCTGATTACGGGACAAAACCCCGTCTCATCCGCAGCAACTGCCAAAGTGTTGCTGAAACTATTGCAGAATAAGTGTGTTGACACCGCGCGGGCGAAACCGGCAGTGCGGCAAAAAACCAAATTCCCATAAATCAGGCTGCAAAAAGGGAAAACAATCATGAATACGATCACCACCAAAGACGGTACACAAATTTATTACAAGGACTGGGGCTCGGGTCAGCCTGTCGTGTTCAGTCACGGGTGGCCGTTGAGTTCGGACAGTTGGGAGTCTCAAATGCTCTTCCTGGCGTCCAACGGTTATCGCTGCATCGCCCATGACCGTCGCGGACATGGCCGGTCCAGTCAGCCTTGGAACGGCAATGAAATGAGCACCTACGCCGATGACCTCGCAACCCTCATGGACACGTTGGACCTGAAGAACGCCGTGCTGATCGGCTTCTCCGCTGGCGGGGGCGAAGTGGCGCGCTACATCGGCCGCCACGGCACGAAGCGTCTGGCCAAAGCCGCGCTCGTTTCGGCCGTCCCGCCGCTGATGCTGAAGACCACCGCCAATCCCGGCGGCCTGCCGGTCA
>Ga0224554_1000511_pt1 | contig 31798 bp, 29 predicted proteins | sample 714S22024metaG_FD_180666 | JGI IMG/M metagenome (GOLD analysis project Ga0224554, IMG submission 180666) | Peat soil microbial communities from Stordalen Mire, Sweden - 717 S2 20-24 | ecosystem: Environmental > Terrestrial > Soil > Wetlands > Peat | place: Sweden: Norrbotten County, Stordalen...
GACGCGGCCTTGACGACGATGGCGGGCTGGCGCTTCTCGTCGGTGGAGTCGGCGACAACCAGGCGGCTGAGGCCGGTGACCTCGTCGACCTCGTCGTTCAGCGTGACGCCCTCCTGCAGGTCCTTGAAGTGGACGATGCCGGCGATCTCGGTGAGCAGCGAGAAGGTGTAGGGGTCCCACTCGCCGAGGATGTCGCCCTGCGTGACCTTGACACCCTCTTCGACCTTGAGCTTGGCGCCGTAGACGATGGCGTAGCGCTCCTTCTCGCGTCCCTTTTCGTCCACGATGGCGATGGAGCCGTTGCGGTTCATCGCCACCAGGCCGCCGTCCTTCGAGCGCACGGTGACCAGGTTGATGAAGCGGATGGCGCCCGCGTTCTTGGCCTCGATGTGCGATGCGTCGGAGACGCGGCTGGCGGTGCCGCCGATGTGGAAGGTGCGCATGGTGAGCTGCGTACCCGGCTCGCCGATGGACTGCGCCGCGATGACTCCGACGGCCTCGCCCATCTCCACCATCTTGCCGGAGCCGAGGTTGCGCCCGTAGCACAGGATGCAGACGCCGCGCTTGGATTCGCAGGTGAGCACGGAGCGGATCTTGACGCGCTCAATGCCCGCGGCCTGCACGGCCGAGGCGAGGTCCTCGTCGATCTCCTGGTTCACATCGACGATGGTCTTGCCCTCGAAGTCCTTCAGCTTTTCCAGCGAGACGCGGCCAATGATGCGGTCGCGCAGCGGCTCGATGATCTCGCCCGCCTCGATGATCGGGGTGACGTAGATGCCTTCCACCGTGCCGCAGTCGTGCTGCGAGATGATGACGTCCTGCGCCACATCGACCAGGCGGCGCGTCAGGTAGCCGGAGTCTGCCGTCTTCAGTGCGGTGTCGGCCAGTCCCTTGCGCGCGCCGTGCGTGGAGATGAAGTACTGCAGCACGGTGAGGCCCTCGCGGAAGTTGGCCGTGATCGGCGTCTCGATGATCTCGCCCGAGGGCTTGGCCATCAGGCCGCGCATGCCGGAGAGCTGGCGGATCTGTTGCTTCGATCCTCGGGCGCCCGAGTCGGCCATGATGTAGATCGGGTTCATGGCCCCCTCCTTGTCGGCGCGCTTCATGTTGTTGAACATCTCATCGGCCACGCGCTCGGTGACGCCAGACCACATCTGGATGACCTTATTGGAGCGCTCGCCGTTGGTGATGGCCCCGTCCAGGTACTGCTGCTGCATGGCAAGCACGGTCTTCTCCGCTTCGCCCACCAGCGTGTACTTGGAGTCCGGGATGACCATGTCGTCGAGGCCGACCGAGAGTCCGGACTTGGTGGCGTAGCGGAAGCCCAGGTCCTTGATCCTGTCCAGCGCCTTGACCGTGGTCTCCAGGCCGAGGTTCAGGTAGCAGTAGTTGACGAGCTGGCCGATCCCCTTCTTCTTGAGCAGGCCATTGACGTAGGGCATGCCCTCGGGCAGCGCGTCGTTGAGGATGGCGCGACCGACAGTGGTCGAAAGGAACTGCTTGTTGAAGTGGACGACCTCGGTGTGGTTCAGGTCCTGGTCGTCGTAGGCCGTGGTCATGTCCAGCACCGGGCCGGTGTAGCGCAGGCGGATGGGCGTCAGCGTCTCCACCTGCTTGGCCTCCAGCGCCATCAACACCTCTTCGATGTTGGCGAAGACGCGTCCCTCGCCGATGGCGTTGATCTTCGCCTTGGTGAGGTAGTAGATGCCCAGCACCATGTCCTGCGTGGGCACGGTGATGGGCTGGCCACTGGCTGGCGAGAGAATGTTGTGCGAGGCCAGCATCAGCACCGACGCCTCGATCTGAGCTTCGGGCGAGAGCGGGATGTGCACGGCCATCTGGTCGCCGTCGAAGTCGGCGTTGAAGGCGGTGCAGACCAGCGGATGGATCTTGATCGCCTTGCCTTCCACCAGCACCGGCTCAAACGCCTGAATGCCGAGACGATGCAGCGTGGGCGCGCGGTTCAGCAGGATCGGATGGTCCTTGATCACCTCTTCCAGAATGTCCCACACGATGGGCTCCTGCATCTCCACCATCTCTTTGGCCTGCTTGATGGTGGTGCAGTGGCCGGTCTGTTCCAGGCGGTGATAGATGAATGGCTTGAAGAGTTCCAGCGCCATCTTCTTGGGCAGGCCGCACTGGTGCAGTTGCAGCTCCGGGCCGACCACGATGACCGACCGGCCGGAGTAGTCCACGCGCTTGCCCAGCAGGTTCTGGCGGAAGCGGCCCTGCTTGCCCTTCAGCGTGTCGCTGAGCGACTTCAGCGGGCGGTTGTTGGCGCCGCGCAGAACGCGTCCGCGCCGTCCATTGTCGAACAGAGCGTCCACCGCCTCCTGCAACATGCGCTTTTCATTTCGCACAATGACCTCGGGAGCGTGCAGGTCCATCAGCTTCTTGAGTCGGTTGTTGCGGTTGATGACGCGGCGATACAGGTCGTTCAGGTCGGACGTTGCGAAGCGTCCGCCATCCAGCGGCACCAGCGGGCGCAGCTCCGGCGGGATCACCGGGATCACATCCAGGATCATCCACTGGGGCTTGTTGTCGGACTTGCGGAAGGCCTCCACGATCTTCAGCCGCTTGGAGTACTTCAGCTTCTTCTGTAGCGAGGTCTCGGTCTTGATGCGCTCGCGCAGCTCGATGGAAAGCTCGTTGATATCGACCCGCTTGAGCAACTCCTTGATGGCCTCGGCGCCCATCATGGCCTTGAAGCCGGTGGGGCGATACTGAGCATCGAGCTCGCGGAAGCGGGTCTCGTCCTTGATGACCTCGCGCTCCTTGACCGGCGCGTCGCCCGGATCGACCACAACATACGACTCGAAGTACAGCACCGCTTCCAGTTCACGCAGGCTGATGTCCAGCAGGTGGCCGATGCGCGAAGGCAGTCCCTTGAAGAACCAGACGTGCGAGCAGGGGCTGGCCAGCTCGATGTGGCCGAGCCGTTCGCGGCGCACCTTGCTGAGCGTGACTTCCACGCCGCACTTGTCGCAGATCACGCCGCGGTGCTTCATGCGCTTGTACTTGCCGCACAGGCACTCCCAGTCCGTGATGGGTCCAAAGATCCGCGCGCAGAACAGACCGTCGCGCTCCGGCTTGAAGGTGCGGTAGTTGATTGTCTCCGGCTTGGTCACCTCGCCATGCGACCAGGAGCGGATCTTCTCCGGGCTGGCAAGTTGGATCTTGATGGCGTCGAAGTCGAGGATCGGTCCGGTGAGTTCAAAGGGGCTGGAGCGGAACATAGTTTGCGTCTCCGTGGGCTGCAGCGGGTTGGCTGCGGTTACTCAATCTGTTCCGCGATGACTTCCGGCGCATCGCGATGCCTTTGGTTCTGGTGCTGGTGCTGATTTCAATTGTGGTGTTGCTTAGCTTTTAGCCATTCGCTCTTGGCCATTCGTTCTTGCTGCAATCTTTGATTCGATTCGCCTCTGCTGTTAGCTCTGGGCTTCTCTGCCAAGAGCTAACAGCTAAAGGCTAAAAGCTATTCGGCTAAGGCGAGCTCCGGCAGCGGTGCCTTCTTCTGATCGACGAGCTTGATCAGCTCGACGTCGAGGCACAGCGACTGCAGCTCGCGAATTAGAACGTTGAACGACTCGGGCACGCCGGGCTCGATCGCGGCCTCGCCCTTGACGATGGCCTCGTAGATCTTGGTGCGGCCGAAGACATCGTCGGATTTTGCGGTGAGCAGCTCTTGCAGGATGTAGGCTGCGCCGTATGCCTCCAGCGCCCACACCTCCATCTCTCCGAAGCGTTGTCCGCCGAACTGCGCCTTGCCTCCCAGTGGCTGTTGCGTGATGAGCGAGTATGGCCCGATGGAGCGCGCGTGGATCTTGTCGTCGACAAGATGCGAGAGCTTCAGCATATAGATGTAGCCAACCGTCGCGGGCTGCTCGAACGGCTCGCCGACCATGCCGTCGTAGAGCTGCGTCTTGCCCGAGCTGGGCAGGCCGGCGGACTTCAGCAGCGCCTTGATCTCGCTCTCGCGCGCGCCATCGAAGACCGCGGTGCCGAACCATATGCCGCGCTTCATCCCGGCGGCCGCGCGAATGGTCTGCGCGTCGTCCAGGTCGAGAAGCTGGTTCAGCGCGGCGGTGCCTGCAAAGCGCGCCTTGAAGAGCTCGCGCACTTCACTGGCAGAGGTCATCTGCGCGGCCGCCTCGGCGATCTGCTTGCCCAGTTCGTGCGCGGCCCAGCCCAGATGCGTCTCCAGAATCTGCCCGACGTTCATACGGGAAGGCACGCCCAACGGGTTCAAAACGATCTCCACCGGCGTCCCATCGGGAAGGTACGGCATGTCCTCCTCGGGAAGGATGCGCGCGATGACTCCCTTGTTGCCGTGGCGTCCGGCCATCTTGTCGCCGACAGAAAGCTTGCGCTTCATGGCGATGTACACCTTCACCATCTTGATGACGCCGGGCGAAAGCTCGTCGCCCTTCTGCATCTTGCCCACCTTGTCGTTGGTGATCTTGCGCAGCACGTCGATCTGGCGCGATGTCATCTCCTCGATCTCGTCGATCTGCTCGTTGACGCGCGGGTCCTTGTCCGCATAGCGGATACGCTTCAGGTTGCGCGTCGAAATCAGCTCGATGGTGTCGCGGTTGAGAATGTCGCCCTTGCTGAGCAGCTTCTTATTGGTGCGTTCGTCGTGCAGGTCGCTCAGCACCTCTCGCGCACCCAGAATCCCTTCCAGCCGCTTCAGGCGCTCGTCGGTCAGAATGCGGATCTCGTCGGCCAGGTTGCGCTCCAGCTTCTCGATCATCTCCTGCTCGATCTGCTTGGCGCGCTCGTCCTTCTCCTGTCCCTTGCGGCTGAAGATGCGCACATCGACAATGGTTCCCTCGATGCCCGGAGGGCAGGTCAGCGATGCGTCGCGAACGTCGCCCGCCTTCTCGCCGAAGATGGCGCGCAGCAGCTTCTCTTCCGGCGTCAACTGCGTCTCGCCCTTGGGCGTGACCTTGCCCACCAGGATGTCGTTGTGCCCGACGCCGGCACCGATGCGGATGATCCCACTCTCGTCCAGGTCGCGCAGTGCGTGCTCGCTGACGTTGGGAATGTCGCGCGTGATCTCTTCCGGCCCCAGCTTGGTGTCGCGCGCCTCGATCTCAAACTCCTCGATGTGGATCGAGGTGTAGTAGTCGTCCTTCACCAGCTTTTCGCTGATGAGGATTGCGTCCTCGAAGTTGTACCCGCGCCACGGCATGAAGGCGACCAGAACGTTGCGCCCCAGACCGAGTTCGCCCTGCTCCGTGCACGGCCCGTCGGCGATGACCTGCCCCTTGAGGACGCGGTCGCCCTGGCTGACGATGGGCTTCTGGTTGATGCACGTGTTCTGGTTGGAGCGCTTGAACTTGGTCAGTTGATAGATGTCCGAGCCGACCTCGCGCGAGAGCTGTGTCGGGTGATGTTCTCCCTCGACGCGCACGATGATGCGTTCGGAGTCCACCGAATCCACAATTCCGTTGCGCTTGGCCAGAATCACGGCGCCGGAGTCGCGCGCGGTGACGCCCTCCATGCCGGTGCCAACGTAGGGAGCTTCAGAGACCAGCAGAGGCACCGACTGGCGCTGCATGTTGGCGCCCATCAGCGCGCGGTTGGCGTCGTCATGCTCCAGGAACGGGACGAGTGAAGCCGCGACCGAGACCAGTTGCTTGGGGCTCACGTCGACATAGTCCACGTCCGACTTGGGCACCAGCACGAAGTTTCCCTGCCGGCGCGCATCCACCACGTTCTGCACGATGTTCAGCTTCTCGTCCAACTCGATGTTGGCCTGCGCGATGGTGTGCCGGTCTTCCTCCCACGCCGAAAGGTAGAAGCTGAACGGCTCGACCTCCACCGTGCGCTTCTTCTCCTTGCGCAGGCGGTCGTTCAGCTTGCGCAGCTCGTTGGCCTCGATGTGGTCGCCCTGGCGCAGCTTGCTCTCGCCGGCGTTGACCACCGCGAAGTAATCCAGAACGCGCCCGTCCTTCACGCGGCGGTAGGGCGACTCGATGAAGCCGTACTCGTTGATGCGCGCAAAGCACGAGAGCGAACTGATAAGGCCGATGTTCGGGCCTTCCGGCGTTTCAATCGGGCAGATGCGTCCGTAGTGCGTGGGATGGACGTCGCGCACCTCAAAGCCCGCGCGCTCGCGTGACAACCCGCCCGGCCCGAGGGCGGAGAGACGCCGCTTGTGCGTGATCTCCGACAGCGGGTTGGTCTGGTCCATGAACTGCGAGAGCTGGCTCGATCCGAAGAACTCGCGGATCGCCGCCATCACCGGCTTGGCGTTGATCAGGTCGTGCGGCATGGCCGTCGACATCTCCTGATACACGCTCATCTTCTCCTTGATGGCCCGCTCCATGCGCACCAGTCCGATACGGAACTGGTTCTCCATCAACTCGCCCACCGCGCGCACGCGCCGGTTGCCCAGGTGGTCGATGTCGTCCACCATGCCGATGTTCTTGCGCAGCTTCAGCAGGTAGCGGATCGTCCCGTAGAAGTCCTCCGGCGTCAGCGTGCGCTTGTCCAGCCCGCTGGCGTCCTGGTTCTCATAGAGCTTGATGTTGAACTTCAGCCGGCCCACGCGCGAGAAGTCGTACTTGCGCTGGTCGAAGAACATGCCCTCGAAGAGCGCGCTCGCGGTATCGAGCGTCGGCGGGTCGCCCGGACGCAGCTTGCGGTAGATCTCGATCAGCGCCTCTTCCGGCTTGCGCACCGTGTCGCGCCGCAGCGTGTTGGTGATGATGTTGCCCACGTCGTCGCGCTCCGGGAAGAAGACCTCGATCGAGGTCACGCCCGCCTGCAGCACCTTGTGCAGCTTGTCGGCGGAGAGCTCCTGGTTGGCCTCATACAGCAGCTCACCGGTGGTCAGGTCCACCACATCCGAAGCAGACATTGCGCCGTCGAACTCGCTCGTCTCCACCTCCACCGACTCGATCTTGTGCGAGCGAAGCAGCTTCAGCGTATGGGGCGTGATCTTGCGCGTCGCAGGAGCCAGATCCTCGCCCTTCATCGTGATGCCAACCGCAGGACGCGTGCCCAGCAGGTTGGTCGACTGGGCCTCGGGAACCACCTTCCAGTACAGCTTGCCGTCCTTCACGTGGATGGTGTCCACGGTGTAGAAGGTCTTCAGGATCTCCTCGTCGGTGCGCAGTCCGAGCGCGCGCAGGAAGATCGTGCCCAGGAACTTGCGCTTGCGGTCGATGCGCACATACAGCGTGTTCTTCTGGTCGTACTCAAACTCCACCCAGCTTCCGCGGTATGGAATGATCTTGCCCAAAAAATATGTGCGGTTGTTGGCCGTCTCGAAGAAGACGCCGGGCGAGCGATGCAACTGGCTCACGATGACGCGCTCGGTGCCGTTCACAATGAATGTCCCGTTGGCGCTCATCAGCGGAATGTCGCCGAAGAAGACCTCCTGCTCCTTCATGTCGCGCAGGCTCTTCACGCCGGTCTCGGGGTCCTTGTCGTAGACCTTCAGGCGGATCGTCACCTTCAGCGGCGCCGAATACGTCATGCCGCGCTCTTCGCACTCGGCCTGATCGTATTTCAACTGCAACCCCACCGGGTCGCCGCACTTGGTGCAGAAGTCTGGCGTGTTCTTGTTGTACGTCCCGCAGAAGCTGCACAGCACGTCGCCCGGATGGAAGGGGTCTGTGATGACCATGTGGCCGCAGTTGGTGCAGGCCGTGCGCAGGTGGTTCAGCCCCTTCAGGTAGCCGCACTTGCACTCCCAGTTGCCGATCGAGTAGTCGACAAACTCCAGCTCCGAAATATTGCGGAAGTCGGTAATCGGAAACACCGAGGTGAACACCGACTGCAGCCCATTGTCCTCGCGCTCCTGGGGCAGCTTGTCCATCTGCAGAAAGCGCTCGTAGCTGCGACGCTGCACTTCGATGAGATTGGGGATCTTGATGGATGTGGAAATCTTGGAAAAATCGAGGCGGCTGCGGACCGCGCGCATTTCGCTGGACATGCTCTTCTCCTGAGAACTTCTGTTCGAGGCCTTCTGTGGGTCGCTGCCGGTGCGGGGTGCCCGCCGACCGCGTTCGAAGGTGGAGGGCCGCAATCCAGCCCTCCGATTTGTTTTCCCGTCTACGCCTGTTTCGCCTCCCCCACATCAATGCGGTTTGGCCTTTGCGCCTGTTACTCGTTTCGTCTCAATCTCTCAGTTCAGCATAAAAATTTAACTATCGCTGGACTGCTGGAACTGCTATAAAGTCCGCGTAAGCCTGATTGCATCTGCCTTCGTGGGGTAGGCGGAAGACGCAGAAATGCGCTCGCAGGGACAGAATGCCCCGTGAGCGCAAATACCGTCTTGTGCACTGTTTCTATGTATAAACTGGATGCCTGCCGCCCTTTGAAGCTCGCCTAGCCTCAAGGTTTTGCTGCCGCTGCTGTTCCCGTGTCACCGTGCATGTCCGCCGCCAGACTTGCAGGTGGCCGGCCCCGTAGCCCGCGCACGCGGGATGGACCGGAAATGTTGCACTAGATAGTGATGCCAACCAGCTGTGGCTGGATTGCCAAATTTGCCTGAGATGCCCAGGCATCGCAAATGCGAATTGCCGATTTATTAAGTTGCCGAGGTGTCCGGAAGCGCTGTCTGCCTACTAGCACACCAAGGCAGAGGCGGTTCTCCATTGGTTAGGATACCGCGTTCTGCCCCGGCGCGCAAGTCGGACGGGATAACTACTTGATTTCGACGGTCGCGACGCCTTCAAACTTCTTGGCGATGGCGGCCGCATCTTCCTTCGAGATGTTCTCCTTCAGGGCCTTCGGCGCGCCGTCCACCAGGTCCTTGGCTTCCTTCAAGCCCAGGGCCGTGACTTCGCGCACTGCCTTGATAGTAGAGATCTTGTTCGCGCCCGCATCCTTAAGGATCACGGTGAACTCGGTCTTTTCCTCCACCGGGGCCGCTGCCGCAGCTCCGCCGCCCGCCGGGGCCGCAACGGCTGCTGCCGCCGAGACGCCAAGCCGCTCTTCCAGCTTCTTCACCAACGCCGAAGCCTCAAGCAGGCTGAGGCTCACAATCTGATCTTCCAACTGTTGAATGTCTGCCATGTCATTTCTCCTAAAAAATTCAATTCCGAAACTTTAGTGCTGCATTCTGCGGACTTGCCTGCCCGAAGCCCCAAATCCTCTTCGGTTGCCCCAACTCCTCCGGGTTTCCGTTGCGCGGGGCGGATGCCCAGACAAGCAATCCGCTAAGCGCACCCAGGGGAATGAAGCCAAACTCTTTATGCGCCCTCGGCCTTCGGCGCGTCGTCAACTGGCGCTTCGGCTGCCGGAACTTCGACCGCGGGAGCCTCGACCACCGACGCTTCGGCTGCAACTGCCTCGACCGCCGGAGCCTCTGCCGCCGGCGCTTCTGCCACCGGAGCCTCTGCAACCGGAGCCTCGGCTGCAACTGCCTCTGCCACCGGAGCTTCTGCCACCGCGACCTCTGCCACAGGAGCTTCGACCACCGGCGCTGCTGCAACTGGCGCCTCGGCTGCCCCGGCAAACTTGCCCTTCTCCACGCCCTGGTTGATCACCACCGCCAGATCGCGTCCGACGGCGTTCATCACCGTCACCAGCCGCTGCGCCGGAGACTGAATCAGGAACAGCAGCTTGCTGAAGAGCTCTTCCTTGCCCGGCATCGTGGCCAGCGCCTTGATCTCGTCCACCGAGAGCAGCTTGCCCTCGACGATCCCAAGCTTGAAGTGGAAGAACTCCGAGTTGTCCTTCACCCAGCCGGCCAGCGCCTTGGCCAGCGCCACCGGGTCGCCCGAGGTGTATGCCACCGACGAGACGCCCTTCAGTCCCTGTAGTGCCGCCTCGATCTTGGTCCCCTCGCCGGCGCGCGCCACCAGCTTGTTCTTCACTACGTGGTAGCTGCCGCCTGCTCCGCGGATCGCCTTGCGCAGCCCGGTATCCTTGGCCGCGGTCAGCCCGCTGAATGTGCCCACGATGGCCGAAGTCGAGTGCTCCAGCTCGATTGCGAGCGCCTTCACCTTCTCCGTCTTCCTTGCTCTGGTCAATGCCATGACTGAATCCTCTTTGCTTTCGCTCCCAGCTCCTCGCTCACGCGCCAGAGTGGGCCTCTATCTATAGACTGCTTCTAAACCTTGCCCGCCAGCTCCAGCACGGTCGAATCGAGCTGCACGCCGGGCCCCATGGTCGAGCTGATCGTGATGCCCTTGACGTACTTGCCCTTGGCCACCGACGGCTTGGCCTTCAGCACGGCGCTGATGACGGTCATTGCGTTATCCACCAGCTTCTTCGGCTCGAACGACAGCTTGCCGACGGGCACATGCACCAGCGCGGTCTTGTCCGTGCGGAACTCGACCTTACCGGCCTTGATCTCCTTGATCGCCGCAACCACATCGGTCGTCACCGTGCCGGTCTTGGGATTCGGCATCAACCCCTTCGGCCCCAGAACTTTGCCCAGCCGCCCAACCGACTTCATCATGTCGGGCGTGGCGATCAGTGCGTCGAAGGCGGTCCAGCCTTCCTTCTGAATCTTTTCCACCAGCTCGTCGCCGCCGGAGAAATCGGCTCCAGCCGCAGTCGCCTCGGCGATCTTGTCGCCGGAGGTAATCACCGCGACGATCTTGGTCTTGCCCAGCCCGTGCGGCAGCACCACCGTCCCGCGCACCATCTGGTCGGCGTGTTTGGGATCGACGCCCAGACGGATATTCAGGTCGACGGTCTCGTCGAACTTGGCGTACTTGGCCTTTTTGATGAGTGGGACTGCATCGATCAGGGTGTAGGGCCGCCGCTCCACCAGCGCGCGCGCCTTCACCACATTCTTGGACAGCTTCTTTGCCATTCTTCCCTCGTCTCCCACCGCGCGAACCCAAGCAGCGCTGTTTCTCGCTGAACCCATCCGGAATTGCTTGTCTTCAACTGCTGGCTGGATGAGCCGTTCGGCCGTGGTAATTGTGACTGGCCCCGGCACGAAGCCAAGGCACTCTTATGAGTATGCCGGAATGTGGGATTTTCGTCAATGAGCCGAAGGCCGACAAAACCGCTCAACCCGCGACTCCGGTACATCGCGCATCTTGTAATTCAACTCTGTAAGCTCAGAAACAACTTTCTCGTGGAATGTCTTTGTCTTGGTCACAACCACTACATACGAGTCGTGGCTTATATGAAGAAAGAACTCTCCGGTTCCCCAAGACCATCGAGGAAGATAGAAGGCATCCCATGCAAATAGCATCGGCTGAAGAAGCATACCCACCGCTTCATTTAGTTCATCCGCCCGAAAATTGTGCCCTTGTGAAGCTTCAAAAGCTGATGGTTGCCCAGCGGCCTGATTCATCTGCTCAACAATGCGATAACCAATTCCTTCGACTGCCTCATCCCAAATCCCATAGTTTTGGACCCATAAGTGGGCACCCGTAAAATGCCATGGTTCATAGCCTAATGTGGCTAAATATCGGGCGAAAGAAGGCAATCTATAGCTCTCTTGTGGGTACTCAATTGTGATGCACGACGCCTCTGGATGAGTGTAGAAGACTCCACGCTCATCGCCTTGAGCATAATCCTGCCCTTTGAAAACGGGATCGCGTCCTGCAAAGTACTTGAGGACTTCAGTATTCGTTAGCACTTTCATCTATTCACGCCCAAATCCTGGCCAGCACCAGCTCAAACCCGACGATAGGCCCGGTGCCCTGGATCGAGGTGGGCTGCGCGAGGTGTTCGGGCTGCTCGCCGGGTCGGTAGATGGTGACGGCCTTCTCCAGCGGGTCGATGAGCCACGCAACCTCTGCCCCGTTGGCGATCCACATCTCCATCTTCGCCTGCAAATCCACGAGGTTGTCGCTGGGCGAGCGCAGCTCGATGACGAACTCCGGGCAGACCGGCGGGAAGCCCGTCTTCTGCTCCTCGCTCAACGACGCCAACCGGTGCGTCGAAATCCACGCTGCATCGGGCGCACGCACCGAGCCATCGGGCAGCGCATAGCCGCCGTTGGAATCCGTGACAGCGCCCCGGCCATCGACCTCGGCCCACTCATCCAGACAGCGCGTGATCCTGCTGTTGATCCTGCCAGTGCCAAAGCCCGCGGGTGACATCACGACGATCTCCCCATTCGTCTCGCGTTCCACGCGCATCGGCTCGTTGGCCGCGCAGAAGCGCAGGAACTCCTCGTCCGTCATGGGCCGCTCGAAGCGGAGACAGACCGGTAGCCCGGATTCGTTGAGCGCGAGATTCATGGGGATAGTCTACTCCCACGGCTTGGCAATCGGATCAATAGAAGGTGCGTCTTACGGCTGCGTCATGCGCACGCTGACGCCATACCCTTGCAGCGGGATGGTGGTATAAAAAGTGTCCGTGTCGGTCTCGATCACCGTCATCACCTGCGAGTCCTTGCACACCACATACACCTTGCCGGTCGGCGTCGAAGCCGCCGTGGCAATCCATGCCGGGTGCCCGTTGATGGGGATCGTCGCCGTCGCCGTTTTCGTGGTCAGGTTCACCACCGACACCGAACAGGGCGTCGTACCCGAACCCGCCGCGCCCGTGCCGCAGGGCAGGCTTGGGTCTCCCGCGTTCGCCACATACGCCCGAGTGTAGTCGCTCAGCACCGACACCATGATCGGGTTGACGCCCACCGGGATGGTCGCCACGATCTGCCCGAAGGTCGTCGCGTCAATCGGGTTGGTCGCGTCGCAGTTCGGGTTGATCGGCAGCGCCGACTCCGTGCACAGCGGAATGTTGACCAGCGTCACAGAGCCATTCGACGTGCCCGTCCCCTCGTTGGCCACCACCAGCTCATTCAGGCCCGATGCCAGGTCCGCCCACACCGGGCGCACCCCCACCGGGATCGTGCTGTTGGTGATGGCCGCTGTCCCTGCGTCCGCAGTCGATGCGACATTCGCATGTGTAAATGCCGCTTCAAACTGAGTGGAGCTAAGCCCGGCAGGAAGAACCGTCAGCGTCTGCCCATTGAGATATGTCCCGGTAGAAAGGCCCGCAATGGTAACGCTCGTCCCTGCCAGCAAGGTATTCTGCGCAGTGAACGTAACCACATTGCCCGCAATCGAAAATCCAGTGATACTCGGGCCAAACTGATCCAGCGCGTTGGTCTGCGCGTTGATCACCGTTACCGTCCCGTCCGTCTGGTTCAGGATGAAGGCCCGCCGGTCGTCGATCGTCATCACCCCATACACCGGGCGCACCCCCACCGGCAGCGTGGTCGAAACGGTCGGCGAGGTAGTGCTGCTGCTGGCGTTTTCGATCGCCTCCACCTGTCCCGCGCCGCCGCTGGTCGACTGGCTGACGCCGTAGATCCTCGCCGCTCCCGCCTGGCCCACCACATACACCGGCGCGTACCCGGTCGCAACTGGCAGCTCCTGCTTCAGCGCCGGAGGCGTTCCCAGCAGTTGATCGATCGCATTCACCCCAGGATCGGGGATGTAGGTCGAATTCGACGTCGCGTAGAGGCTCACCGGGGTCGCACCCGCCAGCAGCGTCGACTGCAACACCTGGCTCGAGATCAGCGAGGTGCTGATGTTGAACGTGTTCACCGTCGTATCACTGTTCAGCGTATAGCCGGTGGTCCCGCTCGCATTCAGGGCCAGGTAGTACGGATCCACTCCCAGCGATGCCGTCACCATCACCGTGTCGCCGGAGAAGTCCACCATCGTCAGCAGTCCGTTCGATGTGGCGCTCGGGCTGGACACCGCAATCGCATACTTGGTCGGCTGTGCCGCCGGCCCCACCACGCCGATCGCGCTCTCCACGGGACGATATGTGTTCCCGCACCCGGCGATCATCGCCAAAGATGCAGCCAGCCCCGCCGCCAACGCAGCGCGCCCAAGTGACGCCGCTGGGCGCACCGTCCCATGAATCCCGCGCCGTCTTCCTGTCCCTGCCAACTGCACTTCCACTCGATGCAAACCTTCTCCCACGTTCCCGCCGATGCTGACTGCGCTCAAGGCTCGATTGTAAATCAACCCAGGCCTCTGCGCTCCCGCCGCCATCAAATCCACCCCGGACGTCTTCAACTGACAACCTGCAACGGACAACCTGCAACTTCCTACGCGTCCGCCCTCCCGTGCAGCCAGCCGATGTTCACATGCAGCCGCAGCAGCGTATAGCTCAGCATCTCGTGGAAGTAGCGCAACGCCAGATCGTAGTCGTCGATGTGCCCCAGCGTCCCGCGCGGCGAGGTGTAGACGATCAGCCCCGCGTCCTGGCACAGCGCGCGCACGCGGAACAGGTGCGTCCCATCGCTCACCACCACAATGCTGTTCAAGTGCCGCGCCCGCGCAATCTCCGCCAGCCGCCGGACCTGCTGCTCGGTGTCCACCGACTGGGTCTCCGCCACGATCCGCTCATACGGGACCCCGTTGGCCAGCAGGTAGTCGCGCCCCACGCCGCCCTCGGTCTTCCCCTTGTCCAGGTTGCTGCCGCCGCCCAGCGTAATCAACAGCGGAGCAATCTGCTCGCGGTAGAGCTCCACCGCGTGGTCCAGGCGCGCGTGCAGCACCGGCGAAGGACGTCCGCCGTACTCCGCCGCTCCGAAGACGGCGATCGCGTCCGCCGGCCGCGCCTCGTCCTTCCCCGCAACCTCGTTGATCTCGATGGTGAGCCAGCCAAACCACCCCAGCGCCCCCAGCAGCACCAAGCCCAGAAATCGCCGCAGCAACAGTCGCGCCGTCGTCTCCCGCCGCTTCGCCGAACGAGGGCGGCGCTTCGGCAGTCTGAAGCCACGCTTCGGCGAACTGGTGGATGTGGAACTCATGGGGCAGAGAATCTCGAAGGCAAGGCTACAGCATTCCCAACCAGGCCCGGAAGGGGCAACTGAACCTGCATGGGGAACTGCAATATTTATCGCAGCCCCAGTATCCCTCTTCCCGCCGCCCGAGGCCAGTCCCCTCCGTCGTAGCCTACCCTTGGTTTGTCATTCCGCAGCGCATCCGGGGTCCCCGGCGAGCGGTTGTTGCTCGCTGGGGTGGAGCAGCGGAGGAATCTGCTTCTGCTTTTTTCCCATGTGCGATCGCCCGCACGCCAATTCTTCCGCGCCGAATCCTCCCGTCGGAGGTATGCTATGTTCTTGCGTTGTTCTCCATCGCATCCCAGCTCCAGCCTCTCGCACAGGAGAATCCTTTGACGGCCGAGATACTCCGCATCCACCCGGACGAGCCAGAGCCCGAGTTGATCGCTCTGGTGGTCCGCTCGCTCTCCGCCGGCCACGTCGTCGCCCTGCCCACCGACACCTTCTACGGCCTGGCCGTCGATCCCATCAACCTGCGCGCCGTCGACCGCATCTACGAGGTCAAGAGCCGCGCCCGCCACAAGCCGCTCTCCCTGCTCATCAGCGAGACCGCACAGGCCTACGGACTGGCCCGCGAGATCGACTCCGCATTCGACCGTCTGGCCGAGCGCTTCTGGCCCGGCCCGCTCACCATCATCGTCAAGGCGGGCACTCGCCTGCCCCTGCGCGTCACCGCCAACACCGGCAACGTCGCACTGCGCGTGCCGGAGAACGCCATCGCACGCGCCGTCGTCGACCTCCTCGGCCTGCCCATCACCGCAACCTCTGCCAACCTCCGCGGAATGCCCGAGTGTACCGACGCCGCCAGCGTCAGCGAGCAGCTCGGCAACCTGGTCCCGCTCATCGTCGACGGTGGCCCCACCGCCCGCTCCATCCCCACCACCATCGTCGACCTCTCCGGCGGCGGAAACTCCTGGATGATCCTTCGCGAAGGAGCCATCCCCACCCACGAGATCGCCCTCGCCCTCCAGCACTAATCGCCTTCTGCACAACGAGCTCTCGTCCTCCCTGCCAACTTCACGTCAGATTAAGCTGGAAGTTCTACCATCTATCGGATTGCGTTCGGGCACCTGGCAGCAACGGCCGCCGCGCCTGGAGCAAAGTTAACCGCGCACCAAAAGTTGATCGCACTCTATAAGGAGAACTGATTTGCAAACCATTCGGAACATCATGAAGCCTCTGGCCACACTGCTGGTCCTTGCAGCCATGCCCTGCGTTGCCCAGACCAACTGGGGAGTCGTCCAAACCTTCCACATCGGCGGTGCGGGAGGCTGGGACTACGTCACCATTGACGCCCCCAACCACCGCCTCTTCGTCACCCGCGCCACCCACACCCAGGCCATCGACACCGACACTGGCACGCTCCTCGGCGACATTCCCGGCCAGGTGCGCTCCCACGGCGTCGCCATCGTGCCCAGGCTCAACCGCGGATTCATCACCGACGGCGGCGGAACAGGCGCCATCATCGTCTTCGATCTCAAGACCTACGCCGTGCTCGGCAAGCTCGCCGCCATGCCCGATGCGGACGGCATCATCTACGACGCCAAACTCGACCGCGTCCTCGCCGTCTCCGGCGACGGCAACGCGCTGATGACCTTCCGCCCCGACATCGACCCCACCAGCGGCAAGATCGATCCTCCCATCCAGCTTGGCGGCGCGCCGGAGTTTCTCGCATCCGACGGCTCCGGCAAGGTCTTCATCAATCTCGAAGACAAGGATGTCGTGGCCGTCGTAGACCTCAAGTCGCGCAGCGTCGTCGCGCGCTGGCCGGTCGCGCCCGCCGGTCACCCGGTAGGCATGGCGACCGACCCAGCCAGCCACCGCCTCTTCATCGGCTGCCGTAAACCGCAAAAGCTGGTCGTCATGAACGATGAAACCGGCAAGATAGAGGCCTCGCTTCCCATTGGCGCGGGCGTGGATGCCACCGCGGCAGGCGTGGGTCTGGCCTTCGCCAGCGCCGGAGACGGCACCCTGACCGTCGCCGCCCTGAAGTCCGGTACATTCGATGTCGTGCAGACGGTCAAGACGCCCACCGGAGCGCGCACCATGGGCATGAACGCCGAAACTCACCGCCTCTTCCTGCCCACCGCCGAGATGGAACCCGCCACCACGGGCCGCCCCAAACAGAAACCGGACACGTTCATGATTGTCGTGGTCGGTCAGCAGTAGCAGCCTCACAGCGGGGAGCGCCGCACCATCTTCGGCGCTCCTCCGCCCACTCTCTAGGCAGCTTTGGATGCGTGGCGCTTGTAGCTCTTGATGGTGGGCAGCAATTTGATCGCGCCTCCCGACTTTTGTTTTGCAAGACGAATCTCATAGAGGCTCTGTAAATTGAGCCAGAACTCCGCACTGGTAGCGAAGAAATGCGCCAGCCGCAGCGCCGTGTCGCCAGTAATCGAGCGGCGTCCATTCAGAATCTGCGTCACGCGGTTGGTCGGCACACCGATCTGGCGCGAGAACTCCGCCGCGCTCATCTCCATCGCGTTCAGCTCCTCCGCCAGATGCTCTCCCGGATGGTTCGCTTCCATCGCTCTCTCCTTTTTAGTGATCGTCCTGTTAGTGATAGCCCACAATCTCTACGCTGGACGGTCCCTTTGCGCCCTCCGGCCACTCGAAGTAAGCGCTACGCCTCTGGAAAGACCGCCCGCCGCAGCCTCGCGAACAGACTGCCAAGCCGCGCCGCATCGGGCGCAGCCTCGCCCAGCAGCACTTCCATCTCGCGCGCAATGCGCGTTCCCTCGTCGTAGCCATACATCCCCAGCGAGCCGGCCAGCTTGTGTGCCACGCCGCCAGCCTCTTTGCGCAGCTCTTCCGTAAGCCCGCCCGCCGCGGCGTCCACCGCAGCCCGTTCCAGCAGGGCCATGCGCTCCTCCACCAGCGGCCGGTTGCGCCGCCAGATCGCCGCCAGCAGCGATGCGGTTTTATCGTCGGTTTCGGCCTCGGTCATATCGGTCCTCGAAGCGTCTCGGTCGCATGCGTCATCGCCGCGCGTGCTTCCGCGCAAGCCTGTGCCGTCAGTCCGTCCAGCCCAGCTTCTCGCAGATCTGGTCAGCCAGCGTGAGCGGGTTGAAGGGCTTGAACAGCACAGCCGCCACTCCCAGATCGGCAAACCGCCGCTGGTCCACGCCCTGCACCTTGGCGGTCAGCAGAAGCACGGGAATGCCGGCCAACTCGGAGTTCTGTTGCATCATGCGAAACGTGGTCGGCCCGTCCATCTCCGGCATCATCACATCCATCAGGATGGCGTCTGGCGCCGGTTTGCTGTTGACCGCCGCGAGGATGCCGTCGGCCCCGTTGCTGGCGGTGACAATCTCCCACCCGGCCGTCGCCTCCAGTGAGAGGGCCGCAACCTCGCGTATATCTTCTTCGTCGTCGATGATCAGGATCCTGCGCATGGCTCTACTACTCTCTCATACCGTCAGGTGGCTGCTGCGCAGGTTGTGTTGCGAATCCTTCACTGTCCCTGCCTTGCTCTTCAACACGCGTCCCAGCTCGGCCAGCAGAAGGCTCTCGTTGTACGGCTTCTGCACCCAGCCCTGGGCCTCGCCCACCAGCAGCGGCCGCTCGCTGGGCGAACTCACGCTCAGGATCACCACCGGAATCGCCGCCGTCGTCGCCGAGCTCTTCAGTTGCCGCAGTGTCTCCCAGCCGCTCAGTCCCGGCAGGTAGTGGTCCAGCAGGATCGCGGAGATGGTGGGCGCCGGCGCGTCTCGCATGGCCTGCTCATGGGCCAGCGCAATCACCTCTTCGCCGCTGCCCGCCTCGATCACGTCGTAGCCGCGCCGTTGAAGCTGTTCACAGACCACCGTGCGGATGCCGGGGTCGTCGTCGCACACCAGGATCAGCCCCTCGCCGCGTTCCACCACGGGTGTCGCCGCCGAGGGCAGCACGCTGTCGCCAATCCGCACCGACCGCATGAACTGCACGCAGAACGTGGTGCCGCTGTTGCCATGGTCCTCCGCCGCCCAGCTTTCGTTCGGCTGCGCCCAGATCAGTCCCCCGTGCTGCTGAATGATGCTGCGGCAGATCGCCAACCCAAGCCCCGTGCCGCCCTTCTTGCTGGAGTCCGTCGACTCAACCTGCTGGAAGCGGTCGAAGATGCTCTCCAGCTTGTCCGCCGGAATCCCCCGCCCGCGGTCGATCACCTTCAACGACAGAGCGTCGGCGTTGGCGTCAATCTCCACCGAGACCGTCGATCCCTCCGGTGAGAACTTGATCGCGTTCGACAGCAGGTTCGTCACCACCTGCAGGATCCGGTCCGGATCGGCGTCGAAGTAGACCGAGTCGTGCGCCGCGTAGCTGTTCAGTTCCAGGCGGATCTGCGCCGCTTCGGCCAGTGCGCTCATCATCTCGACGGCTTCCCGCGCCAGATCGTATAACGAGCAGCGGCGCAGGTTCACCGGAGACCGGCCAGACTCCATCCGCTCCAGGTCCAGAATGTCGTTGATCAGCCGGATCAGCCGTTCCGTGTTGGTCGAGGCGATGCGCAGCAGGTTCTGCGCGCGCGTGTTCACATTGCCCAGAAGTCCCGACGACAGCAGCCCCAGGGCCCCGCGGATGCTGGTCAGCGGAGTGCGCAGCTCGTGAGACACCGTCGAGATGAACTCATCCTTCGCGCGGTCCAGGTCCGACCGTTCGGCCAGCCGGTGCTTCTGCTCCTCGGCGTTTTCGCGGCTGCGCTGCAGCGATTCGCTCAGTCCGCCCAGGTCGCGCTGTTGCTGGCGCACCTTCCGCGCCAGCCGCAGCGCCAGAACGCCGAGCAGACCGATACACGCCAGAAATAGAACGCTAAAGATGGTCAGTGAAAAACTCATCGTCGATAGCCTCATGGTACCCGTGATTCGACGCTGAGAGATGAAATCTACAGGTGGGGCACCTACCGTTATACCCCTCTGTTGCTTTATGCGGTAGGCGTTTCTTTGCTCCGTTCCAGGACCCGGCCCCACTGCTTGCCCCGTCGCTCCGCCGCCGCACCCTTGTGCAGCGCGTAGCCCGCCACCAGAGGCAGCGCCAGCGTCGCCTCGCTGTACACCATCTGCTCGAACGTCGTGTCCACCTTGCCCCAGCTGCTCGCCTCCTTCAGCGTCGACCCGGAGAGCGCACCGTCCCGCACATCCGCCACCGTGATCTGAATGGCGTACTTGTGCATCGGCGCGTCCACCCCCAGAACCTCTGCCGCTACAACAATGTCCTGCGCAAAGTTCTTCGGCACGCCGCCGCCGATCATCATCAGCCCGGTCGTCGGATTCGCAATCTTCAACTGCGTCAGCTCATCGAAGTCCTTGGCCGAGTCGATCGACACCGTCGGCTTGCCCTGCCGCGCGTGCCGGTGCGCCACAAACCCGAAGCCCGCCGAGCAGTCCGAGAACGCCGGACAAAAAATTGGCACCTCCTTCTCGTACGCCGCCAGAATAATCGAGTCGTTATTGCCCTTCTCCGGCGTCCGCCCGTTGGCCTTCAGGTACGCGCCAAACTCGCGAATGATCTCCCGCGAGCTATAAGGCCGCGGCTCCAGCGAGTCGATCACCTTCTGCGTCGTCTCGTCGCAGATCCTCAGCTCCTCCTCATCAATGAACGTGTCGTAGATGCGGTCGATCATCAGCTCGCGCAGCTCCGCGTCGCCGTTGCCGTACTTGTACTCGTCGCCCGCGATGTAGTGGCGGAATCCCAGCGCCTCGAAGAAGTCCTGGTCCACGATGTTTGCGCCCGTCGACACAATCGCGTCCACCATGTTCCTGCGCACCAGCTCAACAAACAGCTTCTGCAACCCCGCCGAGACGAGCGACCCCGCCAGGCACAGGATCACCCCGCACTCCGTGTCGCGCAGCATCCTTTCATAGATGGAAGCCGCCCGCGCCGTATCCCGCGAGGTGTACGCCATCGAGGCCATCGCATCCACCAGCGCGACTACGTTGTGCTGCGTGATGTCAATATGCTTTACAGCCGTCGTGAGCAGTTCTTTTTTAGTCGTCATAGTTACCTACAAGTTTATCGCGATCACGGCAGACGGGCGCGCCCCTTTGCTTGTCATTCTGACCCTGAGCGAAGCCGAAGGGGAAGAATCCCCGCATTTCGTCGTTGTCTGTTCTTGTTTGTCATTTCGCCCTTTTGTTTGTCATTCCGCAGCGCAACGGAGGAATCTGCTTCTCGAATAGAACAAACGCCCACATCTCAGAATCGAGAGATGGGCGTTTGTCGTTGTGATGATGGGAGAAGATCAGGAATTTCTTCGGAGAATCAGTTCTTGACCGTCATTGCCTCTGAATCAACAGATTTCTTTCCCGTGATTCCTTCGAGCGCAGCCAGGATGCCACGATAATCGTTCTTATCGCACTGCATGGCAAAACCGCCCTTGACTGTACCGTTCGCCCAGGTCAGGCCAATGAAGTGTTTCTTGGATTTTGTAAGCGCCAAAAGCGCTCCGATTCCAAGGGTGAATACGGCCACGCCAATTGCAGCACCAACCCGGCGATGCACATCTTGGCCGTATGAGATCTCCGTAACGGAAGCAGCCGGTATCGTGATCAGTTCTGCCTTGCCTCGCACAATTCGGATTTGACCCGGATCGATGACGAGCTTCACATCTGCTCCAGCCTTTATGTCTTGAATGGAACCGCCATCGTATACGACCTTAAAACTATTATCTCCAAATGCATATGTTGGGATCAGCACGCAGAGAATTACTGCGAAAATTCGTTTCATCAAATACCTCACAATATTGCGCGCAGCCTTTATATGGCCAAAGCTACTGATTTGCAAGGAAATACTTGAGATAGAGGCAAAAATCAAGACGAAAGTTCCCAATCTACCGCGCTTATATCGTGCCCGCCAGCACGGGAACGCGCCGCAGGCGAATCTTCCCCTCGCGTTTGCGCGTCTCGGCAATGTCGAACGAAGACTGCATCCGCATCAGCGTCTCCATCCGCACTCCGAAGGCCTTCTCAATCCGCAGCGCCATATCGCCGGAGAGGCTGGCCTTCCCATTCAGCAAACTGGACAGCGCGGGCCGCGAGACCTGAAGCGCTGCCGCCGCCGCGGTCACCGTCAACCCCGCAGCCTCGACAATCTCCGTCCGAATAAAATCTCCGGGATGTGGCGGGTTCTTCATTTGTCAAGGTGTAGCCTGTCACGCAACACTTGTCAATCGGCATCCGTGAAGATCGCCTCGATGCTGCTCTCAAACAGCCGCGCGATGCGGAAGGCCAGAGGCAGCGACGGGTCGTACTTGCCCGTCTCAATCGCATTGACCGACTGGCGCGAAACCTCCAGCCGCTCGGCCAGGTCCGCCTGCGACCACTCCCTCTCCGCGCGCAGCACTCGCAGCCGGTTCTTCATTGGTAGCGCCTCCGCAGTGCCAGAAGGGCCATCACTAGGGTGCCTAAGAAGATGAATAGCGCCGCTCCCAGCGAAGCGTCGGGCACCACCTTGTACAGCGCCAGCCCGGTCCATAACAGGCACGCAGCCAAAGTCCCCGCCGTGGCCCATGTGATCGCGTGACGGCGATAGGCAACTTGCACCTCGTCGCGGTCTGTGTTCAGAAACTGCACAATCAACACGTACAGGAGTAGCAGAAAAAGAGGCGGCAGAGAGGCCATCAATAAGGCAACTGGCTGCGACGGCGTGTGGTGTGCAAAGTAATACCGAACCAGAAAGTGAGCGGCTACGACGGCGATCATCACCGGAATAGTGCGGCGGCGAAAGCGTGACTTGGCCTGCGGACTTGGCTTGAATGGCATGGTCTACTCCTCAAAATAAAAATCTTGCTGCATCTCTGTCGCGCGCAACCGCTGCTTCATCGGTACTTCCTCAGCAGAAACGGATAGCTGATGCCGTAGCAGATCCAGAAGACAAAGAATGCGTAGCTGTACTGCATGTGTCGGATGTGCACAAACGTCTCCAGCGATCCCCAAACCGACGCGAACACGAGGACCCCACCGAGGCCCCAGAGTATGGCCTGAATCGTCAGACTGCGCCGAAACTCGTCCATCCCCTCAGCCAGATAAGGTACGACCAGGACCATGAATCCGAAGCCCGGTATTAAGGGCAGGACGGCGAGAATGTAAGCGAACAGCCCGTGTGGATGGTATCTGTGAAAGTACCAGGTTACGAAGAGGAGAAGCAGTATGAGGGCAGCCATGGTTGGAACGAACCGGGTCCAGTATCGGCGTACGTCGGGATTTGTTTGCAGGCAGGTCATGCTCAGTTTCCTTTCTTTACCGGTATCTACGCTGTAGAAAAGGCACACCGACGCCAACGAAGAGCCAGAAGATTGTGTAGGTATAGGTGGGGTTGAAGTGCCGGATGTGGGTAAACGTCTCCAGCAATCCCCACGCCGACGTGAACACAAGCACTCCGCCCAGGCCCCATAGCAGGAGCTCGACCATCACGCTGCGCTGCACCTCGTCTTTGTCCTCGATCAGGTAAAGTCCAATTGCGATGATGTTTCCCAGAATCGCGACTGCGGGCAGAACGGCCAGGAAGTAAGCCAACGGCCCATGGGGACGGAATTTGTAGAAGATCAAGGCGATCGCGATGGTCAGCACAATGTAGGCGGACGATACGGCTAGGGTCCGGTAACAAAATCGCCGCACAGCAGGATTCTTAGTCATACAGCCCATGACTGGCTTCCTTTCCTTTATGACAAGGTCACTTTACACGACCAATCACACCATGTCAAGCTCACTTGTCAATATTTTTTTGTATGATTTTGGAAGGAGAGTCGTCATTCTGGCGCAGCCAGAATCTCCGTATTTCGCTCGACCGCGCCTTACTCTTCCTGCTGCTGCTTGGCCGCGATCTGCTCCAGTTGACGCCGCCAGTCCAGCTCCTCCACAAAGCCGCGGCTCGATCGCCACTCCTCCTGCACCTTGACGAAGAGTTCCAGAAAGACGCGCGTACCCAGCAATCCTTCGATGTCTTTCCGCGCCGCCGTCCCGATGGCCTTCAGCATCGCGCCCTGCTTGCCGATCAGGATCGCCTTCTGTCCCGTCCGCTCGCAGTAGATCGCCGCCGCAATCTTGGTCACGGGCAGCCTTCCGTCCTTCATCTTCTTCGCCGACGCGGGCTCTTCGAACCGCTCGATCACCACCGCTGTTGCGTACGGAACCTCTTCGCCGGTCAGCATCAATATTTTCTCGCGGATCAGCTCGGCGACGAGGAATCGCTCCGGCTGGTCCGTCACCTGGTCGCGCGGAAAGTATCGTTGTCCCTCGGGCAGCACCGCGACGATCTTCTCCAGCAGCAGATCCAGCCCCTCTTTCTTGCGCGCCGAGATCGGCACCACCTCGGCAAACGTATGCAGCCCGCTCCAGTGCGCCATCAGCGGCAGCAACTCCTCCTTGCGCACCGCGTCAATCTTGTTCAGCACCAGCACCACGGGGCAGTCCAGCCGCTTCACCAGCGCGAGCGCAAAGTCGTCCTCCGCCGCGCTCATCGCCATCCGGCCGGTAATCTTCTTGACTCCCGCATCCGCCGGGTGCCCCACATCTCGATTTTGAGATGTGGGAGTCGAATCGCCACTCTTCGCCAGCCGGTGCGTCACATCCACAATAAACAGCACCGCATCGCGCGTCTCCAGCGCGTCCTGCACCTCCTGCATCATCCTCCGGTCCAGCTGCGACTCCGGCTTATGAATGCCCGGCGTATCCACCAACACCACCTGCGCCGCCGGATGTCCCGCCTCGCCTTTAGCCTTTTTCTTCAGCGGGACCTCAAGCACGCCATGGATGCGCGTGCGCGTGGTCTGCGGCTTGTGCGTCACAATGGCCAGCTTCTGCCCCAGCAGCGCATTCAGCAGCGTGGACTTGCCCGCGTTGGGCCGGCCAATAATGGAAACGAATCCCGAACGAAATGCCATCCCACCATTATCCCCCGCCGCGCGCGCCAGCAGCCTGCCAAACAAAAACGGCCCAGCTTCTTACTCCGCCGCGGAGTCGACTAAGCCCACGCGCACCCGTTCCACCTTGCGGTCGGTCGACGCGATCACCTCGAAGCGCAGCAGCTTGCCCCCCACCACCTCGCCCGGCAACGGGATGTGTCCCGCAATCTCCGACACCAGCCCACCCAGCGTCGTCGCCTCATAGTGCTGCGGAAAGAGCCATGGCAACCGCGGCTGCGCGTCCCGGCCCTCCAGCGCCTCATCGGCGTCTCGGTCGTGCCCGTCTTCGTGCTCTTCCGGCTCCGCGAACAGCTCTCGCAGCCGCGACACCTCGAAGCTCCCCGGCACCACGAAGCTCCCATCGGCCTCGTGCACCGGCTCGTCGACCTCCTCAGCCTCGTCATGCTCGTCGGCAATCGAGCCGACAATCGCCTCCAGCAGGTCCTCGATCGTCACCAGCCCAGCCACGCCGCCGTACTCGTCGATCACGATCCTCATGTGCTGTTTCTCCTGCTGCATCTCGCGCAGCAACTCAGCCACCTTCTTGGTCTCGGGCACAAACTCCGTGGGCCGCTGCAACTGCGCCACCGTCCGGTTGGCCAAGTCCGCATCCAGCACATGCAGCAGGTCGCGCGCAAAGACGATCCCCGTCACATGGTCCAGCGATCCGGCGAAGACAGGCACGCGCGAGAACGCATTCTCCTTCAACTCCTCCAGCAGCCCCGCCAGGCTCAGCGACTCCGGCACGGCGAAGATCTCCGGGCGCGGGGTCATCACCTCGCGCACCACCTTGTCGCCGAACTCCACCGCCGACCGCACAAGCTCACGGTCGCTCTCCTCCAGAATTCCCTCTTCCTCGCCCGCCTCCAGCAGCGCGTCCATCGCCTCCGACGAATGCTCCTCCACCGCGGCGTCCTCCGGCTCGGCCAGCGCCACAATCGACAGCAGCAGCCCCAGCAGCAGCGTCACCGGCAGAATCAGGTAGAAGAGCGCCTCCAGCAGATAGCGTATGCGCGCGATCCACAGCCCGCGCGTGCGCGCAAACAGGACCTGCGGAATCAGCCGGTCGAAGACCAGGATCAGCAGCACCAGTTCGAAGAGCGTAATCGCAACCTCGCTCCACAGCGATGCCACGCCAAAGAGCACCGCGAGATACAGCCGCAGCCCCAGCAGCAGCGCGATCGCCGCCAGCGCAAGCTGCCGCAGCACCGACGCCGACAGAGCCAGGCTCTCCCGCCCCAGATGCAGGCGCGGCTCGACGGCGCTCGTCCACGCATCGATGTTGTCCTGATATTCGCGCGCCAGAAACTTGCCCATCTCGCCGTAGACGCGGTCCACATACGCCGCCAGCGCAAGCACCACCAGCAGCGCCGCCAGCGTCACCCAATACGCCCCGCTCACGCCCGCCCCCGCTTGCGCGCCACAGGCCCGCTCACCCTTGCAATCAGACTCGTCTCCACGCGCAACTCCCGCCTTAGCTCGGCCTCGCGCGCCGCCATCTCGCCGCGGTCCGCCTCATGGTCGAAGCCCGCCAGATGCAGCGTCCCATGCAGCAGCAGCACCCTCACCTCGTCCCTCAGCGAGTGGCCGAACCGCGCCGCCTGTCGCGCCGCCGTCTCCAGCGAGATCGCCAGATCGCCCGCCACGCCCGAGCCATTCCCGGCAGGCACGCAACTGTCGCCGACGCTCGCGTCCCACGCCGGAAACGACAACACATCGGTCGCCTTGTTCTTTCCGCGAAACGTTTTATTCAGCCGCTTCAGCGTCGCATCGTCGGCCAACAGCACATACACCTCGCCCTTGATGCCCGCCGCCGCGCGCGCACGATTCAAAAAGCGCGCCAGCCCAGAGGCCGACAGCCCCAGCTTCTGCCAGGGGTCAGCCTCGTCTGCCACGCTTCGCGGAGGTTCCAGGGTAATCATCTGTTATTTGATGCTACCTGAGCCTGCCCGAGCGCACCTTGCCGAAGTGCGTGGCGGCCTGGATCGATATCAGCAGCGCTCCCAGCCCCACCGCGCCCCACCCCAGCGCAGCCGCACAACCCTGCGGCCAGAAGAAGTGCAGCAGAATCGCCCCAGCCAACAGGTTCCCAAATCCCCACAGAACATTGCTCAGTGGCGACGACTCGCCCACTCCCGGCGGCTTGGCAAACGGAGACTGAAAGGGATTCCCGCTGGTCCCCTGCACAAAATGCGGAACTCCGTTGGCCAGAAACGCTCCACCTAAAAAATCCAGCAGATAACAGTACCAATGCATCCCTATGGTTTCCCTTCGCGCCCTACTGCAGCTTGGTTTTTTCCGTTCCCTGTTCCCTGATCCCTGTTCCCTGGTTCTCTGCTCCCTGCTCCGCATCGCCCAGCGCCAGCGGCATCTGCTGCGCCCGCCCGTAGCTGTCGTAGGCCCGCACAATCCGCTGCACTAAATGATGACGGACAACGTCGACTTCCTCGAAGTGGCAGAAGCGAATCCCCTCCACGCCCTCCAGCACCTGTAGCGCCTCGAACAGCCCCGACTTCTTCGGATTGGGCAGATCGATCTGCGTCAGGTCGCCCGTAATCACCGCCTTCGAGCCATTGCCCATGCGCGTCACGAACATCTTCATCTGCTCCATGGTGGTGTTCTGCGCCTCGTCCATGATGATGAACGCATCGTTCAGCGTGCGTCCGCGCATGAACGCCAGCGGCGCCACCTCGATCACATTCCGCTCCAGCAGGTTGTCCACCTTGGCCTGGTCCAGCAGGTCGTACAGCGCGTCGTAAAGAGGCCGCAGATAGGGATCGACCTTCTCCTGCAAGCTGCCCGGCAGAAATCCCAGCCGCTCGCCCGCCTCCACCGCCGGCCGCACCAGGATGATCCGGCTCACCCGTTTGGCCATCAGCGCCGCGACAGCCATCGCCACGGCAAGGTACGTCTTCCCCGTTCCGGCCGGCCCCAGCCCGAAGGTCATGTCACACTGCTCAATCGCCTCCACATACTTCCTCTGGTTGGGCGAGCGCGGCTGCACCATCCGCTTCACCCCCGTCGACCGCTGCTTGCCGGAGTCCACCAGCGACTTCAGCGTCACCTCCGGGTCCGCGATCACCAGCCGCAGCATTCCCTTCAACTCGCCGTTCTGTAGCGTCACGCCCGATTTGCGCAGCGACTCGAAGTCGGCAAAGATGCGCACCACCTGCTCCACGCTCTCCGGCGAACCTCCAATCTCGATCGCGTCCGACCGCAGGTCGATCGTCACCTGAAGCCCATCCTCCATCAACCGAAGGTTCTCGTCGCGGGTCCCGTATAGGGGCTCAATGCCAGGCGTGATCTCGAGCGATTTTTTGATCAAGTAGTTTTCTGACCTCCGTCAGGACGTGCAGCATCTCGTTCTCGGTTGGAATCGTTGGATGAGGAAACAATTAGAAACGCTACAACAACTCTGAAGGATCTCACGATTTGATAGGGCGGGACTTCAGTCCCGCCGGTTGCGTAGCCCTTGCAACGCGGCTTTAGCCGCCGAGGGAATCTCGAACACAGCTTCAAATCTTCCCTGAGTCGGATGTCTGAGAGTCTCGGCGAAACGCGCAAGCTCCGCGCAGCATGGCGAATCGTCAGTGGGCTTGCGATCGGATTGGCGTGGGTTGCCAATAATTTGCCGAAGTTGCGCACAGACTAGATCGCGCCCCGCGCACAGTCAAGTCAATTTTAGATGCGCCCCGTACCGCCAGCGATACACCTCCATCGAAGTCGTCGTTATATCGAGTCCCCCATTTGATTTGTCATCCTGAGCGAAGCCGCTCACAGCTTCATCGTGTGCGGCTGAGTCGAAGGACCCCGATGAACTGCGCCTCGCCTCAACCGCCCGGACCTTTCTCTCACCAAACTCCAGCCCGTGCGTCTCTCCTGTAGGATTCTCACTCAGAAGGAATTGCCCCCGCCATGACGACGCATACGCCGCACCAACCCGCCTCCCGCAGCTTCGCCCTCGCACTCGCCGCGCTCCTCACCCTGCCCCTCGCGGCAATTCCCGCTCCCAGCCAATCCCCGCCGCAACACGCCGCCGCGCAGACCACCCCCACACCACAGTCCTTCGAGGTCGCCTCAGTCCGCCTCAATCCCTCCACCGAATGCTGTACGACGTGGACGACGATCTATCCAGCCAACCGATTCACAGCAAGCAGAATCTCTCTGGAACTTCTGACCTGTATCGCATACGAAGGGATCAGGTACAGGGACATCTCAGGCGAGCCGAGTTGGTTTGAATCGCAGCTCTACGACATCGCCGCCAAGGTTGAAGGCGACGCCGGCCTCACGCGCGAGCAGATGCAGCCGCTGCTGCAAAATCTCTTGAAAGATCGCTTCCACCTGATTGCTCATCGGGAGCAGAAACTCGTCTCTGGCTACGCTCTGGTTGTCGCCAAGGGTGGCCTCAAGCTGCACCCAGACGCGCTTCAACCAAGCAAGAAGGTAGATTCCGCAGACACGAAAGCTGAACAGCCACACGGCCAGATTCTCGCAAACGAACTCCGAGGCTGGAACATGAATCTCAGCGGTCTCGCATTCCTACTGGAAAGTCCCACTGGCAGCCCCATCATCGACAAGACCGGCATCACCGGCGACTACGACATCAAGCTCTCCTACGCCACGACCCGCTTCTCTGACTCGAACCTCCCCGACCTCTTCACCGCCCTACAGGAGCAACTCGGCCTCAAGCTCGTGCCGCAAAAAGTCCCCGCCGAAACCCTCGTCATCGACCACGTCGACAAGGTCCCCACGGAGAATTAGTCCCACGCCGCACATACTCCCCGGTTGACCCCGCGGCCCCGCTTCCGTAGACTGGTTATTGCAGCGATGTGGTGTGTCTGCCTCCGCCTGCATCCCAATCTCCCGGCGTCGATCGCTATCCAAAGATCACGCGGGCCCGGAAAAGAGTTCATCGTTTATGGCAAATCATGTCTCCTCGTTGAAGCGCGCACGTCAGACCGTCACCAAGACCGCGGCCAACCGCGCCAACAAGACCAAGCTGCGCGGCACCCTGCGCACTCTGCGCGAGGCCATCGAAGAGGGCGACAAGAAGACCATCGCCGCCACCTACTCGACCACCGTCTCCGCCCTCGACAAGAGCGTCCAGAAGGGCGTCCTGCACAAGAACACCGCCAGCCGTTACAAGGCCCGCCTCAACGCCCGCGTCAAGGCCCTCGTCTCTCCCGCCAAAGCCGTCCCCGCCAAGGCCGCCTAAAAAATCTCTCGCACCGCAAAGCCAGCCCCATCAAGTGGCTGGCTTTTTTGCGTCTGCCCACTTCCCTACCGCGAAGAACTCCCCGACGGCGTCTCGTCCGGCCCATACAGCGTAGGCCGCTTGCGCGCGGCTCCCGGCTCAGCATCGCCCTCAACCGCAGCCCCAGCCTCAGTCGGCGCGCCCTGCTCCCCCACCGCAGCTCCCGCCGCAGCCGCTGCCGAAGCCTGCGCGGAAGAATCCCCCCCCGCCGCATTGATCTCACGCGCCGCATCCCCAGCCACCGGCGTCGAGATCCGCTGCAGCGCGAGGTCGATCCGCTCCCCCGCATCCTGCGGGGCCATCGCCTCGGCCGCCTTCACCTCGGCCTGGTCCTTCTCCGTCAGCGGCGGCAGCGCGTACACCTCCACCGCCGCCTCGCGCTGGGTGTACTCGTCGTAGTCCTTCGTCGCCGCATGATGCACCAGCGTCTCGCGCACCACCCCAAGCCACATTCCATCGGCCGACAGCGCGAAGTTGCCGCCCGCGCGCTCCACTGGCGTGCAATCGATCTTGAACAGCACTCTGCCGTCGTAGCTCTGCATCACGCGCACCTCTTCGCCGCTCACCACGCCCTCCGGCAGCGGCCCTTCGGCGTCGGTCTCGCCCGTCACCACAATCCGTCCCAGAGCGAACCGTCCCGCCGCCGGCGCGAACGCGAACGTCGGCGAAACGTGCTGGTCGCTGAAGTTCTGCTGCCACATCTCCTCGCCCTTCAGGTTGAACCCCGCCAGCGCCTGCCGCTCCGCGCTGCCTCTGCATCCGAAGGCCACAAACTCGCCGTGCCCCACAAACGTCGCCTTCGGAAAGCATGTCGTGTCCCACTCCGCCAGCTCGCTCACCGGGCCGGTGTGCGCGTCGAAATTAAACAGCCAGCGGTCCTTGCCGCCCTCTTTCACATCCAGAAATCCGCCCGTCGTCATCGGCAGTTCCACCGCCTCGCGCGCGCGAATCGCACCCGCCGATACAGCCAGCAACCCCTCCGCGCCCGCGCCCGTACTCCTCAGCCGGTAGAAATTGAGCTGCACCGGAGCGGAGTCCGTCTGCGCCACGCCCTGTAACGTTGGATCGACCAAAGTCACATCGCTCGCCACGCCCGCCTCGTCCGCACTCACGCGCCGGGTCGTCTCCACGGTCAGCAGGTCCTCGTTCGCAGACACCATCAATGCCACAATGTGCCGCTCAGTACGCAGCAGCGGAACCTCGCGAAATGCATCCTTCAACCCGCCCGCTCCGCCCGCCCCACCCGCCGCCATCGGCGCGATCACCGTCAGCCGGTCGCGCACCCGCAGCAGAAACCGCCCATGCCCAAGTCCCCACAGATACTGTCCGCGGTCGTGCAGCCGCCACTGGGTCTCGGCCAGCACCTTGCCGGCCGGCAGCTCCACCAACGCCGCGCCCACCATCCGGTCGTCGTCGTCTGCCGGTTCGTCCGCCTCGCGTTTCATCAACCCGCGCACGCCAAACGTAATCAGCAGATGGTCCGCATCCACAAAATCCACCGTCAGCATGGAGCTGCCTGCCAGCAGGAACTCCGGAACCATCGTCTGGTATCCCAGCGGCCCCAGCGGAATCCGCGCCACCGGCTCCGCGCCGCGCGCCTCGGCGACGCCCGCAGCCAGCATCATGCACGCCGCCAGCATCGCTCCCACGCGATAGACCGCCCTCTTCATCGTCCAGCCTCTTAGAACGATAGTAGAGCGATAATAGTAGACTGTGTCGCATCGCAGCTTGTATGCTTCCTCAGTAGGCGCCATCCGAACCCCCGCTGCCCGTCCTGCGCAGCACCCCATTCCTTCCCCGCACGGAGAACCCAGCATGAGCCAAACCCCCGTAATCCTCGCCTCCATTCGCCCCACCCCCACCCTCTCGCTGGCCGTAATCGCAGCCCTCGCCTGCTTCGCTCTCACCCCTCCCGCGCTCGCCCAGCAAC
>Ga0224554_1000513_pt1 | contig 31699 bp, 32 predicted proteins | sample 714S22024metaG_FD_180666 | JGI IMG/M metagenome (GOLD analysis project Ga0224554, IMG submission 180666) | Peat soil microbial communities from Stordalen Mire, Sweden - 717 S2 20-24 | ecosystem: Environmental > Terrestrial > Soil > Wetlands > Peat | place: Sweden: Norrbotten County, Stordalen...
CCGACCTTTTCAATGCGCAGCTCACGCGTGTCGCGTTCGCTCTGCTTGTCGTGCAGATGCGCGGCGGAATTTTTTCGCGCGCGCGTGGCAACAGCGTTTCGCCTGATTTTTGACATGAAGGAAAATTAACATTCATCGCGCTTTTCGCAAAACAAACTTGCGGAAACTGTTTCAAGTTTTAGGCTGGTTCAAATGGGCAAGATCCGGCGCGGCGGTTACATTTTTGAATCGTGGATTGGCGACCACTCGCCGCGCCATGTGCATATTTCCGACAGCGACGGCAAATTGCTTGGCCGCGTCGCGCTGGAAACGATGCGGTCACTTGATGATTGGAAACCGCCGCGAAAAGTGGTAGATATTATCCAGCAATTGCAAAACGAAGAAAGATTATGAAAGTTCTGAATCCGCTCAAAGTCCCGTTCGGCAAGGGAAAAGCTTCGCCCATCAAGGATGCGAGCTATCGCCAGTGGGAAGACGCATTTGAAGTCGAGTTTGACGACGGCCTCGCCTTTCTTGAGCCGCACAAAACCATCCGCGTTGCGAATAAAATTTCTCCCGCTGCAATCGTCGAACGCGTCGAAGTGGAAGAGGAATTGCGCCACGGATTTTTTGTTCACTACGACAACGGCCAGACCGCCGAAGTCTCGTGGGCTTTCATCCGCGAACTGCCGCCGAAAAAATAAACCGGTTTCATGGGGAAACGATTTTCAATCTGCGGATTTGCCGTTTCCGTTTTCATTTTCATTTGTTTCAACGGCTCCGCCACCGAAACTTTCCGCGTCGCCACTTACAACGTGGAAAATTATCTGGATCAGCCGACTGAATCGCGCCACTTCATAAAATCCGCCGAAGCCAAAGCCAAAATTCGCGAAAGCATCAAGGCCATGAACCCCGACGTGATCGCGCTCGAAGAAATGGGCACGACCAATGCGCTGCTGGAATTGCGCGCGTCGCTCAAGGCCGACGGACTGGATTTTCCGTTTTGGGAGCACGTCAGCGGCGCGGACACGAACATTCACGTCGGCGTGTTGAGCAAGTTTCCCATCATCGCGCGGCACCCGCACACGAACGATGAATTTCTTCTGGACGGAAAACGTTTTCGCGTCAGCCGGGGCTTTGCCGAAGTGGAAATCCAGGCCGCGACGAACTTCACCTTCACGCTCATCGCCGCGCACTTGAAATCGCGGGTGCCATCGCCGGTTGCCGACCAGGCCGACGAACGGCTCGCCGAGGCAAAGGTTTTGCGCGGCATCATTGACGAACATTTCAAAACGAGCCCGGACGCGAAACTGGTTGTCCTCGGCGATTTCAACGACACGAAGGATTCTGATTCGATCAAGGAAATAATCGGGCGCGGGAAATTCAAGCTCGCCGACACGCGCCCCGCCGAGCGCAACGGCGACAACGCGCCCGGCCAGCCGCCGTATTTCGAGCCGCGCAACGTGGCGTGGACCTATTTCTACGGCGCGGACGACACCTACGCGCGCATGGATTTCATTTTGTTGAGTCCGGCGATGGCGCGCGACTGGGTGAAGGCCGGGACTTACATTCCCACAATTCCGAACTGGGGCATCGGTTCAGACCACCGGCCAATCGTCGCGGCGTTTGAGGAAAAATAAGACAGTGTCCTAATCCAGATTCGTAATCATAATCGTAATCAATTTAGCCCGGATTAGGATTAAGAGCAGGATTAAGATTAGGACACTGCCAAAAATAAAACGGACTTGGATTTCCGCGCGATTGTGTTAACTAAAATTCATGTCAGAACGAATTTCAATTGACCCGGATGTTTGCAATGGCCGCCCCGTCGTTCGCGGGACGCGCATTGCCGCGCAAACGGTTTTGGAATTTCTTGCCGCCGGTGATTCTGTGGAGGACGTGCTCGAAGAATATCCAAGCATCACGCGCGCCGACGTGCAGGCGTGCCTTGATTACGCTTCGCGCGTGATGGGCAACCATTTCTCCGTCGTGCAAACGGCATGAAGGGTTTTCTCTTCGACGAAAATCTGCCCGCACGGCTGCGTTTTTCGCCGAAGCTCCCAATCGTTTCAATTTCCAGCGCCGGCAAAAATCCAAACGACTCGCAGATTTGGGAATTTGCCAGGCGACGCGAACTGGTCATCGTCAGCAAGGACGCGGATTTTTCCGACCGGATCATCACGCAAACGCCGCCGCCGCGGGTCGTGCATCTGCGGTTCGGCAATCTTCGCAGAAATCAATTCCACGATTTGCTCGCGCGCGCGTGACCGCAAATCGAGACGCTGCTCAAATCCCACAAGCTCGTGAATGTTTATGCAGACCGGATTGAAGGAATTGGTTGAAGTTCAGACCACCGGCCAATCGTCGCGACGTTTGAGGTGATGAAAATTCCATAAGTCATTTGACACTTTGACAAATATGCTGATTATCGTGCCATGCCTGCATCATTGACCATTTTTGAAAAAGAACACGCAGCAAGAGAAAAATATATCTACTTCGTTTGCGGTCTAGCAGGTGTGTTGTTTGCCTATCTCGGTAAGGATTATTATCCTATTCACCCTTTTGATTGTGCTGCCAAATTAACAATAGGAGCAATGGTTAGTTTAATATTATGCGTTGCCTTTGGCATGGCGCGTATTCAGGTGTATATCAAAGCATTGAACATAAACAGAGAGATGCTTTGTGCTACAGAGGAATTAATAAATTTCCGAGAAAGTCGTATAAAATGGAAAACAGGCGGAGCAAATTACATAATAAACCACAAGACAGGAAAAGAATACGGAACGATTGAAGAACTTGATAAAGACATTTCACTTCTACAAACAAGAAGAGACAAAGATCATCATAGAATGGAAAAATGGTTCAAATGGGCAACCCATTTGTTTATAGCCTGCCATTTATTTTTGGCAGCGGGATTCGTTCTGCTTGTCTGTGCTAAACTGGTGTGATAATCGTTACAACTTCTCCGGCTTCGACATCAATTCCGCGACGCGCTGGAGCAAACGTCCCGCCGCGCCGCCGTCCAGCACGCGATGATCAAAGCTCAACGTCAGGTTCGCCTCCATCACCGGCACGAACTGGCCTTTGACGGAATCCCAATGCGGTTCGTGCCGCGCCGCGCCCATGCCCAAAACAAGCGTCTGCTCCGGCAGCGGAATCGGCGTGGCCCATTCGAGACCGAACGTGCCGAAGTTCGTCACGGTGGCGATGGAGCCGCCGGTGGCATTGGCCGGCAGCTTGCGCTGGCGCGCGAGTTCGACGAGTTCGTTGTAGGGCGCGATCAAATCTTTCAATGATTTTTTGTCCGCGTTGCGGATCACCGGAACCAGCACGCCGTCCTCGGCCTCGACCGCGAAGCCGACGTCAATCGAACTCGGATGAACAATCTTGCTGCCGACCAGCCGTCCGGCGACGGCGCTGTTTTCCGCGAGCGCGAGCGCGAGCGCGCGCAAGGCGCACAACGCCGGGCCGGGTTTGGGCCGCGCAATTTTGCGGAAGGCGAACAGCGGGTCCAGTCGGACGGGCAGCCCGACGTGCGCGATGGGGCGCGTCCAACTGCGGCGCATGGCGTCGGCCACGGCCACGCGCATGGACGAGGCCTGGCTCATTTTTTGTTTTCCGAGATGCGCGATGAACTTCTCGAAATCCTCGACGGTCACGCGCCCGGCGGCGCCGCTGCCCGCGACGCCTGCGAGGTCGGCGGCGTGCAGGCCGAGTTCGTCCATGCGCGCCTTGAGGCGCGGCGAAAGATAGCTCGCGCCGGCGGCATTCGCGGGAACGGGCAAACCGCGCACGGTCGGCTGGACGCGGCCGCTCCGGCGGTTTTCGTCCGATTTGGAAACGCGGTCGGTGTCGGAGGTTTTTGCCGGGGCGACGTCGAGTCCGAGCCGCGCGGCTTCTTCCGTCGTCGCTTCAATCTGGCCGAGCGTCGCGCCGACGGCGTAACTTTCGTTCAACTGCGCGGTGAATTTTTCAATGGTCCCTTTGCACGGCGACGCGACGGTCATGGTGGCCTTGTCCGTCTCGACTTCAATCAAATCCTGGTCGGCTTTGACGCGGTCGCCGGGCTTCACCAGGAAATTGATGATGTTCGCCTCGGCGATGGATTCGCCGAGCTGCGGCATGATGATGGGAATTTGCATGACGTTAAATGGTTGAATCGTTGAATCGTTGAATCGTTTTAACGATGTAACCATTTAACGATTTAACATTTTTTGCGAGTCTGTTCATGTTCGCAAAAGTTTTCTTGCGGCGACGGCGACGGCGCGCGCGGTTGGACGATGCGCCGTCCACAGATTGGGATGATACGGGACGGGCGTGTCCTTGGCGTTGAGCCGTTGCGGCGGCGCGTCGAGCAAACCGTAGCCTTCGCTCGCGACGCGCGCGATGATTTCGGCGGTTACGCCGCCCCACGGCCAGGCTTCGCCGACGCAAAGCAGTTTTCCCGTGCGCGCGACGCTGGCGACCACCGTGTCGGTGTCGAGCGGCTTGACGGAACGCAAATCCACAATTTCAATCTCCCAGCCTTCGCCGGAAAGTTCCGCCGCCGCTTCGAGCGCCTCGTGAACCATCGCGCTGTAAGTGACGATGGTCAGGTCGCGGCCTTCGCGGGCGATCCGCGCTTTTCCGATTGGCAGCGCTTCGCTCGGCAATTTTTCCGCTTTCAGATGGCGGTAAAGAAATTTGTGCTCGCAAAAAATCACCGGGTCATCCAGCGCGACGGCTTCAAGCAGCATCGAATAGGCGTCCTCGACGGTCGCGGGCGTCAGCACGATGAGGCCGGGATAATGCGCGTAAATTGTCTCGATGCACTGGCTGTGAAACGGGCCGCCGCCGGAGGTGCCGCCGAAGGGCAGGCGAACGGTGATCGGACACGGAATGTTCGTGCGCCAGAAAAGCGTCGCGGCCTGGTTGACAATCTGGTTGAAACCGGCGGTGGAAAAATCCGCGAACTGCATTTCGATGATCGGCCGCATGCCTTCAATCGCCGCGCCGACGGCGAGGCCGACCATCGCGTCCTCGGAAATCGGCGCGTCCAGCACACGTCCGGGAAATTCCTTCGCCAGATTTTTCGTGGCCTTGAACGCGCCGCCGAACGCGCCGACATCCTGCCCGTAGATGAACACGCGCGGGTCGTCGCGCAGCGCGTGGGCCTGCGCTTCGCGGATGGCGTCAAGATAGGTGATGCTCATGGCTCGGAAAATGAAGAATGAAGAATGAAGAATGAAGAAACGGAAACAAAAGGCGCGCGGGCCGCCGGTTTGGTTTCTTCATTCTTCATTTTTGATTTTTCATTCATGATTCTTCGTGCGTCTCGCTCAAATGCCGGGACGAAATCGCCCGCCATTCCCCGGCAAACGGGTCGGGCGCGGGCTCGCGCTGCGCCTTCGCAACGGCGTCTTCGATTTCACGGATAATTTCACCGCGCCAGGCCGCGAGCGTGGCGACGTCCGTCCATTTCTGGCGGAGCAAAAAATCCTCGGCGACTTTCAGGCAGTCGCGGCCGAGCGGGGAATTTTTCAATGTTAGATCAATGTAATGCGAGTCGTCATGTTCGCCGTGGCCGCAGAGGCGGAGCAGTCTGGCCACGACGAGCTGCGGGCCTTCCCCGGCCCTGGCCCGGGCCACCGCGCCGCCGACCACTTTCAGACTTTCCGCCAAGTCCGTCCCGTCAACGGAATGGGATCCGACGCCGTAGCCGACGGCCTTGTCCGCAAGATTTTCGCAGGCAAACTGGCTCGTGGTCGGCGTCGAATAGGCGTATTGGTTGTCGGCCACGACGAGGACGAGCGGCAGTTTTTCGACGGCGGCCTGGTTGAGCGCCTCGTGAAATGCGCCGGTGGAAGTCGCGCCGTCGCCGATGCAGGCCGCGCCGACGGTTCCGAAATTTTTCTTCAGTTTTCGCGCAAACAACATTCCGTTGACGACGGAAATCATCGCGCCGAGGTGGCTGATCATGGGCAGATAACCTTCTTGCGGCCGGCCGCGATGGACGTTGCCGTCGCGCCCGCGCATCGGGCCGAGCGACGAGCCGAGATAAGTCCGCACGGCGTCCAAAACTGTTTCACCGAACGCGAGCCTTCCTGCCGCGTCGCGGATGAGCGGCGCGAAGACGTCGCCTTTTTTCAACGAGACGCCGACCGCCGCGCTCAAGGCTTCCTGGCCGCGTCCAAGAAAAACCCCGCCGTGGATTTTCCCGGCGCGGTAAAGCGCGGCGTATTTGTCGTCCAGCACGCGCGCCAGCAGCATGAAGCGATACGCGGCGACTGTGATGTCGCGCGCGGTCGCGGTTGGCACCGCCGGTTGGGCGTCGGGCACCGTTTGCAGCATGGCGGGATTTTATCGCCGGAGGCGCGCGCCAGCAATGTTTCTTTCGGGCTGAAAAATTCGCGGGCAAAAATCGGATTGGCCAACCCAAATAAATCGTGTTCAATGAAGGCTGGCTTGCAGAAATCACGGGCGGACTAAAACTGTCAAACTGTCATCATGAACCAGGCGACCTTCCAGGTTTTGCTGTTCGGCAACGACCGGCAACTGTCGGCGGCCTTGGCCGACTCGTTGTCGGCGGACCGGGTCGCTCTGCGGTTCGCGCAGGAGTCCGGCGCGGCGGTCCAGATGCTCCGGGATTTGAGGTGCGATCTTTTGCTGGTGGACCTGGAGTCGCTGGAGGCCGATGGCTTCGCGCTGCTGCGCCAGATCAAGGACAACCCGCCGGCCAACTTCATGCTCATCATCGCGCTCACGGCTGCGGACGCGACGGCGAAAAAAATGCAGGCGTATGAACTCGGCGCAACCGATTGCATCAACCAGCCGTTTGACCCCGCGATTTTCCGCGCCCGCCTGCACGCCGCGCTCCGGACCAAAACCCGGCTGGACGCGGCGCTGCAACGGCAGGCCGAATTGTCCGAAGCCTGCCGCGTAGCCGAGGCCGCCGCCCGCGCGAAGTCGGATTTTCTCGCGGCGATGAGCCATGAAATCCGCACGCCGATGAACGGCGTCATCGCCATGGTCAGCCTGCTGCTCGAAACGCCGATAAACGCGGAGCAGCGCGGTTATCTGGAAACGATCCACACGAGCAGCGAATCGCTGCTGGCCATCATCAACGACATCCTGGATTTCTCAAAAATCGAGGCCGGCAAGATGGAACTGGATTCCAGCCCGTTTGATTTGCGCAGTTGCGTGGAGGACACGCTGGATTTGATGTCCGCCCGGGCCGTCGAAAAAAACCTCGACCTGGTCTATCGGATGGACGACGCCATTCCCGCGCTCATCAAAGGCGACGCGCTCCGCCTGCGCCAGGTGCTGTCGAACCTTTTCAGCAATGCGATCAAATTCACCGACGACGGCGACGTTTCCGTCAGCGTCAAAGTGATTTCCAAACGGCCGCATGACGAAAATAAAATCCATCCGCTGCACCTGCATTTTTCCATCCACGACACCGGCATCGGCATCACGCCCGAAAAACTGTCACGCCTGTTCAAGCCGTTCATGCAGGCGGACGTTTCCACCGCGCGGCATTACGGCGGCACGGGCCTGGGACTGGTCATCAGCAAGCGGCTCGTGGAATTGATGGGCGGAAAAATGTGGGCGGAGAGCGTGCCGGGGCAAGGCTCGACCTTTCATTTCACCGCGCATTTTCTCGCCGAGCCGCAGGCCGCGCGCGAAATCCGCCAGCCCAAGCTCGCCGACCTCCGCGTTTTGATCGTGGACGACAATGCCGCCAGCCGCCGCACGCTCGCCGAGCAGACGGCGAAATGGGGCATGGTTCCCGAAGTCACGGCAACTCCGCAGCAGGCGATTGAACTGGTCAGGTGCGGCGGACAGTTTGACGTGGCCATCCTCGACCTGCAATTGCCCGGCATGGACGGCATCGCCCTCGCCACGGAAATCCGCAGGCTGCCCGGCGCGGCGATGCTGCCGCTCGTTTTGCTCACGCCGCTGGGCGTCCGCGCCGACGCGCCGACCGACGCCCATCTCGGCTTCGCCAACTGCGTCGCCAAGCCCGTCAAGCCCGCGCAACTTTCCGCCGCGCTCGAACGCGCCTTGTTCAGTCCAAAAATGGCCGCCGCACAAGCCGCGCCCGTGGTTCCCAACCAGTTGCTTTCCGAACGGCTGCCGCTGAGAATTCTTTTGGTGGACGACAACGCCATCAACCAGAAAGTCGCCGCGCGCATCCTGCACCTGATCGGCTACCAGCCCGACCTCGCGGGCAACGGACGCGAAGCCATCGCCGCGCTAGACCAGAAAATTTACGACCTCGTTTTCATGGACTTGATGATGCCGGAAATGGACGGGATCGAGGCGACGCGCGCCATCCGCGAACGGCAAAAACATTCCGCCGAACACCCGAGTTACAAATCACGCATCGTCATCGTCGCCATGACCGCGCACGCGATGCAGAGCGACCGCGAAAGATGCGTCGCCGCCGGCATGGACGATTATTTGTCCAAGCCGGTCCGCCCCGCCGACATTCGCGGCATCATCGAAAAATGGGGTTCGCCGGAAAATCCGCCGGTTGAAACCAAATCCGCGCCCGCGCCGAAAGTTGAAACTCCCGCCGCCGAGGCGCCCGTCGAAATGGACCGGCTCAACGACCTGACCGACAACAACCCGGACAGCCTGCGCGAACTCGTCGAACTTTATTTCAAGCAGACCACCGGCCAGCTCGCGGAAATCCAGGCCGCCCTGCGCACGGGCAACGCCAATGAAGTCCGCCGCGTGGCGCACAGTTGCGCGGGCGCGAGTTCCACGCTGGGCATGATGCGGCTCGGCCAGTTGATGCGCGACCTGGAAAAAGCCGGCGCGGCTGGCGCGTTGACGAACGCCGCCCAAATCTGCGAAGATGTCGCGCGCGAGTTTCAGGCCGTCAAAAAGTTTCTCGCGGCGCAGCCCGGTTTGGCCGCGACGATGGCCGCGTTTCCTTAAAAATGAAAAAAGTCCTCCTCATTGAAGATGACCAGATTGTGTCGAACGTCTATCGCAACAAGCTGGCAGTCGAAGGCTACCACGCCGAGACCGCGCCCGACGGCGAGACCGGCCTGAAGACCATGCGGATTTTCAAGCCCGACACCATCATCCTCGACCTGATGCTTCCGAAAATGTCCGGCGTGGAAGTCATCAAACAAATCCGCTCGGAGGAGGAGTTCGCCAAAATCCCGGTCATTGTTTTTTCCAACACCTACCTGACGAACATCATTCAGGAGGCGTGGAAGGCCGGCGCGACCAAGTGCATTTCCAAGTCAAACTGCTCGCCGAAGGAATTGCTTGACCTCGTGCGCCACACCATCGGCGACAGCGGCGCGATCCCGCAGGCCAGCCCGCAGGCGGCAACCACATCCAGGACGGCCAAACCCGAGGTTCTGAACACCACGACCGATTCCGCGTTTCAGGCCGACCTGCGAAAGTCATTCATTGACAGCCTGCCCGCCACGCTCATCACGTTGCGCACCTCGCTGCAAAGCCTCATCAAGGCCGACAACGAAATGACGCGGCTCAAGGAAATTTACGAACTCTACCGCCGCATCCACGCCCTGGCCGGCAACGCCGGCATCGCCGGGCTGGTGCAGATCGCCCATATGTCCGCCGCCGTCGAGGCGCTGCTCAAGGAAATTTACGAGAAGCCGAAAAACATCAACCCCTCGACCCTGCGCACCGTCGCCTCCGGCGTGGATTTTCTCGGCTTCCTGTTTGAACGCGGCACGCTGCCCGAACGCCAGGAAGTCCCCGCCGCCAACATCCTCGTCGTGGACGACGAAGCCATCTCGCGCCGCGCCATCATCTACGCGCTCGAAAAGGCGCAGCTCCGGTCCGTCAACGTCGAATCCCCCGAAACCGCCTACAAGCTTCTGACCGAAGGCAGTTTTGACCTTGTGTTTCTCGACGTGGACATGCCCGGCATGACCGGCTTTGAACTTTGCACGAAGCTCCGCGCCCTGCCGTTCCACAAAAAAACCCCCGTTGTCTTCGTCACCAGCTTGAGCGACTTCGACAACCGCACCAGCTCCACCATGGCCGGCGGCAACGACTTCATCGCCAAGCCGTTTCTCTTTATCGAACTCACCGTCAAGGCGCTCATCCACGTCCTGCGCGGCAAAATCCAGCCGCTGAAGTGACGCGCAATCTGCCGCGCCAAATGGCCGCCGGTAAAAAATTATTCTGCCGCAAACCGAAACGCGCCCGAACGCCATTCCTTTTCGCTTCTGGCGGAAACCAGTTTCAATCCCAGTTCCCCGTAATTTTTTTGGACTTCGCCAAATTCCGATTTCAAAATGCCCGCCAAAACCAGCGTTCCGCCGGGACTCAACTGCGCCGCGATCCGTTTTCGCTCCGCGATGAGCAGGTTGGAAATCAAGTTCGCACAAATCAAATCGAACCGCCGCGACGGACTCGTTGAAAGTTTCGCCACGTCGCCGCGCGTGATTTTTAATTTTTGTGCGACACCGTTCACGCGCGCGTTCGCCCGCGCGATGCGGACCGCTTCAGGATCAAAATCAAACGCGCGCACGGGATTGCAGCCAAGTTTCGCTGCCGCCATCGCCAGGATTCCCGAACCCGTGCCGATGTCCAAAAATGATTTTGTAGCGGCGGTCTGTGACCGTTGATTTCGGCGGTTACAGACCGCCGCTACAATTTCACGCAGACAAAATTCCGTCGTCGGGTGTTGGCCGGTGCCGAAGCTCAATCCGGGATCAAGGATAACCACCGCCTGATTTTTGCGCGGGCGCTTTTTGCTCCAGCTCGGTTTGACGAGCAACAAAGCTCCAATTTCAATCGGCTGGAAATGCCGCTTCCACGATTCCGCCCAGTCTTCGCGGCGCACTTTGGCGGCCTTGATTTTCCCCGCGCCAATTTTCAGGCCGCAGTTTTTGATCCGTCGCAATCCCGCCGAAATTTCCTCGCGGACTTCGCGCGACAAAAACCGCTTTTCGGAAAAATAAACCGCGACGACACCCGTTTGCGTTTCAACGTTGAAATAAGACGACGCGCTGGAATTAAAAATTGTTTCAAGCAATTCTGCGACGGCGTCCTCGGCTTCAAGCGAAGTTGCAACCGAAATTCGCCAGAGCGATTTACTTTTCATGAACCAAATCCCGCCACGGCGTGAAATTGAGCAGTTCTATCTCGTTCATGTGCGGGTGCAGCGCGACCTGCGTGACGCTGGTGTATTCGATGTCAAACGAACCCGTTTTCGGCAGCGGCAAATCCAGCAGCAACGCGAGCATCATGCGAATCACGCCGCCATGGCAGAAAACCGCCGCCGTCTTGCCGCGATTCTCGCGGATGATTTTGCGCAGGCAAGGCTCGACGCGCTTGCGGAAGTGGACGGTGCTTTCGCCGTTCGGCACGACGCCCTGCTCGATTTTGTCGAGCCATTCGTAAGGCTCGACACCAAATTTCTCGCGCACCGCCTCCCAGCCGAATCCCGTCCAGTCGCCAAAATCAATTTCGCGAAGCCCGGGAAAAATGACCTGTTTGACCGGATGATTTTTTTGCGACGGCGCGAATGTCTGCTGCACGCGCTTCATCGGGCTGGCGTAGATCGCGTCAAACTTTTTCCCGCGTAGAAACTTGGCGAGCAATTTGGCCTGCTCGTGGCCGCGCCCGGAAAGGTTCATGTCAATGCGCCCGCCAAAAACACCTTGATAACGCAACTCGACCTCGGCATGGCGAATCAGCAGCAGGCGCGTGACCGCCGCCGGTTTTTTTGAACGGGAACTTTTTTTGGAAGCCATGGCTTAAATGCCGGCGAGGGCTTTTTGTTGCGCGGCGAGCAGTTCGGAAATTCCCGTTTTGCCGAGCGCGAGCAGATCGGCGAGTTGTTTTTCGGTGAAGGTCGCCTCTTCGCCGCTGCCTTGAAGCTCAATGAATTCGCCGGCGGAATTCATCACCAGATTCATGTCCACCGTCGCCGCGACATCCTCGGTGTAGCACAAATCCAAAAGCGGCTGGCCGTTCACAATCCCGACGCTCACGGCGGCGATAGATTTCAAAATTGGATTTTCAGTAATTTTTTTCTCGGCAATCAATTTTTTCACCGCGAGCGACAGCGCGACAAATGTGCCGGTGATGGCGGCGGTGCGTGTTCCGCCGTCGGCTTGAAGAACATCGCAGTCCACGCAAACCGTCCGCGCGCCGATTTTTTCCAGGTCAATTGCGGCGCGAATTGAGCGGCCAATCAGCCTTTGGATTTCGGACGAGCGCCCGTCAAGCTTGCCTTTGGAAATGTCGCGCGGTTTGCGTTCCAAAGTGGAGTAGGGGAGCATCGAGTATTCGGCGGTGAGCCAGCCGCCGGTGACTTTTTGCTCCTTCATCCAGCGCGGCACGGATTCCTCGATGCTCACGCCGCAGATGACACGCGTATTGCCCCATTCGATGAGCGTGGAGCCGGCGGCGTGGGGCGCGATGTGGTTTTGAAAACGCAGCGGGCGCAATTGATTTACGGCGCGACCGTCGGCGCGGATGGATTCAGACATGGGGCAATGTTAGGAAGAAATTTGCTGAATCGCAATTGGCGAATCTTCCCCGCTTCAATCGCGCAGTCAGGCGACGAGGAACACGGGCGGGAAGAACTTACAGCCTATCCTCATATTAGGCCGTTCATTTGTCATCTTGAATGTTCCGCTTTGGAGACAGCCGTCTGGCCTCGTCGAGAGTGATCACGTATTCCCGACCTTGCGACAGACATCCCTCCATCCAATCCACCCATGTCCTGTGCGTTTCCAGATAAGTGCTGCCCGCTTTATCGTCGTCAGTGTCAACCGTGTCGCGGTCAAGTTTCAAGTTATGATGAAATGCCATTGCCTCCTGCCCCACTGGCAACTCTGGGTCCAATTCTGCATATTCGATAATCGTTCTCTCTTCCTTCCAATAGACAAACGCGTCACAAAAGCCTCCGGATGGTTTGGTTGCTCCAACGTAATAGTGATTTACGGCGTTTGTGGAATAGTTTGATGTCCAGTATAGGAGGCAGCGTTTGATGAGGGGTGATTCAGGATACGGACCGACAACATGGGTGTAGCGTTTCTGCACGCACCCAGTGAGCAGTGGGATTAACACGAGGATTAACCTTATGGAATTCATAGCGCGGTCAATGTAGAAAGCTGAACCACCGCCGACTCGCGGCGTGAACCGCGAAGAAGATAATCAAGTGGAAATTCGGTTGCACATCGGTTTTTTAATCCGAATTGGCGGCGTTGGCAAGAATTGAACTATTTCTTCTCCGCCTCGATGCTGGCAAAAAGATTTTCCAGACTGTTGAGCCGCGTCTGCTGCGTCTGGTTCTTGACGTTCAAAACCTGGCGCAGATAGTCCACGCCGTCGGGAACGTTGCGGACGGATTTGGGCAGCAGCGCGCCGGCGGCGTTCGCATGGCCGCCGCCCTGGAATTTTTCCGCCGTCTTGAGCGCGTCGCCGTTCCGGCTGCGGAAGCTGGCGAACACCACGTTGCCGCGCCGGAACAACGTGACCAGCACGGAGTATTTCACCGCTTTTTCTTCGAGCAGTTGGTGGACGATGAGATTGTTGTTGCCGACGATGGTGTCCACGAAGCCGATGGTCGGGCTGATTTCCGTGATGTTGGACTTGCTCCACTCGAAGCCGATGGGATTTTCAATTTTCCGCTTCACGGCCATGACTTCGAGCAATGGATGATCCAGCAGTTTTTCGATGTCGCCGCCGATGAGCGTGTGCAAATTCCAGAACTGGTAGATTTTGACGAGGTTCGCGTAGTCGCCCGCCAGTTCAAAATCAGGATCGTCCTCCAAAAACAAATCCGCGACATTGTTCAGGTGCGCGAGCCGGTCGAGCGCGGGCGAGCTGATGCCGTGCGCCTGGCAAAGTTCGTAGCAGAGCAGCCCGGCGGACTTGTTCACGTCGTGGATGAGCCGCGCGTTTTTCGGCGCGACTTCCGTGACGTGATGGTCAATCACGACCCAATCCTGCCGATCCATGCGCGTCTCAAAAGTGAAGTCCGTGACCCACGCGGCGCGCTCGCGCAGTTCGCGCTGCCTCCAAAAATTGTAATGATGCGCCTCCAGCGGCACATCCCGGCCAAACAGTTTCCGCGCCAGCTTTTGCAGCATCAAGCCCGCGACAAGACCGTCGAGATCGCTTTCGTGGGTGAAAATAATATCCGGCTCGGGCAACGCCAACATGGGCGGATGCTAATTCAAATCACGGCGCATGGCGAGCGGGGAATTTCCATTCGTGGAACTGGCGAAGCAGCGATGCAACTACTTTGCCCTCATCCACACCGTTCCATTCCGCCAACGGATTATTTTTTTATCTTTTGAGAGGTTTCCAATCAGGCCGCTCCAATCCGTCGCCACGACGGTAGTTTCGGTTTTGAAGCTGCCTTCGGATTTCTCACCCCGTTCATTGATGAATGTCAGGTGCTGGCCTTTCTGTTTAATCTGGCAGGGCTGCCCGTTATACGTCCAGTCTCCCGCAAGTGTTTGCCCGAATGTGACAAAAGTGAAAAAATAAAACGCCGCCGCCAGCAACAAGCATACTCCTCCAATGATCGCAGCTTTTCGCAGCGTGGACATTTTAATTTGAAGCGTCCGCCCGCCTGCCGCAACGGAAGCGGGTGGCACGGGCGGAACGATGATGGTTTGCTGGCAGACGGGACAACTGATTTGCGAGCCGGCATAAGTTGCGTCGCATTGAATCTGCTGCTTGCATTGCGGACAGAAGAATTTGAATTCAGCCATAATTCAAAGCGTCAAGTTTCCAGATGAATGAATGCGCCAAGACCCGCCAGCGACTGTGGTGATTTCACCCGGCGGATATAACGCCTTTTCGCAAACATGGTCAAGCGGATTGCCATCGGTTGTCCGCACTTGCATTTTGTCCGCCGGTGAAGCAATTTGACCGGCAGAATTTGGTCAACAAATAACAATTAAAGTAAAATTATGCCATACGAACTCCCCCCACTGCCTTACGACAAGGCCGCGCTCGAACCCCACTTTGACGCGTTGACGATGGAAATCCATCACGACAAACATCACGCGGCTTACGTCGCCAATCTCAACAAGGCCATCGCCGGCAACGCCGCGCTGGAAGGCAAGTCGCTCGAAGCACTCATCGGCGATCTCGCTTCCGTGCCGGACGCCATCCGCAGCCCGGTGCGCAACAACGGCGGCGGCCATTGGAACCATTCGTTCTTCTGGAAAATTCTCGCGCCCAAGGCTGGCGGCGCGCCGACGGGCAAACTCGCCGACGCGATCAACAGCGCGTTCGGTTCGTTCGCTGATTTTCAGGCGAAGTTCGAGGCGGCGGGCATCGGACGTTTCGGCAGCGGCTGGGCGTGGCTCGTCGCGAACGGCGGCAAACTGGAGATCGTCTCGACGCCGAACCAGGACAATCCGCTCATGGGCAAAGCCGTCTCCGGCGTGGAAGGCAAAGTCATCCTCGGCGTGGACGTTTGGGAACACGCGTATTATCTGAAATACCAGAACAAGCGCGCGGATTATCTCAAGGCGTTCTGGAATGTGGTGAATTGGGCGGAAGTCGCGAAGAATTTCTGAACGATATTTGCAAAAACAAAACGCGCCGATGAAAGTCGGCGCGTTTTTTGTTGGTAGGGCAGAGCTGCCGCTCTGCCATCAAATTAACAAAGTCACAAAAAAGGCGGCGCGGCAGCGCCGCCCTACCCTTCAAATCCCGCGTTCGTCCACAATCTTGTTTCCTTTGCCCAGCACAATGACTCGCGGCTGCCATTTTTTCGCCTCGGCTTTCGTGAACACGGCAAAATTCATGATCGTCAGCAAATCACCTTTTTTGCCAAGAAACGCCACCGCGCCGTTCATCACGATTTCGCCGGAACCGCGTTTGCCGCGGATGACGTAAGTCTCAAAGCGCTCGCCGTTCGCCATGTTGCCGCAAAGAATCCGTTCGTATTCCTGCAAACCGACTTTGTCCATCAGGTCGCCGGCAATCGTGAGGCTGCCTTCGTATTCCACGTTGCCGCCGGTGACGGTGGCGCGATGGATTTTTGATTTGAGCAAATGAATCTGCATAAAATTATTTCAGTTTCAAAAAGTTTTTCAGAATCGTCCGGCCATTTTCCGTCAAGATGCTTTCGGGATGGAACTGCACGCCCCAGATGGGCAGCGTTTTGTGCTTCACGCCCATGATTTCGCCTTCGTCGGTCTCGGCGGTGATTTCCAGAACGTCCGGCATCGTATCGCGCTTGATGACGAGCGAATGATAGCGCGTCGCCAAAAATGGATTCGGCATTCCGGCGAACAAATCTTTTCCGTTGTGCTTAATCGGCGAAGTCTTGCCGTGCATCATGCGGTAATTCACCACGACTTCCGCGCCAAACGTATGGCCGATGCATTGATGCCCGAGGCAAACGCCGAAAATTGGAACGCCTTCATTCGCGAATGTACGGATGACCTCGTTGGACAAACCGGATTCGCGCGGCGAACACGGGCCGGGCGAGACCAAAATCCGTTCCGGCTTCAATTTGCGAATTTCGTCAATTGAAACTTCGTCGTTTCGTTTCACCTGCAAGTCCGCGCCCAGCTCGCCCAGGTATTGCACGAGGTTGTAGGTGAACGAATCGTAGTTGTCCAAAACCAGAATCATCGGCCATCAAAGTAGCACGCCGCGCCGTTTTGAAAATCAGAATCGCGCGATTCGGTTTGACGGCGGCGCGGTTGCCGTCAAACTTTGGGCGATGGAAGAACACGAAAATTCGCAGCGGCAATATGATCCTTATGGCCGGCCAATCCAGCCGACCTTCTGGCAGAGGATAAAAAAATTTCTCGGCCCGATTGGCGTCGGCGTCGTCGTTTGTTTCAAATTTCTCGCAAAATTGAAATTCCTCCTGCCGGTGCTCAAGACCGGCGGCACGATGCTTATTTCAATCTGGGCTTACGCGCTGGCGTGGGGATGGCGGTTCGCAGTTGGTTTTGTGCTGCTGATTTTTGTCCACGAATGCGGCCACCTGATCGCCGCCAAACGGCTCGGGTTGAAAGTCGGCGCGCCGGTGTTCATTCCCTTCATGGGCGCGCTCATCGCGCTCAAGGAAGCGCCGCGCAACGCGTGGATCGAGGCGCAGGTCGGCATCGGCGGGCCGCTGCTGGGCGCAGCCGGTGCGGGTGTCTGCGGTTTGATTTATCTCGCAGGCGGAAGTCCGCTGTTCCGCGCGCTGGCTTACACGGGATTTTTTCTGAACCTTTTCAACCTCGCGCCGGTCGGCTTTCTCGACGGCGGAAGGATTGTCACCGCGCTCTCACCATGGTTGTGGCTGGTCGGTTTCGCCATCATGGTGGTCATGGTGGTGATCACCATCACGCATCTAAATTTCCTGCTGGTGCTGATTTTGGTCTTCTCCCTGCCGCGACTTTTTTATCTCTTCCGCCGGAAATCCGAGGCGGAGCTTCGCTACTTTGAAGTCACGCCCGCCCAACGCTGGACGATGGCGGTGATGTATTTTGGATTGATTGCGCTGCTTGTCTTGGGAATGGAAATGGCAAACATTCCGCGCGAAACGCTGTGACGGGCGTCAGGCCAGCACTGATTCAATAAATTTCGCCGGAACACTTCGTCCCCATGCGACCCGGCCGATTTTTTCGGCAAGGACAAACTTGATTTCGCCGCCGCAGACTTTTTTGTCGAGCGTCATCGCGGCGAAAAGTTTTTTGCGCTGCGTCAAGTTCAATTTGATCTTCACCGGCAATCCGGCGCGGATGAATAATTTTTCAATCCGCCCAACGTCGCCCGCCGGCAGGCCGAGAATTTTGTGCGACAACTTCGCCGCCGCAACCTGTCCAATTGCAATCGCCTCGCCGTGCAAAAATTTTCCGTAGCCGGAGCTGTTTTCAATCGCGTGGCCGATGGTGTGGCCGAAATTCAAAATCGCGCGGAGGCCGGTTTCCGTTTCATCCTGGCCGACGACTTCCGCCTTGATTTCGCAGCAGCGCGCGATGATTTGCGAAAGCGCCTTGGTTTCGCGCTTCAGAATTTTCGGCAAATCGCGTTCGAGTTGTGAGAACAGTCCGGCATCGAAAATGATCCCGTATTTGATGACCTCGGCGAGACCGGCGCGAAACTCGCGCCCCGGCAAAGTTTTCAAAGTTTCCAAATCGCACAACACCAGTCGCGGCTGGTAAAACGCGCCGACCAGGTTTTTCCCGGCCTTCAAATTCACGCCGGTCTTGCCGCCGACGGAACTGTCCACCTGCGCGAGCAGCGTTGTCGGCACCTGGACAAAATCAATCCCGCGCAAATAAGTCGCCGCCACAAATCCCGCAAGGTCGCCCACCACCCCGCCGCCGAGCGCGACGATGAAGGATTTTCTTTCGAGCCGGTGCGCGGCGAGCTGGTCATAGCATTTTTCGACGACGGAAATGCGTTTTGATTTTTCACCCGCCGGCACGGTGATGAGGACGGGTTCAAATCCGGCCTTGACCAGCGATTCATAAGCCGGCTTGGCGAAATTTTTTCCGGCGTTCGTGTCCGTGAGGATGGCGCAGCGCGCGCCGAGCTTCAGGCGCGCACAGTCGCCGCCGAGTTGCTGGAGCAAACCCGGCGCGATTTTAATCGCGTAACTGCGATTTCCAAGCTGGACAGTAACCATGCGCACAAACGGAGAATAAAGGCTGACGTGCCGTTGCAAAACAAAAAAGCCCGGCTTTGCGGTGCTGGTTTTCTTTGGCAACCCTCAAAAAAACTGGCGGAGAGAGTGGGATTTGAACCCACGGTAGTGTTACCTACGCACGCTTTCCAGGCGTGTGCCTTAAACCACTCAGCCATCTCTCCACCAACGTTGCAGTCTCGCCGACTGCGCCGCAATTTTCAATGCAAAACTCGGCACCACTTAATCTCTCTTAATCCTAATCTTAATCTTAATCTGTTTTTCAAAGATTACGATTAAGATTAGGATTAAGATTATGACTGAATCAAAACTCCCGCGACTTGCCGCCGCGCCGTTTCGATGGCAAAATTTCCCGCACATGAAAAAGAACAAATCCGCCGATCCGTTCCGCCCGCACTCCAGCCTTTTGCTCGATGGCGATGAACGCGCCGCCGCGCGCGCCATGCTTTATCCCGTCGGCTTCACGCAGGAAGATTTTTCCAAGCCCATCATCGGCATCGCCTCGACGTGGAGCAACGTCACGCCCTGCAACATGCACATTGACAAGCTCGCGCTCGAATCCGAAAAAGGCGCGAACGCCGCCGGCGGCAAGGCGATCATCTTCAACACCATCACGATCTCCGACGGCATCTCGATGGGCAGCGAAGGCATGAAATATTCGCTTGTCTCGCGCGAAGTCATCGCCGACTCGATTGAAACCGTCGTTGGCTGCGCGGGCATGGATGGATTTGTCGCCATCGGCGGTTGCGATAAAAATATGCCCGGCGCGCTCATCGCCATCGCGCGGCTGAATCGTCCCGCCGTGTTCGTTTATGGCGGAACGATTTTGCCAGGCTGCATCACCGGCGACACGCGCAAGCTCGACGTAGTTTCCGTCTTTGAAGCCATCGGCGCGCATGCGAATAAAAAAATCAACGACGCGGAATTTCTCGCCGTCGAGCAATGCGCCATTCCCGGTCCGGGTTCGTGCGGCGGAATGTATACGGCCAATACCATGGCCTCCGCCATCGAAGCGCTTGGCATGAGTCTGCCGAACAGCTCCGCGCAAAACGCCATTTCGCCCGCGAAGATGGACGATTGCCGTCGCGCGGGCGCAGCCGTCGTGGAAATGTTGCGGCGCGGCATCAAGCCGCTCGACATCCTCACGAAGCGGGCGTTTGAGAACGCCATCACCGTCGTCATCGCGCTTGGCGGCTCGACGAACGCCGTGCTGCATCTGCTCGCCATCGCGCACGCCGCGAAGGTGAAACTGACCATTGACGATTTCACGCGCATCGGCAAACGCGTTCCGGTGCTCGCCGACTTGAAACCGAGCGGCAAACATCTCATGTCCGAACTCGTCGCCATCGGCGGCATCCGTCCGCTCATGAAAATGTTGCTCGACAAAAAATTATTGCACGGCGACGCGTTGACCGTCACCGGCGAGACGATTGCCGAAACGTTGCAGGACGTAAAACCATATCCGGCGCATCAAACCATCATCCAGCCGTTCGACAAGCCGATCAAAAAGGACAGCCATCTTGTCATCTTTCGTGGCAACCTTGCGCCCGAAGGCGCGGTTGGAAAAATTTCCGGCAAGGAAGGATTGCGATTCACCGGCCGCGCGCGCGTCTACAATTCCGAGGAAACCGCGATGGCGGCGATCCTCGACGGCACGATCGTGAAGGGCGACGTCATCGTCATCCGCTACGAAGGGCCGCGCGGCGGGCCGGGGATGCGCGAGATGCTTTCGCCCACGTCCGCCATCATGGGCAAGGGACTCGGCAAGGACGTGGCGCTCATCACCGACGGACGGTTTTCCGGCGGCAGCCACGGCTTCGTCGTCGGGCACATCACGCCGGAGGCTTACGCCGGCGGGCCGCTCGCGTTCGTGAAGAACGGCGACGCCATCACGATTGACGCCGAGAAACGGGAACTAACGCTCGAAGTGACCGGCAAAGAACTGAACGCCCGGCGCAAGTCCTGGAAGAAACCCGCGCCCCGCTACACGCGCGGCGTGCTGGCGAAATACGCCGCGCACGTCACGAGCGCGTCATTCGGCGCGGTGACGGACAAGGATTTGAAGCTGTGAGAGAACCCAGAAAATCAAACTATGAATGCGATACCAGACGACTTAAAAGTCAGTGACGTTCTTGACCTCAAAACACAACAGATGTTGGTAGTGAACCCTGAATATCAGCGAGGCGTCGTCTGGACACGGGCGCAACAGAAGAAGCTTGTTGATTCAGTTCTTCGGGGTTATCCGATTCCACTTATTTATTTTCATCATATCCGGCAGCAGGCTGGAAAACTGGTGAGCGAAAGATTTGAAGTTATTGATGGCCAACAGCGCATAAATGCGTTGTCGGAATTTCAAGAAGGAGCATTCAAGCTATACGACCCTAAAGCTGACGCTGCGGAGGCCCGATTCCCAGAGTTCATCAAGAAGCAGCCATGCCCTTGGGCTGGTGCTACCTTCCAAGCGTTGACTGAATCCTTAAAGAAAACTTTTCTCGAAACTCCATTGAGGGTTGTAAAGATAGAAACGCACGACCCTGACGAAGCGCGTGACCTATTTGTCCGCCTCCAAGCTGGAATGCCTTTGAACTCTCAAGAAAAGCGTGACGCATGGCCGGGACAGTTCACAGATTTCATTTTACGACTTGGAGGAAAAGCTGGTCTTGCTCGATATCCTGGACATGACTTTTTTAACGTCGTGATGCGTGCGTCTAAAGTCAAAGACCGTGGAAAATTCCGCCAGCTTGCGGCTCAAATTGCAATTCTATATTTCACACGCCGCAATTCAACGGACAGTAAATTTTGCGACATCAACGCCGAGCAGCTTGATGATTTTTATTATGAGAATCTCGGTTTCGTTGCCAGCTCGCCTGATGCGCAACGGCTCTTTGAAATCCTCGATTTACTCGCTCGCCTGCTTCGCGACCAAAAGCGTCCGAAAGTTATTGGACACGAGGCTATCCATTTGGTTTTACTCGTTGATTCATTGATGGATGATTATACGAAAGGCTGGGAAGCGACTTTCGCAAAGGCATTTGACACTTTCCGAGAAAACTTTGCGTTAGCAAAACAAACCCGTAATGACCCGCAGCCAGACGAATACTGGCTTCGCTACGGTATTCATACCCGAGTGAATAGTGATCGTGGCGATTCGGTTCAACGCCGCCATGAATTCTTCTCATCGAAAATGCGCGAAGCTATTAAACCTCAACTGAAGGATGCAAATCGGTTGTTTGGGGCGCTTGAACGGGAAATCATTTATTATCGCGACCAGAAGAAATGCGCTGTTTGTGGTGCAGACGTTGTGTGGCAGGAGGCTGAGATACATCACGTCGACCAACACGCAAAAGGCGGATTGACCGAAATTGAAAATGGCGCTTTGGTTCATTCACATTGCCACCCGAAAGGAAAAGCTGCCGACGAGTTCGTAAAAAAATGGCAAGAACGTCAAAAGACAAAAACAACTGATCGCTCATTGCCGTCCGACGACGATTCAAGTGACGACCAGAACGGGAATGGTGAGGCTGCATAGAACAAGTCTCTCCATTAAATCCCAACGGGATTCCATCAATCAGCCCAGGGTTGCGCGGCACGCGCTACCCTGGGTTGGCTGACCCAAAACAAATTCAACCCCAACGGGGTTGCATCGCCGTTCGCGCGCAAATGATTCAACCCTTTCAGGGTTGATGTCATTCGTGGAACGGTTTCCCGGCGTAGTCGCTTTGCGCCAACACCGGGCTGAATGATCCAATCCCTTCGGGATTGACGGAATGAGTCCCAACAGGATTCCATCAATCAGCCCACTGTTGGTCCGAGCCGGACTGGCGAGGAGGTTGTGATTCTGCGCCTTGCAATCAAATAATCTTTTGTTACGTTGAAACCATGAGCGACAAACAACTCGTCGTTGAATTGCTGAACCGGCTTCCTGAAGACGCGAAGTTGCAGGACATCGGCAGGGAGATTGAATTTCTCGCCGCCATCCGCGAAGGCGAAGAGCAGGCTGACCGGGGTGAAGTTGTCCCGCACGAACAGGTCAAAAGGGAGTTTGCGTCGTGGATTTCAAAATAGTCTGGACGCTCCGCGCCCGCGAAGACTTGCGCGACATCGCCGCCTTCATCGCCAAAGACAATCCTGCGGCAGCGCTCAAACTCGGCGATTTGATTTTTGCCCGCGTGGACACGCTGGAAAAATTTCCAGAACTTGGCCGCGTTGTTCCCGAACGCAATCAGCCGAACATTCGCGAGATTGTTGTGAAAAATTACCGCCTGGTTTATCGCGTCCATCAAAAGGAAAAATTTCTTGAAATCTTGCGCGTCTGGCACGGCGCGCGGGGTGAGCCGGAAATTTAAGGCGCGGCGTAATTCCTATGAACATCATCAAAAATGGCTCACAGCCTTCCAACAAAGGCCCGGCAGATTGGTTCACCGGCACGGTGCGCATTGACTCACCGTTCAAGGGAAGCGAACCCGCGCGGGTCAGCGGCGCAATCGTCACGTTTGAACCCGGCGCGCGAACCGCGTGGCACACGCATCCGCTGGGACAAACGCTGATTGTGACGGCGGGCTGCGGACGCGCGCAACGCAAAGGCGGTCAGATTGAGGAGATTCATCCCGGCGATGTCGTCTGGTTTCCGCCCGGCGAGAAGCATTGGCACGGTGCTGCTCCAACCACAGCCATGACGCACATCGCCATCGCGGAGGCGCTTGACGGCAAGGTGGTCGAGTGGATGGAAAAAGTCACGGATGAGGAATATCCAAAGTAAAAAGCGGGATTCCATCAATCAGCCCAGGGTTGATCCGAGCCGGACTGGCGAGGAGCTACCTTGGGACATCTCCACAAAAAAAGCCCGCGCGATTTTATTCGCACGGGCTTCAAATTGGTTGCGGGGGGCGGGATTTGAACCAACGATCCCGCACGCGGGATTATGAGCCTGACGGCCAGCGCGTTTTTTCCAATCCGGTCAGCCGGTAAAAACCTTCGCCGCCTTTTTGCTTCTTAAGAAAATTTTCCAATTTGCGCGCCTCGCTCAAAGTCATTGTCGCGCTTGTCCAAACCAGATTCCACGGGCCACGCGAACGCGTCCACTTGGAAATGCCATCGTTATGTTGCTGCACTCGAATGGCAACATCTTCGCTCAAGCCAATATAAAATCGTCCGGCTGGATTTTGTAAAATATAAACCTGATAGGATTTATCCATGTCCACAAAAAGCCCGCGCGATTTTATTCGCACGGGCTTGAAATTGGTTGCGGGGGCTGGATTTGAACCAACGACCTTCAGGTTATGAGCCTGAACAGCATTCGACAATACGCCTTATTTATTAGGTAATATCCAAACTTTAAGCCGTTCCGTTGGTTACTTTGTTGGTTTTTTTGCTTGAATAGTTTCTGCCTATTGCGCTATGATTCTAGTCGTAACAGGAAGGCTACCGGATAGCTTTTGAGACCAAACATATCAAGATTATGCCTCTCGAACTTCGCATTGAACCAAACGGAACAATCCGCCCGCTCTGGTATGGTCGCTTCAAAATCAATGGCAAACGCCAGTGCGTCAGTCTGGGCGTAAAAGTCGCTGGAACGCCGCCTCCCTCACATTCCTTGAAGGATCGAGGCGATACTACGTTTGAATGTTCGCGTGCCACTGCCCTGGCAAAACTGGCCAGCATAGTCGAAGAGGCGAGGTCAAAACGAGATTCGGCTCATCTGGTGGAAAAACTTTACGAGATCAAGACGGGCGAGGTCATCAAATCGGTGAAACTGGACGAGCTGGCGGCGGAATGGGCGATGATCGCGCGGCGGCGGGAGCCGAATTCCCGCTACGCGTCCCAATGCCAATCCACGTTGAACCGGTTTGTGAAATTTGTGCGGCAAGAAAATCCCCAGGCGGTGGAACTATTGCTGGTGACACCGACCTTGGCGCGGGCCTTCCTGGACGCCGAGGCCAAACGCGGCGTCTCGGGCAAAACATGGAACGACACGCTCAAGCTGCTGCGGGCGACTTTCAGACATCTGCTGCCGGCGGGCCGAATCAATCCGTTTGCCGACACACCGACACGCGAGACGGAAACGGTGTTCCGCCAGCCGTTCACGCCGAAGGAACTTGGCGCAATCAATGAGGCGGCCAAGGCGGATGAATTCATCCGGCCAATCATCGTCGTGGGAATATGCACGGCGATGCGACGCGGGGATTGTTGTCTGCTGGAATGGAAGGACGTGGACCTCGGCAAGCGATTCATCACCGTGAAGACATCAAAGACCGGCCAGACGGTGAGCATTCCGATTTTTCCGATGCTGCAAGACGAGTTGAAAGCCCAAGCCAAAAATGCCGGTGCGAAGCGCGCGGGTTATGTCTTTCCAGAGCAAGCCAAAATGTATTTGGAAAATCCCGACGGCATCACCTGGCGGGTAAAAAAAATTCTGGCGGTGGGTTTGGGCGAGCCGGTGGTTGAAGATGAAGACGCGAAGGCGCTGCCGGCATTTTCAACCGAGGAAACGCGGAAGCGCGGGGAGGCCTACATTGCCACCCTGCCAGAAGGCGAGAAACGCGCACGCTTGACGGCGGTGTTCAAGTTCTACATGGACGGGCAAAACATTCAAGCCGTGATGGCGGCGGTCAATGTCAGCAAGGGCAGCGTTTCTGGCTACCTAAACGAGATTGAATCGGCGATTGGCTGCCGGATTGTGCGCGGCTCCAGCCACGCGAACAAAGGCGACAGCCTCAAAGACGGGATGAAGGATGCAGGTCTGTATCGGGAACGGAAACACGGATTGCGGCGGGCGAGCGTGCGGGATTTCCACAGTTTCCGCGTGACGTGGGTAACGCTGGCGCTGACGGCCGGCGTGCCACTGGAACTGGTGCAAAAAGTCACCGGCCATAAGACGACAGACATTGTGTTGAAACACTATTTCCAGCCGGGCCGTGAGGCGTTCCGGTCGGCGCTCAATGCAGCCATGCCGAAACTGCTGATGAGCGGGTCAGAGGTGGAAACGCTGAAACCCGTGGTGGAAAAACAGGAAAAGACGATTCTGGCGATTTTGGAACGCAGCACGGTGAAAACATGGAAGCAAGATCAAGCGCGGGTGCTGGAAATGCTCAAGGGGAAAAGCGCAAACTGAATCCGTGCCGAACCGGTCGCAAAATGCCGGACTATAAGAAAATCCGCAGAAAATGATTTCGAATGGAAAGTTTTGGAAGATGATTTGATGCAATAGCAGACCGCCGTGACCAACGCGCTTTCCTGCTGCTCTTCACCGGGCGCTGTTCGGCCAAATCCCCTCACAACCGCGCCGGTTCCGTTCCGCAAAAAAGCGCGCTCGTCACGATCGGCATATCAAATGCCAACTGATCGGCGTGCTTCCGCCTGCGGTTCCGCGACGGTCGTTTCGCTGCGGCTCCGTTCCCGCCGTCTCTCCGCCTCCGCTTCACTTTTCCGTTCGCCGAACCGCTGGCCGAAGTCTTCGTGGGATCGCAGGAAAACTCATGCTTATGCAGCCCAGCCCGATGGCCGAACCTTCCAGATTGCCTAGTTTGCGCTTTTGTATAATTAAATCCTTTATTTGGATAAATTGCGTTAAGATTATGATGGAGCGACACGGCTACATTCTTTCATCCACTTGATGACATCCAGAACAGGAGCATCTTGGTTTCGATCAGGTATGATCGGATCGTCATCGTCCCGAATGCCGCAAGAGTCTATGTCGTTTCGCCCGATTTCCCATGCCCAACGCACATTGAGTTCTCGCTTCATAATGCTTTTCTCCATTATTGGCTCTGGTTCAGAACTGCCTTCGCGCAGAACGGCGGGTGCTAAGAAATATGCTTTGGCCAAGTCATATTGGGCGAGAAAAGCGGTTAGATTACGATCTGAAGATGGTTCCATCGTTTGCATGCGGTTCACCATAAAAAATAATTTTGAGGTGGCTTCATCAGGTCTGATTTCTGGATTACTGCCAACAACCACACGGTAAGCATGAATATTTTTCTTGTTGACGCCTCGTATAATTGTAAGTCGCAGATGATCCTTCTTATCAATCTTGCCGAGTTCATTTTGCCAATGTGAAAAAATCTCAATGCCGGCGTCTGCGCTTTTGAATAAAAGCGCCAGCATTGGTGGATACTTGCTATTTTCAGGCCACATGAAATATGTTCCTGTCCAATTTGCCCGATCCCAAAGTGCCAGCCGAATCAGCGAGACAGTTTCCATGTCGGTATGAATTGCTTTATCTGGCCAAAGTGAAGGTGGTGGTTCTCCTACCCCTTTCGTCATTTTGGAAGCTTGTTTTGGAACAGCCGCAGCATTTGCCTTCCGCTCGGCAGCATCCCACTCTTCAGATCGTTTGAGAGGATACTCTTGTGCGCTTGCGTCAATCCAGGAATCAAGATTTGTCTTTGGTGTGTATCCCAACACGTTGCCTAAAGTGACGAAACTGCTTGTAAAATCAACTGAACGCTCCAATGCGAGTTCATCTTGAAATAATTTCCGAAGCTTTTGCTCGGAAACTTCTATAACGAATACTTCAGCCAAAAATTTTATAAGGAGTTCTACAATTTTATTTTTCAGTTCATGCTGTGCTTCGTGAGTCATCTTGTGGGCATGGAAAATTGTGCTCGAGATTTCAATGAATGGTCGACCATCCCTTTCTTTAACTTCGAATCCGAAAGGTGATGAAGCAAAATCAGATTTGCGCACGCTAATCTTTAAAACCGGTTCACGCGCAAAAAACCGGTGCTCCATTCCGGTCGAAAGCAATGCTTCTATTGCTGCCAACACGGACTCGGCCAACTCGATGCAGGGCGATTGGTTGTCAGCCTCTACGCTGATGTTGCATCCCAAAACTCGCGATGTGAGCGTGACCTTTCGCTCGCTATAGAGCTGCGGCAATTCTGGCATTTCGGCAGCCGCAGGCTGATTCCGTAACTTCCTATAAAAATCGAATTTATCTGAATGTTGGACTTTAAGGCCCTTCGGCAATTCGCTGTCATGTCCCAGCGCAAATTTGAGGGAGGCTGCCGACATTGGCAATTCAATGTCATCGAGCGTTTGAGGAAGACGTGACATCTGTTTGAGTTGCCATAGGTCGGCTTTAAGTAAAAGTATCGCGAGACATCCATCAAACCATATTAAATCTTCAAGATACCTTTTGAGATCATAACCTTGATTCTGAAGTGCCACTTGAACTGACCTGGCAGTTTCGTGCCAAACGATGGCGTGTGGGAGCCTTCCAAGACGAAGTTCAAACCATTTGAGGCGCCCGAAACATGCAGATTGTTGGGGCGTAATCTCCTCGTATCTCCAGAAATCGTTTACTGCAACAGACGCGGCTGTAAGCATAGCGCCGCGTGCTGCCCATTTCAGCCCAACTTGTTCATACGCATTTCCACACAAATAAAGGGCTTTAACCAATTCACGACGACTCTCATGCTTATACAAACGCGTCAACGCTTGGCCTAATGATTGAATTGCTCTGTAAGGCCGATCAGCGTCTAGCTCTTGTGCTCCCCTCCGCATTAAAAGACGAGCTGCAGCAACTTGTCCGCTTCGCTTGGCAACAGTTTCTACGATTTTATCGTGCAATTGATTGTAAGTCTGGCGCTCGCCGAGATAATCACCACACTCAATTAGTATTTGGATCAACGGTTCTAAGGGAAAGCCAATCAAGCCCTCACAACGCCCAATAATGTCCTCAAATTGTTTAAGCAACGAATCAGATTTTTCCGGTGGGCACGAAATTAAATCCATCAACAGGCGCAATGTCTCAGCTTGCAGTGCAGTGCTAACCCGTTCTTGTTCATGTTTCAGGCTATCGAGTTGGGCAATTAACACTCGTGTTCGCTCATCAAACTTAGCGTCTTGAGGTGTAAGTTTTGCCGTTTTCAATGCCATCTGAAGGCCGCACCAAAGATTGAAAAGCAACTCTAATTCGTAAACATTCTTGCTTCCGGTAGCATACTTCTCGACTTCGGTGTAATGCGTTGCATACACCTTGTAATCTTCGAACCACCAAAACGACGTCCAAGCCCATTGATAAGCCGATAATAATTGCTGGTGAGTCGTTCCAACTTCATTTGCGACACGTTTTGCCCGCAAAAGCCGCCCTTCAATTTCTGTGCGTGGAAGTTCCAAACCGCGCGCTAATTCGACAGCTTCCAGACAATCATTCACCAATAAAGCATCTGCTCGACCCTGTTCACTTGCTTCTTTGATTCGTGACTCGACTTCCTTTAATTCGCCTTCTTTTTCAAGGTCAAGTGGCCCCTTTCGCTGTTCAACACGGACAGATGTCTGCAACTTTAGTTCATGAATTGCAATTGCCTCATAGTGTCCAGTGAAAACCCTGTCTAGTATCCAAGTTCGATCAAATAAACGAACATCAAGATTATGCTTTTTGCTAAGCTCGTCTTCCACTTCTGCCCGCACTCGATCAGCTACGAATTGGTTTGTAACGAAGAAAGCTTTACAATATCCACGATTGGTCTTTGTGATTTTGGAAACATCCGATTGAAACTTGGGGCGCCACTTCTTTGTTGCACTAAAGGCGAATGCCCAGCGTTCGCGGGCAGCCTCCCTTCCAACGCCGTTGAACCAGACAAGCGATAAAGGGTCAGCAACAGGATACGTTTCTGCATCTACCTTGCTATCGCCACCACCCGTGGGACCAGTGTGAGGAAGCAAATTTGGACAGACTTCACATTGCACCAAACGGCGCGCAAAATTTTCAAAGTCAATTTCCTGACTCCGAGAAGTTAATGTGTCTAAATGATATTCAAGTAGCGACCGATCTAATGTCGGTGCTTCTTCTGTAATGGAGTCAGAGAATTTTTCCGGGCGCCTAGCCCTTAAAAATTCGCGCGGTGAAAAGTTTTTTGTTGGCATGACGTGCCACTGGTTTTATACGCCTGTTTCTCTTCTGGCATATTGGCTGCGAGTGTGCGCCGTAAAATTATCCGCGTCAATTGCGTGTTCGCGTGTTTGGCATATTTCACGATTCGCTTCGTCCGCTGCGGTGACGGAATTTATTTTCTTCATTTCGCGCGGAAAATTTTTAATCCTTGGGCATGGATTCAAAGCTGATTCTCGAAGCGGCGCGCGGGACGCTGGACGGCACGTTGTCGTTCCCCGAGGTCGTCGGCAAACTGCTCGCGGCGGGCGTAGAATATTATCATGTAGATTACGTCGGGCTACGCAAACGGTTTTACAGCGCGGAGGGCGAGATGATGGCCACGTCGATCAATTATGAGGGCCTGCCGCCCGTCGCCCCGGAGTTCGATGCCGCCGCGTTGCGCGCGAACATCCTGGACAGCCAGCGCAATGGCCAGCCGTATCGCGAGTTCACCCGACGCGCGATGGCCGGCGGGGTGCAGGGTTACATCGCCTTTCTGCGCGGCAAACGCGTCACGTATTGGGGTCGCACCGGCGACCAGCACACGGAATGGTTTCCGGGTGTTGGTCACGGGATTTCACACGGCGACTCACTTCACGATGCCAAACGCAAACTGGCCCTCGTTTATATCGGAATGGCGACAGATAAATTCTCCAACGCTGACACCGAGATTTTTTCCCTGCTCTCTAAAGAACGTGCGTTGAAGGATGAAATTGAACGTGCGCAAAAGAACAATTGAGCGCCGATTTTCCGACGACTCACGCCGAACGTGCAGATTATTTGAGCAGGGATGAATGTTGCTTCAGCCACCGCTCCGCAGTTTCGTAATCCGGGCACACACGCTCCACCTCCCTCCAAAACCGTGACGAATGGTTCATTTCCCGCAAGTGCATGATCTCATGAATCAAAATATAATCTCGGACGAAGGCTGGCGTTTGGATGAGCCGCCAATTCAGCGAAATCGTCCCGCGCCGGGAACAGGAACCCCACCGCGACCGCTGGTTGCGCACCGAAATCCGGCGCACGGACAATTGGTGCAACGCTGCGTATTCAAGAACTCTTGGCGGGAGTTCCTTCGCCGCCAATCGCCAGAGATGTCGTTCAATGGCCGGACGTAAATCTGTTCCGGGGTCGGTTACTTTGACGGCCTCGCTGCCGAATCGGATCGTGCCGCTTTCTCCGTCCACGCTTGGCTCAAGTTTCACCGACTCGCCGCGAAACAGAATCTCCATCCCGACCAGCCATTGCTTCGGCTTGACCGGATGCGCCGGCAGCCGCTCCAATTGCCGGCCAAGCCATTCCACGTTTCGTTCCGCGAACCGTCGCCCCTCGATGACCGAACCGCGACGGGGAATGGTCAATCGCACTGAACCATCGGGAAGCAGCCGAAGCAGATAACGCCGCGCCCGGTGATTGCGGATCACGGCCAGGGGAATTTGGCGTCCGCGCACGACCACTGAATCCTTAACCACGTCAGGTTTGGTCTGCTTCAGAATAAAATCGAACAGCATTCGACAAGTAAAAGAATTGCGGGACGCTTTGCAACCAATTCTGACGACTGGCATTCGTGATGATGCTTACGTCGAGAAAAATCAATCAGCTTGCTCCTGCTTATTGTTGGTTGGTTTTGCCTCGGTGACGACAATGCTCTGAATCAAGGGCGCGCCATCAGCAGGCGGAAGTTGATAGTTGGACGACACTTTGGCGATGAAGGCCAGCTCCTTTTTTTGCATCGCGATCAGAACCCGTTTCAGATTTTTACCGCACACCAACACTTCATTCATGGCAAAAACCAGTCGGAGTTGATGTTGCTTGTTTTCAATTTTGAGTTCGGCCTGAAGGAATTGATTGAACGGCAGCATCAGGCAAAGATCACTGGAAAGCTCGACGCGCAATCCGTCCACCTGTGAATCACTCGCCCAGCATTCGGGAATTTTTGTGCTCATGTTTTTGATTGGTTTGATGTTTTTTTTGTTCGGATTTTTTCAGATGGCAAAGCGTGTCCGCCACTTGTTCGCCAAAGCGCAAAAGATAACCGTGCAGTTTGTCCCACAGGTGCAGACCGGGTTGTTGATGGAAATCCCTGGCGAATTCAAACGCCAGCGGGCGGTGACCGGAGCGGGCGACATTTTCCCGGAGCTGTTCCGGGTCGGGCGTGAAAATGCGGATGCCGCGTCGTCCGCGCGATATGGTCACATACCACTGCTGCGCATTTGTCGCGGACTTGACGGTGTAAT
>Ga0224554_1000517_pt1 | contig 31571 bp, 25 predicted proteins | sample 714S22024metaG_FD_180666 | JGI IMG/M metagenome (GOLD analysis project Ga0224554, IMG submission 180666) | Peat soil microbial communities from Stordalen Mire, Sweden - 717 S2 20-24 | ecosystem: Environmental > Terrestrial > Soil > Wetlands > Peat | place: Sweden: Norrbotten County, Stordalen...
TAGGCTCGTCCCATAAGCGTCGTAAGCGGAGTCCAGAGCTAATCCCAACTTACCCCAAATCCAGCTCGCTGGGTATATCTATCTTGGAACTGCTCTAATGGATTGATCCGTCGGTGGACTGCGCGGCGTGAAAGAGTTTGTGGTTGATGTCGGGCCAGAATTCCTTGAAGACAAAACTGGCAGAATCGATGGCTACATCCAGTCCCCACTCCGTGCCGGTATTGGTAAAGCTGCGCTCGCGCGAGGGATAGTAGAGGCTCGAAAGCCCCGCCGAAGCGCCGGCGCCCAGAACTTCACTGGCGTTGAAGACGTTGTTTCCAGCATCAGATCGCGTCACGACAGCGCGGCTCAATGCATAGCCTGTTCGCTTGAAGAACCCGCCCCTGCCGAGCGTGTAGTACCTGGTGTCCTCATGGGTAATGGAGGGCACGACAAATTCGACCATATAGTTTTCGCTGGTCTGATCGACAGCGTTGTGCCAGAAGTAGCGGGCAAATCCGGCCGCGCCCTGGTGGAATTCAGGCGTGGCATCGATCCCCATGTCGTATGCGGTGAGCATGAGCGGAATGAAAATGGAGGAGTAGTCGAAGGAGTCCTCGGTTGCGGTAACGAATTTCTCCTTCACCGATTGCGGCGGCAGTTGCTCGTCGGTGCTTACGGCGCGAAAATTTGGCACGACGCCGAGAATGCGTTTGGTTTGCGGTTGACGTTGATCCTGGTCAGTGGTCGTGGCCGTGTTCGTCGTTGGCGTTGGGTCTTTGGGCGCATCGGGTTGCGGGTTGTCCGCGGCCTTCACTTCGCCAGCAGAGGTTTCGACTTCAGCAATATTCGGCGTTGCTGCTTGTGAAGGATCTGGCGCCGCGGTTTGCCGGGCCCCAGTTTGCGGGCTTGGGGAAATTGGTGCCGGAGTTGGCGACACAAGCGCAAGCATGGGCGTGCTTGAGGTGATTTGCGTTTGCTGCGCAGCCAGCTGCGCCGAGTGGAGCATGAGGCAAGCGGCCACCAATGAGCAAAGGCCAAGCGGATAAAGCCGAAATGAATTGAAGCCAGGCGAGCGTCGGAGAAATCGACTCATGAATTTTCGGACTGGGGGAGGGGTGGATGAAGTCATGCTGAATTAGATGTTGGAAATGCCAAAAAGGAAGATGCGCGCGGCCTGAAATGAACCATTCTGCCTGTCAAAGGTAACCTAATTCGTCTTAAGTACCGTAGATCGTGTGCGCCCCGTACAATTCGAAGTATTCGCCACTCAAGAAACAATCTGGGAGCCGTTCATGAAAAAGGTTTTTCTTGCTCTCCTCGCTTGCGTCGTGCTGTTTCCATCCGCCATGGCAGTGGCGGCCGACCTGACGGCCCCTATTCATCAGTTCATTGATGGATTCAATACCGGTGACGTCAAATCCGCCTACGCTGCTTATGCCAATGGCGACATCGTGATTGTGGACGAGTTTGCACCTCACCGCTGGATTGGCGCCGACGCTCCACAGGCATGGGCTGCCGCTTACGACAAGCACGCGCGGTCCACCGGCGTTTCAGATGGTTTTGTGAAATACGGCGAGCCGACGCGAAGCGAAGTGGAGAACGATGTTGCCTACGTAATCATTCCCACCACCTATCTCTATAAGCAGAACGGGAAGCCAACGACGGAAGAAGGACAGATGACGTTTGTTCTCCATGCGGAAGCAGGCGGGTGGAAGATCAGCGCGTGGACCTGGTCGGGCGTGAAGCCGCATCCCGCAAGGTAGAACAATGGTCGGGACGGGGAGATTTGAACTGCCGAACGGCGAGAAGTCGTCTCGCGCCCCTCGCAGGCTGGATTGGCGCATTTGCTTCGCAAAAGCGATTGGGGTGCTTCGTTGTCGGCAGTCGCGTAGTGGCCTGCGACTGCGAGCTTCAGATTTTTGCGGAGTAAATGGTCGGGACGGGGAGATTTGAACTGCCGAATGGCAAGACTTCGTCTCGCTCCCCTCGCAGGCTGGATTGGCGCATTTTCTGCGCAAATGCGATTGGGGTGCTTCGTTGTCGGCAGTCGCGTAGTCGCCTGCGACTGCGAGCTTCAGATTTTTGCGGAGTAAATGGTCGGGACGGGGAGATTTGAACTCCCGAATGGCAAGACTTCGTCTCGCTCCCCTCGCAGGCTAGATTGGCGCATTTGCTTCGCAAAAGCGATTGGGGTGCTTCGTTGTCGGCAGTCGCGTAGTGGCCTGCGACTGCGAGCTTCAGATTGTTGCGGAGTAAATGGTCGGGACGGGGAGATTTGAACTCCCGACCCCTCGCACCCCAAGCGAGTGCTCTACCAGGCTGAGCCACGTCCCGACACAATGTAGCCGGCTCGGGTGAGCCGGCTTTTGGTGCTTGACCAGTTTACACCAGCATGGCCCTCAGCCGCCCTCGGCGGGCGCTCGTGATTGCAAATTTCTTCAATCCTGTGAGGGCTTTGCGCTAGTGCGTGGGAGGAACAAACTCCGAAGGCAGGGCCGAGCCGGTGCCGAAGAAGAACTCTTCCATCTGCTCGACGAGGAACTGCTGTGCCTGGGGGGTCCAGGGCTGGAGGCGGTATTCGTTGAGCAACATTTTCTGCCTGTCCACCCACTCGGCCCACGCTGCCTTGGAAACATTCTTGTAGATTTTCTGGCCAAACTCTGAATCGAAGGGCGGTTCGTCCAGGCCCTCCATTTCCTTCTTGTTGCGCACGCAAAAAACAGTATGTGCCATGCTTTGAGCTCCTCCAGTCATTGTATTGGATTGACGAGATTCAGCCTCAGGGCAGGTACATTCCCGGCTTGAATTGGGGAGTGGCCGCCCCGGCGAACGGACGCGGATTGGAATTTTTACTTGACAATGCGTTGCTTTGTGGATTCTCTTATGTCATTCTCACGTCACGCCTTTCGGCGTATCCGTGGCCGGAGTCTGTTCCCCGTCAGCGCAACCGGCTTTGAGCGGGCAAAACCCGATTCCCAAATTCAGGACTCAAATCCAAAGGAGCAAGACATGACCGAAGAAGCTACTCAGAGTGGTCTCAGCGATACGGCCGCATCAGGCCTTGCGTACATCACGATCATCCCCGCGATCGTCTTTCTAGTTGTCGCGCCGTATAACCAGAACTCGACGATACGCTTTCATGCCTGGCAATCCATTTTCCTGGGGATCGCCTGGTTCGCCATCAGCCTCGTGGCCATCATCCCTATCCTCGGGTGGCTCGTTTTCGCGGTGGGTTCGCTGACGCTTTTTGTGGTGTGGATCATGTGCATCCTGAAGGCGTTTCAGGGCGGAAAGTTTGTCGTTCCCGTCCTCGGTCCGCTGGCGGCGAAGCAGGCTGGGATCTGATCGCTTGGCGGTGCCTGCATCATCCAGGCAAATGGGCTGGAACGTGCCAGGCTCGCAGCCGGGGATTGAACGTTGAGTGGTGAGTTTCAACCGAAAGAGGAGTGATCATGACCGAATCCAACCCAGTTGGACTTACTGACAATGCTGCTGGCGCTCTAGCGTATGTGACCATTGTCCCTGCAATCGTGTTCCTGGTTATGCCGCCTTACAACACCAGTTCCTATGTGCGCTTTCACGCGTGGCAGTCGATTTTTCTGAACATCGCGGCGATTATTTTCTACATAGCCTTGAGCTTCTTCGCGGTGTTCAGCGTCATGTTTGGGATGTTTTTCTTCCTGATGCTCACCCGGCTTATCTGGCTTGCGTGGTTCCTGATCTGGGTGCTTTGCGTGGTGAAAGCCGTCAACGGGGAGCGCTTCAAGTTGCCGGTGATTGGGGATCTTGCGGCGAAGCAGGCTGGAAGCTAGCTAGCTGGGGGCAAAGCATCGGGAGGTGATTCGAGGCGGCCCTCGTGTCGCCTCAGACTGCCGACGAAGTTCAGCAGCATTTTGAGAGAAGGCCCGGGGCTGAACAGGCTGCGGAAAAAGGCGCGTGCAGTAGTGCGAACTTAGCAGGGGCTGAAGCCCCATCTTTTCTTTTCATGCACTTGCGGCCCGGCTGAAGCCGTGCCCTTGTTACAAAGCTGTCGAATTTGGTGGCCCGGGGGAGTTTTTCCGCAGCCTGTGAAGCCCGACCGAGCTGAGGGGTCTTATTCGCGAGGCTGAAGCCTCACGCGCCCTCCGGAAAGGCAACGATGGTGTTTGTCATCAAACTGAGGCGGCGCTAGCGCCGCTCAGGCTGCTGACAAAGGCCAAGAGGCCCGAAAAGCCTCCCTCGGGGGCTAAAGCCCCAGACTTAAGGCGCCTCCTACGGCGCGGCTAAAGCCGCGCCCTTTCAAAGCCCTCACGTTGCAACTCGCTCTAGCGCCGCTTCCCTTTTCTGGGCGGTTTTTTCCTGCTCCTGCCTGGGGGAATTGCGTCGTTCTTCCGCTTTTTCTTCTTTCCTTTTGGGGAGGACTTTGGAGCGGGCTTGCCGCTGAGCGAGATGCCTTCTTCAACAATGGAGAATTGCAGCCTGCGCTCCTGGGCGAGGATACGGTCGAGAATGACCTGCACACGGTCGCCGGCACGGTAGCGGCGGCCATTTCGTTCGCCGATGATTTCATGCGTGTTCTCGCGCCAGGTGTAGCGGTCGTCGCGGAGCGAGTCGATGGGTACGAGGCCCTCGACAAAGAGATCAGTCAGCTCGACGAAGAGGCCGAATTTGGCGGGGTTGAGCACCAAGGCGGCAAACTCTTCGCCCACCTTGTCCTGCATGAAGCGGACTTTCTTCCACTCGACCAATTCGCGTTCGGCTTCGGCGGCGCGACGCTCGGTCTGGCTTGTTTCTTCGGCGATTTGGGCTAGTTCCTGCTCGGGGATGGGGGGGGTGCCTTGGAATTTTTCAATCCCCGGTCTCAGACTCGAGACCGGGGGCACCCGCACCCGGCTCGGATGGGGCACCCCGCTTTGGAATTTCTCAATCCCCGGTCTCAAATGCGAGACCTTGGGCACCTGCGCCTCGCCTTCGCTCGGGTGGGTCCAGGGAGAGCTGTGGCGACCTTCTTCGATCGTGCCTTCGCCGCGCACGCCTTCGCGGAGGAGTGTCTTCGCGATGCGATGCACGATGAGGTCGGGGTAGCGGCGTATGGGTGAGGTGAAGTGCGTGTAGGTGGGCGCGGCAAGGGCGAAGTGGCCTTCGTTGACTTCAGAATAGCGGGCCTGGCGTAGCGAGCGGAGCATGAGATAGCTGAGGATCCGTTCTTCAGGCTTGCCCTCGATGCGCGCGGCCAGCTTCTGGTACATGCGCGGCGTGACCGGAATGTCTTCCGGGACCTCGTGCTGGCGCGGGTTGCGGCCACGGCCGTGGGCATCGCGGCGATCGCCACGCGTGACGAATTTCTTGACGGGCAGGGCGCCGAGGCCAAGCGAATAGCCGAAGCTGGCGGCCAGCTCTTCAAACTGGACGACGCGGCGCGGTTCCGGCTTCTCGTGAATGCGGTAGAGGGATGGAACACCGAGGTCCTCAAGCCATGTGGCGACGCATTCGTTTGCCGCGAGCATGAACTCTTCAATCAAGCGGTTGGCCCAGGTTCGTTCCGACTTGGTCACGCCGCGCATCTGGCCTTGCTCGTCGAATTCGATGACAGGCTCAGGCAAGTCGAAGTCGATGGAGCCGCGCTCTTCGCGGCGCCTATTCATCAAGCCGGCCAGGTGGCGCATTCGCTCAAAGCCGGGGACCAACGATTCGTACCGCGCGCGGACTGGCACGTCTCCTTCGAGGATTCCATGAACCTCGGTGTAGGTCATGCGCGCGGCGGAACGGATGACGCCTTCGACAATTTCGTAGCTTTCAATTCTCCCTTCGGGGTCGAGCTGCATGATGCAACTGAGGACGAGGCGGTCTTCGCCGGGGCGCAGGCTGCAGATGCCGGAGGAGAGCTCCTGGGGCAGCATGGGAATGGCGCGATCGGGGAAATAGACGCTGGTTCCGCGCATACGCGCTTCAAGATCGAGATCGGTGCCGGCACGAACATATTCGGCGACGTCGGCAATATGAACCTGGAGTTCGTAGCCGCCGTCGGGGCGGTTGGTGACGAGAACGGCGTCGTCGAAGTCGCGCGCTGTTTCGCCGTCGATGGTGACAATGGGAAGTTGCCGAAAATCACGGCGGCTGTCGGCTTCATCCGGGTCGAGATGGGCAACACGCCGCGCTTCTGCCAGCACGTTGTCGGGAAAGATGCGCGGCAGTTGATGCTTTCGGATCATCATCTCGACATCGACGCCGAAGTCGTCGGGCGAGCCAAGCACTTCAATCACGCGGCCAACCGGGGGGCGGGTCGGAGTGGGCCAACTGGTGATTTCGACGTCGACGACCAGCCCATCAAGGTCCTCCTGGCTCTCAGGTTTTGGAGCAGTGGCTGCTTCATCTCCCAAAACGCGGTGGGACGAGGCGGAGACGCTGGCGTCAGGCAGGGCAAGCTCGGCCGGTATTTGGATGTGCTGCGTCATGCGCTCGTCGAAGGGGACGACGTAGTGGCCCAGGGCTCGATCGGAGCGGGCATAATACGACCCCTGTTGCGAAGACCTGCCGCCGGGGGCCCCGTAATGAAACACTCCTACGACGGTTGGATTCTTGCGTTCAAGGACGCGGACGATCCGTCCCTGACGCCGTCCGTCAGCCTTTGGCGGTTCAACCTCAACCAGCACCTGGTCGCCCTGCATGGCGCCATTGATCTCGTTGGGAGGAATGAAGATATCTTCGATTCCCTGCTGCTGGCGGGGGTTGGGGCGGACGAACCCGAAGCCATCGCGATGCAGGTCGAGGCGGCCGGCCAAGAGATTGTCCCGGGTGCCCAGCGGTTTGGGGATACTCCAATGTTCCCGGTCCAGCTTGGCGAGTTGTCCACGCACGGTCAGGCGTGCGAGCTGCTCCAAAAGCAGGCGGCGTTCGCGTCCGCCGGCGAGGCCTAGCTCGCGGACAAGTTGTTTGTATCCGGCCTTGCCGCCGGCAGAGCGCGCGATCCGCGTCACCAGCTCACGATCGGTCATACGTTTTAGAGTAGGCTATTAGCAAGCCGGATGCGGTTTGGCCATTTTGGGACGACCGGACAAAGTAGCATTACCAAGGTACTCGTGCAGTTATCGGGTATGGCCTTAGAATAGCGGCAATGGATCTGTTTGAACGGACCGCTGCGGGAATTGATTCCGTCTGTGGCCGCAAGTGGCAGGTTGAGTTGAGATTTTTCGGCAGTTGGCATTCTTAAAAATTTTTGGGGCACCCGGCGATTGCCCTGCCTTGGAATCCCCCCGTCCCTCTGGACAGAAAAGGAAATACCTTGAGCGCAATGTGGAAACCCACTCAGACTGGATCACCGAGTCCAACACCCACCCCGGAACCGGCCCGTCCTTCTACGCCAGCTCCGGCCTTCGAAGCTGCGAGCCGTCCTGCCGCCGCGGTAACAGGCGATCAGGCGACGATCGGCAAGGGCCTGTTCATCAAGGGCGAGATCAACGGCTCTGAATCGCTTTATATTGACGGCAAAGTTGAAGGCAGCATCAACCTTCCGGGCAACCGCGTCACTGTAGGCCGCAACGGCCAGGTGGCGGCGAGCATAACGGCGCGCGAGATCGTGGTGCTTGGCAAGGTTCGTGGCAACGTGACAGCGACTGACCGCGTGGATATCCGCGCGGAAGGTTCGCTGAGCGGCGACGTGACGGCAGCGCGCATCAGCATTGAGGATGGCGCGTTCTTCAAGGGCGGCATCGACATCCGCAAGCCCGAGGGCAAGCCGATGGCGGTTAATGCTGTTCCTGCTGGTGCAATGATGCAGGAAGCGGTCCGTCCGGTTCAGTAGTCCGGTACCGGTTGCAATTCAAGACAAACGCCTCTGCGCTCGCGGAGGCGTTTGTCTTTTGGATTGCGGACAGAGCGACGAGCCCAAGCAAACGGCTCGAAGTGCGTCCCTCGGGGCCTAAACAGGCTGCGGAAAAAGTCTTTTTGTTGGTACTTTTTCTCCACAGGGATTTGCATTATTTAAGAGACATGCGTGGAGATGACAACAACCAGACGGCGATATACAGCTATGTGACGATGGCGCAGCGGATTCCGATGGACCATCCGGCGCGGCAGATACGCGCGATGGTCGATAGGGCTCTGGTGCGGATGGACGCGCAGTTTGACGAGTTGTATTCAGCCACGGGGCGTCCATCGATTGCTCCGGAGCGGCTGCTGCGTGCGATGTTGTTGATGGTGTTGTTCTCGATCCGCTCGGAGCGTCAACTGATGGAGCAGATCAACTACAACCTTCTTTTTCGCTGGTTCGTAGGCTTGGAGATGGACGATCCGATTTGGGACGTGACCGTATTCACCAAGAACCGGGAGCGGCTGATTGGCGGCGCGGTGAGCCAGCAGTTGCTTGAGTCGGTGCTGGTGGAGGCGCGGGCGCACGATCTTCTGAGCGAGGAACATTTCGCCGTGGATGGGACATTGATTCAGGCCTGGGCCTCAGCGCGCAGCTTCAAGGATAAGTCCGATCCTCCGGCTCCAGGGGCAGGCTCGGGCTGGGGGGGCGAAGTGCTGTTGCGCGACAAGGTGGAATCGAAGACCGACCCGGATGCGCGCTTATACAAGAAGGCGACGGCGGACAAGTCAGTTCCTTCTTATCAAGGCCACGCGCTGACAGAGAACCGCAACGGATTGGTGGTGGCTGCCGAGGCCAGCCTGGCAGCGGCCGATGCCGAAGCTGAAGCCGGGATCAAGATGCTGGACCGGGTTCTGGGTCCGACGGCCGGTCCAGGAGCCGAGTCGGCGATCACGCTGGGTGCCGATACGGGTTATCAGCAAGAGAGATTCGTCGAAGCGCTGCGCAAACGCAAGGTGGCGCCCCACGTCAGCGAGTATGTGAAGGGCAACCTGCAGAAGAACCGTCTCCGCCCGGAGGAGCGATCCGATGCGCGGGGTGTAATCAGCCAGCGTAAACGCAAGCTCATTGAGCGGGTCTTTGGCTGGGCCAAACTGAGCGCGGGATTGCGCCAGGTCAAGCTGCGAGGCCTGAACAGGGTGGATTGGTTCTACCGGCTCGCCATCACGGCCTATAACCTGGTGCGCATGCGGAGGCTGATTTCGATTCAAGCTGTGGCCGCATAGGGCCGAAGTGTCTCCGCAGGCCGCGAAAACGGCTTGTGAAGGCAAAAGATAAACAGAAATCAGACAGCGGAACACCCTAGGAACGCGCAAAAATACAACACGCAGGTCAAACCAAAACGGAAATCAGACTTTTTCCGCAGCCTGTAAAGCCCAGGTTTCTATTGCGACAATTATGGCGCGTCTAAAGCCGCGCCCTTTCAAAACATTTCGCAATGAGGTTTTTGGGGCAAGCGGAGGATGGACACTGCTTCGCTCGCGGAGGCGTTTGTCTTTTGGTGCTTGTGGAAGGCTTGAGATGGCGATTGGAGTTGGGTTCGGATCGGATCAAGCCAATCGAAGTCGTTTCATCGCTACGCGGGGCAGTGCCGATCCGGATTTTTCGAGGGTCGCTATGCAGACGGCGAGCCAAACTGCCGATCCGGCAACCAGGACGAGCAGATCGGTTCCGCGTGTGTGGAGGAGCAAAGCGACGCTGGGCATGCGGAGCAACAGGCTGTCCACGGCCCACACGGTCGCCCAGGCTGCGGCAGAGCTTGCGGCGGCGGCGAGCAGACAGCGGCCCAGTTCAACAAAATCAAGGCTGGCCAGCGAAACCATGTGGCCCCGATGAAGCAGCATAGCGATAGTTAGAGTCTGCAGGGCTATGCCAACGTCCGATGCGATGGCCAGACCCATGGCGCCCTGCCAATGGAATAACGCGAGATAAATGGGCCAGGAAACCACGGTGACAATGGTTCCTGCTATGGCGGGCGTGACGGTGTTTCCGGCGGCGTAGAAGGCGCGCGCATAGATGGCCTGCGCCGACCAGAGAAACATGGAGATGGAGAAGATGGCGAAGTAGGCAGCGCATTCGCGGGAATCGGCTGCGGTGAAGCGTCCGCCGGTAAAGACGAGGTCAATGGCGGGGCGGCCCAGCGCCACCATGCCTGAGGCCGCAAGGAGGCTGAGGGCGGCGACACGCGAAACTGAATCTGCCACATTGACGGCAAAATCGTAGCGTTTTTCCTGGGTCCAGAGACTTGCAAAGAAGGGCATGGAGGCCGCTCCCGCTGCCTGGGCGAGCATGGCCATAGGAGCGGTGAAGAGTTGCTTGGCATAACTCATCAGCGAGACCGCGCCGCCGATTTTAGAGGCGAAGTGGCCAATGATCCAATTGTCGACGGTGACCAGCGAAACACCAATCATCAAGGGCAAGGACAGCCGGAACCACTCGCGCAATCCTTCGTCGTGCCAGTCCAGGATGACGCGGTAGCGAACGCCAACCCTGCGGGCAAAGTACCAATTGAGGAGGAAGGGGCCGCAGATTGCGCCGGCCACCGTACCCAGAGCAAGGGATGAGACGCCCATGCGCCTGACCAGCAGCATGCCGCCGACAATTGTGCCAAGGCCGTAAATGAGCGGCGCGACGGCTTGCACGCTGAATTGCTTGCGAACCAACAAGACCGCGCCAAAGACGCCTCCGGCAAAAAAGCACAACTGAGCGGGCAGGAGAATGCGCGTGAGCTTGATGCAGAGTGCGGCTTTTTGCGGGTCAAATCCGTTGAACCACCAGTGAACATACCAGGGGGCGAAGATTTCAGCGAGAACGATGGCAGCGCCCAGGACCAGATACATGGTGGTGAGGATGACGGAGAGCGACCGCTCGGCTTCCACATCGCGGCCGGATTCGCGATAGCGCGTGAGGATGGTGACAAATGTGATGGAGGCGGCCCCGCCTACCAGGAAATAGGAAATAGTGTCGGGCAGAACGAACGCGGCGTTGAAGGCATCGGCCGACACTCCGCTGCCAAACAGCAGCATGATGTATTTGACCCTGACAAGGCCGATGATGCGCGAGAGAAACGTGGAGACCATCAACACAACGGTGGCGGAGAAAACCGAATGCGCATGCGAAGGGCGCATCAGGTTAAGTCCACGCGTCCAACGCGAGCGACGAGAGGGATGAGGCTGGGACACGTCTGCCACTGGTGTTGATTTTACCGGGACGCAATCGCAGGCGAGGGGGACGCGGTCACAATCCGCTACCAGAGCGGGTATTCTGTCCATAGTTCATAACGGGTGTGTGGGAGGAGTTTGATGGGTCGGAGGCTTGGACTGGTGGGTGTCATTCTGGCGATTATTGCGGCAAATCTAGCGGGACAGACGATTCACGGGCGCGAAGGAATCTCGCTGCCGGCGCCGCCTGCGGTTGATACCGATCCCGTGACTGACGACTATTTCGGGACCAAGATCGTGGATAACTATCGCTGGCTTGAAGACGCGAAAAGTCCGGAGACGCGGGCTTTTATCGACGCGGAGAACGCCTATACGGGCCGCTACCTGAAGCAGGCGAGTATCCGGTCGCAGGCGGTTGACGATCTGGATGAGCTGGAGAATGTTTCCGCGGCCGGCGCGCCCTGGCAGCGTGGCGAGAGCTATTTCTTCAGAAAGCGACTGGCGGGCGAACAGCAATATTCCATCTATGTGCGCCACGGCTGGACCGGCAAGGATCAACGATTGGTGGATCCGGCGGTTCTGAGTACGGACACGAATCTGTCGGTCGGCATCGAGGACGTTTCACGCGATGGCAAATTGCTGGCGTACTCGGTTCAGCATGGCGGGGCCGACGAGCGGAGCGTTCGCATTTTGAATGTGGCGACGGGCAAGGCGCTTGAGGATGAGCTGCCGTCGGCGCGCTACTCGAGCGCAACGTTCGCTCCGGATGGAACCAGCATTTACTATGCGCGCAACAACCGGGAGGGAACACTGCTTTACCAGCATGTGCTGGGATCGCGCAATTCGCGAGACACGCTGATCTTCGGGCGCGAGTTCAGGGGCGAGCCGCTTTCAGGCAATGATCTGTTTGGGGGCTATTTTACCGACGACGGCCGCTACTTTGTGGTGGAGATCAGCAGAGGAGTTCCGGCAAAACGCGTTGATATTGTTTTCCGCGACATGAAGAAAGCAGATTCGCCTTTTGAGGTGCTGATCTGGGGCCTGGAGTCGCGATTCTCAGCGGAGTGGGACAAGGGAGCCTGGTACGTGAAGACGGACTACCATGCGCCCAATGGAACCATCATGCGGGCTGACCCTGGCATTATGCCCGACAACTGGAAGACCATTGTGCCGGAGGGACAAAATGCGATCGATAACTGGTCGATTGTGGGCGACAAGATCTATGTGGACAGCCTGAAGGATGTGAACACAGAAACCTCGGTGTACTCACTTGAAGGCAAGAAGCTGGGAACTTTGGGATACGACGGAATCGGGTCTGCCTTAGGTTTGGGCGGGCGGACAATGGACCGCTATGGCTATTTTGCATTTCAGTCGTTCATTCTGCCGCCCACGATCTATCGGCTCGACACGTTGACCGGCAAACGCGATGTTTTTTTCCAGCGCAAGGTTCCATTCGACTCGAGCCAGTACGAGATCAAGCAGGTGTTCTATAAGTCGAAGGACGGGACGAGCATTCCCATGTTCATTGCCGGGAAGAAAGGCCTGAAGCAGGACGGGAGCGAGCGGCTTCTGATGACGGGCTATGGCGGGTTCAACCTTTCCGAACTTCCGGTTTGGAATCCGCAGTGGGCGTGGTGGCTCGAGCAGGGCGGCTGGTTTGCCCTGCCGAACATGCGGGGTGGCGGCGAATATGGCGAACACTGGCACGAACAGGCGATGTTTGAGAAGAAACAGAATGTCTTCGACGACTGGTTTGCGGCGGCAGAGTATTTGATCGCGAATAAATACACGTCTCCGCAGCACTTCGCCATCAGCGGCCGCTCGAACGGCGGGCTCTTGATGGGAGCTTCGTTTACGCAGCGGCCGGAGTTGTTCTCGGCGGTGTGGTGCGGCTATCCGTTGCTTGACATGCTGCGCTACCAGAAGTTCCTGGTGGGCGCCTATTGGGTGACGGAGTACGGATCGGCAGAGAAGGAGTCACAGTTTGCTTATCTGCTGAAGTACTCGCCCTATCAAAATGTGAAGCCGGGCACGGCGTATCCGGCGGTGATGTTCTTTACGGGCGATAGCGATACGCGGGTCGATCCGCTTCATGCGCGCAAAATGACGGCGCTGTTGCAGTCGGCCTCGTCAAGCGGCCGCCCGGTGCTTCTGCATTACAGTTTGGCTGGCGGGCACTCGGCCGGTGTGAGCGTGGACCAGCAGATCCAGGACGATGCGGACCAGTTGACGTTTCTTTGGACGGAAACGGGACAGGCGAGCAATCGCAAGTAGGTAACAGGCCCTAGAGCGAATGGTTCCTGCGCTTATGTTGTGGCCAAAATTATGTCGAGTAGAGAGCTTTTCGTGCGTCGGTATAGGATCGGCGCACGAACCGTAGACAGCATGACCATTGAGGAAAGTGCAGCGGAAACGAGTTCCCTCCCGGAATGCGCCTAACCATCAACCAGAATTGTCAGCGCGCGTAACCACATCCAAGCGGCCAGGAAGCCGGGAGCATAACCGGCGATTGGCCCTCTTGCAGCTAGTCAATCTTGAACACATCCTCGACGCCGACTCCGAAAAGGCGCGCGATTCGCACAGCGAGCGGTAGCGACGGCGCATAACGTCCAGCTTCCAGCGCGATGATTGTCTGTCGCGTCACACCCACACGTTCAGCGAGATTCTGCTGCGTCATTTCGCCAAACTCGAATCGCAGCCGGCGGATGTTGTTTTCGATTCCGGCATTATCGGCCGCCATCGTTGGCCTTCCATCCGTAAAAGTGCAAGGTCGCCAGTGATTGAGCGAGCATGAAGACGATAAAACCGGCCATGATCATCCATGGAAAAATACCAACGGGCACGGTCACCCGTTGCAGCCCCCGCAGGCAATACAAATAGGCCCAGGTTCCCATTCCGGCTATACAAAAGAACAGCCAGAAGCTGGCCATCCCAGCAGTCCATGCCCGCCGCGACAACAGCCAGTCGCGCTCGTCCATTACCGGTTCATTCCCTTTTACCCCGCCTCGCGGTGAACGGTAGAAGAGCCTGGTAAAACCTGTGAGACCGCATAGCCCGAACACCCCAAGCGCGGGCAATGCCGCTTCCGCTATGGTGCGATGAAACCACCAACTCAAAGCAGGAACCGCCGCTGCATAGAGCACGAACGATCCGCCGATCACGATCAACACGAACCATGCTGCTTTCTGTTGAGGATGCACCTCGTACCTTCTTTCGGCCGGAATTACGGGCCAAGAGCAATGTACGCTAAATATTACATAATGTAAAGTAAAGCATACATGGCAAGAGATATCGAAGAGGACAATTTGGTGATCCCTCACCCAGATGTGGCGGAGACGCTGAACGGCTGGGGACGTTGGGTCTCAATCGGCATTCTGCTTGGTTGTGCGCCGAAATAACGCACAACGAGCGAATTTTTCTCTGACAACCTTGAGACTTATGGCCCAAGGTAACCTGTCGGATACTCCGGCGGATCGTTCCTGCGTAACCTCATGCCTTTTGGGCTTTCTTCCGATAGGAAAGGTACGGGACCTGCGTGCCCGGTTCGGCGGAAGCCTTTGTCTGCCCATGACGGGTCCACCTCCCGATCGAGGGCGGGGTTGGATTGGTTTTTTTGGGCCCCATGCAGCCGGGACGCCGGGGAGTCGAGAGAATATGCCAGCTACAAGAATTGAGACGAGCCAAATCGAAGGACCGGAGGAGGAGGCGCGATTGTCTGCGCTGGCTTCGACAAGGATTCTGGACACGGAGGCGGAATCCAGCTTTGACGCGGTCACGCGTCTCTGTGCGGAGTACTTCAGAGCCGACACAGTGCTGCTTGGCTTTGCGGATGCAAGCCGCTATTGGATCAAATCGTATTGGGGTGAGGCAGTGCGCGAACTGCCGAGGAAAGGGTCGGTGTTCGAGCGGGTGCTTGCCCAGGATGGGCCGGTGGTGGTCCCTGATATCTCACAAGAGCCGCATCTCAATGAAGGCCGGATGAGATTGCGAAGAATGGATGTGGCGTCGTTCGCCAGCGCTCCCGTGCGTTCGGCCGAAGGCAGGATCCTCGGCACGCTGACGATCTTCGGGTGCGAGGCACGGCGGAGCATGGCTCTGGACGAGTTGCGGATGCTTGAGAGCATGGCGGAGATGGTCGCAAGCCTGCTGGAACTGCGCAGGCTGCGTAATCGCTTCAAAGCTCAACGGCCGCGACAGTCTCGACCGATGGTTGAAGCTCTGAGGAAGTGGCCGAGCAAACTGGATCTTCGACGTGCTCTGGACGAACGCCAGTTCGTACTCTACTACCAGCCGGAGATCGATCTCTCGACGCGGAAGATTATTGGCCTGGAGGCTCTCATCCGCTGGACTCATCCTGAGCGCGGATTGATTTCACCTGCGGACTTTATCCCTTTGGCGGAGGACAGCGGAATGATCCTGCCGATTGGCGATTGGGGGCTTGAGGAGGCTTGCCGGCAGATCAAAGAGTGGTGCCACGACGATCCCACCCGCCATACGTTGCGGGTATGCGTCAATCTATCCGCCCGGCAGTTTTCGCGTGACGGCCTCGCCGACCACGTAGAGGCGCTGCTTCGTCAATCGGGTATTTCGAGCAGGCAACTTGGCCTGGAGATGACGGAGTCCAGCCTGATCCCGGATATGCGAACGGCATTGGAAGTGCTTGGGAGCCTGCGCCGGCTGGGAGTTTCGCTGTTGATGGACGACTTTGGCACTGGCTACAGCTCGCTGAGCTACCTTCATTCATTTCCGATCGATGTCATCAAGATTGACCGGTCGTTTGTGGGCCGCATGACGGAGGGAGATCAGCCGCTGCAGATTGTGAGGACCATTATTGAGCTGGCCAGGGTGCTTGGTATGGACGTGGTGGCGGAGGGTATCGAGACCTGCGAGCAATACCACTTGCTGCGCGACCTGGGCTGCCGGTTTGGACAGGGATTCCTGTTCGCGCGGCCGATGCCGGTCGAAGATGTAACGCTGTTATTGAGCCTACCCGGGCGCATTCTTCCATTTCCGGTGGATTTAAAGCAGGTCACGGTGTTGAATCCGGCGTGAGTTCGAGCAGGCCGCTTGTAGGCGATCCATTTCGGGAATGATTTGTCCGCCTCCTTTTCTGGGAGTTGCTGATTGTTTCTGCAAACAGTTTCATCATGAACCTGGTGAGAGCATCTTTTATTCTCGAAGCCATGCAGCAGGCCGCAGCGAATTACGGAAGCACCAGCGGTAGTCCTTCAGCGCGAGGATGGCCCTCGCCCAGTTCCTCGGTCTCAAGCTTTGCAGGGCTGCTGACATCCCTGACCTCTCCAGATCGAAGCCCCGAGCCCGAGTGGAACGCCGACGATCTTGCCGACGACGTGGCAACGCTGAGCTACGAGAATGCTCTTCGCGCTCATGCGCGCTATAAGCCAACCACGCCGGATGACGGGGATTTAGCGCATGGGGGCGCCCCGCAGACCTGCCGCGCCTGTGGAGCGCGCAGGAGCGATCCGACTGCTTCCGCTCAGACCGAGGCACCGCCGGTTGATTTGAGTTTGCTGAATGATCCGGTAGGAGATTCCGGCCACGCTCATTTCACGATGAATCGGAGTGACAAGAAGTGCGCCAGCATCACAATCAGGATGAGCGAGGGTGAGTGCGAGCAACTGAAGAGGCGGGCAGCTGAAGCCGGGCTCACGATCTCAGCCTATCTGCGTTCCTGTGCCTTTGAGGCGGAAGCCCTGAGAGCCGAAGTGAAAAAGACTTTGGCGGAGATGCGCAAGCCTGCTACCCCTGAAAGGCCAAAGGTGTACATCAAAGCGCGCAGGGGCTGGTTTGAGTGGTTTTTGCGGCTCATCCCTCTTTGGCCTATGGGGCCACGCGTGGCAAGGGCCTGATCACTCAACTTGGAGTACAAGACATTTCAAATACTCGGTCTCGGGCAGGTTCAGGACCACCGGATGGTCAAGAGCGGCACCACGGCGCTCAAGCAAGCGGACACGCCGCGAGGCATCCGCAGCCGCAGAGGCAACGGCTGACTCAAGCTCCGTCGCGCCTACGTGGTGCGAGCAGGAGCAGGTGACGAGCAGGCCACCGGGACGCAGCATTTTGAGAGCGCGCAGGTTCAGCTCTTTGTAGCCGCGCAAGGCGCCTTCGACGGCCCGAGTGGATTTGGCAAAGGCAGGGGGGTCGAGGACAATCGCGTCAAAACGCTCCCCCGCGTCAGACCAGTCGCGGAGGATTTGGAAGGCGTCGGCCTCCACCCACTCCACTTGAGCCGCAATGCGCGCGCGATTGGCCTCGAGATTTTGCTCAGCAACTTCGAGAGAGGCGCGGGAAGCGTCGATGCCGACGACATGACGGAGGTTTTGGGCGAGGTGCAGAGCAAAGCCGCCCTGGTAGCAGCAGACGTCGAGCGCTCTGCCGCCGTCGGGCCGGCTTTGAAGCTCAAGCTTCAGAGCCCAGCTTGCGGCAGCGGCATAGTTGCTGCGTTGGTCGAGGAACGCACCCGTCTTTTGGCCGGAGTTGGCGTCGAAATGAAATTCGAGACCATTCAGCCTGAACCTGGTAGCGGTGGACACGGCGGCATTGGCGACGAACAGAGGAGCAAGCGCCGGCGCGGCCAGCGATTCGAGCTCGCGCATGCGCGGGTCAGGGCGTTCGAGAATTGCCTGTGGAGACAATTCCTCGCGCAGCACGCGGACGCAGGTCTCCCTCACTGCTACGGAGTCAAGTCCCTTGGCCAGCAACTGCAGAATCACCAAGCCCGCGTATTTGTCCACCACGATGCCGGGTAATTCGTCGGCTTCGCTAAAGCAAAGCCGGCAGGCATCGTTCCGCTCATCGAGCAAAGGTCTGCGCCGGGCGATGGCTTTTCGCAGCCTTGCCTCGAGCAGTGTGAGCCATTGCTGTTCGCTGATTGCGTCGCGGGAGACAAGCCGCAGCGCAATCTTCGAGGAGGGGCTATAGAGTGCAGTGCCCAGCAGGAGACCGCGATCGTCGGCCACCTGCAAGAGCAAGGGCGGGGCATTATCCGGCCGGTCGGGCAGCTTGAGAGCTTCTACATCGGATGCATAGACCCACAAGTGGCCGCTCCGCAATCGATCGGCGGCCCGACGCGTGATTCGCGCCCCGATTGGGCTCGCTTCGGCATGAGCATTCCTGGGCGTGTTCGGCTGCGGTCTCGCTGGCTTTACCATTTGCTCCCTCAGGGCCCAGGCGGGGAGCGTTGCCATCCCGTCCGCCGGCAACTACTTTGCCTGTAACGACTCCAGGTATCGGCTCAAATTACAGATTCTGAGTTGCGTTTCCTGTGCGTTAGCCTGGTCCATCTTACCAAGGACAGGCCCCCATACTGGCATATCAGCAGCGCCATGGGCCGGAACCCTGGATCCAAACATGAGGACTGACTTCACATGGGCCGTTGGAAACTTGCCTTCGTTGTTCCTGCTCAACAGGGTCAGGTCGGCGGGCGGAGTCTTCAACGCAACAGCGCTCGGACCATTTCCTTTCAGGTTTACGCCATGGCATGACACGCAATAGTTCGCGTACATCTGAGCGCCGCTCACAGGAGTGGTTTGCCGGGATGAGATGACAACCTTGGAACCGGACTGGTCAATGTGGTCGATGCGCCCTGACGCGCCCGCGTATATAGCTGTGGCCGATGCCGCCACCATTACGATAAGTAAGAGGTTTTTCAGCATATAGTTCCTCCATTCTGGACCTCTACTCCAGTCGGATAGGGTACTCCCGTTTTGTGATCGACGGGATGTGATCTGGAACACGAAGAATGGGGCCGGCGCGCACCGACAAGTGTCTAAGTGGCACATAACATTTAATTGGAGATACTGCGATCAATTCGGAATCGAGTAGCCCTCTTCGATCGAGAGCCACCCTGTGGCTCAATCATGCGCCCGGAACAGAAGAGGCCTATAATGAAGCATGGCGACTGTCCGGGAGACCATGCCGGAGGAGGTTCCAGGCTCGTCTCTGCCTCCCGAAGGGGAAGGGCAGACGACTGCGCACCTCCGCGACGAGCAGACCGCCAGCTCCCCGATTGTTGATTTGCACCAAGTCGACCTTCGCTTTGAGGCGCTTCTCAGGCGCGTACAGACTAACCGGCTGAACGAAGATGTTTCACTGATCCGCAAAGCATGGGAATTCTGTGTCAAACACCATGAAGGCCAGATGCGCGCGTCAGGCGAGCCGTATATTATTCATCCCCTTGAGGTAGCCGAAGTGCTTGCGGAGATGAAGATGGACGCCACGTCTATCGCCGCGGGGCTGCTGCACGATTCTGTCGAAGATACGCCGGCGACCAACGATGAGATTGCCGAGGAGTTTGGCGACCAGGTTGCGCACATCGTCGAGGGCGTGACGAAGATAGACAAAATCCAGTTTGCGAACCGGGAGGACCGGCAGGCAGAGAATGTCCGCAAGATGCTGCTGGCCATGGTTTCCGATGTGCGCGTGGTGCTGATCAAGCTGGCAGACAGATTGCACAATATGCGGACGCTGCAGCATCTGCAGCCCGATCGCCAGGAGGCGATCGCGCGCGAGACGCAAGACATCTATGCTCCTTTGGCGCACCGGCTGGGGATGGGCAAAGTACGCGGCGAACTGGAAGACCTGGCATTCCGCTATACCGACCCAGTTGGATATGAGAAGGTCTCGATGGCCGTGGAAGCGCGACGTGTCGAGGGCGAGCAGTTTTTGCGGAATGTGGAAGAGACGCTGGTGGAGCAGTTGCGCGAAAACGGTGTCGAGGCTCGCGTGGAATGGCGCATCAAGCGGCTCTATTCCATTTACCAGAAGATTGAGCGATCGAAGGTCTCGTTCGACCAGGTGTATGACTTGCTGGCGGTACGCGTCATTACGCAGGATGTGGCTGCTTGTTACGCGGTTTTTGGGCTAATCCACACACTTTGGCGGCCGGTGCCTGGGCGCATCAAGGACTTTATAGCAATTCCACGGGCCAATCGATACCAGTCGCTGCACACGACGGTGATGGGAGAAGGCGGCCACCAATTTGAGGTGCAGATCCGCACCGAAGAGATGCATCGCATTGCCGAGGAAGGAATTGCGGCGCATTGGAAATACAAGGCGGGCGAAGGCGCGGTGACGGCGCGGGACGAGGAGCGGCTGAACTGGATCAGGCAGCTTGTGGAATGGCAGAAGGAGATGACCGACCCCAACGAGTTTCTCTCGAGCCTGAAGATGGACCTTTATCCGGATGAGGTTTATACCTTCACGCCCAAGGGGAAGGTGGTGGTGGTCCCGGCCGACGGCACGCCCATCGACTTTGCCTACACAATCCACACGGAGGTGGGCAATACGTGCGTGGGCGCCAAGGTGAACAGCCGCATGGTGCCGTTGCGGACAAAATTGCGCACAGGCGACATTGTTGAAATCGTCACCCAGAAGGACCACAAGCCGAGCCGCGACTGGCTGACGTTCGTCAAGAGTCCGCGCGCGCGCAACAAGATCAAGCACTGGCTAAACGAAGATCAGCGGCGCCGGGCAGTTGAGATTGGCCGCAAACTCCTGGAGCGTGAGGCGCGCAAGTATAAAGTGCCGATGAACCAGATTGACGATCAGGATTTGAGCCGCATTGCCAACGAGTACGGCGTGGCCACGGCTGCCGATTTGCTGGCCACGCTGGGCCAGGGCAAGCACTCGGCACATCAGATTTTGAACAAGCTTGTGCCTGGACACGCCAACCTGGGCGAAACCGAATCGGCTCCTGAACCGAAGCCCGGAGCTGGTGGCGAAGCCGGCATGTCAGATGCGGTGCGCAAGTTGCACTTGACCGGCTCTGACTCGCTGCAAGTTGAGGGGCAGAACGACCTGCTGGTGTATCGCGCACGATGTTGCAATCCGATCCGCGGCGAGGAGATTGTGGGTTATGTAACGCGCGGGAAGGGGGTAGCGGTTCATGCACGCAGTTGTTCCAACGTGCAAAACCTCCTATGGGAGAGCGATCGCCGCATTGCCGTTGAGTGGTCGCGGGTCGGCGACGAGTCGGCGGGCAAGGCGCAGCGTTACCCTGTGAAGATCACGATCTTCTGCGATGACCGTACCGGCATGTTGAAAGAACTGACCGCAGTGATCTCCGACGACAATACCAACATCCGCGGTGTGGAAATGCGGCATGAAGAAGATGGCGAAGCCGTGATTGAGTTCGTGATTGAAGCTGAAGATGTGCGGCATCTGAACCGCATGGTGCTTGGGCTTCGAAGAGTCGCCGGTGTGCGGGCCGTGCAACGCACGCAGAAGATCTAGGGGCGGCGCCGACGAGGGCTAGGCTCGCTGGCTAAAGTGCTTTGCTGCCGCTCGGTATAGTGTCTTGCCGCGACAGGCGCAGTCTCGTCTCTCATGAGGACTGCCTCGCAGGTCGAAAAGATGGATCCTACCAATCCAGAAGATTACGGATCTATGACTTCCGGGTGGGCGACCAACCGCGTGCTATCCGACTTTGCGGGACCTTTGGCGCACCCAGGCCGACAGTGGAAATGCGAAGAGCAAGCTCCACAACGCGAAACCAAAGATGTAGAACGTCAACAATCCCTGCCCTGCTCGTTCCGATTCAGACAAACCGAAGCGCAGTCCCGCGCTAAGCGCAAGCGAAAGCAGAACGAGAATTACGCTTAGAGTTAAATCAAGCAAACGCATGCGTCGGCGCAAGAGGAGGCCATCTATTCCACGGCCCGCAAAGAACCAGGCTGGGATGGCAAACAAGGGAAGGCTCAAGATTCTCCAAAGAAATGGACCGAGAGAATCGGGGAACGCGTTCGCGTGGTGGGCGACCAGTTGAGAAGCAAGCGCACCAAGTATTTGTCCAGGAGCGTTCAAGACACAGATTGCACCCTGTTCTCGCATCGCGGTCATTTCAACTGCCGACCGGAGCATGCGTTCACGAGTAAGGATCATTTGAAATTCCCCCATCGTGAGCACGAGCTTGTCACCGTTCCTAATGGCAGCCTTCCATCGAAGGTAGCTGCGAATTGCCGGAACTAAAACAATGGCAGCAGACAGGAGCACTGCGAATATAGGCAGCCAGAGTGAGAGCGTGAGCCGGAGCCTGAACTTGAATTTATCCATGGTTCCTGGAAGGACTTTGTAGTGTAAGCAGATTCTACAACGGGCTGTCCTGGTCGAATTACCGGCAACTCGTCTCCAACTCTATTTTTCCGGATTTCGGTTCTTTCAGACCAATGGCAGTCGCCACCCCCGTTCATCCTGGATCATCCCACAGGTTTGCACTAAGCTCTCTGTATGGCAGAGCCACTACTGTATCGAGCAATTACAAGAGGAATAGCGGTAAGCGTAGTACCGACTTACCTTGAGGCGCAATCATCGCCTGGCAACTCGCAGTATTTCTGGGCTTACCGAGTGATCATCGAGAATCTGGGAAAGGAAACGGTACAGCTACGGAGTCGACACTGGATGATCACGAATGCGCGGGGCGAATTCACCGAGGTCAAGGGTGCGGGTGTTGTTGGGGATCAACCAGTCCTCAAACCCGGCGAGAGCTATGAATACACGAGTGGCGCGCCTCTCGACACGACATCAGGGATGATGGGCGGGGCTTACCAGATGGAGACTGAAGGCGGTGAGCGGTTTGATATTGAGATACCGACATTCTCGCTGGATAGTCCAAACCAGAGTGCACGGCTGAACTGAGAATTCGGAGCAGCTGTCGGTTGTCCGGCAACCCGGAAGCTACTCATTGGCAAACATTCCCCTACCGAACCCTGGTCTGAACTGCTCAGACTCTCTCCGACGGCCATGCGAGGCTGGCTTGGTGGGGCCAGATTGTGCGAAACCGTGCGATCGCAGGCCAGGGAGATCTTATGTCGTTCGGACTTTATTCTGCTGGTTTTGCAATCGTTATCATTGGGCTGGCTTATGCCGCGCACCTGGTTCGCATGCCAATGCACTGGATCGTGGTGGGAGCCATTGTGATGATTGGTATTGGGATCTTGTCGGGCGTAAAGGCCACGCGCCAGCGAGACTCCACCGATTGATCGCTTTGCGGCCTAGCGAGGCATCTGAGGGCCTGGAGGCCCTCAGGACAGCCGATCGGGAGCTACGATTTACCCGACCAGCGCCAAAGCTGCTCTTCCCTTGCCGGGCGGGACAAATCGGTCGGCGCGCGAGGCGATTGAAAGCTTCTCGCGACTGAGGAGTTTGCGGATCTGAGAGCGCGCATGATCGGCCCAGGGGCCCCGGTTATCCAGCCGCACGTAGGACTGCCAGTGGCGCAGCGCCGGGCGGTGAAGGCCTTTCCTCTCGTAGGCGAGAGCGAGGTTGTAGTGTGCATCCGCATAACGGGGCGCGAGGGCTACCGCCTTGCAGTACGCCGCAATTGACTCATCCAGGCGCTCCAATTCGTCCAGTACATTTCCGAGGTCGAAGTAGGCGAGGACATAGCCGGGATCCGAGATGGTGGCGCGGCGGTAGAACTCTTCGGCGTGGCCGAACTGGCGAAGGTGAAAGTGCAGGGTTCCAAGATTAATGCTGGCAGGCGCGTAATCCGGATCGAGATCCAGAATTTCCTCGTAAAGAGTGATGGCTCGCTGCTTTTCGCCGGCCTCTTCGGCCTGAACGGCGGCAAGAAAGCGTTCCTGGATGCCGTGGGTTCCGGAATCGGCCAGATTGCGGAGAGTTGCCGGCTGAGATGAGGAGGATGCGCCCGATTGTTGCGCTGACCTGTCGAATCGTTCAAAGTCGAACAAGAGTTGGCGGCGAATTGGATCCACCATGGAGCCATGATGGCGGAATGCCAGCCGCGTCCCGGTGCGCACCAGGCTGGCTTCGAGGAGCGGATTGCTCATGCCAGAAACGGCCTTCATGGCCAGGATTGAGTCCCGGATAGAGGCTGCGGGCACGTCATCCTCGCGGAGCACGCGGAAAATTCTGAGCTGACCCAGGTCCTGGAATGAATAAGACTGCTGCGGGGGGATGAGTCCGGCTCTCTCCCACCCTTGTAGCTGGTGGGAACTGATCTGCAAGATGCGCAAAACGTCCTGACGGCTATACCTGGTCACTCTTGATTACTCCCACAGGTCGTACGCACTGCCTCGGGTTTTGAATTCCGAATTTGAAATGATGGAATCGGAATTCGTAGTGCAGCTCTTCGACGCAGCTCCCAAACCGGGAACGAATGAACTGCTCCAGTGCGATTATGCCAAGAGCCGGGGTGGATAAGCAGGCCGGAATAGGGAGGGCAAGCAAAAACCCGTGGATAATGGGTGCTTGACTTGGTACGTTTTGGGCTGCAGCGGAAGAGTTGATCGATGGAGCACCATTTTGGTCCGTTAGGGCAACAATTCCGACGTTCAAGGATTGTCCTTCCGGATTTTTTGCCGATGGACTAATATCTGCGTGTATACAATCAGTACGCCTAAATCTCGGAAGTGTATGACTGGGCCCCCTGTTCAGGCAAGAATCCGCTTTGCGCTCGACGAATACCTGACGGTGCTATCGGCAAGCGCAGGCGTGAAGGCTCTGCTGGGCTACAGTGCCGAGGATTTTCTCAGCTCAAGAGTCGTCTTTCGCGACCTCATTCATCCCGGGGATTGCGATATCGCCGAGATGCTGTTTTCTCCGGAACTTCCAAATCAATCAGGTGCGTTCAATTTCCGTCTACGACACGCTGACGGGCGGATTCGGTGCGTCTGCGGGCAATACACGCGTGAACCAGCCGACGGCAATGAGACCAAGACGATCGATCTCTGGCTTGAGGATGCGAAGAGCCAGTTTGCGCGTGAAGGTGCGCCCGAAAGCCTGACCGTCATTGCGCCTGTGATGGACATTGTCAACGATGCTCTCTATTTCAAGAACCGCAATCACGTGTTTACAGCAGCGAATGGCTTGACGCGCAAGGCATTCGAAAGCGTTTGTGACAATGTGGTGGGTCTGACCGACTACGATCTGTTTCCTGAAGCATATGCTGACGCATTTTATAGGCTTGATACTGAGGCGCTCGCGGGGAACCCGGTGGCGCGAGAAACCCGGGCGGTGCTGGGCAAGGACGGTCAGCAGCGATGGGTAGATAACCGCATCTACCCGGTGAGGGATCCCGATGGCGAGATCATTGGCCTATTTGGCGCAGGGCGCGACATTACGCAGGACAAGATGTTCGATGAGAGACTTCGCGAGAGTGAAGAGTCACTTAGAGAATTTCAGAGGATCGCAGGTCTGGGCAGCTACATAACAGATCTCCGGCGCAGGGAGTGGACGAGTTCCGATGTTCTGGATCAGTTGTTTGGCATCGGAAAGGATTATGTGCGGAACATCGAGGGGTGGGTAGCGCTGGTCCATCCCGATGAACAACAGAAGATGATCGACCATTTTGTGAAAGAGGTGATTGGCGAGCGTCGTCCATTTGACAAGGAGTTCAGGATTATTCGCCAGACGGATAAGGCAGTGCGCTGGGTGCACGGACGGGGCAGGCTGGAGTTTAACGCACAGGGTCAGCCTCACAAGATATTTGGCACAATCGAGGACATCACGGAGAGGAAGCTGGCTGACGCCGCGTTGCGGGAGAGCGAGGAATCGCTCATCGAGTCGCAGCGGATTGCGGGCCTGGGCAGCTATACCGTCGATATCGGCACCGGGATGTGGACCAGTTCGGAAGTGCTGGATCAATTATTCGGTATCAGCAAGGACTACGTGCGAAGCGTGGATGGATGGGAAGCTCTGGTGCACCCGGGCGACCGCGGCAGCATGGCCGCCTACTTTGCGAACGAAGTGATCGGCCAGGGCGAGTCATTTGATCGGGTGTACCGCATCGTCCGGCATTCCGACGGGGCGCAGCGCTGGGTGCATGGACTTGGGCGCCTGGAATTCGACGCGCAGGGCCGTCCCGTGAAGATGCACGGAACAATCAAGGACATCACCGAGGTCATCCAGTACCAGATTGACCTGCGTGAGAGCAAGGAACTTCTGCAACTGTTCATCGAACATGCGCCGGCGGCGCTGGCCATGCTCGATCGCGAGATGCGTTATCTCGCGGTGAGTCATCGCTGGCTTGAGATCCATTCACTGGTTGGTCGCGATGTGATTGGACAATCGCACTACGAGATATTTCCCGAGCTCGATGAGAGTTGGAAGGAGGAACACCGCCGGGCCCAGGCGGGAGAGGCGCTGGGCGCCGACGAGAAGCTGCTGGAGCGCGCGGATGGCTCGGCACAATGGATAAGGCGAAGGATCCAGCCATGGAAGACCGGGGACGGTGAGATCGGTGGAGTCCTCATCTTCTCAGAGGACATCACAAAGCAAAAAGAAAATGAAGAACGGCTTCGCATGGCGGCGAGTGTGTTTACGAATGCGCGCGAAGGAATCGTCATTACCGATGCCAATGGCGCCATTCTCGATGTAAATGACACGTTTACGCGGATTACCGGGTATGAGCGCGAAGAGGTGCTGGGCAAGAATCCCCGCATTCTCAAGTCAGGTCTTCACGCCGCGGAATTCTACGCGAACATGTGGCGCTCGCTGGCTCAGGAAGGACAATGGTCGGGCGAGTTATGGAATCGGAACAAGAGCGGCGAAGTGTATGCCGAGATGAAGACGATTACCAGCGTGCGCGACGCGAAGGGCAAACTGTTACGGTATGTGGCGCTCTTTTCTGACATCACGCAGGTGAAAAAGCATGCGCAGCAACTGGAGCATGTGACCCATTACGACTTGCTGACGAACTTGCCCAATCGCACTTTGCTGGCTGATCGTCTACAGCAGGCCATGGCACAGGCAAAGCGCCGGAATCAGAAAGTCGCGGTAGCGTATCTTGACCTGGACGGATTCAAGGGCATCAATGACAAGCATGGCCGCGATGTTGGAGATCGGCTATTAACATCCCTGGCCTTCAATATGAAGTGCGCCCTGCGGGAAGGCGATACGCTGGCCAGGATCGGCGGGGACGAATTTGTCGCCGTGATGCTCGACCTGGACGATACTGAATCGATCGCGCCGGTCCTGGTCCAATTACGGGAGGCCGCGTCGGAGCCGGTTCAGGTTGGTGACCTGGGTTTGCGTGTAGCGGCGAGCATCGGCGTAACGTATTACCCGCAACCAGGCGAGGTGGACGCGGACTCGCTATTGCGCCAGGCCGATCAGGCAATGTATCAGGCTAAACTCGCGGGCGGAAACCGCTACCATATCTTCGATCCCGATCACGACCATACCGTACGCGGCCGGCATGAGAATGTGGAGCGCATTCGCGGGGCGCTTGCGGCCGGCGAGTTCGTGCTCTACTACCAGCCCAAGGTGAACATGCGCACCGGTGAGGTAGTTGGCGCCGAGGCCCTTATTCGCTGGCAGCATCCGGAGAGGGGGCTTTTGCCGCCAGGAATGTTCCTGCCGGTGATTGAAGATCAGCCGGTGGCGATCGAGGTTGGCGAATGGGTTATTGAGAGCGCCCTGGCTCAGATGGACCGTTGGCGCGAAGCGGGGCTTGAAATGCCTGTCAGCGTGAATGTGGGCGCCATGCAGTTACAGCGAAAGGATTTTGTGGATCGGCTGAGTTGCCTGCTCGGCGCACACCCGGGTGCCAAACCCTTCAGCCTTGAGATCGAAGTGCTGGAGACAAGCGCGTTGCAGGATGTTGTGAAGGCCGCGCAAGTTCTGAACGCCTGTCACGCCATCGGTGTGGGGCTTGCACTGGACGATTTCGGTACCGGCTATTCCTCTCTCACCTATCTCAAGCGGCTGCCTGCAAGCATTCTGAAAATCGACCAGAGCTTTGTAAGCGACATGTTGGACGACCCTGAGAATTTGAACATTCTGGAGGGCATCCTTGGCCTCGCTTCCGCCTTCCATCGCCAGGTGATCGCCGAAGGCGTAGAGACAGTCGAACACGGATTGATGCTGCTTCAACTTGGATGCGAACTGGGCCAGGGCTACGGGATCGCAAGGCCCATGCCGGCGTCTGATTTTCCGGGCTGGGTTTCGGTATGGAAGCCCGATCCGAGCTGGGCAAAGGTGCCGCTGGTTCACTCAGGTAATCGTGCTGTGCAATATGCCAGCGTTGCGCACCGTGCCTGGTTTGCCGCCTTTGAAGCGTTTGCTCTTGGAAGACGTCATGCTCCGCCTTCGATGAATCCGCGAGAATGCCGATTTAGGACGTGGCTGGAATCTGAGCGGCAAGCTGGGCGAGGTACCTCGCCCGGCTTCATGGAGGTTGACGAGATCCACGAAGCCTTCCATGAATTGGCAGGTGAAATACTCACCGCCGAGATTCAAGGCAGAGACGCTGAGGGGCGTGGACGTCTAAGTGCCCTGCAGGGCATGTGCGCCAATCTTGTGGAGCATCTGGACACCTACGGGCAGGAATAACGGGGCCGAGCTTTGGGTTTCTGAGAAGGATACCGTGCACGTCCTGGGTGCGACCGCGCCGTTTTGGACCACGAAAAATGGCTTCCCTTTTATTGGAAGCCACTCTGGAATAACATTTCCTTTGCCTGCGGGTGAAAATGGAGCCGAAAGTCGGACTCGAACCGACGACCTGCTGATTACGAATCAGCTGCTCTACCAACTGAGCTACTTCGGCTTGCAAGTTCGATTGTATCGTTGTGCCGGTGGAAGGTAAAGTCGAGTCGTGCGGCGGCATTCCTGCTGATAGGTGCGTATGAATCGATGATTCTCAGGCGAGGTACACCATGACGATACTGGCACAGACTGTTCAACTTGCTTTCAAGATCGCAATCGTATGGACCGGAGGTTTCCTGCTTGCGGTTGCGGTGAACGCCCTGCTCCCCGACAAGCTGGGGATTACGCTCTATGGCAGAGAGTCTGCCCTGCTGGTACCGTTCAATCGCATTGGTTTCTGGACGTGCCTATTGGCGGCGGTGACGGTGACTGCGCTGGTTGTTATTCGGGGAATGCTGGCGGATATTGGCTGGCGCTCCTTCCAGTAGGCGCACTTCAGTCGCTCCGGAGGGGATCCTTCGGCATAAGAAAGCGGAGACCATTCGACGTCAGGAGGCCCCCGTAGCCGACCGAGGGAAATCGTCTCGAAAAGGGGTCAAGAAACGGAAAGAGCCGCCCGGCAACAGGGCAGCTCTTCCCTCAGGGAGAATAGTTCCAACGGAGGCAAAACCATCAGAACTTTCTGGCTGCATAGTAGGAGCGGGGGAAGAGAGTGTCAAGGAGAAATCTCGGTAGAAATAAAGTGATTATTATCATAGTGTTACAGGGGGGCATCCACAGGCGAAGCTGCCTGGATCTTCGACGGATGTTCGCCTTTGAAAGATAGGGATTTACCGTCTTTCAGGGGTGTTTCTTCGGGTTTATGTCCTATTTTCCACAGGCAGATGCTGCAATTAACCCTTCGGATCCGTGCCTTCGACGGGTCCAAGCGTTTCAGTCCACTTTTCCCGCAAATCGATCCGAATGAACTCCTCGTCGAAGACCGAAGAGGCCGGCTTGCCGCGCATGATGCGGTACATTGCCCTTCCGCCACCGAGGAAGAACCCGAGCAGGAGCGCGGCGCTGCTGCCCACAATCACGATGGCCGCGATGCCCACCAGCAGCCTGGCCGTTCTTGCCACCTCGGTTTCCCCTCCCACCTGGGGCAGTGCGGTGAGGTCGGCCTCATAGTGGACCATTTCAAGAAGCTTGTGGCTCTCGTCGGGGATTGCGTCGCCGCTCACAATGGCGACCAGGGTGCCGCTGCGCCGCACCTCAAGCGAAGCCTGGTCTGAATCGGCGAGGGGCTTGGGCCATGGCGGTTGAGCTGCGCCGCCGGCCTTGATATAGTCACGAATCTTCGGCTCCTGCGCCTCAGCCATCTGCGGAGTGGGGTAGTCAATGATGGTGAGCGTGGCAGGTCCGGAGGTGAGACTGTAATTCGCGGTGACGGCCTCTGCGCCGCGATCGAAGCCAATCAGATCGGGGGGCAGCACGCCACCAGAACCCGCATAACCGGCTGGCCCGATCGCATAATGCGTTGTCTGCCCGTCCAGCGCGTGTTGGGGAAGATTCGCAAGGACGGGCGGCATGAGAGCACGGGTTCCCGGCGGATCGGGTATGTGGTGGGCAAGTTCGCGCATTTCAGCAGCAGACATGGTGCCGATGTGAGAGAAGGTCGCATCGACGACCGTATCGCCCTTCCAGAAGAGGACGCGGTTGTGGAAGGAGGTGGCCCCGGCCCCGATATCCTCCTTCAACCAGCCATTCTGTCGGTAAAAGGAGTAGGCGCCATAAGCGCCGGTCGCGTCCTGAAATCGGAGGGCACGGATGCTGAGCGTTTCGCCTTCGCGCTTGTAGGTGGCGGAAGCGCCGCCGTTGTAGTCGTATTCCTTTAGAGCGGCCGCGTTGGCAAGGTCGGCCTGCGCCGGATCGGCAAGGGCTGTGGGCGCAGCGTCACGGACCCATCCGTCGAGCGCCTCGGGCAGCAGGGCGGACGGCGAGGCCGGCAGCACCACAGTTGTTACGGCCTCATGCGCAGCTTTGTTTGCTGCATTACCGGGCGCAGCTTGCGACCTGGCAATGGATCCGCCCACAGTGACTGCGACCGAGCAAGTTAGAACTTGAATCCAACGCTTCAAAATGTGCTCCATATTCAGGGTACACGTCCGCGCTGGCACGAAAAGCGGCCGACCCCCCTTCTACTTTGACACCGGCAGCGCTCAAAAAGGTTCCCGGACTCAGGCTTGAGGGCCAGTCCACGGTGTAAGCCGCGGAAGCCAGCGGGGGACATGGCTTTTATAGTGTGGATACTCCTCAGGGTGGCGGCGGGCCAGGAACGGTTCCTCGTGAAGGCGGACGAAGAGATTGAGTCCAATGAAAACCAAAACCTCCTCCACCACCAAACCGCGGCTCCAGAACAGAACGCCCTCTCCGGCAAGGGCGACCAGAACACCGACGTACATTGGGTTTCGAACATAGCGGTAGAATCCGCTCACGACAAGGTTTTCAGGTGGCGTCGTGGGGAGGAGGGCGCCACGTCCCACGAAGACAAAGCGGACAACTGATTCAAGCCCCGGAGTAAGACCAACCGCAATCAATCCAAAACCAAGGAGCAACTGGGACCGTGGTTCTCCAATTGGGATGCGGAATCGCGTCATCGAAAGGGGAAGGAAGAACAAGACAATTCCGGGACCGCCGAAGACGGTGAAGAGGATCGAGACGATCAGGTTTCGGCGCTGGGCAGCCACTTGCTTGCCTCTCGCTCAAGCTTACGACTGCAGGCGCCTGGAGGTTACAGGAAGCAGCGCGTCGCTACGGCCGGGCAATCCCGGGAGGTCCGCTTGCAGATGCCGGCAGAGGCGTGGGGTAGAGCAGGTCTCCCAGCACTTTGTAACGGCTGCCATAGAAGATGAGCGCATACTCGCGAATGCCCGTGCTCAAGGGTCCCCCCAGGCAGATGCCCGCGATCACGGCGAAGCCGAAAGCGATCAGGCCGAAGAAGCCCTGAAGGAGAATGCCGACAAGCGCGGATCCGCCAGTCGCATCTGCAAAGAGTGAGTGCAGGCCGAGTTCAACCGCCGCAAGAGCACCGGCCAAAGCGAGCCCTGGAAGTATCAGCAGGACAAAGAGGCCGACAGCAGCAACGATAGGCAGAGCTACGCGCAAGAGCGCGTAGACGAAGAATTCCTTCTTCT